>Ga0075367_10000550_pt1 | contig 14219 bp, 10 predicted proteins | sample EndMethybrTD3032_FD_71399 | JGI IMG/M metagenome (GOLD analysis project Ga0075367, IMG submission 71399) | Populus endosphere microbial communities from Tennessee, USA - Endosphere MetaG P. TD hybrid TD303-2 | ecosystem: Host-associated > Plants > Roots > Endosphere | place: USA: Tennessee... | reverse complement strand
CTTCGTATTAACGAACTGATGAGCCTTAAAACGCGCGCCTCCGCGGCAAGCAACACCAAGGTCGTAGTCGAGCAAGCTACCGCGCAGATCAATCAAACATCGCCAGAACGCTTTCGAGTCGCGCAGGCGATGCTGGAAAAGGCACTCACTGAAAATCCCGGCGACGTCGATCTCGAAGTCGCACTCGCCGGGCTTATGCTGCGCGGTGTGCAAATGGTCTGGTATAGCCCGGCAGACAGTAAAGCCGCGGAACACAGAGCCCAGTCGATGCTTGAACACGCCTTACGCGTGGGGCCGAATTCCGTTCCGGTGCACGAAGCCTATTGCCGTCTCCTCGCCACTACAAATCAGTTCAGCGCCAGCCTCGTGGCCTGCGCGAGAGTACTGACACTGGACCCATGGAATGGCATGGCGCTGTACCTGATCGGCTTAAGCCAGCTCAAGCTTGGGCGGTTCGAGGACGCGCTGGCTACGTTCAAGCAAGCCGATCAGTTCGATACGCCGCGCGTCTCGCGCTGGACATGGGCTCTCGGCGCGGGCTGGACCTATATGATGATGGGCAAGCCTGAAGATGCCCTGCCGTGGATACAAAAGTCGATTGCCATCACACCGGCCAGCGGACGCTCCTATTTCCTTCTGGCCGCTATCTATCAACAACTGGGCCGGACGGACGAGGCAAGAGCGGCTACCGCCAAGGGCATGGAAATCAGGCCGAGCTCAAACGCAAAAAATGTCCGCGTGCCGGAGGAGAATGCCAGCCCGATCTATATTGCGGCGGCTGACCGGCTCGTAAGCCTCGCTGTCGCAGCCGGCCTTCCGGAACGTTAGCGCCAGCGGCTAACGCGCGGAAATTCCGCCCCGGTTCCAGCCACGAGCACCCTCGCCATAGACCTCGTGTCCTTTGGCCGTAATAACGACGGTGTCTTCGAGCTTGATGAAGCCCCGCTTCGGATGCTGAAGCGTGGTCTCGACCGACACCACCATGCCCTGCTCCAGCGCCTTGTCGGCGTCGTAGCCGTCATAACGCACCGGGCCAGTGCCAGTGAGTCGCGGCGCTTCATGGGTTACAAGTCCCATGCCGTGGGCGAGAAAATCCGTGTGATCCTTGATTTTCGACTGCTTCAGGCGCGCCTCCGCGACTTCGTAGATTTCACCGCCGATCACACCGGGCCGGATGACGCTGAATGCGGCGCGCTGGACGGCTTCAATCTCGCCCAGCAAATCCTCGAGTTCCGCGTCGGGCTCGCCAAGGATCGCCATGCGCGCGAGGTCGCCGATGTAGCCGTTGTAGTTGCCGCCTGAATCGAGCGAGAGCACATCGCCCTGCTCCCACTTCTGCGGTGACGGCGAACGGTTGTGGCTGGTGCCGCAGGCGACGAGGCAATATTCGAACGTCAGGCCGCGGTTGACTTCCTCACGCTTGAGCGCGTCCGCGAGTTCTTGCTTGCTCGTACCGGGACCGTGGCTGGCGATCACCGCCTGCATCGAGGCAATGACCTTCTCGGAGGCTTCCTTCAGCACTGCGAGTTCTTCAGGTGTCTTGCGCGCACGCAGGCGCTCGAGCGTAAACACGCTGTCGACGATTTCGCTATGCGGCATTTCCTTGCGCAACGCGTCGGCCGCATCGAGCGGCAGGAACGGCATTTCAACGCCGATCTTACTGGCCTTTATGCCGGTCTTTTTGACGTAGGCGACCGCCTTTTGCATCGAATCAACGGAGGTCGCGCCCTTGATGAATTCGCCGACCCAGAACGGCTTCACCGCGTTCTGGTAGCCCTCCATGCCATGACCGACATAGATCGTCCTGTCCGGCTGACCTTTTGCGTACACAACGACCGGCAGATAGCGGCTCGTACCAAACGCATCCATGTAATCGAAGAAGAACGCGCGGTGCCCCCCCAGCAAATACTGGACATTGTGCTTCGAGGTCACGAGCAGCACGTCGATGCCGGCGCGATCCATGAGCGCGTCGAGCTTTGCGGTGTCGAACGGAGCGGGACGGCTGGCAACGGCGGCGGCGGTGGACATCTGACAACGCTCCCTGGGCGATTTACGGACGGCTTTAACCGCAATCTTAACCACTTGGCGCCGAACGCGGAAAGCCTTGAATTAGCCACATGTCTCCGCTATGCATGCCGGCATATCGGGCTAAGGATTCCCTCTTGGGATCTTCCATCGCGAGCAGCGTGCATGAAAGCACCAAGCGCTTTCAGCTCTCCGGTCCGGTAAACTTCCCTGAACCGACAACCCTTGCCACGCGGGATGTCTTTGATCCCCGCGTTCGGCGGCGCCCCGCATGGTGCGGAGCTTTTGTCGTTCGCCCATAGAAAGTATTTTCTTTGACCACATTTAGTGAACTTGGCCTCGCCGAGCCGCTTAACCGCGCGCTTGCCGAACAGGAATACCTTACGCCGACTCCGATCCAGGCGCAGGCCATTCCCATTCTCCTCACCGGCCGCGACCTCGTCGGTATCGCCCAGACGGGCACTGGCAAGACGGCGGCATTTGCATTGCCGATCCTCCACAAGTTTGCCCAGCAGCGCGTGCCGCACGAAACGAAGACGTGCCGCGTTCTGGTGCTCTCACCCACCCGTGAACTGTCCGGGCAGATCGTCGACAGCTTCAAGACCTATGGCAAGCATCTCCGCCTGCGTGTCGCGCTCGCCATCGGCGGCGTCTCGATTGGCGGACAAGCTCGCGCGCTGTCCGGCGGCGTCGATATTCTCGTTGCCACCCCCGGCCGCTTGCTCGACCTCATGCAGCAAAACGCCCTGCGCCTGAAGAACGTCGATACGTTCGTCCTCGACGAAGCCGATCGCATGCTCGACATGGGCTTCATCCGCGACATCCGCAAAATCGTCGCCAAACTTCCGGCCGAACGCCAGACGCTGTTGTTCTCGGCTACGATGCCGGAAGATATTGCAAGCCTTGCGAAGCAAATCCTCAAAAATCCTGCCAGCGTCGCCGTGACGCCGGTCGCATCGACCGTCGAGCGCATTGCCCAGCGTGTCATCCATGTCGACCGCGGCGCCAAGCTGACGCAACTGATCGATATCCTGCGTACCGAGCAGGTCAACCGCGTGCTGGTATTCACCCGCACCAAACACGGCGCCGACAAGGTGGCACGTGGCCTGACCCACGCCGGCATTGCTTCAGAGGCGATCCACGGCAACAAGTCGCAGAACAACCGCACGCGCACGCTGGCCGCGTTCCGCACCGGCGAGATCAAGACGCTGGTGGCTACCGACATTGCCGCCCGCGGCATCGATGTCGATGGCGTTACCCACGTGATCAATTTCGACCTGCCGAACGAGCCGGAAAGCTACGTTCATCGCATCGGCCGCACCGCGCGCGCTGGAGCGGAAGGCATTGCGATCTCGCTGTGCAGTCCCGATGAAAAGGATTTCCTGCGCCAGATCGAACGACTGATCCGCATCACCCTCCCGTCCAGCCGCAGCACGCTTGTGGGCCAGCCCGTGAACAGTCGCGATCTCTCGGGAGAAGAGCGTCGTCATGCCGAACGCGACGGACAAGGTCGCGGACCGCGCCGCCATGGCCGCCCGCAAGGCCGCGGTCATCAGGGTCACGGCAAGACGCAGGGACAGAACGAGCAGCGCCCGGGCCAGCATGTCCGGCCGCACGGCGAACAGCCCCGTAGCGACCGTCCTCGCACCGAACGACCCCATCACGCCCGTCCGCAGCAGGAAGGTGCCCATGAAGGCGCAAACAATGGTGGACGTCCGAGCCATCGCGGAAAACAGCGTTCCCATCGCGGACCGCGCAACGAACAGCGCGATCAGCGCCCGCGCGAGCAACACAGCGGGCCGCGCCCGATCGCGCCGACCTCGGCGGTTCAGTTCAAGCCCGCGTAAGCCACGCTCTCAGCCTTCAATGAAAAGCCCCGGCCAGCAATGGCCGGGGCTTTATTCTTGCGGCGGGAGTTTCTACGACCAGTTGGCGCGCTTTCGCACCGCTTGGCTGGCGGCATTGGCTTCATTGGCGACCTGTACCGCATTGATTGCGGTGAGTTTTCCGCCGCGCTTCAGAATCCGCCCGTCGATTACGACCGTATCGACATTCGAAGGCTGCGCCGCCGTGACAATCATGTGCGCCGGATCTCCAAAGATGGCCATGTTAGGCGCGCGCGTGTCGACCATGATGATATCTGCACGCTTGCCGGCCTTGAGCGAGCCGATCTTGTCGCCCACGCCCATCGAGCGCGCGCCTTCGATCGTGCCCATTTCGAGCACACGGCGGGCGCTTAGCTTGAATTCGCTTTCGCGTTTTCCGTTCTCAACGTTCTGGATGAACTTCATGATGCCGAACATGTCGGCATTGCCGGTAAGCTCGACCGTATCGACCGACAGGCCGATCAGCACGCCGGCGTCGATGTACTCCGTGATCTGCTGAATGCCGAAGCCGATCCGCAATTCACTGGTTGGCGACAGACTGACAACCGCGCCCGCCGCCGCAATCGCCTTGAGTTCTTCCGGCGTCGCGAAACCTGCGTGAATGAGCTGCATGCCCTTCTCGAGCACGCCCGCCTTGATGAAGCCATCGATCTGTCCGATGACGGCGCGGGAACCGGAGGCGTGGACGGTAATCGGCAGCGACATGTTGCGCGCGGCATTGATTTCGGCGCGCCAGACTTCGACGGGAATCTTGTTTGCCGGGTTGTTGCCGCCCTGCCCGCGCCAGGCGAAGCCAAGGTCGATCAATCCTTCGTTGGAATACTTCGCCCAATCGTTCTTGAGCCTGACAAGGTCGTCGAGATTCATCACCTTGTCGTTGGGTTGCCCTTGCCCTGGCCCGTAGGACCAGCGCGCGCGGATACCGGTCTCACGCAGCGCGCGGAGATCCTCCACCGCGTAGTCGAAACCGCGAATATTGTGGCAGAAGTCGTGAACGTAGGTGATGCCGCTGTGGATCGCTTCCATCGCGGCAAGGCGCGTGCCCTGATACATGTCGCCCGGCTGATACTTTGCGCCGATTGCGGACGTGGTGCGGAAATAACCCTGCTCGGGCTTTTCACCCGACATGCTGCGAAGGAGCGTATTCCACATGTGCCAGTGGGTTTCAACGAGCCCCGGCAGCACAATCATGCCCCTGCCGTCGATTGCCGTAGCGCCTGGTGCGCTGATGTCCTTGCCGACTGCGACGATGACGCCGTCCTTGAAGTGCACGGACCCCTCGGCGATGTCGCCGGTGTCACGCTCCATCGTCATGACGTGGGCGTTGCGAATGATGAAGTTGCCGCGCGCCGGAAGCTTGCTGACGGCGGACGCCGCCGCATGCGCGAAACCCGCGTTGCCCGCCACTCCCAATGCACCGAGCGCCACGCCGCCACGCAACAGGCTGCGGCGGCTAATGAAATTACCCGTCATGATTTCCTCCCGACTCCGAAAACGGCTTTAGCTACCGTCCGGATTTGAATCATCCGGAAGCTTGGCGGGTCGGCGGGGATGGTTGCAAGCGGATTGTGCTGTCCGTGGACGGCCTCAATTCACGACGCCGTGTGGGCAGCCTCGCGTGAGGAATGGGCGCCGTTACATAGCGGACATTGCGGACTTCGTCGTCGGGCCGGCGAACAAGGCACCGGATTCGTCGAGCTTCCACTCGCGCTCGGTCGCGGCGCGTTCGATGCGATTGCGGCCGAGGTTCTTGGCGCGATAGAGCGCCTGGTCGGCCAGCGAGAGAAGACCGGTGATATCGAATTTCGGCGTGTTGCACATCGCTACACCGATGCTGACCGTCGTCGCGATGCGGTGACCATCGATCACGACCTCCATCTGCTCGAACGCTGAACGAATGCGTTCGGCAATCACGATCGCACGGTCGCCGCCGACATTGACCAGCACCATCGCAAACTCTTCGCCACCGAGACGGCCAAACAGGTCGGTCGGTCGCACCATTGAATTGACGCCTTGTGCGAAGCGCTGCAACACGGCGTCGCCGGCGGCGTGGCCATAGGTGTCGTTGACCTTCTTGAAGTCATCGAGATCCATCAGCAGCACGGCGGAAGGTTGCGAGGCAACCGTGCGGCTTTTCGCCAGCCGATCGCAGTCGGCGAGGAACCCGCGGCGGTTGTAAACGCCGGTGAGCTGGTCGATGACCGCGGCTGCCTTGTGATACTGCTCCGCCCGCTCCTTCGCCATCGCCAACAGCAGGAAGGCGATCGAGATTGTAAACAGCAGCGCTTCCGATGAGATCACCGTCAGCCAGATGCTGCCGAATACCTGGTTGGTCGGCGACCACGGCAGCATCGTTCCAAGTGGCGTGCGCAGCAGGAACAGCGCGCCGTGGGCGAACAGCATGAAGATCGTCGGCCAACGCGAAACCAGCGCTTCCTGACGTGCGCGCCAGAATTCATACGCGGTCATCCAGGTGTAACCGGCGATGATGCCAGCGCTCAGCAACACGCGCATGTCGGGCCAATGCGCGACAGTCCCGATATGCGAGATACACAACCACACGAACGCGCCGTACAGCGTGTAGAACGGCATGACCGGTCGATTGTCGAAAACGCGCGCGCCGCTCCACGTCACCGCGAACGAAGTGAGCAGCATTGCGTTGGCGAGATCGATGCTGATGAAATCAGGAAACGAACCGTACATTCCAAACAGCGAAATCGATCCGGCGCGCAGGAGATGCGCGCAACCCCACCACGCCACCGCGCCGATAGCAGGGTTTTGAACCCACACGAACAGCAGCAAAAGACCGAGAATGGCCTCAACGTAGATCGTCACCAGAAATAGCGTGCTGACGTCGATGGCCATTACAATTTATCCTGTAATTTCATTTCGTTGCGGCGCAAAATCAGTTGGCGATGATAAGAATGTGCGGCCAACAATGCGTAAATTCGAACAGATAACGCGCGCCAAACTGGTGACGATGGTTGCGCAGGCGTTACCATCCCCCGTCGCAATTGATAAAACCTTCATCACACCGCACGCAGCCATTTACAAAAATGCGGCAATGCGCGCGCCGCGTGCTACTTGGAGCCGTTCAGCCGTTCGATTAGCGTAAAGCAATCCCAAATCGGGGCGGGTTGGGGTTTAGAAAGTAATGGCCAGAAGTACGCAGGGCCGGAGCGATGCGGCAGCAGCGCCGGCGGGCATATCGATTGCGGCGCCAATTATTGTCTGGTTCCGCGACGATCTGCGGATTTCAGATAATCCTGCGCTGAGCGAGGCGATCGAGAGCGGCCGCACGCTGCTATGCGTATATGTCCTCGATGAGGAGAGCGACGGCATCAGGCCACTTGGCGGCGCAGCGAGATGGTGGCTGGCGGGTTCCTTACGCGCGTTAATGCAATCAATCGCGGGCCGTGGCGGATCGCTGATCCTGCGGCGCGGAAAAGCCATCGATATCATTCCGTCGCTGGCGCGTCAGGTTGGCGCTACGGCCGTACATTGGAATCGCCGTTACGATGCGGCGGGCGCCGCAATCGATGACGCCGTGACCGCAGCACTCGCGAGCCGCAATGTCGCCGCGCGAACATTTCAGGCGTCGTTGTTGTACGAGCCGCTCAGCATACGCACGTCGGCCGGCACCCCCTACTCGATGTTCACGCCGTTCTGGCGGCAAGCGCGTTCGCTCGACCTGCCACGTCAGCCGTTGCCACCCCCGGCGCGTATCTCCAATGCGCCGCAGGCCAACGGACTGGTTTCAGAAAAACTCGAACATTGGAAACTAGAACAGGCAAAGCCCGACTGGATGGCAGGGTTGGGTGAAATATGGAAGCCGGGCGAAGCGGGTGCTCGCGTACGAGCGGATGCGTTCTTCGCCTCTGGATTGCCAGGTTACGCCAAGTTGCGCGACCGGCCGGACCTGCCCAACACGTCGCGACTGTCGCCTCATTTGCGTTTCGGCGAGATCAGCCCATTCCAGCTCTGGCATGCAGCGCGGCTTGCCGTTTCTGCCCCACGTGGCACACGTCCCGATGCGCTCGACCTGGAAAAGTTTCTGGCCGAGGTTGGCTGGCGCGAGTTTTCCTACCATCTGCTGCACCACTACCCAAACCTCGGAAGCCAGAACTTTCAGCGCCAGTTCGACCGTTTTCCGTGGCGCAGTGACAGCAAGGCATTGAAACTCTGGCAGACCGGACAGACTGGTTACCCGATCGTCGATGCCGGCATGCGCCAGCTATGGGCGACCGGTTGGATACATAACCGCGTGCGCATGCTGGTGGCGTCTTTTTTGGTCAAACACATGCTGCTCGACTGGCGCGCCGGCGAAGCCTGGTTCTGGGACACGCTTGTCGATGCCGACCTCGCCAACAATGCGTCCGGCTGGCAATGGGTCGCCGGCTCCGGCGCGGATGCCGCGCCCTATTTCCGCATCTTCAACCCGGTGATGCAGGGAGAGACCTATGACCCGCAGGGCGGCTATGTCCGCCGATGGGTGCCGGAACTTGCCCAAATGCCGAAAGAATTTATCCAGGAGCCATGGCGGGCGCCTGCAATGACACTGCGGGGCGCTGGCGTGACTATCGGGACAACCTACCCTGAACCAATGATCGACCATCGCGCCGCGCGTGAGCGTGCGCTCGCCGCCTTCAAGACCATCGTCCCGATGGCTTCATGATTTTGCGGCAAAAATGCCGCTTTAGTTATGCGCTGCGGCATCATTTTCGATTGACCAAACCCGGCCTGCCCGTAAGAATCTGCCTGTCTTGAGGGAGGCGACGGGATTTTGACTGACAAGGCTGCCGACTTGGCCGCGCGAGGGGCACGCGCAGGGTTAGCAGGTGCGGATCAGGAACCAATCCGCGTGATACCGCAAACGGTCAGGGAGACCTTGACCGGTTTGCCGTTCACTGCGCGCGTCGCGTTCATGTTCGCTGCCAAACTGCAGCGCGGCACTCTCGATGTGCTGCTTCCCGACGGCCGCAAATTTCAATTCGGCGGTGCCGAGCCTGGCCCCGCGGCAACCATGATTATCCGCGATATGGCATTCGCGCGGCGTTTCCTCGCCGGCGGCGACATCGGCATCGCGGAGGCCTATCTTCGCGGCGAATGGGAAACGCCAGACCTCACTCAGTTTCTCTATATCTTTTGCGTGAACCACGACCTCGCCGGCTCGCTGATTGAGAACAATCCGGTCGGCCGTGTCATGCAGCTGTTCCGCCACTGGCTCAACCGCAATACCAAACGGCAGGCGAAGAAGAACATCCACGCGCACTACGATCTCGGCAACACTTTCTATTCGGCATGGCTCGACGAGACGATGACCTACTCGTCGGCGATCTACGAGCGTGGCGTCAACGACCTCGCAGCAGCGCAACGCCGCAAATATGAAAGTCTCGCCGAACGCATGCAGGTTGCATCGGGACAGAGTGTGCTGGAAATCGGCTGCGGCTGGGGCGGTTTTGCCGAGTATCTGGCCAAGACCTACGACGTTCGCATGGTTGGATTGACCATCAGCAAGGAACAACACGACTATGCGCGCGAACGCATGTTCAAGGCAGGCCTCGCCGATCGCGTCGAAATCCGGATGCAGGACTATCGCGACGAGCGCGGGACTTATGACCGCATTGCCTCGATTGAAATGATCGAAGCAGTCGGCGAGCAGTTCTGGCCGAAATATTTCACGCAGTTGCGCGACCGGTTGAAATCCGGCGGCCTCGCGGGCATTCAGGCGATCACCATTCAGGACAAGTTTTATCCGACCTACCGCCGCGAGGTTGATTTCATCCGCCGCTATGTGTTCCCCGGCGGCATGCTGCCGGCGCCGACGATCCTGAAAGCACTGGGCGACAAAATCGGCCTACCGTTCGTCGGCGAGAAGATTTTCGGCGAAGATTACGCGCGCACGCTATCGGAATGGCGCAACCGTTTCCGCGTTGCGTGGCCCTCGCTGACGCCGCTCGGCTTCGACGAGCGTTTCCGCCGGCTGTGGGAATACTATCTCGCCTACTGCGAAGCGGGTTTCCTGTCGCACAACATCGACGTCCGCCAGATGGTGTTCACGCGGGTGGACTGATTGGCTGCGAATAGGTCCCGCCCTTTTTCACCGCCTCGTCGAGCCGGCCTTCGGTGGCTATTCGCCGCGCCCGGTATGGAGTATCCACTGCTGATCGGCCTTGTGGCGCTTTATTTCCTGTGCCGCGGCGGTGACCCCTATTCGCTCGATCGCAAGATCGGCCGTGAGTTCTGACCAGGGTCGAATTTTGGCAAAATTGTCGGGCCGCGGCACCGATTCCCGCGGCCCTTCATTCGCCGGAAACTTAAATCTCCTGAACCCGTTGGCCGCAGGCTGCCCATTCGCTAAAGGCAGCCCTCACGGAATTTCTATTCCGCCGGGCAGCCAGATAGTTTCATCGCGCTTGTCCAATGATAGGCCGCGCCCTAGGTTCGCGTTCCCCAGGCCCCTATCCTATATGGGTCATGTCGCCCCGGCCACACTTCAGGCTTCCAGCTCCGTTTGTTCAAGGTTCCCATGCAATTTTCTGACGGCATCATCCACGCCATCGGCAACACGCCGCTGATCAAGCTCAAGCGCGCTTCGGAGGCCACCGGCTGCACCATTCTGGGCAAAGCCGAATTCATGAACCCGGGCCAGTCGGTAAAGGACCGCGCCGCGCTATTCATCATTGAAGACGCCGTCGCCAAGGGAACGCTGCGTAAGGGTGGCGTGATCGTCGAGGGCACCGCCGGCAACACCGGCATCGGGCTTGCGCTCGTCGGCAACGCGCTCGGCTATCGCAGCGTGATCGTGATCCCGGAAACCCAGGCGCAGGAAAAGAAGGATGCGCTGAAGCTGTTCGGCGCCGAGTTGATCGAAGTGCCTGCCGTGCCCTACTCGAACCCCAACAACTACGTGAAGCTCTCCGGCCGCCTCGCTGAACAGATGGCGAAGACGGAACCAAACGGCGCGATCTGGGCGAACCAGTTCGACAACGTCGCCAACCGTGATGGTCATATCAAAACTACCGGTCCTGAAATCTGGGACCAGACCGGCGGCAAGGTGGATGGCTTCATTTGCTCGGTCGGCTCGGGGGGCACGCTGGCTGGCATCGGCATCGCACTCAAGGAGCGCAACAAGAACATCAAGATCGGTCTCGCCGATCCGCGCGGCGCAGCGCTCTTCAGTTTCTACACGGCCGGCGTTCTTAAGTCGGAAGGCTCCTCCATCACCGAAGGCATCGGTCAGGGCCGCGTCACCAAGAACCTCGAGGGCGCGCCGATCGACGTCGCCTATCAAATCCCGGACGAAGAAGCCGTTCCGATCATCTTCGATCTGCTTGAACACGAGGGTCTCTGCCTCGGCGGCTCGTCCGGCATCAACGTTGCGGGTGCGGTGCGGCTCGCGAAAGAACTTGGGCCCGGCCACACTATCGTGACGGTGCTCGCCGATTACGGCACCCGCTATCAGTCGAAATTATTCGACCCGAAATTCCTGCGCTCGAAGGATCTGCCGGTACCGGCCTGGCTGGAACGGCGCACCGACACCAAAGTGCCCTACGAAAAAGTTTAGTCCGGAGCGTTCAACATGACCGGCACATCGACTGGTACGTCTCCTTGGCTCGTTTCGACTCAATGGCTGGCCGACCGGCTCGGCGAACCCGATGTCGTGGCGGTCGACGGCTCGTTCTATCTGCCGACGCAGAAGCGCGACGCCGATGCCGAATATCTCGCCGGGCACATTCCCGGCGCGATGCGCTTCAACGTCGACGAAGTGTCAGATCACTCCTCGCCCTACCCGCACATGCTGCCGTCACGCGAGTTTTTCGCCGACGCCATGGGCAAGCTCGGCATCACCGAGCGCGACACCATTGTCTGTTACGACGGCGCCGGTCTGTTCGCTTCACCGCGTGTGTGGTGGACGTTCCGCCTGTTCGGCGCGAAGAAGGTTTACGTCCTTGACGGCGGCTTGCCGCGCTGGAAAGCCGAAGGCCGCCCGCTTGAAACCGGTGCCGTCAAACGTGCGCCGAAGACGTTCAAAGCGGAAGGGCCCGCATCCATCGTCGCGACCGCCGAAAGCGTCAAGAAGACGCTGGCCGATAAGTCCGCGCAGGTAATCGACGCACGTGCCGCAGATCGTTTCCGTGGTGAAGCCCCTGAACCCCGCCCCGGTCTTCCTTCAGGTCACATGCCGGGGTCGTTCAACGTGCCATCGTCGCTGCTTGTGGAGAGTGGCACGCTGGCTTCGCCGGAAAAAATCAGGGCGGCATTCGCCGCCGGCGGCGTCGATATCGACCGGCCGGTGATCACCAGCTGCGGCTCGGGCGTCTCCGCGGCGATCCTCTGGCTCGCGCTCGACAGTCTCGGCAAGCCCCCGCAGGCGCTCTACGACGGCTCGTGGTCCGAATGGGCGGCCCGGAAGGACCTGCCCATAGCGACCGGCGCCAAATAACCGGCACCAAATAACTACCGTCGAAAGCCTATTGCGTGGGAGAATATACTCTCCCGGCGCATTTCGCCGCTGACTTTTTACTCCGAAACGTGGTTTTATCCGAATCCACGCAGCCTTGGACCGCGCTGCGGAGGATTTCGATGATTTTTCGCCAGCTCTACGACAGCGTTTCGGGAACCTACACCTACCTGATCGCCAGCCGGCGCGGCGGCGAGGCGCTGATCATCGACCCCGTGCTGGAAAAGGTCGACCGCTATCTCCAGCTCGTCAAGGAACTCGATCTCCAGCTCATCAAGGCGGTCGATACGCATGTCCATGCCGACCACGTGACCGGCCTCGGCGTGCTGCGCGACCGCACCCAGTGCATCACCGTCATGGGCGAGCACAGCAAGGTCGACGTAGTGTCGATGCGCGTCGCCGAGGGCGACAAGCTCAAGATCGAGGGTGTCGCGCTCGACGTTCTCTACACGCCCGGCCACACCGACGACTCCTACAGCTTCCTGATGGGCGATCGCGTGTTCACCGGCGACACGCTGCTCATTCGCGGCACCGGCCGCACCGACTTTCAGAATGGCAGCGCTCGCGAACAGTACGACAGCCTGTTCGGCAAGCTCCTGAAGCTGCCCGACGAAACGCTGGTGTTTCCCGCCCATGACTACAAGGGCGATACCGTTTCGACCATCGGCGAGGAGAAAGCCTACAATCCGCGCCTGCAGGTGAAATCGATCGACGAATACGTCGACCTGATGGGCAAGCTCAACCTGCCAAATCCGAAAATGATGGATGTCGCGGTACCGGCCAATCTCCACGTCGGACTGGCGCAGGAAGAGATCGCCAAGCGCGGCTGGGCGTTCTCGGCAAGCGACGCCATGACGATGATCGGCAAGCCGGATGTGGCATTCATCGATCTGCGCGAGCGCGAAGAGCGCAAAAAGCACGGCACCATCCCCGGCTCACTGCACGCCCCCTACCCGGACCTGCGCGAGAACATCGGCGATGGCGGCATCCTGCACGATCTCGCGACCGCCACTTCCAAACGGATGCTGTTCTACTGCGCCTTCGGCGAGCGGTCCGCCATGGCGGTGCGCGCGGCACAGAGCGCCGGCCTCACGGCCGCCTGCCACATCCAAGGCGGCATCGACGCCTGGAAGAAGGCCGGCGGCCCGCTGGCGCACTAGCGCTGCGGTCAGCCCCGATACGCGGCAACGAACTGCGCGGAGTCATTGAACTCCTGAAACGCGACGATCTTGCCACCCTTTACCGTGAAGACGTGCATCCAGTCGCTCGCCACCGGCTTGCCGGTTTTCTTCACTTTCAACGTGTAATGGCCAAGCGCAAAGACCTTATCTTCGGCAGAATAAAACTGCTTCGGCGCGAACTCGGAAAACTCCTCGGTTTCGCCGACGAGGCGAAAGAATTCCCGCACCTCCTTGGTGCCATTCCACAATCCCATGGTCGGGTAATCCTTGCGGCTTCCGGTCACGTGCCAAGCGACATCGGGCGCGCAGGCAGAAACCACGCCTTCGGTGTCGCCGCGGCCGAAGGCGGCGTAAGCGGTCTGGATGACATTGATGTTGGCCTGGCTCATGGAGCCCTCCCGTTGCTGGTTCGACCAACTTACGGGGCACGCCGGGCCGGGTTTCAGGCCGGCAATCACAGAACCGCTACTTGAGAATCTGGCTCAGGAATAACTTGGTCCGCTCGTGCTGCGGGTTGGTAAAGAACGCCTGCGGCGTATTGATCTCGACGATCTGGCCGGCGTCCATAAAAACCATCCGGTCGGCAACCTGCCGGGCAAAACCCATTTCATGGGTGACGACCACCATGGTTGCGCCGTCCCTGGCGAGTTCCACCATCGTGTC
>Ga0075367_10000549_pt1 | contig 14223 bp, 13 predicted proteins | sample EndMethybrTD3032_FD_71399 | JGI IMG/M metagenome (GOLD analysis project Ga0075367, IMG submission 71399) | Populus endosphere microbial communities from Tennessee, USA - Endosphere MetaG P. TD hybrid TD303-2 | ecosystem: Host-associated > Plants > Roots > Endosphere | place: USA: Tennessee... | reverse complement strand
AAGGAAGTGCGCGCAAACGCGTCGTTCTTTGGCTGTCGGCTCATGTCGGATCGAAGTCCCGTGGAATTATGTGATGGGGCTACGTGCGAACGCGTGCGTGGGGACCAACGCCTCCGCCGGCGCTTACCTAGCACATGCGCTCATGTAGTACAGTTCCACGGCTTCGGTAAGGCCCCGGAATAGGCCTGCCCAAAGAAGGTGCAGCAGCGGGAGCCTCGAGGCGTCAGGCGCGCCCGAGCACCTTCGACAGCGTGGTGCCGAGCGAGGCCGGACTGTCCGCGACGGCGATGCCCGCCGACTGCATGGCAGCCACCTTATCCTCGGCCTTGCCCTTGCCACCCGAGATGATGGCACCCGCGTGGCCCATGCGCCGGCCCGGAGGCGCGGTCATGCCGGCGATGAAGCCGGCCATCGGCTTCTTGCGGCCGCGCTTGGCCTCCGACTTGATGAAATCGGCGGCGTCCTCCTCGGCCGAGCCGCCGATCTCGCCGATCATGATGATCGAGTTGGTGGCGGGGTCGGCGAGAAACATCTCCAGCACGTCGATGAACTCGGTGCCCTTGACGGGGTCGCCGCCGATGCCGACGGCGGTGGACTGGCCGAGACCGGCATCCGTGGTCTGCTTAACGGCCTCGTAGGTCAGCGTGCCAGAGCGGGACACGATGCCGACGCTGCCAGCCTTGAAGATGTTGGCCGGCATGATGCCGATCTTGCACTGGTTGGGCGTGAGCACGCCCGGGCAGTTCGGGCCGATCAAGCGCGACATCGAGCCGTTGAGCGCGCGCTTCACCTTGACCATGTCGAGCACCGGGATGCCCTCGGTGATGCAGATGATCAGCGGGATCTCGGCGTCGATCGCCTCCAGAATGGCATCGGCGGCAAAGCGCGGCGGCACATAGATGGCACTGGCGTTGGCGCCGGTCTTGGCTTTGGCCTCGACCACCGTATCGAAGATCGGGATGTCCGCCAGCTTGGCGTCGGGATGCTTCGAGCCGCCTTTGCCGGGCGTGATACCACCCACCACCTTCGTGCCGTAGGCCACCGCCTGCTGGGTGTGGAACGTGCCCTGGCTGCCGGTGAAGCCCTGGACGATGACCTTCGTGCTCTGGTCGATCAGGATTGCCATCGTCAGGACGCCTTCTTGACTTCGTCGGTGATCTTCTTGGCTGCGTCGGCGAGGTTGTCGGCCGGCACGATCTTGAGGCCGGACTTGGCCAGGATCTCCTTGCCGAGCTCGACGTTGGTGCCTTCCAGGCGCACCACCAGCGGCACCTTGATGGCCATCTCCTTGGCCGCCGCCACCACGCCCTCGGCGATGATGTCGCAACGCATGATGCCGCCGAAGATGTTGACCAGGATGCCCTTCACGGCCGGGTCGGACAGGATGATCTTGAAGGCGGCCGCCACCTTCTCCTTGGTGGCGCCGCCGCCGACGTCGAGGAAGTTGGCCGGCTCCATGCCGTACAGCTTGATGATGTCCATGGTCGCCATGGCGAGGCCGGCGCCGTTGACCATGCAGCCGATCTGGCCGTCGAGCTTCACGTAGTTGAGGTCGTACTTGGAGGCCTCGACCTCGGCCGGGTCCTCCTCCTCGAGGTCGCGCAGCTCCAGGATGTCCTTGTGGCGGAACAGCGCGTTGTCGTCGAAGTTCATCTTGGCGTCGAGGCACAGCAGCTTGCCGGCCTTGGTGACCACCAGCGGATTGATCTCGAGCAGGCTCATGTCCTTCTCCAGGAAGGCGCGGTAGAGCCCGTCGATCAGCTTCACGCACTGGTCGATCTGGTCGCCGGTCAGCTTGAGGGCGGCGGCGATCTTGCGGCCGTGGAAGGCGGAGTAGCCCGAGGCCGGATCGATCGACAGCGTGAAGATCTTCTCGGGCGTGTCGTGGGCCACCTTCTCGATGTCCATGCCGCCTTCGGTCGAGGCGATGAAGGCGATGCGCGAGGTGACGCGGTCGACCAGCGCCGACAGATACAGCTCGCGCTCGATGGCCGAGCCGTCCTCGACGAACACGCGCTTGACGACGCGTCCGGCAGGTCCGGTCTGGATGGTCACCAACGTCTTGCCCAGCATCTGCTCGGCAGCCGTCTTGACCTCCTCGATCGATTTGACGATGCGGACGCCGCCCTTGTCCCCGGCGGCGGCTTCCTTGAATTTGCCCTTGCCGCGACCGCCCGCGTGGATCTGGGACTTCACCACGTAGACCGGCCCCGGAAGGCCCTGAGCGGCCTTCACAGCCTCCTCAGCCGTGAAAGCCGGGTTGCCCAGCGCCACCGGCACGCCGAAGCCCTTGAGAAGCTGCTTGGCCTGGTATTCGTGGACGTTCATGGAGGCCCCGTGGCTCGAATTTACGCGCTGGCAAAACACCCAAGGTAGCGCCTGCCCGTCTGGTATACCATATGCCAGACTACAGCCGGGCCGCCAAGGGCGTCATTTCCGCTTTGCGAGATGGCTATTGTGCACTGCGAGAGGCGATCATTTCAATTTCGACTTTCGCGCCCATCGGCAGGGCCGCGACCGCGAACGTCGAACGCGCCGGATAAGGCTCGCTCATATAGGCCTTGTAAACGTCGTTGACGGCGGCGAAATCGGCCATGCTGGTCAGGAAGATCGTCGTCTTGACCACATGACCGAAGCCGAGTCCCGCCGCCTCCAGGATGGTCTTCAGGTTCTCCAGCGACTGCTTGGCCTGGGCGGAGATGTCGCCCTCGACCAGCTTGCCGGTCGCCGCATCGAGCGGGATCTGGCCCGACAGGAACACCAGGTCGCCGACCTCCATCGCCATCGAATACGGGCCGATCGCCTTGGCCTTCGGGGTGGTGATTGCGCGCTTTGCCATCTCAGCCTGCCAGCGCCGGTGAGATCTTCACGCAGGCGTCGACCAGGCCCTTCACGGAGGCAACCGACTTCTGGAACATGGCCTTCTCGGCCTCGTTGAGTTCGAGATCGACGATCTTCTCCACGCCGCCAGCGCCGATCACCACCGGCACACCGACGTACATATCCTTCACGCCGAACTCGCCCTTGCAGTAGGCCGCACAGGGCAGCACGCGACGCTTATCCTTGAGATAGCTCTCGGCCATGGAAATCGCCGACGCTGCCGGAGCATAGAACGCCGAGCCGGTACCGAGCAGCGCGACGATCTCGCCGCCGCCGCCGCGCGTGCGCTTGATCATGGCGTCGAGTTGCTCCTGCGTGAACATGCCGAGCTTGATGCAGTCGGGCAGCGGCACGCCGCCGATCGTCGAGTAGCGGACCATCGGCACCATGTCGTCGCCATGGCCACCGAGCGTCATAGCCCGCACGTCCTCGATCGACACGTTGGCGGCTTCGGCGAGGAAGTGGGCAAAGCGCGAACTGTCGAGCACGCCGGCCATGCCGATCACTTTGTTGGTCGGCAGGCCCGAATACTTCTGCAGCGCCCACACCATGGCATCGAGCGGATTGGTGATGCAGATGACGAAGGCGTTGGGAGCGTACTGCTTGATCCCCTTGCCCACCTGCTCCATCACCTCCAGGTTCTTGCCGAGCAGGTCATCTCGGCTCATGCCGGGCTTGCGCGGGAAGCCCGCCGTGACGATGCACACCGCCGCGCCTTCGATCGCCGCGTACGACGAGACGCCGGAGCCGCCCAGCTTGGCATTGAAGCCCTCGACGGCCGCCGCCTGCGACAGGTCGAGCGCCTTGCCCTTGGCAACGCCCTCCATCACGTCCGTCAGGACGATGTCGCCGAGTTCCTTCAGGCCGGCCAGAAGAGCCAGCGTGCCGCCGATCTGGCCTGCGCCGATCAACGCGATCTTGGTACGCGCCATAACGTCATTCTCCCGTACTGGGCCCCGTACTGGGCGAGGCCGCCGAAGGAAATCGAGCCAGCTCATGCGGCCTCGCGAAATTGTGCCCGTTCGTTAACCCGAAAGCCGGGAGCGTTCAAGGAAAACGGCCGCCGCTCCGGCCAATCCCGCTGCGACATCAATTGCCCTGAAATGCGCCAATTGCCTCGAGCGCAACGGCGCGAACAACATCGCCTCGCTGGATCAGCGTCGGCTTACCGCTCTGCTTCCGACGCAATCATCCCGACCGAACGCATCGGATTGCCGGAATCGCGAAAGGACCAGCGTGGCTAAGTCGGCGCCCTAGAACCTTCGACGCTGTGACGAACCGCCCCGCCGTGGAACCAGCCACGGGTGTTAGAGTTTTTGCCTGGTCAAGCACCCAGGGTGTTGCGTTCATGGCCAATCTTGCTCGCAACGATAAATATTGCATCATCGGCGCCGGCGCGTCGGGCCTCGCCATCGCCAAGAATTTCAAGGAGCGGGGAATTCCGTTCGATTGTCTCGAACGCGAGGCGGATCTAGGCGGCCTCTGGAACATCGCCACCAAGAGCGGCATCGTCTACGAGACCACGCATCTGGTGTCCGCCAGCTACTCGACCGCCTACGACGACATGCCGATGGAAGAAGAGGACTATCCTCCCTATCCCAGCCACGAGCGCGTGCTCGGCTACTTTCGCAACTACGTCGAGAGGTTCGGCTTGGCCGGCCATATCGAATTCGGCCGAAGCGTCGAGCGCGTATCCGTCCGCGCTGACAAGCTGTGGAACGTCTCGGTCGCCGGCGAGGCCCGTCCGCGCATCTATCGCGGTGTGGTCGTGGCGAGCGGCCATCACGACGTGCCGCGCATGCCGACCTATCCAGGCAAATTCACCGGCGAGACGATCCACTCGCGCGACTACAAGAGCCCGAAGCAGGTCCGCGACAAGCGTGTGCTGGTGGTCGGCTGCGGCAACTCGGCGACGGACATCGTCGCCGATTCCGTGCACGGCAGCTCGCGCGTGGTCATGAGTCTCAGGCGCGGCTACTGGTTCGTGCCGAAGTTCATGCTGGGCTTTCCGACCCATGACGTCGTGTCCTGGGTCGAGTTCTTCCCGCTGCCGCGTCTGCTCAAGCGCTGGCTTTTTCAGGCCAGCCTGTGGGTTTTGCAGGGTCCGCCTTCGCGCTACCAGCTGCCTGATCCCGACTACTCGATCGACCAGGCACATCCCACCATGAGCGACGAGATTCCGCGCCTCTCGGCGCACGGACGCATCACGGTGAAACCCGAGATCGCCAGCTACGACGGCGACCGAATTCTGTTCACCGACGGCACCGCCGAGACGATCGACATGATCGTGTTCGCCACCGGCTATCAGCCCGTCGTGCCGTTTCTCGACGAGAGCGTTGTGTACGATGCCCACGGGCAGTCGCGCTTTTATCTGCGCATCTTCCACCCCGAGCACGCCAATCTGTTTGCGGCGGGCCTGGTGCAGGCGAACGGCAGCATGTGGCGCATCGCCGACTACCAGGGCCAGTTGATCGCCAACGCCATCATTGCCGAGGCGAAAGCGCCGCAACGCGCCGCTCGCTTCCGCGCCGGCATGTCGAACGATGCGGCGCACGCGCGACCCGGGACGTTCCTCACTTCCGACCGGCATCGCCTGGAGGCCAACTACTACGACTATCGCCGCGTGCTGAAGCGGCAGATCCGGCGCTTCGGTCCGGTGCGGAAGATGCGTCTCGACGCGTCGAGCGCCGGTCGAGCACCGGAGCGCGCCGTTCGCCACAAGCCCGCGGAAGAAATGGCCGGTTGAGATCGCATCGCTTGGCTAGGCCGACGCGGCGACGTTCACGCGATCCTTGCGCCCGGCGAGATAGCCCTCCGACCGCATCTCCATCAGACGCGACGCGGTTCGCTCGAACAGGAACTGCACGTCGCCCGTCGGATAAAGCTGATCGGGCTCGGCCGCCGCCGACGCAATCAGCGACACACGCGCGTCATACAGCGTGTCGACCAGATTGACGAAGCGCCGCGCCACATCACGCTGCGCCGGCTTTAGCACCGGAATGGCGTCGATCAGCACGGTATGAAAGCGACGCGCAATGTGCAGATAGTCGAGCGTCCCGAGCGGCTGCTCGCACAGCTCGGAAAACGTGAACCGGGCCACGCCCATCGACGCCTGCGGAACACGCAGCGTCCGCCCCTTCACGTCCAGCTCGACGGGCGCACCCGGATGTTGTCCGGTCAGCTCGTTCCACAGCCGGTCCATCTCCGCCTCGGCTTTGGCATCGGCCGGCGTGAAATAGAGCGGCCGTCCGCTGAGCTTCTCCAGCCTGAAATCCTTGGCCGCCTGCAACTCCTCGACGTCCATGTGCTGCTGGATGAGATCAATGAAGGGCAGGAAGAGCTGGCGGTTCAGGCCGTTCTTGTAGAGCTCCGACGGCGGCACGTTGGAAGTCGCCACCACCACCACCTGATGCTCGAACAAGCCCTTGAAAAGCCGGCTCAGGATCATGGCATCGGCGATGTCGGTGACGTGCATCTCGTCGAAGCACAGCAGCGCCGACTTGGCGGCCAGCTCGCGCGCGACGCGCGGAATGGGATCGCCGGGAGTCTTCTTGCGCGCGGCGCCGATGCGATCGTGCACCTCGGCCATGAACTCGTGGAAGTGCACGCGTCGCTTCGGCCGGAACTTCGCGGTCTGAAAGAACAAGTCCATCAGCATGGTCTTGCCGCGTCCCACCGCGCCGAAAATGTACAGCCCCTTGGGTGCTTCCACTTTGCCGCGCAGCCACGCAGCCAGCCCCGTGCGACGAGGCCATTTCCGCAAGCGGCGGGCGAGCGCATCCAGACGAGCAGCGGTGATCGATTGCGCGGGATCGGGCGCTATCACACCTTGGTCGACGAGCGCGCGATACTTCTTGAGGAGGGCCATCGTCGCCTCGGCTAGCGTGCTGCCGCGCATGGGTCAAGGCAACCATCGGACGCCGCCCCACGCGATGCGCCGGCGTTGCCGAATTGCCTGAATGCTGGGCAGCGCCGCGCATTGCGGCAGGCAATCTCCGCTTCGCGGCGCATCGCCACATGTGGCGATGCAGCATCAACACATCTCTTTGTATTGACGTGACTTTCCAAGATCACATGATGGTCATCATCGATGGAGATTGTGCAACGCAACTGAGGCCCCAAATACGACGTCGATCGGTAGCGGCGGACAACAGCCGCGCGCGGTCAGAGAACAGAGGGTAATGAATCATGAGCGATCAGCAGTCCAATGCCGGCGGCGTGCGCAAGCTGTGGCCGACGGAAACCGAAAAATTCCGCGACCACCTGCTCCGTCTCGACAAGGAGAGCCGCCGGCTGCGCTTTGCGCATGCCGTGTCGGACGCGTTCATCGACGACTACGCCAGCCGCATGACCGAGTTCGGCAGCGTCGTGTACGGACATATCATCGACGGTCATGTACGCGGGGCCGCCGAGCTGCGGCGGCTGGGCGATTCCTGGGGCACGGAAGCCGAAGCTGCGTTCTCCGTGGAGAAGCCGTATCAGGACCAGGGGGTCGGCTCCGAGCTGATGGGAAGGGTGGTGCGTGCTGCGCGCAATCGTGGCATCCGTCGCCTGTACATGAGCTGCCTCGCGGAGAATTCCAAGATGCAGACCATCGCCCGCAAGCACGAGGCGGAGTTGCGCTTCGAATACGGCGAGGTGATCGGCGAGATCCTGCCCGATACGCCCAACTACTTCTCCATCATGGCGGAGGCCGCCGAGGACCGCGTCGGCTTCATGATCGCCGTGCTGGAGCTGCACAGCCGCATGGTGCGCGCCGCCTGATACAGGCGTTCCGCGACAAACAAGGTGAACGGCCGGCGGAACTCTATCTCCCGGCCGTTTTTGTTTCTGCGGCGGGATTGGCGGCAGGATGGTAATCAAATCCTGTCCGGATGTGCACGCTTCTTGCGATTGCTATTCGCAGAACGCAGGACATGGATGGGAGACACGCGCGTGCTAGGTCCTTTTGACCCAAAGCGGCACATGCCGCTGAACGATCTCGACACCGTTCGGGACACTCTGGCCGGCATCCAAGCCGATCTCAAGCGCGTGCCGGGCCTCGAGCTGGCGGCAGAGCTGATCGAGACGGCGCTGATGGAGATCGAAGTCGTCGAGCGGCGGCGCCTGGCGCGCTTTCCCGCCGCCTTGTTCGACGCACGCCCATATATGCGGAGCAAGAACTAGCACCGCTAACCACCGTCGACGTCGCGCGCCAGCTCGGTGATGCGCGTCAGCACTGGACTGCCGGGTCGTATCAGCTCCTCAAGGATCGTGAAGTGATTGGCGCCTGGTACGACCACGTTCTCGGTAATCACGCCGGCCTTCTCCCAGGTCTGCGCGATATCGCGACTCTGGCGCAGGAACTCCGCGCTTTCATCGCCGCCCACGGCAGCAACGAAGCGGCGGCCCTTGGCTGGCGCCGGCCGGAAGATCGGACTCGCGGCGCGCGAAATCCCGGCGCTCAGATACAGCGCCTGATTGAGGCTCGTGCCGATCAGCGGCGCCAGATCGTAGACCCCGCTCAAGCCGTAGGCCGCGCGCACCAGATCGGCCGGCACGCCCGCCACGCGACCCCACTCGTTGGCCAGCATGGCCGCCGAAAGATGGCCGCCCGCCGAATGACCGATCACCAGCGGGCGCCGGCGCAGCTTCTTCCATAGCGTGACCAGACACAGCACCATCTCGTCGATGATCTCCATCACCGAGGCAGCCGGCGCCAGCGAGTAGGACGGGATCGCCACCGTGATGCCGTTGGCGTTCAGCTCGCGGGCGATGAAGGAAAAATCCTTGCGGTCGCCGCGCTGCCAGTAGCCGCCGTGGATGTAGACGACCAGGGGCGCCGAGCCGCTGTTGGCCACGAACAGGTCGTAGCGCTGGCGCTCTTTGCCGCCGTACGGCCGATCGTTCTCGGGCGTGCTCGCCAGCCGATAGGCGGCGGAGAGCATCTGCCACCGCTCCATGATCTCGACGTGCTCGGGTACGCGGGCGCGGTTGTTGTATTCAGCTTCGTAATCGATGGCGGTCATGCAAACCCCCGGGACACCGAAACCATGCTAACCGAGCCGAGCGCCCGTGTCTCATAGGTCTCGCCACCTATTTCGGCGCGAAGGGGTTCTTCCAGCCACCCGGAGCGCGCCGCTCGGGAAACGCCGTGGTGAGATAGTCGAGCATCTTCTCGCGGTCCGCGCCCTGCACATCCGGCATGTTGTGCCGGCTGGTCATGAAGGTGAGGGTTTCGTCCCAACGCTCGCGCGACAGCCCCTGGGCGGCAACGATCTTGAAGCCGTGGCAGGCGGTGCAGAAATAGAAGGTCTCCTCGCGATTGGGGCCGTCCGGATAGTGCTCAGGCTCCTCCTGCGGCGGCCGCTCGCGTCTCGCCTGCGCCGCAGCATCCTGGGCAAATAGCAACCAGGGCAGGGCGGCCGCGGCGAGCCCGATCAGGGCCGCTGTTCGCCGCATGCCGCTCGCAACCGCCCGCACGGCCTAGTGTCCCGATTGCGAAGTTCGCCACACCCCGCCGCCAGCGTCCCGAGCGAACTTCGCAATCATAAGGGACACTAGAAGCATAGTTTCTCTAGTGTGATTCAGATCGAGAAATTCGCTCCCAACCTTGCTGCGAACTCCGGCGAATTTCTCGATCATCACACTAGCCGACCTTGACCGCGATGCGGTGCATCGGATTGGCGCCGTAGCCTTGCGGATTCCAGTTGCCGGCGATATGCGGCTGCGCCTTGCCGTTGGTATCCGTGGCCCGCACCCACACCTCGTAGTAGCCGTCGATCGGGAAATTCACGGTCGCCGTCCAGCGCCGCCAATCGAAGCGGTTCTTGAGAGGCGCCAGCGTCGCCTGCTTCCAGGTGGCGCCGAAATCGGTCGACACATGCACGCTGCGCACGTCGAGATCGCCGGCCCAGGCCGCGCCCCTGAGCTTCAGCTCCTTGGTTCCCGCCGGCAACTCCTTGCCGTTGGCGGGATCGGTGATGATGCCGCGCACCGGCATCGACTCCAGGATCTTGAAGTTGGAGTCGTCGGCCTTGCCGCCCGGGATCATCGGCTTGATCGCCACCCGGTACGACGTGCCCTTCATGCCCTGGCCGTCGTGCTCCTTGTCGCGCAGCGTGACCTTCGACAGCCACTTGTGCGACGCCGAACCCGGCCAGCCCGGAATGACGAGGCGCAGCGGGCCGCCATGGATGTTCTCCAGCGGCTTGCCGTTCATGGCCCACACCAGCAGGCATTGCTCCTGCATGGCCTTGGCGATCGGCACGCCGCGCGACAGCACCTGCTGCTTGGCATCGCCCGACAGATGCACGTCGGTGCCGTAGTTGGCCGTATAGATGGCGGACGGTTTCACGCCCGCCGACTTCAGCACATCGGCCAGCGACACGCCGGTCCACTCCGCGCAGCCGGCGCCGCCGTTGGTCCACTGATTGCCGCGCGCCTGCGGCTGGAAGGACGAGCGGCCGTTGCCGCCGCACTCCAGAACCATGCGCAGCGTCTTGGCCTTGAACCGCTTCTTGAGGTCGCCCAGGGTGATTTCCAGCGGCTTGTTGACCTCGCCGTCGATGGTCAGCTTCCAGCCGTCCGGCTCCTTCGCCGCTTCCGGAATCTGACCGTTGTTGCGAATGAAGAACTTGGCCGTCGGGGTCGTGTCGTCGTCGAGCAACTGCTCGGGTGTCTCGGCCACCAGCGGCTTGTCACCGAGCACGACCAGGCCTTTGTCCTTGCCGGGAAAATCAAGCGGCTGCGGACCCTTGGGAGCGGCCGGCGCTTCTTTCTTGGCTTCCTGCGCCAGCGCCGCCGGGATCAAGCCAGCCGGCATGCTGGCTGAGAACACGATCGGCGCACCGACCGCGGCACTCATTGCTGCAAGGCCACTGCCGCCGAGGAACCCGCGCCGCGAGACATCCGTCCTGCGCCCGAACGCGACCGCATCGGCCCGCTCCGGATCATCGGCAAAAAGCTCGTCGAGGTGTCTCTCCGTCTTGGCGGGCATGCGTTCTCTCCCCGGGTTGCCGTCTGGCGCGGCTGTTTCGTTCGTTCCAGACAATTAATGCAGAAGTGAACGACATGCTCAAGATGTGCATTGCGCAGCAATGTTGTTCTCATCTCCCCCAGTCTGCCAAGCCATCATTCCCGTACCGCACCGCACCAGCGCCTTTTGCGCACGTCTCGGGTCTATTCCCCAGCGCGACGCGGGTTTGTCCTGATTTCACCCTGGGGGGACGGCGCCTACCAATCAAAATCCGAAGCGATGTCGAAGAGTGATCATAGCCACCATGCGCACCCTGAACGCACGCCCGTTGCTGCTTATCGGTCTGTGCCTTGCCTGGACCGCAGGTCCCGTGGCGGCCCAGATCCCCGACGGCCATGTCGGCGTGATCCTCTCCAATCTGCCGCAGTCGGATGCTGAGAAGGCCCGGCGCATCCAGAAGAAGCTCGATGAGCACGCGGCGCAGAGCATCCGCAAACTGCCTCTGACCAAATCCGAAGTGTGGGCGATACCCGAAGGCAAGCTCGAGGCCGCCAAGCAATTCCTGGCCAAGCAGGGCGTCACAGCGGCCGGCGTGGTGGGCGGCAAGGAGGGGCATGAGCTGTTTCGCGCGCAGAAGGACATGAAGCTCAACGACAAGCAGCGCGAGATCGTGGAGATGGCCAAGCGCTCCCAGGCGACGATGGGCGTCAAGCTGGTCGCAGGTCCGACGCCGGCGGAGATCGAGTACGCGATGACGGTCGGCGATGCCTCGACGTCCGATGCAGCCGCCAAGCTGAAGGTCATGCTCAGCGATCAGACGACCCTCACCATCGACCGCACCGGCGTCGAAGTTCGGCCCGATCGCTGCGTCTGGCGCGGCAAGGTCGAAACCACCGGGGCGATGGTCACTTTGATGCTGTGGCCGGACGGGAGGTTGAACGGCTCCGTGCAGAACAAGGGGCGCATCCACTCGATACACCACCTCGGCGGTCGCCTCTATTCCGTCGTGGAGATGAGCGAGGAGCGCATGCCCAACGAGCATGCGCCGATGCCCAGCTACGTGCGCGAGAAAGATCCAAATCTGCGGGACGATGCCCTGGTCAAGGAAGGCGACGGCGGCGCGCTCAAGCACCTTCGCAATACGATCGCCTCCCTCGACCCGAAGCTCCGCGCCAAGGCTGCGGACCCGGCCAGCAAACCGGCTCTAGCCAAGGCCGATCCGTCATCGCCAGGCGCCGCAACGCCGGCGAGGCCCTCTCTCGCGCTGTCCCAGGATGTCGTTATCGACGTGATCGTCGCCTACACGAAAAAGGCGGCCAGTCACTACATGGACGTCAAGCGCGAGCTGGTGGAAATGTCCATCGAGGAGGGCAACAACGCGTTCCGCAACAGCAAGATCGACAACGTCAAGCTCCGCCTCGTGTACGCCTACCAGACCAACTACGTGGAGAAGGGCACGCACTTCGACCACGTCTGGCGCTTCGCCGACAAGGGTGACGGCTACATGGATGAGATTCACAAGCTGCGCGACAAGTATCGCGCCGACGTCGCCGTGCTGATCGTCGACGATCCCAACGGTTGCGGGCTCTCGACCCGTGTGCATGCCGACGCCAACGAGGCCTTTGCCGTCGTCCACCACGAGTGCTCGGTCCACACATATTCCATGGCGCATGAGATCGGGCATCTGATCGGCGCCCGCCATGATCGCGGCATGGACACCAACAGCGAGCCCTTCCCGTACGGACACGGGTTCGTCAACGGCACCTCGTGGCGCGACATCATGAGCTACAAGGAAAGCTGCGGCGGCTGCCCGCGCCTGCCGATCTGGTCGAGCCCAAAGGTGGTCGTCGATGGCACGGTCGCCGGTGCGCCCGATACCGACAACGCGCGCGTCATCATCGAGCAGGCCGCCCGCGTCGCCGCCTTCAGGTGATCTTCGGTTCCCTCTCCCCATGCTTCGTCATGTCGAAGACATGCCTCCGGCATGATGGGAGAGGGTTAGGGTGACGGGCAGACGCTTGCTCCGGCAGTTGTTGCTGCCCCTCACCCCGACCCTCTCCCCGTAAGAACGGGGAGAGGGGGAAGACGGCACTACGTGATCTGATCGGGCGCGAAGCGGTATTTGCGCGAGCAGAACTCGCACGTCACCGTAATCGCCCCGTCCGCCTCGCGCATGTCGCTCAGCTCGGCGGCGCCGAAGCGACCGAGAAAGGCATGAATGCGCTCCCGCGAGCACCGGCACGTGGCGCTCAGCGTCTTGGCCGGCGAGACGCGCACGCCCTCCTCGTGGAAGAGGCGATAGAGCAGGCGCTCGGTCGACAGCATCGGGTCGAGCAGCTCGTGGTCCTCGACGGTCGCCGCCAGGTGGCGCACGCGATTCCAGTTCTCGCTATCGTCGCCTTCGAGGCCCTCGTCGTGCGTCTCGCCCTCGCTCGGCTTGCCGCCTTCGCGTGACAGATGCTGGACAAGGATGCCGCCGGCCCGCCAGCGCCAGACGGACTCCCCTCCGGCTCGGCTTGGCCCATAGTGCCGCGCCACCGCCAGCCTGATGAAGGTCGGCAACTGCTCGGACTGGCGAAAATAGGTGTGCGCGGCATCGACCAGCGGCTCCCCCTCCAACGCCACGATGCCCTGGTAGCGGTCCATGTCGCCGCCCGGATCGATGGTCATGGCCACGTGGCCCTTGCCGAGCAGCACCCCCTGATCGCCGCGCCCCTTGGCCTCGATCAACGCGGCGTCGGCCTTGTCGAAGCTGGCGTAGCCGCGCAGCTTGCCCGGCGTCTCGTAGTCGGCAACGAGAAAGTCCAGCGCTCCGTCGGTCTTGGTCTGCAGGATGAACTTGCCGTCGGTCTTGACCGCGACACCGAGCATGGCCGTCAGCGCCAGCGCCTCGCCGAGCGCGTGGCTGACCGGCTCGGGATAGGCGTGCCGCGAGAGGATGGTGTCGACCACCGAGCCCAGCCGCACGACCCGGCCCATGACGCCCGACTGCACCGTCTGAAAGGGCAGCAGCAGGTCGTCGGCCGGCATGGCCAGCTGCCTGTTGTCTGCTACCGCCATCAATCCACTCCCAGGCACCACGCCAGAATTGCCTTCTGCGCATGCAGGCGATTTTCCGCCTCGTCCCACACCACCGAGCGCGGCCCATCGATGACGGCGGCCGTCACCTCGTGGCCGCGATAGGCCGGCAGGCAATGCATGAAGATGGCGCCGCGCGCGGCCTTCTTCATCAGTTTCTCATCCACCGCGTAAGGCCCGAGCAGCTGGTTGCGGCGCGGCGCTTCCGTCTGGCCCATCGACACCCAGGTGTCCGTTACCACGCAGTCCGCGCCCGCCACCGCCTCGGCCGGATTGTCGGTCAACTCGATGCTGGCGCCCTTCTTGCG
>Ga0075367_10000548_pt1 | contig 14225 bp, 24 predicted proteins | sample EndMethybrTD3032_FD_71399 | JGI IMG/M metagenome (GOLD analysis project Ga0075367, IMG submission 71399) | Populus endosphere microbial communities from Tennessee, USA - Endosphere MetaG P. TD hybrid TD303-2 | ecosystem: Host-associated > Plants > Roots > Endosphere | place: USA: Tennessee... | reverse complement strand
ACCTAAATGGCGCCACCTTGGGGCCGTAGCTCAGATGGGAGAGCGCTGCAATCGCACTGCAGAGGTCAGGGGTTCGATTCCCCTCGGCTCCACCAATAAATTCAAACACTTGAGATTTGGTTCCTGACCGCTTCCCGCCCTTCATGCAGCAATGCAGCGCGTCGGTCTCATATCCCGGCCTATCGGCGATGGGCATCGTCGAAGCGCGTCGCTGGAGCCGCTGACACGACTCCTCGTTCAGTCGCGACCCAGACAGGTCGCAGGAGCTATGCCCTGCCCCGCAGCTACCTGGCTCGTCGCAGTCTAAGAACGCAGCGCGCCAATTCCGCGTAGCTCTGCCCCTCGAGCTGCTCGATGCACCTCTCGCGAATGGCCGTGCTGGTGGTTGGCCAAAAGGTTTCGAGCTCGCTCAAACCATAGTCCTCGGCGAACCGGCAGCGGCGGATGGCGGCCTCGCCTGAATCGCCCGCCAGTTCCTCACACAGAGCGGCGCTGTCAAAATCGGGGATCTCCTGCGCTGTTGCCGGGGTGACGAGCAACATGATCGGCATGGGCAGAGCCATCAACGTATGGAGGATTTCGCGCCGCATGGGTGGCCGCATCAAGGCTTCGACCGGAGCTGTCGCAACCTGCGCCGGGCCTGTGCCGCGGTTGGCTGCTTGCTCAAGGCCTGACGATAGTCCGCGGCTGCCGCTTCATTGCGGCCAGTGCGCTCGTGAGCAAGCCCACGGTTGAGATAGGCCAGAGCGAAGGTCGGATCGCGCTCAATCGCGCTGGTGTAGTCCGCGATGGCCTTGGCGTGCTCGCCCCGGTCGAAATGCAAGTTGCCGCGATTGTAGAAGGCCAGTGGGTTTTCTGGATCGAGCTGGATGGCGGCGCCATAGTCAGACAGCGCCTGATCGAAGCCGCGCCGCAAGCTGTAGGCGATCGCGCGATTGACATAGGCAACGGCGAGGTTCTGCGGCGTTGCGGTGCGATCCTCGAGGTAAGTGCTGCAGGCCCGGATGGCGCGTTCGGGATTGTCGGTCTGATTGCAGTCGGCAATGACATCCGCGCGTGCTGCCGGAACGCGAAAAAGCAACATGGAGCTTAGGCAGAGCAGCAGCAGGAGAAGCTGCCAGCCTGGAATGGTGCAATGCGTACCGGAGGCAGCGCCGAGACAAGGCATCCGATCGACCCTTGATGAGTAAGCTTGCCCATCTCCAACGTAGCGATTCTTTCTGAGCAATCCAGGGCTTCGTGTACGCGGTCTTTTTCGGGACACCGTCAGCTGCAGCAGAATGCCGAGGCCTACTTCGACTTGGCGGCCACGTAGACCAAGGCGCTGCAAACGCAGGAGCTGGGGGGCCTCATGATGGAAGCCTCGCACAGCATGGAGCAGAAGTAGAAAGGCCCCTCCTGCACGGCCGCTACCCTCCGCCGCAATGAAGTGCTCCGAAACCAAGGCTAGAAACTCCGGCCAACCGCGCAGGAATATTTTTTGTGCCCCCCGATCGCTCGAATCCCATCGGTGTTATCGTTTAGTGATTCGCAGCGCGCGGAGACACGCAAGATGGCCACGAAAAAGAAGCCGAGTAGGCGTGGTTGGAAACAGACGTCCTCAGTACCGCAGTCACGCTCTTTAATGGAGCGCCTCGCGGCACTCCCTCAACAGCAAGCCAACGAAAACGAGCGTACCGGGCGAACTCAGCCCGGGAAGTAAGGCACCTCATATTCGTGAGAAAGGGCCGAATTCGTCTAGCTGACGAACACCGGCAACCATATCGCTATGGCCGCGACAATAAAGATCGTCCCCATCAGGAGCCAGCTCTGGAGCTCACTGAACGGCTTCGGCTTTTGGTCCTCGGGTTCCATGTAAACGGAACGCGGGGACGCCCACGCTTCCGTCGGCAGGCGCGTTGGACGCTAAGAGTGCATCGCTCCGTGCTATGCACCCAGATCGGCTTCAGGCTCTATGGCGACGCCGGCTCTATCTGTGCACGTCAGACCAATCGTCCGGCAAGTTGGCGAGGAATTCCGCTCGCGCTTCGCCATCGGGCAGTTCCTTCACCCATATCGCTGCTGCCGTATCAAGCGGCGCATAAAGATGCGGGAACAGCGCGCCGCCGCGGGACGGCTCCCATTTGAGCGAAGGGCCGAGCTGGTCAGCATCAACCATCACTAGCACCAGGCCGCGCAGATGAGAGAAGTGCTTGGCCCCAGTCTCGGCCACCTGCGCACGCGTCGAGAAATGGATGAAGCCGTCGCGGCGGTCCACATCGGAGCCGTGAAAGCTGCCGTCGCGAAGCGCGTTCGCCCATTCGTCGGCAGTGCAGATCTTGTAGATTGGCGTCACCACACAAGATAAGCGCAAGGATCGCGGTCGAAATCAGGGATGCGTAGCTCGATGGCCTTGAATTCTGCCCCCACCGCTTCGATCTTCTTGGCCTGATTGTCGTTGCGCAAGGCCCTCTTCACATCAAGGGTATTAACGGGCTCATCCTCGACGAGAAGGATCGGTCGTCCAGCGAGACGACGGAGTGGCACGGCGTTCCTCGCAGGCGGGGTTTGAGCCCACCTATGCATCCAAATTGGCAAAGCAGTTGAGGCTGAAGCGCAGCTTACGGTCGATTGTCGATTGAAGAGCTAGCGCCCGGCCTTATTCTTGCGCAGCGTGCGCGCTGGCATCATTTCGGTCGCCACTTGTCTCGCAAGCATGGCGCCGTAGACGCTCGCATAAGATTTGGATTCGACCTTTGCTCCCTTCGTAACCGCGGGTGTGGGCTTCTTACGGCCTTTCTTCATTGCATCCTCCTGACTGGAAACGCGCGCATCCGACGCGTGAGCGCTCGCCAAGGGGGTAGTACCACGTACTGCTCACCAGGTCGCTTGCGTATTTCATATGGCCAAGCTCCCGTCAGAGGGCCTAGTGCCGGACCTGTGTCACGCTCGCCTTATGGCACACCCGAGCACCTCATCGGGCCTGCCGGTTCCTACGAATCTGAAAGTTGGACTGGTGGCGACGACGCCGTACGTGGGCCTTATTTCGCTGATGCCCGTCGTGCGACTTCGCGCTTCGATACTTCGCCCGCCGCCACCAGCGCGTTAACGCAGGCTTGCGACAGCTTGAGGCCGTTTGCGCGCATGCACCGGCGGGTCCCTGGACCATCGGGATCGTGTTGACTGCAATAGGCGAGATAGTCGCTCGCGCAAGCCGAACTGACACGCCCGTCCACCGCGCCGGCATCGCCTGCTAGCAGAATGAGGGAACCCAGGCCAAATGCGACCTTGGCAATCGGGCGGACCATGGTTTCGTGGATGAGCATGGTGATGTCCTCGTTCAAGAGCCTGGTTGCAAGGTAGAACATCGGGCAATCCGGCACTGTTCCGGCGGGAACAACAGCCGATGTCCGTGGCAGGCTCGACAAAGACGTTTGACGGCTACGCTGGCGCAACGCGACGGAAGATGAGGGAGAGATTGTTGGCGGGCATTTCTTCAATCAGGGGTCGCGCAAACCCGTGTTCTTCGGCCAGCTCCGTCACCGCTTCCAGATCCCGCACGCCCCAATCTGGGTTTTGCTGGCGAAGACCGCGATCGAACGCTTCATTGGATGGGGCCGTATGCCGCCCGTCGCGGCGATATGGACCGTATAGATAAAGCAAAGCATTGGCCGACAGCACTTGCGCCGCACCACGCACAAGCCCAAACGCCGCTTCCCACGGCGCAATGTGAATCATGTTGATGCAGATAACCGCATCCGCCCGTTGAATGGGCCACGGGTCTGCCGAGGCGTCGAGGGCGATGGCGGGCAGGACGTTGCGCACACCGGTCGAGTGAACCCACGCGTCGATGCTGGCCCGCGCGCCCGCATCCGGATCGCTTGGCTGAAAGCTGAGATCGGCGCCGAGAACGCCCGCAAAGTGCGTGATGTGCTCGCCACTGCCGCTGGCCACCTCGAGCACCAGGCCCTGGCGTGGCAGATGACGGCGCAGGACCTTTGTTATGTGTTCGCGGTTGCGGGCGGTGGCCGGGGCCATAAGTCGAGCATCACTCGTCATTCTCGCGTCCTAGCACCGCAAGTCGGGGTTTGACAGATGATTCCGATTGTAATTCTTTATCAATCGAAGCAATTGATATTGTGCGGGATTCAATTCCACCTCCGGAGAGAGAATATGGCGAGAATGAGCAGCCTGGGCAAAATGTCCTATGCCGAATTGGCAGAATTGCGGACGCAAGTCGACCGCTCAATGGTCGAAAAACAGAACTCGGAGCGAGTTGCACTGCGCCAGAAATTGGCCGACTTGGCCAAGGAACATGGCCTCACGCTCGACGAAGTACTTGGCAAGGGCCGCAAGGGTAAGGGCTCGGTGGCACCGAAGTATCGCGATCCCAAGAACCCGGAGAATACCTGGACCGGCCGGGGCCGCATGCCGCTCTGGATGGTTGCCGCCACCAAGGGCAACAAGGCCAAGAAAGACGATTTCCTGATCTGACGCCCGGCCAGCACAGGCGGCGTCTAGAATCGGTTTCGCGGAAAGGGCAGGGATTTCCCTGCCCTTTCCGTCCCAATACCAGGCAAATTTCGGGCGACCGGCGGCAACACGTTTCGCTTTCGCAAAGCAAGAGTCTGTCCGCATCCGCAACCGCGAGAATCACCCCTCAGGCCGTTTCAGCGCGGCTGGGCGCAATATTTGATTGCGTCCACCGCGCCGGCGATTTCCGCGTGATTGCCGTAGGAAATCTCGACCTGCGTCGTCACAGGGCCCTTTCGTTGATAGTAGACGACGACGGCGCGATCCGGTGCCTCGGCTTTTTGGTACGCAATCCTGAATTCCGGGGCAGAAAACAGCGAGCCAGGTTGTTGCGTGACGCTGAAGGAACCATGCCCGGTCCCAAACCGGGCCGCCGCGCATGCGGCCACTTCCTCGGCGGGTGGATAGCTGTCGCAACCGACAAGCACCGCAACGCCAATGGCGGCTGCCATGATTGCGGCCCACCTATTCCTGCTGCTCACGCAGAACCCGGAAATAGTGCTCGGCGTGTTGATAGGGATTTTCGGCCTCGATGGTGTCGCCGCGCGAAGCTGCATCGCGCGCCATGTTGATATAGCTCTCATACCTGCTGCGCGCATTGGCGGCCCCTTGGCGCGGATTGCCGTGCCTTGAGCCACCCTGCCGCGGAGCGGATGGGCGCAGGCCATTCTGCGGACGTTTCGGCCTGAACAGCCTCCTGCGAGGACCTTGGTCCAAGACATTCTCCGGTGCTGCCGGGGGCGGCCAAATCCCAGCCTGCCGAGCTTAGGTCATCATCGCGGAGGCGCAAACACGATTGTAATTGTCCCGCGGTACAAAGAATTTGCGCGGTTTTCCACAGTCACATTCGAGACGGTCACGAACGCTAGATCAGCTGCTGCGTTTTATTGGGCAACCGGGCGCGAGAGGGTTTCCATCTCATGGCCCGGCCCGCCGGAGCAGGCCCTTCGCAAGCGCGCGTTGGTATTGCGTCTGTGGGCGCAGTGGAGAGCCTGCTCCTCTCGTGTCTCGAGGTAGCCTTAGTCCTGGCTTGACGATCGCGCGGCATCAGCGGAGCCCGGTCGGCCTTCCATCCCGCTCGGATCGGCCATCAGAAGTTCCTCGTAAAGTGTGCTCACATCGTCGTCCTCGTCCGAGCCTGGATCGCTGAGCGAGTAGAGCGTGCCGAACACCGCCTCGTAGGCAGTCGCACGAAGAACCAGGCACAAGTCTTGCCTGGAGGCGCCGGCGGCCAGGATGCGCTCAATGGCAGGTCCCGTGTCGCCGAAGGGATTGGCGGGATTGCGTTTGCAATGGTCGATGATGTTATCGAGTGACGCCTCGCGCAGGTTCAGGTTGATCACGTCCTTCCACAGATAGGCGAGCAGTTCTTCTCTTCTTGCCATTGGGTTCTCGCGCCTCCGAATTGCTTCCCTGCCCGCGACAGTGTCGCGATCAGCGTGGCATGGAGATGACTGAGGGTCCGCTATCGGCTCGCCTCTGCTTGGGCGCATGGATCCCTGCATCCACTGTCACGTTGGCGCTTTCAATCCCATTTTTGCGGAACACGTGGATGGCGCGCGCGTTGGCCGCTTGAAACCTTTGAACGGCAACGAAAGGACACGCTATGCCTCGTTCACTTCTTGTGGGTGCGCTGGCGCTAGCGCTCGCGGCAGCACCGAGCCTGGCGCAGGAGCAGCCCAAAGCACAAATGGAGTCCTTGGTCGGATTGGCCGTCTATAGCTCTGACGGCCAAAAGCTTGGACAGATTACGCAGGTGGGGTTGTCGGGCACCCAACCGGCGGTGCGCGCCGAGATCGGTGGGTTTCTCGATGTCCAGCAGAGTGCCGTGGTCATCCCAATCGAAATGATGCAGCAAAAGCCTGATCGGATCGAGCTCGCGATGACCGCCGAAGAGGTCAAGGACACCATCGACAAACAAAAAGGTAGCCGTCGCGAGTAATGAGCCAAGCCTTTTGCTTCTATCGCCATCAGCAGAGAGGAATGCAATGAGATTAACCCCTGAAAAAGTCGAACGCGCGCTCGGTCAATTCGAAGCGCAGGCGATACCCGAGAACCATCCAGCCATGCCGGAGCTGAACAGATTGTTCGGCGACCACACGTTTTTCTTGGACGGCAATGGATTGAGTATCGTGGAAGCGACCGTAACCGGTGCGGAAGGACCGCAAGAGGGGCAGGTTGTAAAGTTGGCCAGCTGGAACGATGAAAGTCGGACGAGTCTAGCGGCGCACGAGCCTGAGGTGACTGACGTGGTGGTGGAACTCGGCTCGGGCGATCGCCTTCACTGACCCGGCGCCGACGCCGCGATTTGATCGGCTAGGCGCGCCTAGCTCTCATCATTCATGTGCGCCTGCCCTCAACGCTTGAATGTTTAATTCTTGCTGCTGCTTGGCTCCGCGTCCGCCAGGTTGCGAATAGGCCTGCCGCCAAGCCCACGAGCAGCAATGCGTGGAAGGCAATGTCTGCCGCAGTCCGCGGGCCAATTCCAACGGCGATCGTGAAAGCGCCGACAAGCGTGCCGAGCAACGCGAAACTCATGACCGCGAGTGCAAAGCCACGCACTCTTGCGGGCGAGATCCAGCTCGCGATGAGTCCGAGCGCCAGCACAGCAGCGATCACGCCTTCAGCGGTTGCGGCCTTGCTGTGCTCCCAGCCTGCGAGCAGAACTCCACCATGTGCCGAGGATGCTAGTGCGAATGCCGCGGCTGCGATTGTCAGGAAGAGGCGGATGGTGTTGGGCATTGGTGCATCTCAGTCTGTTGCGCAACGCGTCGACTTATCGAGTGCTCGGACTAACAATCACAGAGCGACGGCTACCGCAGCAGCAGCAAGCCTTCGTGCCGGTGCTCGATCACGCAGCTGCCCACAGAAAGCAAATGGTCGCCGTCACGCCGAGTCCGGCCCGAACAAGGTGCAGAACGCCCCACCTTTCGATGAGTGCTCGACTTTGCGGCCCTGCTTCCTCGGGTCGGATTGCCTTCAAGCGATCGTTGGTCGGTCGGATGACGAGCAACGTGTAGGGCCAGGCCGAAATCAGGGCGATGGCCCCGAGTAGCCAGCGCCAGTCGTTGGTCTGCCACCAGGCAATACAACCCAATACTGCGCCGATCAGGGCCAGCGGCGCCTGCATCGCGGCGCCACGTTTGTAGGAGGGCTTCCACTCCGTCAGCAGCGCGCGATCATCGAGCACCAGGCGCGCCGGTTGCTCGCAGGCGCTAACGTAGACGGCGGCGCCGCTGAAAAAGGCCGCTGTAGTCAAGGCAAGCTCACCAACGATCATTGGCGTGACGCGGCTCAGCGCTTCTTCGTCTGCCAAAGGCCCAACATCGCTCCCGTCGGGTCGGTGATGATGCTGAAGGCGCCCATGTCCTTCACTTCGACGTTGTCCTTCATGACCTTGGCGCCGAGCGACTTCGCCTTGCTCGTCGCGGCCTGCAGGTCGTTGACGTCCACATAGGCGACCCACATTGAAGGTGCATTCGGGATTGGGTTCTTCATCAGCCCCCCACCCGTGCCTTCGCCTACCTTGATGATGGTGTAGGTCATATCGCCCATATTCATGTCTTCGAGGTTCCAGTCGAACAGTTCGCCGTAGAAGGATTTGGCCTTGCCGACATCTGTTGCCATAAGTTCCACATGCACGAACTGATTGCCCATCGCTAACCTCCTGTTAGTCTAAGGATTCTGGGGGCTTACCGCATAAACATCCCATGTGGATTTGCGTTCCGCCGCCGCGCTTCGTCCGGAATTGCCCGGCACAGGCCTTCATCTGCACGTGCAGACTGGAAGACCCATGCCACGCCGACGTCCCGCTCGAGCTTGCGAACTGCTAAGTCTTCAGAGCGGGCTCAATCCTTGGACCGCCTGTGCTTCAAGCCATGGCCGAGCCGCGCAGCGAGACCAGCTATGGCGCCGGCAAGCAAGAGCTGTCCGGCACCGATGCCAATGATGAGCATTTTGCGATTTGCCAAGCTGGCGGGGTACGGACCAGCAAACGCAGTGTAGTAAGCTGGCCAGGTCTTCCAGACCACGAAGACCACGCCGACCGCAAATCCGGTCCAGAAGGCCTTGCGGCCCGTCGGAGTTAGTGAGCCGAGAACAATGGCCGTGAGCAGTACGATCGCGACCATAACGGCGAGCTGCTCGTTCTGAGACAACCTTACCCACTGTTCCGACATCGGCCCTCTGCCTTTGCAGCTGCTTGGCGACGGCAAAGCCGGTCACTCGTCATCGCTACCTTCGTCGTCGCCCGCTTCAGCCTGCAGGGCGTCCACCAGATCATCAATTTGATCGCTGAGCTCGTCGAGCGCTTTCACCATCTCTTCTCTCTCGCCTTCGCTGGCCCACTTCGGGTTTTCCTCAAGCTCAACCAGCTTGTCGGCGAAGATGGTGCGCAGCTCCTCCAGTTTCACTGTGAACTCTTCCGGTGTCATCGGTTGCTCCCTTAGAATCAGACCGCCCTCTCGATCGTGCCGCAGGATCGGGATGAAAAAAGAATGCTGCTTGCTGTACCGCAAATCAACCGACGCGTCCGGATGCCGCCCTCAGGCAACCATTCCTCCGCCGGCTGTGTTATCCGGAGAGGAGGAAAAGATGTCGACCCAGATCACGATTACCAACGGCCCATTTAGGGCCGCATTGCAAGCTGCTCCGGAGCAAATCACGTTTGACACGCTGGACGGTTCCGTCCGCGCCCGCATCCTTGGCTGCCGAGACCTTCACCCGGCTGCATCCGAGGTCATCATTCGCGGAGAAATCACATCCGGAGTCCATGCCGGAAGGCGCTTCCTCGGCAGTTACGATCCCACAACGCATGAGGGACAACTGACACTCGCATTGCCCTGACCGCGCTTGGCTGGCGCCGTCTGCTCCAACAAATTTGCGGAGCACAATTTTTCCAACCCAAACTTCAATGCAGAGACAGGGCACTTCACACAGCTCATCTGGCGTAATGGCAAGCTGGCTGCGGTGTGGCCTTGTGCCGGGGGCAACAACTTCTGCTGTGTTTGTGTTAATGGCGACGACCTGCGCCATTCAAGCGAGATGATTCCGGAAGAAGGCGATCGTCCGCTCCCAGGCTAGCTTGGCCGCGGCTTCGTCGTAGCGCGGCGTCGAATTGTTGTGAAAGCCATGCTGGGTACCCGCATACATGTGCATCTCGTATCGAACTCCGCTCGCCTTCAACGCCGCCTCAAAGGTTGGCCACATGGCGTTGATGCCGGCGTCATTTCCGGCGTATTGGATGAGCAGAGCCGCCTTGATGGCAGGCACCGCCGCCGTCTCGGCTGCCGCGCCATAGAACGGGACGCCGGCTTGCACATCCGCGCCGAGCGTAGCGGCCAGGTAGTTGGTCGTGCCGCCACCCCAGCAAAATCCGGTCACGCCGAGTTTGCCGCTGGATAGCGTTTGCGCCTTCAGGTAGCGCGCGCTGTTGGCCATATCCGTGCGCAGCTTGGCTTGGTCGAGGCCAGCCTGCAGCGTGCGGCCGTCGTCATCGTTGCCCGGATACCCCCCGACCGGCGACAGTCCGTCGGGAGCCAGCGCCATAAATCCCTCGGTCGCCAGCCGGCGCGCCACGTCCTCGATGTAGGGATTGAGTCCACGGTTTTCGTGGATCACGAGAACTGTGGGGAACGGCCCCGTCCCGCTCGGCTGCACCAGGTATCCACGCATGGTGCCGGACGTGCCGCCTGGCGACGGGTAGGTTACATACCGGGCTTTGATCCTGGGATCTGTGAAGGAGATGGTCTGGGCCTGGGCATAGCGCGGCAACAAGGCCTGCGCCATCGCCAGACCGCCAACCGTGACGGCCGCTGCCTGCTGCAGAAACTCCCGGCGATCAATCCGCCCGTGGCAATACTCGTCGTAGAGGTCAAACACGCGTTGATCGATTTCGACTTGAGTCACAGGCCGCAACGTACTCACCTGTGATGGGACGGATGAGCTTTCGGAATTCGACCGGTCAGCCACAGCGTTCTCCTGCGTCCAAAGCGGCACCCTAGCCCAGAGTTTGAAGCCGCACAGGCCGCGATGTGCGTGGTCGACCGTAACATTCTCGCGATATGCCGTGGGCCCTAGCCCTCGTCGATCGGCACGTCACCAGGGTGACCAGTTGCTCGATGCTGCAGTCGCGGGGGCGCCTTTTGCTTTGGGCAACACCTTCTTGCCAGTGGCTGCCTCTCCGCCCTCGGCCCTCGCGCCGGCCTTCTTGCCCTTGATCGTCGCGATCATTCGCCTCGCCGTGCCGCACACCAATGAGATGACGGACTGCCGGATACTTGCTGCCTTCCTTGCGCTGTCGTCCATCGGCAGCGTGTCAATGCGTTCGGACGGAAACAGGTCCTTCCAATCCGACGTGGCAAACCCATGCTCGAGCAGGGTAGATGCCCGCACTGTTCGCCGGCCACCCGTTGCCTCACCGAGGACCACGGCGATCAGCTTTTGTCCGGAGCGCGTGGCACTTGCCACAACGTTATAGCCGCTATCGCAGGTGAAGCCGGTTTTCATGCCGTCAGCGCCTGCATAGTTCACCAGCAAGCTGTTGTACGTGCCGAAGTGGCGTTTGCCGATGTGCACGTCCAGCGTCGACCAGATCGCCGCGTGCTCCGGGTAGTCGCGCAGGACGGCGCTCGCAAGTCGCGCCAGGTCCCGTGCCGTCGTGACCTGATCCTCATGCGGCAGTCCGTTGGCGTTCAGGAATTTCGTGCGCGTCATGCCGAGCTTTGCCGCGGTCGCGTTCATGCGCTCGACGAAAGCGTCGTTGGTCCCCGCTACCGCCTCGGCCAGCATAACTGCCGCATCGTTCGCTGAGTGAAGAATGAGGGCTTGAAGCGTCTTCCTCACGGTCATTTTTGCGCCGGGAACCATACCGACCCGCGTTGCCGGTTGACTGCTCGCAAGCTGGGAGCACGTAATCGTCGTGTCCCATGTGAGCGGGCCATCCCGAAGCGCTTCGAAGACCACGTATGCCGTCATGATCTTGGTGAGCGAAGCGGGATGCCACTGGTCGTCCTGATCCTCGGCGTAGAGGATGCGACCGTCAGCGGCGTCAAATAGAAGAGCCGGACCGGCGTCGGCGCGCGTCGTCAACGCAAAAGCCGCGAATAACCCGACGGCCAATTTCCCCCACATGCAGTTCCCTCCGCGAGCGGCCATTGTCCACGACTCGCTGCAGATAGACAATCGAGGGCGACAACGTGCCAGACGAGGTTGCAAACGTGAAGAAGCGGGGAGCGCACAGCCGCGGGGTGCACGCACGCTCCCGCGCCGACGGCTGCACGCCATTGTTTAGAGGGCGTTGGCGCGCGCTCAATCGGTACAAGACCGTACCAACGGATTGCATGGAGGACTATCGCAGAAAGAGCGCAGGGACACGGCAATCTGCCATGTCCCTGCTACGAGCACCGGAGTGCTGCGCCAACGCCCTCGTTGGCTTCAGGGCGCTGGAAAGGTAATTCGGAGTGTAACAAATCGCCGGCCTGCGCAAAGTGGGAGCGCCAGATCCGACGCAGAATGTCTTCACGCTTGCGCGCGAGCCGGACGATGGCGTTCGAACACGCTGCGCTATCTGACGGACTTCGTATGACAAATGGCCAGCTTGAGCGGGACAGCGCCTTAGCGGCGGAAGCGGCTTCTTGATCACACGCTAGCGAAAAGGGCCAACGGCCATCGCCTGTCGCGTTCTTGAAGGCGAAGCCTCGGCGATTGCTGCGTGAACGAGAAGTCCGGGTTGCAGATTGTTCAACCAGCGTTAGTCCCGCTGCAGCTTGACGCTGACACCCTTGAGGGCCAGGCCTTGGGTCGATACCGAGACTATCTGGGTCTTGCCCGTGGTCGTTACCGCCATGGAGCCGGAAAAACCGCCGCCGTTAACGGCGAGCTTGATCTGCGTCGGCGACGCCTGCCCCGCCACGGAGCCGGACGCGTTAAAGGTGCGCTCCTCCCAGCTTCCCGAGACACGGCTGCCATCGGAGACCAGCTTGGCGCGCAACTCGACCTTGTTTGACGCACTGGCGCACCGCAAGGCGACGCCGACCTCCGCTCCGCCCTCCTTCGGTGTGTAGTAAGCCGTACATTTGAGGTCTTCTGACTTGCCGTCGGTGAGACTGATGCGGCCGGAGCCTGACCAGCTGCCACTAAGCTGCGCCAGGGGGGACGCCGCAACGGCAGGGCCGGCGGCGAAGGCGAAGAGTGCGCACGCCAGCACGGCGGCGAGAGGCCCGTCCGAGGTCCGGCCCTGATCTGCTCGCCCTCCTCTGATCACCAAGTACAGGATGCTCATGCCCGCTCCCTTTTGGAACACCACTCGATTCTCTGCGGCTCAGACCACGCCCGGGGCTCATACGCGGCGCGGTCGGCTGCGATGATTGGCTGGGGTCGGACCCTCTTAAGAATAACGCCGGAGCGGCGCAGTCGTTGCGCTGGTCAGGGTAGGCTGGTGCTCCGACGCGCTCGTCGTATTCGCCCAGGCGACACGATCGAAGGATTATTCCCTTGGCCGCCTCGACACCTAGCGAGGAACCGATGCGCATGATGGCTCTAGCTTCGTCTCTTTTTGCCCGGCGTTCTTGCTAGCGAGATTGATGTTGGTCTGCATCTTCGATGCCGCCGAAGCGAAGAGCACCGATGCCAAGCGCACGGCGGCACGGCAACGCAAGTACCGGAAACAAGCGAGCAAGCGTCACAATACGCTTCCACCGAATTTGGGACCGGGTATCGGCAGCAGATTGTAATCCGCCGCGCGCGATGATTTAGCGTGTTGCCGTCAAAACCAGCCCGTTCCGGGGTAGCGCCATCACAATTTTGGAAGCAATCTGCTCGGCAAGGCGCGCGTAACCCTCATCATTCATGTGTAGATTATCCTTGCTGAGATAGGCGCGATCCCGCGACCAGCCGCGCATGGCGCCAAAACGATCAACGAGCAGCACCTGCGCCTCGTCGGCTACCTTCGCAATCGATGCCACCATGTTTTCGTAATACGCGTCCTTGACCAGGGCGTCCCCGTATTGCGGGTTGACCAGAATAACGTCGATGCGCTGTTCCTTTAGCCAGGCCAGTGTGCGCCTGAGACACCCCTCAAAGCTCTCAACCGCGACATGGCGCAAGGCATCATTGGTACCCACTTGCCAGATCACGAGATCCGGCTTGGCCGCCGCGACTTCGCGCTGCATGCGATCGGCCGCGCCTTGCGCCATCTCGCCCGAGACGCCGCGGCCGATGACGCGGAAATCCAGGCCCTGTAGGGCACGCTCGAGATTGACCTCTAACCTCGCCACATAGGCATTGAGGGGCGACGAGGCGCCGATGCCAACGGTTGAGGAGGAACCCACCACCAGGACGGTGCCTATGCGCGATGAGGCAAGTGCTGTGCTGAGCCGGGCCAAGCTCCGGTCTATCGTCGCGGCCCCCGCGGCCTCATTCGACTGTGCTTCGGCATTTACGGCAAACAGCAAAGTCAGCGCTCCGATGACGAGCGCAAGCGCGTTTCCACCACGTTGCAACACGTGCTCACCCGCATTAGCTGAAAGGTCCGTGGCCATAGAACGGAACACGCGCCCTCGCAATCAAATTTGATGCACGAGGGCTGCTGTCGAGATTGAAGGGACCTTTGTGCGGCGAAGGTGACGCTGGAGACAAGGTTACAAGTTGGCAACGGAGCGTTGCAAGCGTTCTTCCCAACCATACATAGCGAAGTCCGCCGGTATGTGTGGAGG
>Ga0075367_10000547_pt1 | contig 14249 bp, 10 predicted proteins | sample EndMethybrTD3032_FD_71399 | JGI IMG/M metagenome (GOLD analysis project Ga0075367, IMG submission 71399) | Populus endosphere microbial communities from Tennessee, USA - Endosphere MetaG P. TD hybrid TD303-2 | ecosystem: Host-associated > Plants > Roots > Endosphere | place: USA: Tennessee... | reverse complement strand
CGCGCCCGCGGAGGGACCCGCGCGGGCCGCAGACATTCCGTTCGGCCGGCACGCGTACCCCGTGCACTTCGTCGAGCAGCCGGCCGCCGACGGCGTCACCGCCGTGCTGATCGACGCGCCGCCTGCCAGTCGTGCGCGTGGATGACGGACGGCCGCCTCCCCTGGAGCCGCGCGTATTCCAGCGCGCCCCGGCACAGCACCGCGAAACGGAACGCGTTGTCGCCGTACTCGCCGCGTGAATCGCCGTAGAGGCCGTCGCGATCGTAGAGCGGCGGCGCGTCGATCAGCACGGCGGTGACGCCATCGGCGGCCGGCTGCTCGACGAAGTGCACGGGGTACGCGTGCCGGCCGAACGGAATGTCTGCGGCCCGCGCGGGTCCCTCCGCGGGCGCGCCGCGGTACTTCGGCACGACGAGCGTGACGCGGTGACCGAGACGCGCCAGCGCGCGCGGCAGCGACGTGCTGACGTCGGCCAGACCGCCCGTCTTGCCGAACGGACGCGCTTCGGACGTCACGAAGAGAATGTCGAGGGGATCGGACTCGGGAATGCTCGGGGTGCTTGGCGTGCGCGAGGTGCGAGGGGTGCGCGGGGTGCCGGTGCTCTTGGTGCCCGGGGTGCTCGTGCTCTTGGTGCCCGGAGTGCTCGTGCTCTTGGTGCTCTTGGTGCTGGGGACGGAGGTCGGTTTCTTTGCCATGATTTCAACTCTCTATTCTACCGGCCTCCTTTCGATTCCAGCGCACGGCCTGCGGCGAGTTCGCGGGCCGCATCGCTGTCATGTCCCTGTCTCATGAATGCCGCGGCCATCGCGAAGTGTCCGAGCGGCGCGACGGAGGGAGACGGGTGCAGCTCGAGGCCCTTCCGCGCGAGGCGGATGACCTCCGCCGGATCGCCGTTGGTGTCGACGTAGGCCTTCGCGAGGAACAGATGACCTTCGGCGAAACGCGGGTTCGCCTCGATCGAGGTCTTCAGCGCGGCGATCTGCGCGGCCGCGTTCCCCTGCCGCTCGTAGAGACGGCTCAGGTTGAACGCCGCCTTGTAGCTGCTCGGGTGCAGCTCGATCTCGCGCTTGTATTCCGCTTCGGCCGTCACCGCGTCTCCGCGCTGCTCGGCGACGAGCGCGAGGTTGTAGTGGGCCAGGCGGACGTCGGGCTTCATCTCGAGGGCCGCGCGAATCTGCCGCTCGGCGCCGGCGATGTCGCCGCGCTTGAACGCCATCGCCCCGAGCGCGTTGCGCGCCGAGGCCGTCCGCGCGTCGATGGCGAGCGCTTCGGTGAAGCTCGCCTCCGCCTTCGCGTCCTCGCCGCGATCGAGATAGATCTCCCCGATCTGGTAGCGCACCTGCGCGTTCTTCGGATCGATCGTCAGGTAGTGCTCGTAGCCCGCCAGCGCCGCGTCGTCGCGCCCGATCTTGCGGTAGGCGTTCGCCATGTTGATGACGGCCAGGTCGTAATCGGGTTTCAGCTCCAGCGCCTTCGAGAAGTACTTGATGGCGTCCTCGAAGCGGCCGACCTTGAAGTGCGCGTTCCCGAGGTTGAACCACGCGTCGATGACGTCGGGATCGTCGTGCACCACCTTGCCGAGCATCGCCACGACGCGGTCGAAGGAATCGGTGTCCTTGGCAATCTCGCGCGACGTCGTCATCAGGTTGAAGAGCTCGATCTTGTCCTTGGGATCGGCGCGCGTCTTCCTGTCGTTCGACACCGTGGCCACGAACGAACCCACGTAGCCGAGCGCGGCCAGGCGCGCGCGCGCCTCCGGATCGACGTCGGGCGACGCCTGCGCCCCCGCCTTGGAGGCGTCGGCCGTCTCCTGCTGCCGGAGACGGCCGATCATGATGTCGGCGACGTTCTTCCGCGCGTCGTAGATGTTGGTCGTTTCGTCGGGATCCTTGTCCAGGTCGTACAGCTCCGGCCGCGGCGCGTCGATCACCTTGTACTGGCCGGCGCGCCACGCGCGCAGCTCGCTCCACCCGTAGTGGTGGAGCGGATAGAGCGCTTCCGCGTACGCCTCGAGATCGAGGCGGGCTTTCGCGCCCGTCATCAGCGGCACGAGGCTGACGCCGGCAATGCCCTGCGGGACCGGCAATCCCATCAGGTCGAGCACCGTGGGAAAGAGATCGACCGTCCGCACCGGATCCGCCACCCGGCGGCCGTGCGTCAGCGCGAACGGGGCCCGGACGATGAACGGCACGCGCGCGGTGCTCTGGTAGATGAAGAACCCGTGCGTGCCTTCCTGGTGCTGGTTCAATCCTTCGCCGTGATCGCCGACGACGGCGACGACGGTCTTGTCGAGCAGCTGGTGCTGCTCGAGAAACGCGATCACGCGCGCCACCTGCGAGTCCACGTAGGCGATGGCGCCGCTGTAGGGATGCGCCCGGTAGCGCGACCTGAACGGCTCCGGCGACTCGTAGGGCGAATGCGCGTCGTAGAAATGGAGCCACGCGAAGAAGCGGCGGTCCTTCACCTTGTCGAGCCACGGCAGCGCGCGATCGACGACGTCCGTGCCGGTCCGCTTCACGTCGCCGATGCCGAATCCACCGGTCATCTTCGACAGGTCGAAGTCGTCCACGTAGGTGTCGAACCCCTGGTTCAGGCCCCACTTGCCGTCGAGGACGTAGGCGCCCACCACGGCGCCGGTCGCGAAGCCGCGCTTCTTCAGATGGGCGGCGAGCGTCTCGTGCGACGCGTCGAGGAAGAAGCCGCCGTTGTCGCGCACGCCGTGCTCGGGCGGATAGAGGCTGGTGAAGATCGTCGAGTGGGACGGCAGGGTCAGCGGCGCCGACGACATCGTCTGATCGAAGAGCACGCCGTCGGCGGCGAGCCTGTCCAGCGCCGGCGTCTCGATGTCCTTGAATCCGTAGGCGCCGAGGCGGTCGGCCCGGGTCGTGTCGAGCGTGATGACGAGCAGATTGAGCGACTGCCGATCGACGCCCCTGGGCAGCGCGCCCAGGTCGACGTTGCCCGACGCGCGCTGCGCGCGCGGCCACCAGAACACCGCCGCCGCGGCGGCCGCCAGAAGGATGCCGCTCGTCGCAAGAACGGCTCGCCACTTTCCCCGCGTCACGGCCCAATGGTGCCGCGCCGGGCGCCGGGCGTCAATTCGCTGGGATGAAAGGCCCGTACGGGTCCGTGAAATTGGATCTTTGACCAATCGGCCGTAGATCAAATGGGCTAGACTTCCGCTTTCCGGGCCGAAAGCCCAGGGGCGGCGTGGCATACCGTGTGCAGCCGGGCCCTGCTTCATCCAAGGAGGCACATCTGGTGACAGTCAGGTTCTTCCGGAGCCGCGCCGGTCTACGCAGGGCGGCGATCCTGGCAATTGCCGTCACGCTGGTCCCGCTGCCGCTCGCCGCGGCCGAGAAGGCCGCGCCCACGACGGCGGCCGCCCAGCCACTTCGAATGTCCATCGCGAAACACGCGTCGCGTGAGGCCCTGGTGACCTCGCCCAAGCGCGCTTCGCAGAGCGCCACGCAGTCCCGCGCGCAGCGCGGCAGCAACCCGCAGAGCTCCGGGTTCTTCCGCTCACCGGCTGGCATCGCCACGCTCGCGGTGATCGCGGCGGGCACCGGCTATGCGCTGTATTCGGCGTCGAACGACCGGATCCATTCGGTCGCCCGCGACGGCCAGAAGTAGGGAACGAGCATGATCAAGCGCATCGCAACGTTCACACTCGTCCTCGCGCTCGCCGGCTTCACGCGGCTCGCGGCGGCCCAGTCGCTGGTCGGCGCCGTCGAAGGCAAGATCGTCGACGAGCAGGGCGCCGTGCTTCCGGGCGTCACCGTCACGCTCACCGGCAAGACCGGCTCGCAGACCCAGCAGACCAACGCACAGGGCGAGTACCGGTTCCTCGGGCTGAACCCCGACACCTACAAGGTGAAGGCCGATCTGCAGGGATTCGTCGGCAAGGAGCAGACGGCGACGGTCGGCATCGGACAGACCGTCGAAGTCAAGATCACGATGTCGGTCGGCGGCATGACCGAGAACGTCGAAGTGGTCGCCAACTCGCTCTCGGTGGACACGACGACGGCGAAGACCGACACCAACATCTCGCAGGAACTGCTCTTCAGCATGCCGATCTCGCATGCGAACCCGGCGGTCACGCTGCTCAACTACGCGCCCGGCATCAACAACGGCGCGGCGTTCGGCGGCGCCTCCTCGGCCGCCAACGCGCTGATGCTCGACGGCGTCGACACGCGCGATCCCGAGGGCGGCACCGCGTGGACGTTCTACAACTACAACATCATCGACTCGGTGCAGGTGGGCAGCCTCGGCCAGCCGGCGGAATACGGCGGCTTCACCGGCGCGATCATCAACACGATCACCAAGTCGGGCGGCAACCGCCTGTCGAGCCTCGCCGAGTACCGCTGGACCAACGACAGCCTCGGGTCCAACAACGTCTCGCAGAGCATCATCGACAAGAACTCGACGCTGGCGACGCCGGTGCAGACGCTCAGCCTGAAGGACTACACGGTGCAGCTCGGCGGCCCGCTGAAGAAGGACAAGGTCTTCTACTTCGGCAGCGTGCAGCGCTACAACATCGAGCAGTACAACCCGCCGGTGCGCACGGAAGTGAGCCCGCGGTTCAACTTCAAGCTGACCGACCAGATAACGCGCGACGACAACATCGTGGCGTCGATCCAGTACGACCAGTACAACCAGACCGGACGCACGGCGCTGATCCCCGGCTACGCGGTGAGCAACCACTCGCAGACGATCGATCAGGACTCGCCCGAGTACATCTGGAACCTCCAGTACCGGAAAGTCTTCGGCTCGAAGAGCTTCTTCGAGGCGAAGTACACCGGCTGGTGGGGCTACTACGACCTCAACCCGGTCAGCGACGCGCCGACGCACTTCGACGGGCTCACGAGCCAGTACTCGGGCGGCGCCGGCTATACCGCGCAGTTCGACCGCACGCGCAACCAGGTCAACGCCTCGCTCTCGAAGTACGCCGGCGACCACGCCTTCAAGTTCGGCGTCGAGATCGAGCGCAGCACCGTGCGCGACCGGTTCGTCTACTCCGGCGCGACGGCGGCGGCGCCGACCGGCGCGTACTACTACGACTACGGCGGTCCCTACCTGGCCTATGGCTACAGCTACGACCTGAAGGGCACCAACAAGCGCGAGTCGTACTACGCGCAGGACCAGTGGAAGACCGGACGCATGACCGCCAACATCGGCCTGCGGCTCGACAGCGTGCGCGGCGAGGCGTCCACCACCGGCCAGCAGCTCTACTCCACCACGTCGTGGGGACCGCGCCTTGGCGTCGCCTACGACCTCACGGGCCGCGGCAACTCCGTGCTCCGGGCCTTCTACGGCCAGCTGTACGAAGCGGCCGTGTTCTCGTCGTGGAGCCGTGCGGTGCCCGGACTGACGCCGACCTTCACCTATGAAGTCGGCGCCGACGGCGTCTCGCTCTTCCCGATCGACAGCACCGAGCGGACCTACCGCGTCGCCAGCGACGGCCTGAAGCAGCCGCGCGTCGACGAGTTCAACGTCGCCTACGAGCACCGGCTCTCGCCGGCGTTCAAGCTGACGACGACGGCCATCTTCCGCGACTGGAAGAACTTCGTGAACTCGACGCTCGACAACGCGGTCTGGCGGCCCGTCACGCTCACCAACGAGCTCACCGGGCAGCCGCTGACGCTCTACCAGTGGGCGAACCGGACGAGCGATCCCCAGTTCACCATCGCGAACGTCGGGGAGGTCAACTACCGTCTCGTCGACGGCAGCACCATCACCACGCCCGAGGCGCACCGCAACTACAAGGGCCTGATGTTCGTCCTTCAGCGCGCGCTGAGGAACCGCTGGCAGGCGCAGTGGTCGTACGTGCTCTCGAAGACCGAGGGGACGATCAACAACAGCTCCTCCGCGGGCATCTCGAGCGCCCAGTTCGAGACGCCGAACACCGCACTCGTCAACACCGACGGCCCGACGGCCTTCGACGTGCGTCACGAGTTCAAGGCGTTCGGGTCGTACCAGATCCCCAAGATCGACGTACAGGCCAGCGGCTACTGGCTGTGGACGTCGGGGACGCCCTACAACGCCGTCGGACGGTTCTCGGGATCGAGCCTGAACTGGCTGGTCTCGCAGAACATCAACATCGAGGCGCCGGGCACGCACACCAACGACTCGTCGAACACGCTCGACCTGCGCTTCGAGAAGCTGTTCACCGTGCAGGCGAACCGCTTCGGCGTGTATGCCGACATCTCGAACTTCTTCAACGCCGGCGTGGTGACGAGCCGCCAGACGCGGTATCCGAACCTCACGCTGACCGACCCGGTCAGCGGCGACAACGTGGTGGTCGACTTCGGCGATCCGCGGACGATGAACGCGGCCCGCCAGGTGACCTTCGGGTTCCGCTGGTCGTTCTAGGCCGCGGTCATGTCCATCCGAGGGGCCCCGCCCCTCGGATGGCAATCTCTCTGGTGGGAAAGACGAGGCGGCTCGAGTCATCGGGCCGCCTTTTTCATTAGAATCAGGGTCCGTGGAAAAGCCGAAGCCGCAGCGAAGCGAGCCGCGCGAGATCGTCGAATTGCGGCAACTCAAGGACGAGCAGCCGGATCTGGCGCAGGCCGTGGACCTGCAGATTCAACTGCTGCAGCTGCAGCGGCGCGTGCAGGCGCGGGTGCCGCTGCCCTCGATGAGTCTGGAGACGGCGGCGCTCGACGCGGCGCTGGCGGCCGGACGGCCGATCCTCGCCTTCGACCAGGTCCCGATCGACTGGAGCGATCTGCGCTTCATGGTCCGATCGACGGCCGACGCGATGCGCACCCACGAAGCGATCGAGGCGGACGACTATCGCCGGATCGACCTCCTCTCGCGCGACGCCGACCGCCTGGCGCCAGCCATCCGCAGCTGGTACGAAGCGGCGCGTCCCCCGGCCGCCGGCGGCAGCCCCGTGGGCGCCGACATCGAGGGGCTCGAGTCGCTGCTGGTGCAGGCGATGCGCCCGTTCCTCTCCCGCTGCGCCGACGCCATCATGGCGCGGACGACCTTCGCCGGCTGGCGCCACGGCAACTGCCCGCTGTGCGGCGGTGAGCCCGACTTCGCCATCATCACGCCCGCGGCCGAGCGGCTCCTGCTCTGCGCGCGCTGCACCGCCCGCTGGCGCTTCAGCCAGCTCGCCTGCCCCTTCTGTCTGAACGAAGACCGCAGCCGCATCACGTCGTTCGCCACGCGCGACGGCCTCTACCGCCTGAGCGCCTGCGACGTCTGCCAGCGCTACATCAAGGCCTTCGACGCCCGTTCGGCCCACCGGCCCGCCATGCCCGCGGTGGACGCCATCGCCACGCTGCCGCTGGACGCGGCGGCCGTGCAGCGCGGCTACCGCTGACGGCTACCAGCTTCCGGCTACCAGCTACCAGCTTCCGGCTTACGGCTTCCGGCTTCCGGCTGAGAGCCACACCAAACAAAAAGGACCGGCGCGAAGCGCCGATCCTTTGGCTGATAGCCGGAAGCTGGCGGCTGGTTACTGGCTGCCGTTCTTCGGCGCCTGGTCCTTGAATAGTGCCGAGGCCTTCGAATTGAGCCAGGTCATCAGGTGGCGCGTCTCCCAGAAGCGGCCGTTGTTCGAGCGGGCGCCGAGCACGACGACCGCGATCGGGTTGCCCTGGGGGAGACGGAGCAGCGACGCCAGGCAGTAGCCCGACTTGGTGATGAACCCGGTCTTCGCGCCCATCACGTCGACGTCGCCCGCCAGCAGGATGTGGTTCGTGCTGTGGATCGGGATCTGGCGGCGGTTGGTCGTCACCGTGTAGGTCGGCGTGCGCATGATCGACGCGATGCGCTCGTCGCTGGCCGCGAACGTGATCAGGTGCGAGAGATCGAACGCCGACGAGACGTTGTTGGCGTTGAGGCCCGACGGGTCCGCGAAGCTCGTGTTCTGGAGCCCGAGCTCGATCGCCTTCTCGTTCATGCGCTCGATGAAGGACGCCGTGCCGCCGTGCGACGTGCGCGCGAGCGCGCGGGCGGCGGCGTTGTCGGACGGAATCAGCAGCAGGTGGAGCAGCTCGCCGGCGGTGACCAGGTCCTTGGCCTTGAGGTAGGTCGTCGAGGCGGCGAACACGTCGCTGCGCTCGATGGTGACTTCCTGGGTGAGGTCCGGGTTGTCCTCGAGGTAGACGAGCGCGGTCATCACCTTGGTGATGCTGGCGATCGAGCGCTTGTCCTGCGAATTCTCCTCGTAGAGCACCTGCCCCGTCGCCGGGTCGAAGATGATCGCGGCGGCGGCGCGGACGTCCGGCACCACCTCGCCGTTGACGTCGGTCTTGAACTGCGGCGTCATCGCCTCCTGCAGCTGCGCGATGGCGCGGACGCGCGCACGCTCACGGGTGCGGGCAGACGCGCGTGCCCGCGCGAGATTCGCGCGGCGCGTACTGGAGGCTTTGGCGGAATAGGCGGTGGCGGGCTTCCGGGTACTACTACTCGTCGCAGTCGGGCTGCGGCGTGTCGTGGATTTCTTCTGGGTGGCTGCCTCCGCCGTCGCGACGGGCAGGCAGAGTCCGACGCCCAGCAGCGTCGCCACGATTCGAACGGCCATCTTCGGGCGGTTCAGGCGCAAGGGTCACCCTTTTAGACGCGACAGAAACGTATTCGGTCAGGCAGATCCGCTGGGAGCGACCGGCCCGATCCATCTTTGTGGAACGCCAGAAGTGTAACAGCAAACTCCAAGCGATGCAACCACTTATCGACCTCAGCCGGGGTCTGGATCCCGGTCGGACCCCGTCAGTATGTGATTACAAGTTCTGTTCCAGCTCCAGGACTATCCCTGCTTCAGCGCCTGGAACCGCTCCAGATCCTCCTGGCGCTGGCGCGACGCGCGGCTTCGGGCCGTGCCGATGTGCAGCGCCAGCAGCAGGTGCAGCAGCCCTGCGACCACGAGCTCCGGAGGCTGGCCGCCGAGCGCCACCGGCAGGTAGTTCAGCGCGGTGGCGATGAGGAACAGCCCGCTGAACATCGCGTCGGGTCCCTTCCCCGGGAAGCGCTGGCCGAAGGCCATCGCCACGTGTTCCCAGCCGCCGTCCGGCTCGTGGAACACTTGAATGTATCGGCCGATCCGCTCCACGTTGATATGGAGCGCGTAAATCGCCTCGAAGCCCGACGCCAGCACGACCAGCGGCAGCAGCGCCGCGACCGGCAGCAGGCCAGCCGCGGTGGTGGCGATGGCCGTCCCGCCCCACAGCCCGAACGTGACCGGCAGCAGGATCATCCTGACCGTGCCGCGCTCGCGAATCGTCGCGCGCAGGGCCTCGTACTCCGACTGGCTGGTGTGCATGTGGACGCCCGCCGATATTAGCGTCAATCCAATTCGCCGTGTTCAAACATTCAACAGATAGTTCGAAGTTGAAACGTTTTCATTCGCGCGATTTCGAAAAACGGAACATATTCGGGCACGTCCGTCTAATACCTCAGCGGCACAACTGTTGCTCAGGTGAAACATCGGAGAGGTCGTCATGATGAGTCTGGTTCGCCTCATTGGCTTCACGACATTGGGTTGCGGCTGCGTCACGGGCAAGTACCGCGAGGTGGCCACGCACCGCGAAGTGACCTACGTCGAGGAAAAGGGTGTCGGCTGCGCGCATCACGCCCACCGCCGCAACCACACGCTCGCGCCCGCCCGCTTCGGCGCCGCGTCGCCCGTGATTTCCGACATCGCGCACGCCAGCTAGCCAGCCGATTCCGCCGGCCGAACTGTTAACATCGCCGGATGCCCCTTGCGTGGAAGCCGGCGCGGCTTCCCAAGCCCCATACCCAGATCAAAACCCGACGCGGCACCCTGAACTTCTATCTCGGGGATTGCCTCGATGTGCTCCGTTCTCTCACACCGGGGTCTATTTCCGTCATCGTCACGTCGCCGCCCTACAACCTCGGCGTGCGCTACCGCAGCTACGACGACACGCTGCCGCGCGACCGCTACCTGGAATGGACCGGGGCCTGGGTCAAGGCCGCGGGCCGCGCGCTCGACCCCGCCGGATCGCTCTTCCTGAACGTCGGCGCCAAGCCGACCGAACCCTGGACCGCGCTCGACGTCGCGCAGGCGGCGCGTCCGCACCTGCAGCTGCAGAATACGATTCACTGGATCAAGTCGATCGCCATCGACCAGGACGCGGCGGGCGCGGGCGCGGGACTCACGAAAGACCTGAACGTCGGCCACTACAAGCCGATCAACAGCGGCCGGTTCGTGAACGACTGCCACGAGTTCATCTTCCACTTCACGCCGGCGGGCCGGACCCCGCTCGAGCGGCGGGCCATCGGCGTCCGCTACCAGGACGCCTCGAACGTCGGCCGCTGGCGCGCCGCCGCCGGCAACAGGCGCTGCCGCGGCAACACGTGGTTCATCCCCTACGAGACGATCCAGGACCGCGACAAGGACCGGCCGCACCCCGCCACCTTCCCGCCGCGCGTCCCCGAATACTGCGTCAAGCTGCACGGCCTGTCGCGAACGAGGACGCTGATGGACCCCTTCCTGGGTCTGGGCAGCACTGCCCTCGCCGCCGCGGAGCTGGGTGTGGAATTCGTGGGCGTCGAAATCGACGCCCACTACCTCAAGGAAGCCGTCTCCCGGGTCCGATCCGCGCTGGAACGCGGATAGACGCCGACGAGGTCACGGAGGTCACCCGAGCGACCTCCCGTGATCTTCGCCCTCTCTACCTGAAGGTGTACTTCAACGTCACCATGAACGTGTAGACGTCGGACAGGCCGGCGGTGCGCTCGAAGGTGTGATCCATCAGGGCGCCGTTCAGCACGCGCAGGCGGTAGCCGAGGGCGCCGTTGGCGTCGGGCGCCGGGTTGGTCAGCGGCGAGTTGCTGACCATGCGATAGCCGACGCCCCAGTCGTGGCTGAGCAGGTTTCCGAAGTTGAGCATGTCGATCCGCAGCGCGAAGGCGTGCCGCGCGCCGCTGATGTCGCGGAAGAAGTTCTGCTGCAGGCTCAGGTCCATCCGCTTGACCATCGGGAAGAAGACGCCGCCGCGCTCCGCGTACTCGCCGCGGTGTCGGCTCAGGTACTTGTCCTGGCTGATGTAGGCGTCCCACGCCGCCGCCTGCTGCGCCGCGGTGAAGGTCACGCCGCCGGTCGTGAACGGCTGGAAGTTCATCTCCGCCTGGCTGCGCGGGACGTAGATCAGGTCGTTGCTCGTGCCGGTGTCGCCGTTGGCGTCGCCCGAGAAGACGTAGCTCGAGTTCGAGCCCGCCCGCTGGTCGTAGAAGATCGAGACCGTCGTCTGGCCGAACTTCAGGTACTCGGTCGAGTACGCCCCGGCCAGGAAGAAGCGGTGCCCCGGCGACGCGCCCGAGAACGCGATCGGCGGCGTGTTCGGATTCCCCGGGACCGGATTCCCCTGCCACGATCCAAAGGCGATCGATCCGGCGTCGACGACGTTCTTCGCCTCGCCGTAGCTGTAGGCGGCCTTGAAGAAGATGCCGCGCCGGAACTGCTTCTGCACCGTCTGGGCGAAATTCCACGAGAAGCCGCTGCTCTGGTTCTTCAGCACGATCGCATTGGCGACGTTCTGGTTGGCGGGCAGCCGCGTCGCCACGCCCGAGGGCACCACCCAGCGCGGACGCGGGTCCGCTCCGGTATAGGCGGACTGCGGCGCCGGCTGGTTCGCGTTGATGTAGTAGGTGCCGTTCACGTCGCGGTTGTAGATGTACTCGGTCGTGGAGGTGAGGCCCCACGGGAGCCGGCGGTCCACCGCGACGTTGGTGCGCCACAGCTGCGGAAAGCGGTAGTCCGGATCGGTCAGCGCCAGCTCGTAGGACGCGGCCGGAGCGCCGGTCGGCGTTCCCTTCGGCTTGTAGGTGTCGGGATTCGGGTTGAACGGACGCGCGGTCGTGTTGCTGATCGCGTCGAACCCCGTCAACACCCCGGTGTTGCCGATCTGGTTCGAGATCCAGACGTACGGCGGAGGGCCGGTGAAGACCCCGGTGCCGCCGCGGACCTGCGTCACCTGGTTCGCGCTGACGTCCCAGTTGAATCCGACACGCGGCGACCAGAGGAACTTGGCGCCGGGCAGCTTGGCCGTCGAGTACTGCACCGCCTGGCTGTTTTCGTCGAGGAAGGTGCGGGCGTCGGCGTCGGTGTTGGCGTAGCCGGTCTGGCCGAATCTCGGGACGTCGAGACGCAGTCCCGCGGTGATCTTGAGGTTGCCGCGCGCCGCCCACTCGTCCTGCACGTAGCCGCCGCTGTAGGCGACGTCGAGCGCCTGGATGGGCTTCTCGAGCCCCGGCTGGTTCATGTAGCGCACCTGGAACAGCCGCAGCGTCACCGGCGACGTCGTGCGGGCCGGGTTCGCCAGGTAGTCGTTCGCGTCGGTGTAGAAGTCCTGCAGCGTGTTGTAGACGTAGACGCTCTGCTTGCCGGGGAAGAACACGTTGTCGGAGTGGTACTTCTCGAAGGTGCCGCCGGCCGTGACGGTGTGCCGGCCGGCGAACCAGCTGAAGTTGTCCTGCACCTGGAACTGGTCGTAGTAGAGCTCGTTGTTCGGCGTGAAGGGCTCGGATCCGAACGCGGCGTAGGTCGTGCCGGCGCCGTCGAGGATGTCGACCACCGGGAACAGGTCGTCGATCTGCCCGCGGCTCTCGTCGTGCGTCGTGTATCCGGCGATCAATTCGTTCGCCATCCGCCGGCCCAGCACCGAGTTCCACTGCCCCACGCCCGAGCGGATGTTCTCGAGGATCGAGTAGTTCGAACCGGAGAAGTTCATCGCCAGCGTGCTGCTGCGGCGGTTGCCGTTGCCGAGCGACGACGAATTCGATTCCAGGACGTCGGTGCTGGAGTCGAGGAACACGTAGCGGAACGTGACCTTGTTCGCGTTGTTCACGTTGTAGTCGCCGCGGCCGATGAAGCGCTTCGCCGGCACGCCGAACTGGAAGCCCTGGTAGGCGCCAGGTTCGAAACCCAGCTTCGAGGTCAGGAATCCCTGCAGCGTGTCGAGATCGCTCGCGAGCACGCGCGTCACGTTGCCGGCCGCCGTCTCACCGCCCCGGTTGGCCCGGAACGTCGTCCCCGGCTGCTCGGTCTCCTCCTGCTCGTAGTTCTGGAAGAAGAAGACCCTGCCCTTGACGACCGGACCCGACACCCACTCCCCCGTCTCCTTGAACGTGAAGGTGCCGGGGTTCACCGCCAGGCCGTGCGCCTCGGTGCCGACCATGTCGTCGCCGCGGAACTGGTGGTAGAACGACCCGCGGAACTGGTTCGCGCCGCTGCGCGTGATGCTGTTCACGGCGGCGCCGACGAAGTTCCCCTGGCGCACGTCGAACGGCGCGACGTTGACCTGGACCTGCTCGAGCGCGTGCAGCGAAATCGGCGCGACGCCGGTGCGGTCGCCCGGCGTGTTGCCGAGTCCGAACGAATTGTTGAAGTACGAGCCGTCGACCTGGATGTTGTTCTCGCGGCTGTCCTGGCCCGCGAACGACATGCCGCCGCCCGACTGCGGCGTCAGGCGGACGACGTTGTCCAGGCGTCCGGTGATGTTGGGCAGGTTGGCGAGATCGTCGCGCGTGATCGTCGTCGCCGCGCCGGTGCGCTGCGACGAGAACACCGGGTCGCTCTTGGCCACCACCGACACCTGTTCGCTGACGGCGATCGCCTCCACGCCGACGTTCACGTCGGTCGCGATCCCCAGATGCACCGTCACCTGCTCGACGGTCTTCGGCGCGAACGCCGTGCCGGTGCCGACATAGTTCACCGTCAGCGTGTACGGCCCGCCGACGCGCATGTTCCGAATCGAGTAGCGGCCGTCCTTCTGCGAGACCGCCTCGTAGCTCGTGCCCGACGGCTCGTGGATCGCGATCACGCTGGCGCCTTCGACAGGCTTCCGGGCGTCCGTGACGACGCCGGCGATGCTCCCGGTGGTCACGCTCTGCGCGAAGGCAGGCGTCATCGTTGTCGCGGCCAGCACGCACACCAGTGCCGCAATGGTTCTCATCATCCTCATGGCGCGCATCATACGCCACGGCGGCGACGGCGGCGTAAAAGCCGTGCACCCGCGCGCATCATGTCCACGGGCGGAGTGGCGGTCTCCAGCTTCCCGTCTCCAAAAAGAAAAGGGACCGGCGCTGTGCGCCGATCCCTTCTGTTGCCGGTGGCCGGTCGCTGCCAGCCGGTGGCTGGCAGCTCTCGTCGTTAGAACCTGACGCGCGCGCCGAACTGCGCCTGCCAGCGCGAACGCAGGTCGCTGCGATCGAATGCGCCCTGGAACGTCGGCGCGGTGATCGTGTTCAGGTTGAACGTGTACTTGCCGTTGGCG
>Ga0075367_10000546_pt1 | contig 14257 bp, 13 predicted proteins | sample EndMethybrTD3032_FD_71399 | JGI IMG/M metagenome (GOLD analysis project Ga0075367, IMG submission 71399) | Populus endosphere microbial communities from Tennessee, USA - Endosphere MetaG P. TD hybrid TD303-2 | ecosystem: Host-associated > Plants > Roots > Endosphere | place: USA: Tennessee... | reverse complement strand
GGATATGTAGTGCAGCGTCGTGAGGCCGCCGACACAGACGGCCAGTGCCGTACCGATACCGATGAGGATCCGCCGTCCCCGGCGACCGCTGCCGCCGCCGGTCCGGCGCCTCGAGGGCGTGCCGGTCCGGCGCCTCGAGGGCGTGCCGGTCCGGTCCGGCGGGCCCGGACGAGGCATCCGCGACCGGCTCCTGCCGCCACCCACGAGGTCCGGCACGGTGTGGGCGCTCGCGTACTCCGGCACGGCGAAGGTGCCGGCGTCGTCCGGCAGCCTCCGCAACAGCTCGTGCAGCTCGCCCAGGTGGGGACGTGCTTCCGGGTCCTTGTCGAGGCAGCGCGCGGCGATGCCGCGCAGCGGCTCCGCGACCCCGTCCAGCTTCGGCTCCTCGTACATGACCTGATAGCCCGTCATATACGGGCTGCCGCCGTCGAAGGGCCGGTTCCCGGTCGCCGCGTACACCAGCAGCGAGCCCAGCGAGAACACGTCCGAGGCGCCGGTCACGTCCTTCGGCGCCGCGAACTGCTCCGGGGACATGAAGGGCGGGGTGCCGATCAGCCGGCCGGTGACGGTGAGGTCCTCGTTGTCGGCGGCGCGTGAGATGCCGAAGTCGATGACGCGTGGTCCGTCCTCGGCCATCAGGACGTTGCTCGGCTTCAGGTCCCGGTGGACCATGCCGACCCGGTGGATGTCCCGCAGCGCCTCGACGAGCCCCAGCGCCAGCGTGCGCAACGCCCGCCCGCCGAGCGGCCCTTCCTCGGCCACCAGGGCGGCCAGCGTCCGCCCCGGCACGTACAACGTTGCCATCCACGGCTGCTCGGCATCCGGATCGGCGTCCACCACCGGCGCGGTGAAGGCACCGCTCACCCGCCGTGCCGCCGCGACCTCCTGCCGGAAACGCGCCCGGAACTCCTCGTCCAGCGCGTACTGCGCGTGCACGACCTTGATCGCGACCTGCCGACCCGAGGCGGACAGCCCGAGGTGTACGACCCCCATGCCGCCGCTGCCGAGCCGGTCGACCAGCTTGTAGCCGCCTATGGACTCGGCATCCCCGGAGCTCAGCGACATGCGCCGGTCACCTTTCCCCCATGGCTCTGCGTGGACGAAGCGTTCAGGGGCATCACCCTAGCCCGCGGCCGTCACTCCATCCTCAGCAGCCGGTTCACCGCCCGCCCGAACACGAACCGAGCCGCCCGCTCCAGCACCGGATCGAACACCCCGGGCAGCCACCGGACCCCCAGTTCCTCCCGCCACACCACCCGGCTCCGGCCGCCCGGCCCCGGCCGTACCTCGATCTCCGCCCAGCCCTGCACCACCCGCCCCCGCTTCTCCAGTCGGCACATGCCGGGCTCGTCGTCCGTCGGCGGACGCCAGACGGTGACCTCCATCCGGTCGTCGAAGGCGAGCGGACCGAGCCCCGAGCGGGCGACGACGACCGTGCCCTCGCCGGTGGGCGGGGGCGTGACCACGGCGACCCGGGTGAGCGGGACCACCTCGCCGTGGCGGGGCCACTCGGTGAGGCGGCGCCAGGCCTCGGCCAGGGTGAGCGGCGCCGTGCGTTCGAGGAGGAAGTTGACCACGTAACGAATCGTAGGGAATCCGGGCTGCTCAGAGCGGTGTTCATGTAGCCGTCACGCACTTGGCCCAACGATGTAATCGCCGGAAGGCGTAGACAGAACGGTGGTACGGAGCGCCGCCGGATCGGGGTCGCATAAGCCGCATACCTCTACCTTTCACCCCACGGGCGGGCAACCCGCCTGCCCACGGGGGAAGTTGGACGTCATGCCACTCAAGGCCTCCGGCGTACTGATCGCGCGCGGTCGACACCCGGCGCGAGGGCGCCACCGACACACCGCACTACCAGATCCACCTCACGGACGACGCCGGCATCGACTACCGCGCCGCTGTCAACGTCCTCTCCCAGGAGCGGCCCTCCGAACTGCTCCACCTCGTCGACGAGGACTTCCGGAACCCGGTCACGGACCGTCTGGACGGCCGGCCGAGCGGCTGGACCGCCCTGCCGCCCGGAGCCGGCTGCCCGAACCTCGACTTCGTGCGCGGCAAGCTCTTCGACCCGGCGCGGCTGCGCACCCTGCCACCGGACCGCTCCGGCCCCGACAAGGACCTGGCCGACCTCCTCGACCACCACGTTCGGCGCGCGGTCGACGACCCCGCGGCCCGGTGCCCTCTTCCTCGCCTTCCAGAGCCAGTCCTGGCACACGGACGACATCACCGCACACGAAGGGGCCCGGCGGTACGTGAAGAGAGGTACGTGAAGAGAGGTACGTGAGGAGCCGTGGGTGAAGAGCGATAGGTGAAGACACCTACCGCATCCGCACACCCGTACGGCACCATGAGCGCGACCCGCACCACCGCCGGCCGGAGGGCGTCTCATGGACCGTCAACTGCACGGCAGGCTCGACGAGTTGCAGCGCGATCCGTACCCGCACTACGCACGGGCCCGAGCCGCCGACGGCCTGACCCATGTCGCCGAGCTCGACGCCTGGCTGGTCGCCCGCGACGCCGACGTACGCGAAGTCCTGCGCCGGCCCGAGGACTTCTCGTCGGCGAACGCCCTCATCCCCGACGTCATGCCGTCACCCGCCGCGCTCGCCGTCCTGGGCGGCGGGTTCGGCGGGCGCCCTGTGGTCGTCACCTCCGACGGCTCCCACCACGAGCGGCTGCGCGCGCCGATCGTGCGCGGGCTCTCGCCGGCGCGGGTGGCGGCCGTCCTGCCGTACGCCGCCGAGCGGGCCGCCGCCCTGGTCGACGGGTTCGTGAAGGACGGGCACGTCGAGCTGATGTCGGCGTACGCCCGCAGGCTCCCCGGCGACGTCATCGGCCGTATCGCCGGTCTCGACCCGGCCGACGTGCCGGTCGTCGTGCACGGCGGCCACCGCGCCGAGGAGCTGCTCTTCCGCCCGCTGGAGGAGGCCGAGCAGATCGCCGCGGCCGAGGACGCGGTCGCGATGCAGCTCGTCCTGGAACGGTACGCCCGCGAGCGGTACGCCGACCCCCGCGACGACCTGTGCACGGAACTCGTCAACTCGGTCGTCACCGAAGGTGAGTTGACCCTGGACCACCGCCACGAACTCGTCGCCCACCTCCAGAACCTGTTCATCGCCGGTCACCTGACCACCACCGCCCTGATCGGCACGACCGTCCTGCACCTCCTCCGGCACCCGCACCAGTGGGAGTTGCTCTGCGCCGAGCCCGACCGGATTCCCGCCGCCGTCGAGGAGGCCGCCCGCTACGACGGCGCCCTGCAGGGCTTCCGCCGGGTCACCACTCGTCCCCTCACCCTGGCCGGCACCGAACTCCCGGCCGGGGCAACGCTGTTCGTGGCCTTCGGCGGCGCCAACCGGGACCCGGCCCGGCACCCGACCCCCGACGAGTTCGACATCACCCGCCCGACACAACGCCACCTGGCCTTCGGCCTCGGTGTGCACGGCTGCCCGGGCTCCCAACTGGCCCGCGAACAACTCCGGCTCACCCTGGAGGAGTTGACCCGCCGGCTCCCGGGCCTGCGGCTGGCCGAGGGCCGTCCGGTGGTCATGCGGCCGACGATGATCCACCGCTCACCGGAGGAACTCCACCTGACCTGGTGACCTGACCTTGGTGAGCGGCGAGGGCTACGGCCGGTACACCTTCCCCGGCTCCGGCTTCCCCGGCGCGAGCAGTTGCGGCACGGTCACGAACACGTACCCGCGCTCCTTGAGCGCGTCGATGATGCCCGGCACCGCCGGCACGGTGCCCTTGTAGATGTCGTGCAGCAGGATGATCCCGTCCCGGGAGGCCTGGGCGAGGACGCGCCGGGTGATGAGGTCGGAGTCGGTGGTCGTGTAGTCCTTGGCGGTCACACTCCACAGCACCTCCGACATGCCCAGCTCCTTGCAGATCTTCTGCACGGTGGCGTCCGTACGGCCCTGGGGCGGGCGCATGAGGGTGGGGCGGTGTCCGATCAGGCGCTCTATCGCCTCGTTCGGGCGCTCCAGCTCCTCGCGTATCTGCTGGGGTCCTATTCGGGTCAGGATCTTGTGGTCCCAGGTGTGGCTGGCCACCTCGTGCCCCTCGGCGGCCATCCGCTCGACGAGCTCCGGGTACTTCTCGATGTGCCGTTTGCCGAGGAGGAAGAAGGTCGCCGGGACGTGCTTCTCCTTCAGGATGTCGAGCAGCCGCGCCGAGTTCTCGCTGGGCCCCGCGTCGAAGGTCAGCGCGATGCACTTGGCCTCACGGCAGTCGACGGTCCCGAACCGCGCCTGCGCCGAGACATGGGTGCGGGCGGCACTGGGCGCGGTGGTGTCGACCTTGGCGCACCCCGTCAGCGCCAGGGAGGCGGCCGCCACGATCACGCCGGCGGCGCGCAACCCTGACGCCCTTTTCTTCATCTTGCTGGTCAGAGAAGGCATGCCGGGACTATACACAGTGATTATACACCACGTGTATAGCAAATGACCTGCATTGCTACCTGTTACTACTGCGCGTAGAAGGTGGCGCCCCTCCCCTGACGGTTGGTGTACGGGCGGCCGTCCGCCGCGGCCGCGCTCATCGCGGCTCTACACCCGCTTGGCCCTCCGTCGGGGTGGCCTGACGGCTTCGAGCGGGGAACCTCGCTGTCATGGGTCATATGTCCGTCAACGACCGTGCCGCCGGCCTCGTCGAACCGCTCGGCTACCGCCTCAAGCGCCTGCTGCTCGGCCCGCCCCTGGCGACCGCGCGCATCCGCCACGAGAAGCTCGGCAACCGCACCGCCCTCGGCGTGCTGGCCTCCGACTGCATCAGCTCCTCGGCGTACGGCAGCGAGGAGATGCTGAGAGTGCTCGTCCCGGTCGTCGGGGTCGCCGCGTTCACGCTGCTGATGCCGGTCACCGGCGCCATCCTGTGCGTCCTCGTACTGCTGACACTGTGCTACAGCGACGTCGTCATGATCTACACCCGGGCCGGCGGCTCCTACGTCGTCGCCCGCGAGAACCTCGGCCCCGACATCGCGCAGGTCGCGGCCGTCGCGCTGCTCGTCGACTACGTCGTCACGGTCGCCGTCCAGGTGTCGGCCGGCACCAACGCGATCATCTCCCTCGCGCATCTGGTCGGCGGCGGCTGGACCGGCCTCGACCACCTCCAACTCCCTTTCAGCGTAGGGGTGGTGGTGTTCCTGGCGTACGGGAATCTGCGCGGGCTGCGCGAAGCGGGCCGGATGTTCGCGGCGCCCGCGTACCTGTTCATGGTCTCGGTCGGACTGGTCCTCGTCATCGGCGTCGCCCGCTGGGCGTTCGACGACCTGCCGCAGGCCGACGTGCACGCCGCCGGGGCCGTCCCGCTCGGCACACAGGGCAGCGGCTGGCTCTACGGCGCCTCCCTCTTCATGGTGCTGCGCGCCTTCGCCAACGGCGGCTCCTCGCTCACCGGTCTGGAAGCGATCTCCAACGGCATCTCGGTCTTCCGCGAACCCCAGGGCCGCAACGCCCGCCGCACGCTCATCACCATGAGCTGCGTCCTCGGCGTCCTGGTCCTCGGCGTCTCCGGGCTCGCCCATCTCACCCACGCGATCCCGTACCGCGACGGCACCCCGACCGTGCTCGCCCAGGAGGCCCACCTGGTCTTCGGCCACTCGTGGGCGGGCACGGCCGGGCTGACCATGGTCCAGGTGGCCACCGCGCTGATCCTCTACACCGGCGCCAACACACCCTTCACCGGCTTCCCGTACCTGGCCAGCTTCGTGGCCGAAGACCGCTTCCTGCCACGGCAGTTGACCCGGCGCGGCCACCGCCTCTCCTTCTCCAACGGCATCATCACCCTCTCCGTGGTGGCCCTCGCCCTGCTCCTGGTCACCGACGCCAACGTGGACCGGCTGGTCGCGCTGTACGCCATCGGCGTGTTCACCGCGTTCTCCATGGCGGGCGCCGGTCTGACGACCTATCACCTACGACGCCGGGAGCCCGGCCGGGCCTGGAAGATCGTCGTGAACGCCTCGGCCGCGGTCGTCTCGGCGGCCGTCGTGCTGATCTTCGCCGTCACCAAGTTCACCGAGGGCGCCTGGCTCGTCGTCGTGGTCTTCCCGCTCGGCGTGTGGGCGCTGATCCGCATCAACCGCGAGTACCGGGCCGAGACCGCCGCGCTCCAGAACCTGCCGCCCGCCCAGGAGAGCGATCGCGCGCGCTGGCGCCGGCACATCGTCCTGGTCCTCGTGGACGTCTTCGACCCGGCCGTGTTCCAGGCCCTGCGGTACGCGCACGAACTACGGCCCGACGAGGTACGGGCCGTGCACGTCGCCGTCGACGCCCCGCGCGCCGAACGTCTCACGGCCCTCTGGCAGGCGACGGACGCGACCGACGTCCACCTGGAGCTCGTCGACTGTCCGGACCGCCGCCTCGTCCGCGCCCTGACCGAACTGGCCTCCGCGACCACGGCCGACGGGGACACCGCCCTCACCCTGCTCCTCCCGCACCGGGCCTACCCCAGCCTGCTCGGCCGCCTCCTGCACCGCGGCACCGCCGAGCGGCTCGCCCACGCCCTGGGCAACCTCCCCGCGGTGGCGGTCACCGTCCTGCCGTACGCCGTCGGGACCGGCCGGCCCGGCTGACGGCGCCCGCGCGGCCGTGAACCGGCGCGGCCGGGACCGGACGCCACGACATGCGCGTCGCCGCCACACGTCGGATCACGGATTCCCCGCTCGGGGCCCGGGGCGGAGAACAGGAGAGATCCAGTGCGGCCGGACCCGGTGGAGCCGCCGTCGCTGCGTGTCGTCGACGACGGGGCGGCCTGTGTCGCCGTGGTCGACACGCGGCTGCGCTGTCTGTACGTCCATCCCAGGATGGCCCGCGTGCACGGCGTCCCCGCAGAGCGCCCGTACGTCATCGAACTGGAGCGGGCGCATGCGCGCATGACGCTGCTGAACACCGCCGCCGTGTGCATCGGCACCACCCTGGACCTCGACACCACCTGCCGGGAACTCACCGAGTCCGTGGTCGGCGGCCTCGCCGGCGGGGCTGTGGTCGAGCTGGTGGTCGAGTCGGAGTCGGGGTACGGAGCACTCCCGGGTTCTCCACGAAACGGTCACTATCCGGACCACGGCTTGGGCCCTTCGGGTCGTACGGCAATCATGTGCCCATGCACCGGCCGCCGCCCCGCCTCCACGCCCCGGACTGGTTCACGGCCGACGACTCGGCCCTGAACGTCGCGCTCGTGTATCCGATGCAGGGTCCCGCCGGCATCTTCGGCCCCACCTGTGAGGCCTGCGCGCGCCTCGCCGCCGAGGAGATCAACAAGGCGGGCGGCGTGCTGGGGCGGGAGGTGAGACTCCTGGAGGTCGACGGGGGAGCGGAGCCGGGGCGGGTCGCCGAGGAGGTCGAGGCGCTGGTGTCGACCGGGGTGGTGCAGGGCGTCACCGGGTGGCACATCTCGTCCGTACGGCAGGCGGTGGCACCGCGGATCGCCCACCGGGTGCCGTACGTCTACACGGCCCTGTACGAGGGCGGCGAGCGCACCGAGGGCGTCTTCCTGACCAGCGAGACACCGGCCTGGCAACTGCTCCCCGCCATGCGGCTGTTGGCCCAGGCGCGCGGGGTGCGGCGCTGGTTCGTGGTCGGCAACAACTACGTCTGGCCGCGCCGTACCGCCGGGGCCGCCCGCCGCTATGTCCGTGAGTGCCGGGGCCGGGTCTGCGGCGAGGCCTATCTGCCGCTGGGCACCGAGGACTTCGACGACGTCCTGCGGCGCATCGAGCACACGGACGCCGACGCCGTCCTGATGCTGCTCGTCGGCAGCGACGCGGTCCGCTTCAACCGGGCCTTCGCCGCAGCCGGCCTCGACCAGCGCTGCCTCCGGCTCAGCACCCTCATGGACGAGAACATGCTGCTCGGCAGCGGACCCGAGGCCACCGTCGACCTGTTCAGCACGGCCGGGTTCTTCAGCTCGCTCGCCGACCGCAACAGCATGGACTTCCACGGCAGTTACGCCGACCGCTTCGGCGTCGACGCGCCCGTCCCGGGCAGTCTCGGCGAGTCCTGCTACGAGGGCGTCCTGCTCCTCGCCGCCCTGATCGAACGCGCCCGCACCTTTGACGTGTCCGCGATCGGGGCGGCCGCCGAGAACGTCTCCTACGAGGGTCCGCGCGGCCTCATCGGTCTGGACGGCCGACATGTCCGCCAGCGCATCTACCTCGCCCAGGCCGACGGCCTGGACTTCACCGTCCTCGCCCAACTCCGGTCCCCGCACGACCTGTTGTGACCTCGCCGTCGCCATCCAGCGTGTCGGTCAGTCGGGACAGCAGCGTCCGCAACTGCTCGTCGTCCTCCTGCCCGAGCAGCGGCGTCAGCTCCGCGCGGACATCGCGGTCGATCCGCCGCCAGAAATCCGCCCCACGGGGGGTGAGTTGGGCGAGGACGCGGCGACGGTCGGCCGGATCTGTGCGCCGGTACACCCAGTTCTGATCGACAAGCTGGTCCATCAGTTTGGTCAGGCTCGGCGGCGGCAGAAAGGCACAGTCGGCTATGGCCGTCATGTTGTGCCCCTGACCGTCGGCAAGCAGCCCGAGCACCCGCCACGCCTCCACCGAGCACCCCGACTCGTCCAGTACGTGCTGCAAGCGGCGGGTGGAGAGACGCTCGGCCCGGGTCAGCAACTGGAGCAGGTCCTGGGGCCGGGTCGCCATCGCACTCCTCGAAGTAACGGGTCCACGGGGGGTGTTGAACAGCGTACCCGCGATCACCGTGAGCCGTAATTAATGCTTCCTGTGGGAAGTATTAGCAACTGTTCATCAATCGCCGTGAAACGCGGGGGAAACAGCACCGGCGCAGTCTGTGGACCGCGCTTCCGCAGCTCAACAGCCAAGTGCGCTTCCGCATTTCCCTCCCGAATTTCACGATCTCTTTTCATTGCCTTCGGGCAAGGAGGTATTGCATGTCCGGGCTCAGCATCAGCAGACGCGGCCTTCTGACCGGCGTCTCCGCCCTCGGCGCGTCCGCGGCGCTCACCGCGTGCGGCGCCAAGACCGGCTCCGGCACCTCGTCCGACGCCGGCGCCAAGGCGGACACCTCGGGCAGCACCGTGAAAGTGGGTCTGCTGAACTCGCTCTCGGGCACCATGGCGATCAGCGAAGTCACCGTCCACAACGCGCTGTTGCTCGCCGTCAAGGAGATCAACGCGGCCGGCGGCGTGCTGGGCAAGAAGCTCAAGCCCGTCAGTCAGGACGGCGCCTCCGACTGGCCGACCTTCGCCGAGAAGGCGGAGACCCTCATCAAGGACGACAAGGTCGTCGCCACCTTCGGCTGCTGGACCTCCGCCAGCCGCAAGGCCGTCAAGCCGGTCTTCGAGCGCTACAAGTCGCTGCTCTACTACCCCGTCCAGTACGAGGGCCTGGAGGAGTCGCCGTACATCTTCTACGTCGGCGCCACCACCAACCAGCAGATCGTGCCGGCTCTCGACTACCTCAAGAAGCAGGGCCTGACCCGGCTTTACCTGGTCGGCAGCGACTACGTCTTCCCGCGCACCGCCAACAAGATCATCAAGGCCTACGCGAAGGCCAAGGGCATGAAGGTGGTCGGCGAGGACTACGCGCCGCTGGGCTCCACGGAGTTCAGCACCATCGTCAACAAGGTCAAGGGCGCGGGCGCGGACGCGGTGTTCAACACCCTCAACGGCGACAGCAACGTGGCCTTCTTCAAGGAGTACAAGTCGGCCGGCCTCACCGCCAAGAGCCTGCCGGTGCTCTCCGTCTCCATCGCCGAGGAGGAGGTCAAGAGCATCGGAACGCAGTACCTGGAAGGCCAGTTGACGGCCTGGAACTACTACGAGACCACGCCGGGCGCGGCCAACAAGAAGTTCGTGGCCGCCTATCAGGCCGCCTACGGCAAGGACAAGCCGACCTCCGACCCGATGGAGGCGGCGTACATCTCGGTCCACCTCTGGAAGGAGATGGTCGAGAAGGCGGGCTCCTTCGACGTCGCCAAGGTCAAGACGGCCAGCGGGGGCATCACCTTCGACGCCCCCGAGGGCAAGGTCACCGTCGACGGTCCCTCCCAGCACGTCTACAAGACGGCCCGGATCGGCAAGGTCGGCTCCGACGGCCTCATCGAGGAGGTGTGGAACTCGGGCAAGCCGATCAAGCCGGACCCGTTCCTGAAGGGCTACGACTGGGCCTCCGGCCTGTCCTGAGTCCATGTCGGTTCGCCGAACCCGGCGCCGAGTCCGCCGGGTTCGGCCCCGCGCCCGCACCCGTCCCCCTGATGGGGGGAGTCGCACGGATTCCTCTCGGAGCCGCTTCATGACGGTCGTCCTCAACCAGACCTTCACCGGCATCAGCATCGGTGCCGTCCTGCTCCTCATCGCCCTCGGCCTGACCCTGACCTTCGGGCAGATGGGCGTGATCAACATGGCGCACGGCGAGTTCATCATGGCCGGCGCCTACACGACGTACGTCCTGCAGAAGTCCATCAGCAGCGCCGGCGTCTCCCTCCTGGTCGCCCTCCCGCTGGCCTTCCTGGTCGCGGGAGCCATGGGAGCGCTGCTCGAATGGCTGCTGATCCGGCGCCTGTACACCCGCCCGTTGGACACTCTGCTGGTCACCTGGGGCGTCTCGCTGATGCTCCAGCAGCTGGCCCGCGACATCTTCGGCGCACCCAACGTCCAGACGGCCGCCCCCGACCTCCTGACCGGCAACATCTCGGTCGGCGGAGTCACCTTCGCCAACAACCGCCTGTTCATCCTCGGGTTGGCGCTCCTCTGTGTCCTCGGCCTGACCCTCGTCCTGCGGTTCACCTCGCTCGGCCGCCGCATCCGCGCGGTCGTCCAGAACCGCGACCTCGCGGAGGTCTCCGGCATCGCGACCGGGCAGGTCGACCGCATCACCTTCTTCATCGGCTCGGGCCTCGCGGGCGTGGCAGGCGTCGCGCTCACCCTCGTAGGCCCGATCGGCCCGACGATGGGCACCAACTACATCGTCGACGCCTTCCTGGTCGTGGTCGTCGGCGGCATCGGACAGCTCAGGGGAGCGGTCATCACGGCGTTCGCGCTGGGCGTGCTCCAGTCGGTCCTCGAGTACTCGACGACGGTCAGCGTCGCGAAGGTCGTCGTGCTGGTGGCGATCGTCGCCTTCCTCCAGTGGCGACCCCAGGGCCTGTACACGCTGCGCACCCGGAGCCTGGCATGACGACGGCCACCGAAACCCCCAAGACGTCCGTGTCCCTCGCCGAACGCCTCCGCGTCCCGGGCGCCTTCCTCCTCGGCGCGGTCCTCCTGCTGGGCGTCGCCCCGCTCGCCCTCTCCGACTTCCGTCTCTCCCTGCTCGCCAAGTACCTCTGCTACGCGATCGTCGCCGTCGGCGTCAGCCTCGCCTGGGGCCGCGGCGGGCTGATGGTCCTCGGCCAGGGCGTCTTCTTCGGCCTCGGCGGCTACGCCATGGCCATGCACCTCAAGCTCGCGGACGCCGCCGACACCGGGCAGAAACTCCCCGACTTCATGCAGCTGTACGGCACTTCGGACGCCCTGCCCTGGTGGTGGAAACCGTTCGCCAATCCGGCGTTCGCGCTCGCCATGACCGTGCTGCTGCCGATGGCGGTCGCCGCGGTACTCGGTTTCCTGGTGTTCCGGCGCCGGGTGAAGGGCGCGTACTTCGCGATCCTCAGCCAGGCGCTCGCGGCGGCCCTGTCGATCTGGCTGGTCGGCCAGCAGGCCACGACGGGCGGCACCAACGGCCTGACCGACATCCAGGGCTTCTTCGGCTACTCGCTGGACGACCCGGTCAACCAGCGGATGGTGTACTTCGTCATCGCCGCCGTGCTGTTGCTCCTGATGGCCCTGGCGCGCCAGCTGTTCGTCAGCCGCTACGGCGAACTCCTCGTCGCCGTGAGGGACTCGGAGGAGCGGGTGCGCTTCCTCGGGTACGACCCGGCCAACATCAAGCTCGTCGCGTACGTCGTCGCGGCGGGCATGGCCGGTCTGGCGGGCGCGCTGTTCGTGCCGGCCGTCGGGATCATCTCGCCGGCGCTGATCGGGATCGTGCCGTCCATCGGCTTCGTCATCGGCGCGGCGGTTGGCGGACGGGCCTCACTGGTGGGCGCGGTGCTCGGCGCGATCGCGGTGGCCTGGGCGCAGAGCACGCTGTCCGACGAGTTCCCGGCCGCGTGGACGTACCTCCAGGGCCTGCTGTTCGTGCTGGCGGTGGGCTTCCTGCCGGGCGGTCTGGCCTCCCTGGGCGCGGTCCTGCGCAGGCGTCGTACGTCCAAGGCCCCTGCGGCGAAAGAACCGGTTGCGATGACGGTGGGAGAGACGGCATGAGCGGCGAGGGACTGGCCATCCGCGACCTGAGGGTCACCTTCGACGGCTTCACCGCGGTCGACGGCGTGGACCTCGACATCGGCCCCGGCGACCTGCGCTTCCTGATCGGCCCGAACGGCGCCGGGAAGACGACCCTCGTCGACGCGGTCACCGGCCTGGTCAAGGCGACCGGGTCGGTGCGCTTCGGCGACGAGGAGCTGCTGGGGAAAGCGGTACATCGGATCGCACGGCTCGGGATCGGCCGTACGTTCCAGACGGCCACGGTCTTCGAGGAGTTGACGGTCCTTCAGAACCTGGACATCGCCGCCGGGGCGGGGCGTGGACCGCTCACCATGCTGCGGCGGCGCAAGGGCGTGCCCGAGGCGGTGACCAAGGCCCTGGAGACCACCGGCCTCACCGGCCTGAGCGACCGCCCGGCCGGCGTCCTCGCGCACGGCCAGAAGCAGTGGCTGGAGATCGGGATGCTGCTCGTGCAGGACGTCCGACTCCTGCTGCTGGACGAGCCGGTGGCCGGCATGAGCCACGAGGAGCGGGAGGCCACCGGCGAGTTGCTGCAGCGCGTCAGCGCGGACCGCACGGTCGTCGTCATCGAGCACGACATGGACTTCATGCGCTCCTTCGCCCGCAGCGTCAGCGTCCTGCACGCCGGCAGGGTGCTCAGCGAGGGCACGGTGGCCGAGGTGCAGGCCGACGCCAAGGTGCAGGAGGTCTACCTGGGGCGGGCCGCCGAGGCCGCCTCCGTCCCCGTCGCCGAGGAGGCCTGACGCCATGCTGGAACTGAGCAACATCAGGGCGGGGTACGACCGTTCGCCCGTTCTGCACGGCGTGAGCCTGTCGGTGCCGAAGGACGGGGTCGCCGCGGTCCTCGGTCACAACGGCGCCGGCAAGTCCACTTTGCTGCGCACCGCGATGGGCCTGATCAAGCCGAAAGGCGGGACGATCCTGCTGGACGGTGAGGACATCACCCGTCTCTCCCCGCACCAGCGGGTGGCGAGGGGGATGGCGTATGTCCCCCAGGGGCAGCAGTCCTTCCCGCACCTCACCACCGCCGAGAACCTCCAACTCGTCGCGGACGGACAAAAGGACGGGAAGGAGGCGATCGCCGAGGCGCTCGATCTCTTCCCCGTCCTGCGCGAACTCTCCGGCCGCCGCGCCGGGTTGCTGTCCGGCGGCCAGCGCCAGCAACTCGCCCTCGCCCGCGCCTTGGTGACCCGCCCGAGGCTGTTGCTGCTCGACGAGCCGACCGAGGGCATCCAGCCCTCCGTGGTCGCCGAGATCGAGGAGACGATCCTCTCCCTCACCCGGCGCGGTGGACTCTCCGTCCTCCTGGTCGAGCAGCACGTCGGTTTCGCGATGCGCGCGGCCGACCGTTACCACGTCCTCGAAGCCGGCCGGGTCACCTCCTCCGGCGAGGGCGGGGCGGAGTCCGAGCAGGCGGTGCGGGCGGCGCTGAGCGTGTGATCTCGGCAGGCGGCAGGGGGTCCAGCACCTGGTTGGTCAGGTGCCGGTAGATGATCATCGTGCGGAAGCTGAGGATCTCGCGCCGGTTGGTGAAACGGTCGAGCAGGAACGCGTGCAGATGCTCGATGTCCTGGACCGCCACATGGACCAGGAAGTCGTCGTTGCCCGCCATCGTGTGGACGGACAGGACTTCGGGCAGCCGGGAGACCGACCGCTCGAAGTGGACCGCCTCACCCAGCAGGATGCCGTACAGCGGGTGCGGGCCATCGGCGACACCGTACGCCTGCTGCACCGGCGGCCGTCAGGCGGACCGCGCTGCGGTGAGGACCCACCCTGCCCGGTCGGCTCCACCGTCCTGTCCGCCGGCCCGGTTCCCCTGTGATACTGGCCGGATGCCGCCGACCGTGCCGCCATCGCCGCAGCCCCCGGTACCCGCCGAGCCCATCACCGCCGACGCGCCAGGGGTCATACGGCGCGCCCTGCTCACCCAGTCCTGGCTCGACCTCGCCTTCCTCCACTGGGCCGC
>Ga0075367_10000545_pt1 | contig 14271 bp, 12 predicted proteins | sample EndMethybrTD3032_FD_71399 | JGI IMG/M metagenome (GOLD analysis project Ga0075367, IMG submission 71399) | Populus endosphere microbial communities from Tennessee, USA - Endosphere MetaG P. TD hybrid TD303-2 | ecosystem: Host-associated > Plants > Roots > Endosphere | place: USA: Tennessee... | reverse complement strand
CCGACGGACATCCCCTACCGTCTGTCGCTCACCTACGTCGCGCGCGTCATCGGTCTCGCGCCAACCGAAGCGCGGCAGTTCCCGCCGGTGGTGGAGGCGGTCTTTCGATGACCGGCGATGCCGTCTCGCTGTTCGTCCGGCCGTCGATCCAGCATCGCCTCGGCGTCGTCATGCGGTTCGTCGACGCGTTCACGGGCCGGCCGATCGACGCTCCGCTCGACGTCCGCGTCCTCACTCTTCCCGCGCTGCCGCCGCCGCCGGCGCGTCCGCCGAACCTGCCCTGGCGCGCGGTGCGGCGTGCCGAGGATGCCTCGTACCGGTTCATCGCGTCCGACGGCGAAACGCTGCCGGCGGGCGCGGTCGACATTCTCGTGGACGATCCGCAGGGCGCCTACGTGAATTTCGAGCCGCTCACGATCTCGCTGCCGCGGCCGCTCACGGCGCATCCGCCGACGCCGGATCGATCGGACTTCCTCGTCGATCGCAAGCTGTGGCCGACCCGCCTGGCGGCGCTGGGTCGAGGCGAGACCGCGGTCGTCGGACGCATCGTCAGCGCGGGCGCGCTCGCGTCGCTGGCCGCGCTCAGGATCAGGCTCGGCGTGTCACCGCTGCCGGCCGAGCCCTACACCTACACGAACGACGCGGGCGAGTTCCTCGTCCGGCTGCCGGGGCTCAAAGGCAAGGTCGTCGGGAGCGTCGTGACGTCGACCGCCGCGCTCGACGTCGAGATTCTCGAGCCTCCGGGTTACACCTCCGTCGTGATCCCGACCGCGCCGCCGTTTCCGTTCGCGGTGGCGTTGGGCCAGGTGACCGTGATGGAGATCCAGGTTCCCTAGCGAGACCAGTTGTCAGAGGAGGAGTGGGATGCCCGAATACCTGTCGCCCGGCGTCTTCATCGAAGAGGTGCCCGCTCGCCTGAAGGCGATCGAAGGCGTCAGTACGAGCACGGCCGGTCTGGTCGGCGCGTCTGAGCGCGGGACCGTCGCCGGGCTCGCGCTGCCCTACACGCCGGCTGCGGCCGACGTCATCACGCTGCCGCTGGATCCCGCGCCGGTGCTCGTCACGAGCTTCGCCGATTTCGTCCGGCAGTTCGGGCCGCCCTTGCCGGATCCGGCGACCAACGGTTATCTCGGCCACGCCGCGCGCGCCTTCTTCGACAACGGCGGCAAGCGCGCCTACGTCGCGCGCGTGACGGGCGCGGGAGCGGCGCGGGCGAATCTTCAGGTGCACCAGGGCGTGATCCTGCGGCTGGCGCGCCGGGCGAGGGGCGTGTCGCCGCAGACGCTCTTCGTCGCGAACGTGCGCGATGTGGCGGCCGCGGGGACGAACGCGAACCTCCGCGTCTATCGCATCTCCGACGGCGCGCAGGTGGGCGGCGTGCTCGCCGTCACCGACTACGACGTCACGGCGAACACCATCACGGTCACGGGGCTGGCGACGGATCTCGAGCCCGACGAAGTCTACCTGCGGCCGCATCCGGTCGCCGCCGCCGATCCGGCCGCGCCGGCGCCGCTCGCGGCCGCCGGCCCGAAGTTCTACGCGCGCTCGACCGGCGCATGGGGCGGACGGCTGGCCGTCACCATCACGAGCGCGGAGCGTCCGCCGACGCCGCTGGTCGGCACGGCGGCCGCGAGCGCCACGTCGATCACGGTGCAGTCCACGGCGAGCGTGTATCGCGGCGCGATCGTCGAAGTCGATCACGGCTCGCCCAAGGAGCAGAGCTACCACGAAGTCACCGCCCTCCTCCCCGGGAACGTCCTGACGATCGCGCCGGGACTCCCCTCCGCCGCCACGGCGGCGGGCTTCGCGCGCGTCGTGGAAATCGACGTCACCATCGAGGATCCGCGCAGCGGCGCCGTGGAGGTGTTTCGCGGCCTCAGCTGGAATCCCCGGAAGGATGCGGAGACCCGGAGCCGGCACTATTCGACGATCGTCAATACGCGCTCGCGGCTCGTCTACGTGCAGCCGCCCGGCGTCGGCGGCCTCGGCGGGAGCGAGGCGATCACGATCGATCGCCAGCCGGTCACCGATCGCGCCCTTCCGGTGATCCCGACGGCGGCGAACGCGGGCGCCAACGGCGCGGCGCCGACCAACGCCGAGGTCATCGGCGTCGACAACGGGCCCGGGCACCGGACCGGCATCGAGTCCCTGCAGGATGCCGACGACATCCGCATCGTCGCGGCGCCGGGACACACCGGCGCCAGCGTGCAGCAGGCGCTCATCACGCAGTGCGAGCGCCTGCGCTATCGGTTCGCGGTGCTGGACGGCGAGCGCGATCCGGCGGCCGGCTCGGTCACGGCCGTGCTGCAGCACCGCAACAGCTACGACAGCGCCTTCGCGGCCTACTACACGCCGTGGGTCGAGATCGCCGACGGCGACACGACCGTCCAGCTGCCGCCGTCGGGATACGTCGCCGGCATCTACGCCCGGGTCGACAACGAGCGCGGCGTGCACAAGGCGCCGGCCAACGAAGTCGTGCGGGGCATCACCGGCCTGCGCGCCTACATCACCGCCGGCGAGCAGGACATCCTGAACCCGCGCGGCGTCAACGCCATCCGGCGGTTCGAAGGCCGCGGCATTCGGATCTGGGGCGCGCGCACGCTGTCGAGCGATCCCGAGTTCCGGTACGTCAACGTCCGCCGCTTCCTCATCTTCCTCGAGGCGTCGCTCGATCGCGGCACGCAGTTCGTCGTCTTCGAGCCGAACGCGCCCGAGACCTGGAGCCGCGTCGTCGACAGCGTGACGGCGTTCCTGCACACGCAGTGGCGCGCCGGCGCGCTGTTCGGACGGCGCCCGGAGGATGCGTTCTTCGTCCGCTGCGACGAGTCGACGATGACCGTCGACGACATCCAGAACGGACGGCTCATCTGCCAGATTGGCGTGGCGATCGTCCGGCCCGCCGAGTTCGTCATCTTCCGGATCGAACAGATCACCGGCTTCGCGCGGCAGGCGTAAGGAGGCACGGTCCACATGGCGATTCAGCGAGCGAACAAGAACCCGTACAGCGCCTTCAACTTCACCGTCGAGATCGACGGTTCCGTGGTGGCGGCCTTCCAGGAGGTGTCCGGCCTCGACGCCGAGAACACCCCGATCGAGTACCGCGAGGGCGGCGACGCCATGAACACGGTGCGCAAGCTGCCGGGCATGGAGAAGTACCCGAACCTGATGCTCAAGCGCGGGCTGGCCGGCGATCTCACGCTCTGGAACTGGAGAAAGGAAGTGCGCGACGGCGGCACGGCCTTCCCTCCGACGCGGAATGTGACCATCCAGCTCCAGAACGAGAAGCACGAGAACGTCTACAAGTGGCGGCTCACCAACGCGTGGTGCACCAAGATCTCCGGTCCCTCTCTCAACGCCAAGGGCAACGAGATCGCCATCGAGTCGATGGAGCTCGCCTACGACCGGCTGGATACGGAATAGCGGATGGCTCTCGCGCTCCCGGTTCCGGGCGTCTATTTCGACCAGCGGCCTCGCACCGCCGAGGCGCCGCTCGTCCGCACGGACATCGCGGGCTTCATCGGCTTCGAGTCTCGGGTGCGCGAAGCACCGGACCCAGGCGGCGCGATCCGCGTCGAGGTCGCGAGCGTGCAGCTCGTCGTCGGCGGCCGGCCGGGCCGCGTCGAGGGACAGGTCGTCGAACTGGCGGCGAGCCCCGCCGCCATTCCGCTCGCCTCGGGCGAGTGCGTCGTCTTTGCCATTGTCGCGTCGGGCTCGGGCACGCTCACGCTGGCCAGCGTGAAGGGAACGCCGGCGCCCATCGGGCTCGAGCGGCGGCCGGATGACGCCGCCGTCGCGATCGCGATCGGGACGACGTCCTTCGTTCGCATCGCCGACGTCGCCGTTCGCCGCGAGGCGGCGGCGATCTTCGTCACCGTCGTCCCCGCGTTGTCGCTGACGCGGTGCGACGACTTCCGCGACTACCTGCTCGCGTTCGGACCGGTCCTCGACGATGGCACGCTGCTCGGCGCGGCGGTGCGCGCCTACTTCGCCAACGGGGGACGGCGCTGCTGGATCGCCACCGTCCGGCGTCCCAATCCGGTCGACACGATCGAGCTGGACCGAGCCAGGGACGAGATGGTGGGTGTCGCCGGTTCGAGCGAAGCCGCGGCGACGGGGCTCGAGCGGCTCCTGCAACTGCCTGACGTGACCGTTGTCGACGTGCCCGATCTCTACGCGCGCCGCGTGGATCGCCGCGCCACGACGATCCCGCTCCCGCCGCGCGCCGAAGAAGGCTGCTTCCTCCCCTGCTCGAACATCCTGGGCGGCGGCACCGCGACGGGCGTCGATCGATCACCGGCGCTCGAGCCGCTCTTCTCGTCCGATCCGCTCTACGACGGCACCGCGACCAACGACGTCTTCGATACGCAGCGGCGCCTCCTCGCCCGCACCATTCCGGACGCCTGGCGGATGCTGCTGCTCCTGAGCGTGCCGGTGAGGCCCGATCCCTCCAGCGGGCGCCACGTCACGCCCACGGCGCCCGACGCGGCCGCGTGGGTCGGGCAATTCGATCGACTCGTGAAGCTCGATGGCTTCGGCGAGACCGAACAGCTGTCGTGCGCGGCGCTCTACTGGCCGTGGGTGTTCGAGCAGCCGCACGTGGACGCGCCTGTGAGCGAGGTCCCGCCCTCGGCGTACGCCGCGGGAATCATCGCGCGCCGCGATCTCGCCCGCGGACCGCAGATCTCGGCGGCGAACGAAACGTTGAAGCAGGTCGTCGGACTGGCGGCGCCCATCGACGACGTGGTGCACGGCACGCTCTACAGCCCCGCCGCCGACGCCGGCGGCCGCGCGGTGCCGAGCGTGAACGTCCTCCGCGCGTTTCCGGGTTACGGCATCCAGGTGTGGGGCGCCCGCACGCTCTCGACGGAAGCCGCGCTCCGCTTCCTGGCGGTGCGCCGCACGCTCACCGCGATTGAGCTGCGGATGAAGACCGCGCTCGACCAGCTGGTCTTCGAGCCCAATTCGCCGGCGCTGTGGCTGCAGATCACGCAGATCGCCTTCGGCGTCCTCTTTCCGATCTTCGAATCGGGCGCCCTGCGCGGGGAACGTCCGGAAGAGGCGTTCTTCATCCGCTGCGACGACAGCGTGAATCCGCCGGAGTCGCTGGCGCAGGGACGGCTCGTCGTCGCCGTCGGTGTCGCGATCGCCGCGCCGATGGAGTTCATCGTGTTCCGGCTCGGACGGCGCGAAGGCGTCGTGGAGGTCGTGGAATAACGCCATGCCGCTCTCGAACCCCGTCCCGGCGTTCAACTTCAACGTGTTCATGATGGACGCGAAGCCGGCGTCGAGCCTCGGGCTGACCGATCTCCTGGGCGCCGGCGTCGCGGTCGCGAAGTCGGCGCTCTTCGGGTCGTTCTCGGACGTCAGCGGCCTCAACGCCGAGATGGAGACCGAGGAATACCGCGAAGGCGGCAGGAACCACGGCCCGCAGAAGTTCGTGAAGTGGGGCCGCTATCCGAACCTGGTCTTCAAGCGGGGCGTGACGCTCAACGCCGACATCTGGGACTGGTACTACGCCGCCCTCTACAAGCCGGGCGATCCGGTCCGGAAGAACGGCCTCATCGTCCTGAACGACCGCGGCCTCGGCGCCGGCGACGTCAACGCGCCGTCGCTCGGCGTGCCGGCGCTCGGTCTGCCCGTGCTCGACCGGATGCCCGCGGCGGTCTGGTTCTTCCGCAACGCCCTTCCGGAAAAGCTGCAGGGACCGGCGCTCAACGCCAAGTCGAACGAGATCGCCATCGAGACGCTCGAAGTCGTTCACGAAGGGCTGTACCGGATCGGGCCGGGGACGATTCCGGGCGCCATCGGCGCGGGCGCGCGGACGCTCGGCCTCTAGGAGTCATGCGTGGATCTGCCTGGCCGCATCGTCAACGCGACGCTGACGAACCTCTCGAAGGTGCCGACGCCTCCGTCCGTCGAAGTGCAGTTCAACCCGACCGAATACGGGATCGATCGCGGGGCGTCGTACGCCGAGCTGCAGGTGCCGGGCCTGCGGACGCCGCTGCTGCAGTTCGTCCGCGGCGAGGCGCAGACGCTGACGCTGGAGCTCTTTCTCGACGGCACCGTCCGGCCCGGCATCAATCCGCCGACCGTCGAGCAGCGCCTCGGGAAGATCCGCGAGTTCGTGACGATCGACCCGGCGCTCCACGCGCCGCCGGTCTGCCGGTTCCAGTGGCTCTACATCGTCTTCGACGGCGTGGTCACGTCGCTCAAGGAGAAGTACACGCTGTTCGGCGAGGACGGGCGGATCCTGCGCGCCCGCGTGACGCTGACGTTCAAGTCGTACGAGGCGGTCGAGGTCCAGCTGCGGGAGATGAAGCTCGAGAGTCCCGACCGCACGCGCGTCCGCGTCGTCCGGGAGGGCGAGACGCTGGCGTCCATCGCGGCCGAGGCGTACGGCAACGCCCGGCTGTGGCGCGACATCGCCGAAGCCAACGACATCGACCGCCCGCGGTTCGTCGCGCCCGGCACGGCGCTGCGCATCCGCGCGCTCTGAGGAGGGACACCGTGCTCCAGATCGATCGCGTGCGCGCGAAAGTGGACGTCGCCGGAAGCGGGACGGCGGACAGCCGGCCGCGTCCGGACGCCTCGGCGCCGACCGTCGAGCTCGATCGGGCGACGCGCGATCGTTTCCGCGAGATCGTGCTCGAAGTGCTCCGGGATCACATCCGCGATCTCGAGCGGACGGGTGTGCTGTGACGACCCTGACGGCGCCCGACGCCGCGCGGCCCGGCACGTCGTTCTATGTCCCCGGCGTGCGCGTCGTGATGCTCTCGCGCGAGATGACCAAGGACGGCGAGCGCGACGAGGGGATCCTGCTCGACCGGGACGTCCTCGGCGATCTCCTCCGGGTGCAGGTGACGCGGTCCAGCAGCGGCCCGTCGAAATACCATCTCACGCTCAACAACTGGTATCTCTCGACGGCGCGCGACCGCGCCCACGAGAGCGACGAGTTCACCCGCCTCGGCGCCTGGGAGACGGTGTCGGGCGGCACGCCCGTGTGGCCGCGCTTCAAGTACAACGATTTCTCGGTACTGGCGTTCGGCGACCGGCTCCGCGTCGACATGCGGTACATGCCGGAGCCCGTGGACGATCCGGCCGCGCGCGCGGTGCGCAACGAGGCCGAGTGGGTGCCGATGGTGGCGGGGCCGATCACCGACATGCGCTTCACCTTCGGCGCGGCGCAGGGCGCTCAGCTCGAGATCTCCGGCGAGGACGATCTCAGCATGCTGCAGGACAAGTCGCGCAATCGCAAAGCCATCGAGGGCCGCGGCGAAGTCAACATCGTCCGGGCGATTCTCGAGAAGGCCGGCTATCCGCTCAAGCGGATCGCCGGTCCTCCGCCGGTCGACTATCCCCCGTTCGCCACCGACAACGGACAGCGGCTGTGCGAGGCGCTTCAGAAGGGGCAATCGCCGCTCGAGCTGATCCAGAAGCTCGCGGATCGACTCGATTTCGAGGTCTTTCTCGAATTCGCCAATCTCGACGATCCGGCGTCGCCGCTGGAATTCCACTTCGAGCCCTGCCGCGCGCGCGCGCTCAAGACGGGATTCCGTCTCGATCGCGAGCGCGATCTGCTCGAGTTCACGCCGACCATCAAGCTCGTCGATCAGTACTCCGAGGTCCGCGTGGAAGGCCGGCATCGCGACCCGCGCCTGGCCGAGCCCGTTCGCGGCAAGGCGCAGCACAGCATCGTCGCCGACGAGCTCCACGGGAGCGCGGCCCTCAAGTCCGCCGGCGAGGTGCGCGAGCGGTTCTTCCCCCGGCGTCTCAACTGCTTCACCGTCCCGAACGATTCGAACCTGGATCCGGTCCGCGCCGACGTCCAGGCTCAAGCCGTCATCCGCCGCAAGGCGCGCGAGTTCTTCACCATCGACGTGACGACGGTCGGCCGGCCGCGCCTGCGCCCCGGACAGCACGTCGAGATCACGGGCCTCCGCCCTCCCTTCAACGGCTTCTACTACGTCCGGCAGGCCGTCACCACCTACGGCACCGACGGTCTCCGGACGAAGATCACCGCGTCGCGGCCCGGCATGGAATTGCCGCCGTACGACGAGGCGCGGGCGTGAGAGGTATCGCATGAGCGACTTCAACGATCCCGTCGCGCGGCTGCTGCGCCCGCAGACGTTCCAGAACCGCGAGCAGCGCGTCGCCAGCGTGCTGACGGCGCGGGTCGAGCGGATCGAAGACGACGGGACGTATCGCCTCCGCTTCTTCGGCATGAACGCCGACGAAGGTGACGACGACACGTCGGCGCCGGCGCGAGTCATGGCCCCGATGGCGGGCGGACGCCGCGGCATCCACTTCTTTCCCGAGCCGGGCGACGAAGTCGTCGTCGGATTCCAGGATGGCGACACCAACACGCCCATCATCCTCGGCGGCGTCTGGAACAGCGGGTCGCCGCCTCCGGCTCAGGCAAAGGAGTCGGCCGACAACAATCTCCGGACGATCGTCTCGCGCAGCGGGCACGAGCTCACCTTCGACGACACGTCCGGCTCGGAGAAGGTGACGCTCAAATCGCAGGGCGGCAACACGCTCGAGCTCGAAGACGGGGGCGGACGGAAGACGATCACGCTCTCGACCCAGGGGGGCCGGCGCATCGTCATCGACGACACGCCGGGCAGCCTCTCGATCCAGACGCCGACCTGCCGCATCAACATGCGCGAGCCCGGCGTCATCAGCATTCAGGCCGGAGCCTCGATCGCGCTCGACGCGCCGATTGTGCGGATCAACGGCATTCCGTTCCTGACCCACACGCACGGCGTGCCGACGCCCGTCACCCCGCCCGTGACGCCGCTGTAGCGCATCATGGCCACTGAAAGCCACAAGGCACATCTCGGCGTCGGCTGGGCGTTTCCGGTGAAACCGATCGGCGGCCGTCTGCGCTTCGCCCGTCACGAGGACGACGTGGAGCAGGCCATCCAGATCGTTCTCCTGACGGCGCGCGGCGAGCGCGTGATGCTGCCGGAGTTCGGCGCCGGCCTGCGCGATTTCGTCTTCGAGCCGAACAGCGCGCCCGTGCGCGCCCGCATCGCGGAGACCGTACGCAAGGCGCTCGTCGACTGGGAGCCGCGCATCAACCTCGAGAACGTGGAGGTGACGGCCGGCGACGAGAACAACGTCGTCCTGATCCACATCGACTACGTCGTGCGGGCGACGAACCAGTTCTACAACCGGGTCTTCCCGTTCTACCTGCTCGAGGGGAGGGCGTAGCGCATGCCTGTCGAGCCGCCCCGCCTGGACGACATCACCTTCGACCGCACGGTCGAGGAGTTGATCCGGCGGATCCCCGTCTACGCGCCCGAGTGGACCGACCACAACGCCAGCGATCCGGGGATCGCGATGATCCAGCTCGTCGCGTACGTCGCCGAGCAGGTGGGCTATCGCCTCAATCGCGTCCCCGAAAAGAACCACATCGAGCTGCTGAAGCTGCTCGGCATTCGCCTGCAGCCCGCGCGCGCGGCGCGCACACGCCTCGCCCTGCTCTCGAGCAGCCCCTCGACCCAGGTCGGCGTCACCGTCAAGGCCGGCGCGCGCGCGAGCGCGAAGAAGGGCGAGCCGCCACCGACGTTCGAGACCGATCGCGACGTCGACATCGTGCCCGTCGAGGCGAACCTGCTCGTCGCGACGAAGCATCCGTTCATCGACGACGTCCTGCGGATCGACGCGACGACGCGCGAGACGCCCTCGGTGTTTCCGACGGTTCCCAACCCCGACACGGAGTGGCTCACGGTGATCTGGGACGGGAAGACGCCGAAGCTCAAGGACATGCCGACCGATCCGATCCGGCTCACCAGGCGCGAGCAGCAGCCGTACCTCTGGATCGGCCTCGACTTCAATCCGGCCCTCAACGCGGGATTCCGCGGCGTCCGCGTCTCGCTCTCCGTCCAGCTCGACGACGACGAACAGCCCGATCTCACCCACGACGAACTGTGCCGCTGTCCGGCGCCGGCCGCGGAATCCGTTCCGGTGATCGACTGGCTCGCCTACTTCGATGCGGTCACCGGCCGGACGGAACCGGTGACGGGACGCATCGACGATTCGACCGCGCACCTGACGCGCTCCGGCGTCATTCGCTTCACCGTCCCGCTGGGCATCGGCGCGATCGCGACGTGGGCGGACATGCGGGCCGCAACGGCCGTCACACCGCTCGACGCCTGCGTCGCCATGGGGGCGCAGATGCGGACGACGCTCGCGAGCCTCGTTCCGATCGGCGAGTTCGACGCCGAGGAGTACGGCCTGATCCTCGGCGCCGGCATCACGGCCGCGACGGCCGAAGCCGAATCGGCGCTGCCGGCGATTGCGCATCCGCTCGACCCCACGCTCCGCAACGGCGTCCGCGGCTGGCTTCGCCTCACGCTCCCGGAGTTCGGCGAGGACATCAAGCCGCCCAAGCTGCGCATGGTCAGCTTCAACGTCGTCGAGGCCACCAACGCCACGACGGTGACGAACGAGCTGATCGGCCGCGGCGACGGCCGGCCCGGCCAGCAGTTCGCGCTCGTGAACCGCAACGTCCTCGCCGGATCCCTCGTGCTCGCGACGCAGGAGGACAGCGTGCCGGCGACGCCCCTCGTGTCCTGGACGGAAGTGGACAGCCTCGACGGCCGCGGACCGTTCGAATCCGTGTTCGAGCTCGATCGCGAGGCGGGCCGCGTCCTCTTCGGCGACGGCGCGGAGCCGGACGGCCGCCTCGGCGCCGGCGGACGGATTCCGCCGCTCGTGCCCAACGGCGGCGAGATCGTGGCGCTGCGCTATCGCTTCGGCGGCGGCATATCGGGCGAGCGCCCGGTCGGCGCGATCACCAACCTCGACACGTCGGTGCCCGGCATTTCGGAAGTCGTGAACGTCGTCGCCGCGACCGGCGGGCGCGATGCCGAGACGCTGATCGAAGCGAAGCGGCGCGCGCGGAAGGAGCTGTCGACGCGGAGCCGGGCGGTCACGAGCTCGGATTTCGAGTTCTTCGCGCTTCAGACGCCGAAGGTGCGCGTGGCGCGCGCACACGTGATTCCGCTGCGGCGTCCGCTGCCGGCAGGCGCACCGGCGCCGGTTCCGCCCGCGTCGCCGCGATGCGGGCCGGGGCTGCCGGCTGGACCCACGGGCCTCGCGGGCGGCGTCGCCGCCGGAACCGTCACGGTGGTCGTGGTTCCCGACGAGACCGGGCCGGAGCCGGTTCCGACGCCGTCGTTCCTGCGCGCCGTGTGCGAGCAGCTCGACCGGCATCGTCTCGTCACGACGGAAGTGCACGTCGTGGCGCCGCAGTACTGCCGTCTGTGCAACGTCATCGTCAAGGTCCGCGCCCGCGTCGGCTACACGCGCAGCCGCCTGCAGGCACTCGTGGAGGAGCGGCTCGGGACGTATCTCCACGTCCTGCGCGGCGGCGAAGACGGCCGGGGATTCCCCTTCGGCGCGCAGCTGCACGTCGCCGACCTGATTGCCCAGGTGTTTCGCACCGAGGGCATCGAGCGCGTCGAAGAGCTCTCGGCCGAGTTCACCAGGACGAAGAGTCACGCGCTGCCCCGCCAGGGACAGCTGGTGACGTGTCCCTCGCTGCCGGGGCAGGCCGACCGCGTGTCGCTCGCGGCGGAAGAAAACGTGAGCGTCGACGTGACCACCATCAACGTGAGCACCGTGGCCTGACGATGGCGTCCCGCGATGCAAACGGCGCGACGTGGTACGTGCTTCGCTACGAACACGACTTCGTCCCACGTACGCCAGCGCCCGCCAATCCCTGGGAGACGCCGAGCCTCGGGAGCGAGGTGTTCTACGACGCGGGCAGACACGTCCTCGAGTTGCTCCCCCAGCCATCCGGCGCTGCGATGGACCCGCTGCCCGGTATCGCGGTGGACGTGAACGGCGAGATCTATCGGAGCGATCCGAGCGCGCGCGCGGTCGTCAAGCGCTGCTGCGATGGATCGGAGTCCGAGCTCGTGTGCGAACGCGGCGTCTTCGCGCGGCCCGCGGGCCTGGCGCTGGATCGAAGAGGGTTGCTCTACGTTGCCGACCCGATCGCGCGACGCGTCGTCGTCGTGCTGCCGGATGACGGGAGCGTGGCCGGTGTCCTGGCAGGCGGACTGCGGGAGCCGGTCGACGTGGCGGTGACGCCCGAGGGTGCGATCTATGTCGCGGACCGCGCGGCCGGGCTGATCGTCCGGTTCAACTCGCGATTCGAACGCTGCGGCGACTTCGTGCCGCGAGGGGCGATCGGCCTGCCCGCGGAGCCCGCGCCCATCGCCCTGGCGATCGACGCCGACGGCGCGATCCTCGTGGCCGACGCATCGCACCCGCGGCTCCTCCGGTTCGATCCCGCGGGCGTGCCGCTCGCGGATCTTCACCTGGCGGCCGCGATCCAGTCACTCGAAGGCGGAGGCGTTGCGCTCGACGCGCTCGACAAGGCGTACGGACGATCGGCGCCGCGGTTCCTCGCGGGCGTATGTGCTCCCCCGCATCCGCCGCGCGACGGCGGTGTGCGCCTGGCCGAGGTCCATCGCGCGCTGCGCCTGCTGCAGCTCCGGCTGCCGCAGCGGTTTCATGCCTGCGGGACCTACGTCAGCACCGCGCTCGACGGTGGTCTGCCCGGGACGGCCTGGCACAAGATCGAGATCGACGCGGACCTGCCGCCGGGAACGTGGCTCAAGATTCAGGCGGCGACATCCGACGATCCGTCCCGCTTCGTGGACAGCGATCCAGCGAAGGTGCCGCCGTTCGAGCCGTTCGAGGACGTCACGAGCTGCGCGGCGGCGCCCAAGGTTCCCTCCGACGTGCCCGATCGCCTCGTGCAGGCGGCGGCCGGCCGGTTCCTGCGGCTGCGTCTCGTGCTGGGGTCGGATGGTTCGGCCACGCCGAGCGTTCGTGCGGTCCGCGTCTTCTACCCGCGGGTCAGCTACCTCGACCTCCTCCCGCGCGTCTTCCGCCGCGACGCCGGCAGCGCCAGATTCCTCGAGCAATTCCTCGGCCTCTTCGAGCACGTCTTCACCGGTGTCGAGGATCGCTACGAGCAGTTCTCGCGGGAGCTCAATCCGGACGCGGCGCCGCTCGACGTCATCAACTGGCTCGGCTGCCTGGTCGATCTCGCCTTCGATCCATCCTGGCCGCTCGCGCGGCGACGGGCGCTGGTGGGCGCGGCGATGGATCTCTACCGGCGCCGCGGAACGCCTGCCGGCCTTGCGCAGTACATCGAGATCTACACCGGCGTCACGCCCGCGATCCTCGAAGGGTTTCTCGAACGTCCCGTGACGCCCCCGCTCGTCGGCGTCGCCGGCAGCGTGCTGGGATGCACGACACAACTCGCGCGGCCGAATCGCTTCGCCGGCCCCGAGGAGACGCTGGTACGGCGGTTCGCGCATCGGTTCACCGTCGTCGTTCCGACTGACGACGCGTGTGACGAGCACGTGCTGCTTCCGGTGATCGACTTCATCGTATCGGCGAACAAGCCGGCTCACACCATTCACGCGCTGCGTCCGGTCCGTGCCGAATCGCTGGTCGGCGTGGCGCGCGTCGGTCTGGATCTGGTGGCGGGCACGCGCACGGCGCCGAAGACGCAGCTTGGCGGCTGTCCGGTGCCGGGCGCGCCACCGCCGCCGCCGAGCGTGCTCGGGCAGGACTCGGTACTTGGCAACCGGCGGCCGGGCTATCTGCGGCCGGCGGGCATCGAGCTTTCGTAACGGAGGAACCATGCATCACGGACTCGCCGATTGCGGCTGCGCGGACGACATCGGGTGCACGACGCCGCCCGAGTTCGTTCGCGTCCGGTATTTCTACGGCCAGCGGCTCGGCGTCATGGAGCTGAACGACGAAGCGGCGTACCACCAGGGGAAGCACGCGTTCCACAACGCGCGCCTGCACGGCGCGGGTGTGCTCTGCGGCCTCCGCGCCGAGCGCTTCGTGACGGTGGCGAACTCGGCGACCACCGTGTTACGCGTGATCAGGGGGGCGGCCGTCGACGCCTGCGGGCGCGAGATCCTCGTCGGCGTCGATCAGTGCATCGACGTGGCCGCGTGGTTCGCGCGGAACCGGAACCGGCCCGAACTGGCGGACTTCACCAGCGGGACCACGCAGCGCCTGCACATCTGCCTGCGCTATCGGGAGTGTCCGAGCGATCCTTCACCGGCGCCGCGTGATCCGTGCGGATGCGGCACGGGGAGCTGCGAGTACGGCCGGGTCCGTGAAGGATTCGAGCTGTCGCTGCTGACCGACGCCGAAAAGCCGGCCCGCACGGACGTGACGTTCCCGGCGCCGGCCTCGCTGCGTGACGCGCTGGGGGCGGCCCTCGAC
>Ga0075367_10000544_pt1 | contig 14300 bp, 12 predicted proteins | sample EndMethybrTD3032_FD_71399 | JGI IMG/M metagenome (GOLD analysis project Ga0075367, IMG submission 71399) | Populus endosphere microbial communities from Tennessee, USA - Endosphere MetaG P. TD hybrid TD303-2 | ecosystem: Host-associated > Plants > Roots > Endosphere | place: USA: Tennessee... | reverse complement strand
CGAGGGCCTCGTCCACGAGCTGCAGCATGTCGCGCTCGGTGTTCGAGAGGCTGAAGAGGAACTCCTTCGTGTACGAGTTCGCCGCCTTGTCGGCAACGTCCTGCGACCCTTCGTCGTCCGCTTCCTTGCCGTAGCTCTTGTTCTTGTTGTAGGCCTCCAGGATCTCCGTCTTCTTCAGAAGGAGCTTCTCCCGGAAGAGCTTGATGCGCTTCTGGTCCATGCCGCCGATTCCTCCTACCTAGTCCACGCTCACGGAATACCGTACCGCCGACGTTTCTCCCATAGCGACTTGCGGGAGATCCCGAGGATCCCCGCCGCCTGCGTCTGGTTGCCGTTCACCTGCTCGAGCACGTAGCGAATGTAGGCCTGCTCGATGTCCTCGAGCGAAGGCCTTCGGTCGCGGCCGGCCCACAGCGTCTGCGGCTGCTCGAGGATCTGCGGGGGCAACGCGGACGAGGCGATGGCCGTCGTCTCCGCGGAATAGATCGCCGCGCGCTCCACGACCGAGCGCAGCTCGCGCACGTTGCCGGGCCAGAGGTAGCCGCGCAGGGCGTCGATGACCGGCGTCTCGAACGACGTGGCCCGGGTCGCCCCGCGCTGCCGCTCGCGGTTCAGGAACAACTCGGCCAGCGGGACGATGTCCTCGCGGCGGTTGCGCAGCGGCGGCAGCACGAGAGGGACCACGCTCAGCCGGTGGTAGAAGTCTTCGCGGAACGTCCCCTGCGCCACGGCCTGGCGCAGGTCGACGGTCGAGGAGGAGAAGAAGCGGACGTCCACCTCGATCGTGCGCGTGCCGCCCAGACGCTCGAAGCGGCGCTCTTCGACCACACGCAGCAGCTTCGCCTGCAGCGCCGGCGTGAGGTCGTGGATCTGATCGAAGTACAACGTGCCGCCGGAGGCCATCTCGATCTTGCCCAGCTTGGCCTGGCGCGCGTCGGTGAACGCACCGCGCTCGTGGCCGAAGAGCTCGGACTCGAGCAGATCCTCGGGGATCGAGGGACAGTGGACCTTGATGAAGGGGCCGTCGCGCCGCGGGCCGTGATAATGGAGCCAGTGTGCGAGCAGGTCCTTGCCGGTTCCGCTTTCGCCCTCGAGGAGAACGGAGCTGCGTGACTCCGCGAGCCGACCGGCCACCGCGAGCAGCTCGCGCATGGCGGGAGAGGAGGCGACGACGTTGCCGACCTGCTCGGACGTCATCATCTCCACGCCCTCATGGCCTCACACCGCCACCGGGACGCGCGTCGCCCCGCCCCACAGGCGCTCGAGATCGTAGAAGGCGCGCGTGCGGGACGAGAAGATGTGGACGATGAAGCTCCCGTAGTCGAGCAGGATCCACTCCTGGCGTGGATAACCCTCCACGTGGATGGGGCGGACCTGTTCCTCGCGCAACGCCTCCTGCACGGCGTCGGCGATGGCCACGAGCTGGCGCTGGTTCTGGCCGGACACGATCACGAAATAGTCCATGAACGCGGTGGCGCGGCGCAGGTCGAGCACGACGAGCTCTTCGGCCTTCTTGCTCGCGGCGGCGCGTGCGGCGCGCTCCACGGCGGGATTCAGCTTGGGTTCGGTTTCGCCGCTTTTCTTCATTTCCTGCTCAGCCGCGGTACAGTCCCCGCTTGTGAATGTAGTCCGCAACCGCCTCCGCCACCAGGTAACGAATGCTGTGTCCCTCGCGGACGCGACGGCGGACCTCAGTGGCGGAAATCGGGAGTCCTGCCCCTTCCACCCAGCACACCCTGTCCGTCGGCACTTCGGGCACGTCGGTCGTCCGCACCTCGCCCGGGCGATGCACCACGGCGACGCGGCACTGGGCAAAGATGCGCTCGGGCTCCCGCCACGTCCGGACCTCCGGGAACGTATCGCTCCCGACGATCAGATATAACTCGTCCGACGGGAAGGCGGCCCGAAGCGTCTCGAGCGTGTCCGCGGTGTAGCTCGGTCCCGAGCGGAGCAGCTCCACGTCCGACGCCACGAAGGCCGGATGGGTCGCGGTGGCCAGGGCCACCATCGCGTATCGATCCATCGCCGGCGTCAACGGCCCCGGCCGATGCGGTGGAACCGAGGCGGGAATGAAACGCACCAGGTCCAGACCGAGCGCCTCGCGGGCGTTCTCCGCGGCGCGCAGGTGACCCAGGTGGATCGGGTCGAAAGTGCCGCCCATCAGGCCGACCTTCATGAGGTCCGCTCCTCCTCCACCGGCACGGCCGGCAACGCGAGCATGGCCAGGCGCTGCTTCAGCTCGTCGAGTCCCGTCCGAGCCACGCCCGAGATCGGTACGACGTCGAGGCCGAGACGCCGCGCCTCGGCCACGAGATCGGGCAGCGGATCGGGATCCGCCACCGCGTCCCGTTTGCTCGCGGCCAAGAGCTGCGGACGTTGCAACAGCTCGGCGTTCCAGTGGCGGACCTCTTCGCGAATCGCGAGCAGATCGGCGACCGGATCACGACCGCTCGTGCCCGACGCGTCCACCACGTACACCAGCGCGCGCGTGCGCTCCACGTGCCTCAGGAACTGCAGACCGAGGCCCACGCCCTCGTGCGCGCCCTCGATGATGCCGGGGATGTCCGCGGCCACGAAGCTCGAGTCGCCCACCTGCACGACGCCCAGCACCGGAGTGAGCGTCGTGAAGGGATAGTCCGCGATCTTCGGACGCGCCGCGGAGATCGCGGCCAGCAGCGTCGACTTGCCGGCATTGGGGAAACCCAGCAGCCCGACGTCGGCGATCAGCCGGAGGTCCAGGCGTAGCCAGTGCTCTTCTCCGGCCTCGCCGGGCTGGGCGTTCTGCGGCGCACGGTTGCTGTTCGACAGGTAGGAGCGATTGCCGCGGCCGCCGCGCCCGCCCTTGGCGAGCAGGAGACGATCGCCGGGCTTCAGCACCTCGCCGATGAGATCTCCGGACTCTTCGATCACCGCAACCGTGCCGGGCGGCACCTGAATCACCGTGTCTTCGCCCACGTGGCCCGTGCAGTTCGAGCCCATGCCGTGGCCGCCGCGCTGGGCGCGGAACTCCGTGTGATAACGGAGCGGGAGCAGGGTGTTCTGATGGGAGACGGCTTCGAGGTAGACGTCGCCGCCTTTGCCCCCGTTACCGCCATCCGGGCCCCCGCGGGGGACGAAGGTCTCGCGGCGAAAGCTCACGCATCCGCGCCCACCGTCTCCCGCCTTCACGAAAATCTTGACCCGGTCGACGAACAATCGTGCCCCTTCCTCGGGGGCGGATGGGCTAGCTCGCGGCCGGCGGCGGCAGCACGCTCACGCGGAGACCGCGCGCGCCGTGGTCCTCGAACTTCACCACGCCGTCGACGAGCGCGAACAGCGTGTGGTCCTTGGCCAGGCCGACATTGCGCCCGGGCTTCCACTTGGTGCCGTGCTGGCGGAGGATGATGGTGCCTCCGCGGACGAGCTGCCCTCCGAATCGCTTCACGCCGAGACGCTGGGAATTGCTATCCCGACCGTTGCGGCTCGAGCCTTGACCCTTCTTGTGCGCCATACCTTGCTTCCCTCAGTAGATCACGGCCGAAGCCGGCGAAAAACCTGGCGCCCTACGCGCCGAGATCGATCGAATCGATCTTGAGCGCCGTGTACGACTGCCGGTGTCCCCGTGTCCGGCGGTAGTGCTTGCGCTTCTTGTACTTGAAGACGCGGATCTTGTGATCGCGGGCCTGTTCCACCACGGTTCCGACGACCGCGGCGTTGGCCACGCGGGGAGCTCCGAGGCTGACCTTGTCGCCGTCGGCGACGAAGAGCACTTCCTCGAGCTTCACCTGCTGGCCCACCGGGGTCTCCAGCCGTTCAACGTAGATCGTATCCCCCTGGACCACACGGTACTGTTTGCCGCCCGCCTTGACGATCGCGTACACCGTTTGCCTCCTTACGTCCGGCTACAAAACACTGGATATTACTGGAGTTGTAAGGCGCGAGTCAACTGCAGGCGCACTTCGGGTTGGCGACGCGAGCTCTCGACCCGTCTGGGACGCGACTAGAAATCGAACCCCACCCAGAAGTCGAACTGCCACTCGTGTGACGAGACCTTGAAGTCGGTGAGCTTGGTCCAGTCGAAGTGCAGCGGGTAACCCAGGAAGAAGAACTGCAGGCCCACGCCATAGGAGGCCCGCCCGTCGACGAGATGGAAGCCGTCCACCGGCTCGCCGAACAGGAAGTCGTTCACATACGAAAAACCCGGGTCGCTCGTCGCGAACTTGTACGGCTGGCCGTTGAACCGCGCGCCGCCCGCGCCCAGATACGCCGTGCCGCGCACCGGGCCCACCACACCGATGGGAGTGGCCATGAGGTGAATGAGCGGCAGCCGCAGCTCGAGATTCGCGTGGAAACCCTCGTGGCCGACCAGCCCGAGATAGGGATAACCGCGCAGCTCCATGTTGCCGCCGAAGTAGAAGAGCGCGGGGTTCTCGCCGGTGGACTTGAACCCGCGAATGCGCGAGGCCAGGACGACGTCGCCGAACAGGCGCATGTACTTCCGCGCATCGGCTTCGAAGACGTTCCGGCCGAGGAAGCTGCCCACGTTCGGCGCGAACTCCATGCCGATCTGGAACGTGCTGCCCGTGAGGGGTCCGAACTCGCGGAAACGCGTGGTCTCCTGGATGAGCCGCACGGAGATCGGCGCGATCCGGCCGGAGCTGAAGATGAACTGCTGGCCGAGCTGGTCGGCCTGGTCTTCGGCGATGGCCTGGGAGACGCTGTCCTCGAACCGCTCGCGAACGTTGAGCACGCCCGCCGACATCTCGACGCGGCGGAACTTGTCGAGCGGATAGACGCCGATCAGGCTGGCGCCGGTGTACCGCTGCGTCGCGATCGCTCCCTCGCGCGAGAACCCGGGCACGAGGTCGTAGGGAGACGCGTAGAAGAACTGCGTCTGGTCCGACGCCGAGATGCCCCACTGAAGCCGCTGGCCCAGGTTGAAGTACGTGGCGTCGTAGCTGCGGAACTCCCGCACCGAGGAGGCGGTGAAGATGAAGTTCTGGTCACCGAGCACGTCCGACAGCGCGGCCTGGCTGCCGCCGAAGAAGTCGCCGCTGGAGGTGACGCCGACGTTGAGCGGCGGACGTCCCTCGAGGAACAGCTTCTCGAAAAGGCCCTTCTTGCGCTTGTTCTCGGGCAGCACCTGGTGCTGGATGTCCGGCTGGAAATCGATGATCGAGGCGTCGGCGACCTGGACGTCCTGCTCGACCTCCTTCACCGGATCGTGGGTCTCCAGGGCCTGGAAATGGAACCGGCCTTTGAAGTAGGTGATGAAGCCGAGTCGCTCCTGCCCCTTCCCCGGCAGCACCGCGGGCACCATGTTGCCGCCGAGAACGTCGGTGTATTGCTTGATCGCCCCGGTCGACATGTCGAGGCTGCGCAGGTTCGGGATCTCGTCGTCCTCGCTCGACGAATAGAAGACGCGTTTGCCGTCCGCAGAGAACGACGGGGCCTCGTCGTCGAAGGCGCCGAACGTGAGCTGCGTCTTGCGCGAGGGATCGCCGAGCGGGAACACGTAGACCTTCTCGTAGCCGGACACGCGCCGGTTGTAGACGACGAGGGTGCCGTCGGGCGAGATCTGCGGGTTGTCGTCGGCGAAGGAGTCCTGCGTGAGGTTCTTGGTGACGCCGGTCTCGAGGTCGAGCAGATAGATGTCGGAGACGCCGTCCTTGAGCGCGGAAAACAGCGCGTGCCGGCCGTCGGGAAGCAGGCACGGCGCCTGGGCCTCGTCGAGCTGGATCGGGATGCGCCGCGAGATGCTCCCACTGAGCGGGGAGATCAGGTAGAGGCTGCGCCGCTTGCCCTTCCGCGCGAAGACCGCCACGTGATCGCCCTGGGGCGCGAAACTGATGTTGCGCCCGGCCACGAACCGGTCGTGGAACGTGATGTTCTCGAACGCGTCGGTGTATCCCTTCGTGAGGTTGCGCAGCACCTGGCCATCGCGCGACGAGAGCAGGACGAGGTCGGCCTCGCCTTCGTTCCGGTTGCCGACGATGGCCGCCACCAGGTCGCCGGAAGGCGACGGGCTCATGGCCAGCACCTGCGTGAAGGGCGTCTGCTCGTCGTTCGGCGAGAGGTCCTTCCCGTAGTCGGACGGCTGCTGCTTGTCGCGATAGGGCTTGAACCGCTCCTTCAGCCAGCGGTCGAACTGCTGGTCGAACTCGTCGGGCTTGATGCGGAAGGCCTGGTGGTAGATCTCGTCCGCCCCGCCCGCCGCGATGTTCTTGCGGAACATGTACAGGAACTGGCGGATCCCCTCCTTGCCCCACTTCGCTTCGATGAACTCGAAGGCGGCGTGGCCGAGGTTGTATCCGACGCGCGGATTGCTGAACTGACCGAAGTCTTCGAGGCGCGAGAGCCGCGGGATCTGGTCGGTGACGGCGGCGTCGCGGATGGTCATGAGGTCGAAGTTGTCCCACACGCCGCGCTCGTAGTCGGCCAGGCCCTCGTCCAGCCACAGGGGAACGCTGCGCTGGATGAGGCTGCGCGGGATGAGATCGAACTCGAAGATGTGCGTCAGCTCGTGCGTGATGAGGCCCTGCAGGCGGTCCGGCGGCCAGTCGGCGGGCAGGACCATGCGGCTGCGGCTGGGCTCGGCGAAGGCGGCCACGCCCTCCGGCACGAAGTCGGGATACAGGTTCGTCTGCTCGAACTCGGAGTGCGTCTTGTACAGGATCAGCGGGATCGCGAACTGGATGCTGTGTTTGAGGTCGGACGAGACCTTCTGATACGCGCTCTCCGCGTACGACGCGATCCGAGCGAGGTGAGGCTCGAGCTCCGGATAGTAGTAGATCTCGAAGTGCGGGCTCTTGTAGATGCGCCAGGCGAAGTTGTCGTACTTGACCTTGTTCTTGCCGAAGTACGGGACGAACTGCGCCTGCGCCATGGGGGCGAGGCCGACGACGAGGAGCGCCGCGGCGAGCCCCATCCGGGCTCGGCGGCGCACCCGTTCAGCGAAGGAGGATCCGCTGACCGCGGATGCGCTGCGGGGAGATGATGCCCAGGAAATTCGGCAACAAGCGGTCCATGAGCTCGAAATATGCCGAGAGTGGAGAGACCTTCTGCTCTTCGCCGTAGAGCACCTCCTCCGTGAACTTCTCGCGGTGCAGGAGCTGACCGGTCTTGCCGTCGAGGAACACGAACTCGGCGGTCAGACCGAACGCCTTGCGCTCGAGATAACGATTACCGCGCACCATCCGGTTTCGGTTCGTGCCGGGGACACGCTCCACGCGCTCCTCGGCCTCGAACCCCGAACGGTTCTGCACCTCGAAACCCATGCGGCCGCTCACGACGAGCGGGTTCTGGAACTCCTCGCCCAGCTTCCGCCAGAACTCGCCGTCCTGAAGGATCCGGTCACCTTCCATCTTGTACTGCTCGCGGTCGGCCGCGGTCAGGTGACCGGGAGCGCGGCCTTCCATGGCGCGGTCGAGGGCGTCGAGCAGCGGCGGACGGTCGGGCTCGAGCACCTGGAGCTTCGTGTGTGCGCGCAGCTGGTTCTGCAGCAGGCGCACCGTCTCCGACTGCAGCTCCACCTCGGTGTCGGCGTTGGGCTCGACCACGAAGCCCGCGATCAAGACGCGCCTGAAGCTCGTGACCTCGATCTTCGACTGCAGCGGCGTCTCGACCGGCACCTCGACGTAGGTCGCACAGCCGCAGGTGACGGCGAGGAGCGGCAACCCAGCGTAGACAAGGCGGCGCATCGGCACCTTCAGGACTTCTGCTTCGGCTGACGGCGCGATTTCCGCGTGCGTTTGTCGTCGGCCTCGCGGAAGAGATCGTAGTTCTGCTGTATCGACGTGTCGCCCGGCTTGAGCTCGAGGGCCTTCTCATAGGCCTGCCGGGCCTTTTCGAACTCGCCCATCTGCTCGTACGCCACGGCCAGATCGTTCCGCGCCTTCGCGTTCTCGGGGGCCAGGGTCACCGCACGTTCGAAGCGGAAACGCGCCTCGTTCCAGAGTCCCTTCTGCGCGGCCTCGATCCCGAAGCGCATCTCGGCTTCGGCGCTGGGCACGGGAAGGGGCCCGGTTGTTACGAGCAGGAGGGCGATAGCGGCGGAGGCGGGCAACATGGGGCGTCCCGAAGGACCCCCCGATCTTAGCCGCGCGCTCGGAGACAAATCAAGGCGACTCAGGGGGTCTGGCCCGTTCCGCAGGACGGTCCGAGGTCGGATGAAAAGCAGATTGTCCGTGGTTTTCGATGCCAGGACCTTGACCGGCAGGGCCCGGTCTTTACAATGAGGCCCCTTTTCGTGGTCGAATGGTGGTGCGTGACACGAATCGTCGACCTTCTGACGCTTTCGCTCCTGCCCCGCGTGGGGCCACGCCGGCTCCGTGAGCTGGCCGGCCGCGGTCCGCTCGAAGCGGCGCTGGCCGAACCCGAGGCACACGCCGATCTCCTCGACGACGCGGCAATCGCGCTCGTCACCTCGGGCGGCGCAAGAAAGCGTGCCGACGAAGAGCTCGACAAGGCCGAACGCGCCGGCATCCGCATCATCGGCTGGGACGACGCCGAGTATCCGAGCCTCCTGCGTCGCATCTACGACCCGCCCGCCGTTCTCTGGACGCGCGGCACTCTGGAGCCCGACGCGGCCTCCGTGGCGGTGGTCGGTTCGCGGGGCGCCTCCGCGGCGGGTCGATTGTGTGCGCGGTCGCTCGGCCGCGACCTCGCCGGTGCCGGCTTGACCGTCGTCTCGGGCCTGGCGCGCGGCATCGATACCGCGGCGCACGAAGGCGCGCTCGAGGCCGAGGGCCGCACCGTCGCCGTTCTCGGCTCCGGCCTCGATCGGCTCTACCCGGCCGAAAACGCCAAGCTCGCGGCGCGTATCAGCGGCCAGGGCGGCTGCGTTGTCTCCGAGTTCCCCCTGGGGACGTCCCCCGAGCCGGGGCACTTCCCGCGGCGGAATCGGGTGATCGCCGGCTGGTCGAAGGCGGTCGTCGTCGTCGAGGCCGAGATGCGCAGCGGGGCGCTCAGTACCGCCCGCGCCGCGCTCGAAGAAGGCCGCGATGTCCTGGCCGTGCCCGGGCATCCCTCGCAGCCGATGAGCGCGGGAACGAACCAGCTCATCCGCGACGGGGCGCCGCTCGTGCGCGACGCCTCCGACGTTCTGTCCGAGCTGGGCCTTTCGCCGGCCCTCGCCCGACCGCAGATCCCGGCCGAAAAAGGCGACCACAACCTGCTGACGGCGCTCCGCCACGATGCCCCCTCGACCCTCGAGGAGTTGCAGTCGCGCTGCGGGCGTGCGATACCGGAGATTCTCGGAGAGCTGACCCAGCTCGAGCTCGCCGCGAAGGTGCGGCGGCTACCGGGCGGGCTGTTCGTCCGCTATTAAAGAAGAAGAGTGGCCAAGAACCTCGTCATCGTCGAGTCGCCGGCCAAGGCCAAGACGATCAACAAATATCTCGGCAAGGACTTCCAGGTGAAGGCCTCGGTCGGCCACGTGCGCGACCTGCCCAAGAAAACCCTGGGTGTCGACGTCAAGAAGGGCTTTGCCGCGGAGTACGAGGTTCTTCCCAAAAAGAAAGAAGTCCTCGAGGAGCTGCGGGCCGCCGCCAAGGACGCCAAGGAAATCTACCTCGCGGCCGACCCCGACCGCGAGGGCGAGGCGATCTGTTGGCATCTCGCCGAGGAGCTCGGCAAGAGCAATCGCAAGAAGCTCCATCGCGTCGTGTTCAACGAGATCACGAAACGCGCGGTCGAGGACGCCTTCAAGAACCCCGGCCAGGTCGACGAGAAAAAGGTCGACGCGCAGCAGGCGCGGCGCATCCTCGATCGCCTCGTCGGCTACAAGGTCAGCCCGATCCTCTGGGAGAAGGTCCGCCGCGGCCTCTCCGCCGGCCGCGTGCAGTCGGTGGCGCTCAAGCTCATCTGCGATCGCGAGCGCGAGATCCGTGCCTTCATCGCCGAGGAATACTGGACCGTCCAGGCGATGCTCGAGGGCAAGGAGCCACCCGCCTTCCCCGCGCAGCTCGCGAAGAAGGACGGCAAAAACGTCGAGATCGGAAACACCGAGCAGGCGGCGGCGGTTCGTGCCGATCTCGAGAAGGCGAAATACAAGGTCAGCAAGGTCACGGCACGCGAGCGCCGGCGGAACCCGGTGCCGCCGTTCATCACGTCGAAGCTCCAGCAGGAGGCGTTCAAGAAGCTGCGCCTGCCGGTGCGAAAGACCATGCAGATCGCCCAGCAGCTCTACGAAGGCATCGAGATGGGATCCGACGGCAGCGTCGGCCTCATCACGTACATGCGCACCGACTCCACGCGCATCGCCGACGAAGCCCTGCGTGAGGTGCGGACGCGGATCGAGTCGACCTACGGCGCCGAGTTCGTGCCCGAGAAGCCGAACATCTACAAGAGCAAGAAAGACGCGCAGGACGCCCACGAGGCGATCCGGCCCACGTACCTCGACCGCGATCCGGAGTCGGTCAAGAAGTATCTCGACAAGAACCAGTACGCGCTCTACAAGCTGATCTGGAACCGCTTCGTCGCCTCGCAGATGAAGCCTGCGGTCTACGACGAGATCCTGGTCGAGATCGAAGCGGGCGCGTACATGCTGCGGGCCAAGGGCTCGACGCTGAAGTTCAAGGGTTTCCTCGCGGTATACGAGGAGACGCCCGACGAGAGGGTCCAGGCGAAGCCGAAGGACGACGAGAAACCGGAAGGCGGCGCCGAGGAAGAAGAGTCCTCCGGTACGCAGCTTCCGCCGCTGGCCGAAGGCGACGTCCTCCAGCTCAAGAAACTCGACACCGATCAGCACTTCACGCAGCCGCCGCCGCGCTTCTCCGAAGCCTCTCTCGTGAAGGAGCTCGAAGAGAACGGCATCGGCCGGCCCTCGACCTACGCCTCCATCATCTCCACCATCGAAGCGCGCGACTACATGGAAAAGCGCGAGTCGAAGCTCTATCCCACCGAGCTGGGCTTCCTGGTCACCGACCTGCTGGTCGAACACTTCAAGGACCTCATGACCGTCGAGTACACCGCGGCCATGGAGGTGGAGCTGGACGAGATCGAGGAGGGGAAAGACAACCTCCTCAACACGCTCAACCAGTTCTGGAAGAAGTTCGAGAAGGACCTGAAGAAGGCCAAGGCCGAGATGAAGGACATCAAGGCCATGGAGGAGAAGACCGAGGAGAAGTGCGACAAATGCAACTCTCCGATGGTCCTGAAGTGGGGCCGCTACGGCAAGTTCCTCGCCTGCTCGGGTTATCCCGAGTGCAAGAACACGCGGCAGATGATGGGCGTGGACGGCGCGGGCGGCGGTCCCGAGGTCCACGAAGACGTGGCCAAGGAGGTCTGCCCCAAAGACGGCGAGCCGATGGTCGTCAAGAAGGGACGCTTCGGCCCGTTCCTCGCGTGCACGAAGTACCCCGACTGCAAGACCACGAAACGCCTCGTGCGCGGTGAAGGCGGCAAGCTCGTGGTGGAGACGCTGGCCCCGATCGACGAGAAGTGCCCCGACTGCGGCAACGACCTCATGTGGCGGCGCGGCCGCTTCGGCGCCTTCATCGCCTGCAGCAACTACCCGAACTGCAAGTACGTGAAGAAGAAGGAGGCCAAGGAGATCGGCCTCCTCTGTCCCGACTGCGGCCAGGGCCAGGTCGTCGAGCGCAAGGGCCGCTGGGGGCGTTCGTTCTACGGCTGCCGCCGCTACCCCGAGTGCAAGTTCACCGCACAGAACAAACCGATCGCCGAGCCCTGCCCCGATTGCGGCCGGCCCTATCTGCTGGAGAAGGAGACCAAGAAAGAGGGCAAGGTCATCTTCTGCGGCAACGTCGAGTGCCACTACAAACGCGAAGCGGCCTGAGCGCGCTCGCGCGCCCCTATCCCCTCCGTTCGCCCCTCGGCGCCCGCCGCAAGCAATAGATCCCGAAGTCGGAGGGCGAACGACCTTCCTCGTATGACTGCCGTCACTGACGGCGTTTCGCCCGCGACTGGCCTGCCGGATCGCTGCTAACATCGTTGCGCCGATGGCTTGGACTTTCGTTCCAGTAACGTTCCTGGCCAGCGCGGCGGTCGCTGTTCTCGCTGCCGCCCTGCTCTGGCCACGGCGGCGCATGCCCGGCGCCGCTCCCATGATCGGGATGATGGCGGCCGCCGCCTGGTGGGCGCTCGTCGGCGCGTTCGAGCTGGCCGCCACCACCGTCACCGCCAAGATCTTCCTCTCCCAGCTGTCGTACGTCGGCGCGCTGAGCGTCTCCGTCTGCCTGCTGCTCTTCGCCCTGCTCTACACACGGCCCGAGCGGCGGCTCCGGATCCGCACCATCGCCGCGTTGTGGGTCGTTCCCGTCCTCGGGCTGCTGCTCGCCTTCACCAACGACCTCCACAGCCTGATCTGGCCTCGCATCACGCTCGACCTGGCGCGCAACGTGGCGGTCTACGAGCACGGCCCCGCGTTCTACGCGCTGGTCGTCTACAACTACGGCGCGGTGATGGTGGCCACCGGCCTCCTGCTCGCGTGGGCGGTGAGCAGCCCGCGGCCCTACCGGCGACAGGCGCTGGCCGTCGTGTTCGGCGTGCCGTGGCCCTTCGTCTCGAACGTCCTCTACGTCATGGGCGCGAGCCCGGTGCCCGCCGTCGACCTCGCCCCGATCGGCTTCACGCTGGCCGGGCTCTTCATCAGCCTGGGCCTGCGCTGGCTGCGCCTCTTCGACCTCGTGCCGGTCGCGCGCGAATCGGTGCTGGACGAGATCGGCGAAGGCATCGTGGTGCTCGACGCGACCTGCCGCATCGTCGAGACCAACCCCACGGCGGTGCGCCTGATCGGCAACGTGGAGACCCTCGAGCTCGGCCGTCCCGCAGGAGCGCTGCTGACGGGGTGGATCGCCGCGGTTCCGGAGGCCGCCGAGCCTTCGAGCCTGGAGCACGAGCTGAAGGCGACGGGACGTCATCTCGAAGTGCGGACGAAACGCCTCCGCGACGAAGGCGGACGGCCCCGCGGCTGGCTGGTGGTGATCCGCGACGTGACGGAAGGCCGCGCGGCGCGGGCGGAGATCGATCGGGCGCACGCCGCGCTCGCCCAGCGCGTGCGCGACCTCGAAGACGCGCTCGGCCAGATCCGCACGCTCAAAGGCCTCATTCCGATCTGCAGCCACTGCAAACGCATCCGCAACGACTCCAACTATTGGGAGCAGCTCGAGAGCTTCCTGGCCGAGCACACCGACGCCGAGTTCAGCCACGGCATCTGCCCCGACTGCTTCGATCGCGAGTCGCGGCGCCTCGACGCCGCGTTCGGACCCGATACCGAAACGCACTGACGCCGCGTCTTGCGAACCCGCGTAGAATCAGGGGGTGACACGTGTGACCCTCGTCGGTGGCGGACTCGCGGGATGTGAAGCGGCGTGGCAGCTCGCGCAGCGCGGCGTGCCCGTCGATCTCCATGAAATGCGGCCGGTGAAACAGACGCCGGTGCACCAGACCGGCGACTTCGCCGAGCTCGTCTGCTCCAACAGCCTGCGCGGCAACGCCCTGGACCAGGCCGCCGGCCTGCTCAAGGAAGAGATGCGGCGCATGGGCTCGCTGATCATGCGGATCGCCGACGAGGTGAAGGTGCCCGCGGGCAGCGCCCTGGCCGTCGATCGCGGGCTCTTCGCGCAGAAGGTCACGGAGGCGATCACCGCCCTGCCGCTGGTCACCGTGCATCGGACCGAGGTGGTCGCCATTCCCGAGGATCCGCTGACCATCGTCGCCACCGGGCCGCTGACCGCCGACGCGCTGGCCGCGGACATCGCGCGCTTCGTGGGCGAGGACTACCTTCACTTCTACGACGCGGTGAGCCCGGTGATCGAAGCCGACACGATCGATCTCGACAAGACGTTCCGGGCCTCGCGTTACGGCAAGGGCGGCGACGACTACCTCAACTGTCCGCTCGACCAGGAGCAGTACGCCGCGTTCTACGAGGCGCTGACCACCGCGGAATGCGCGACGGTCAAAGACTTCGAGCACGAGTTCTTCTTCGAAGGCTGCCTGCCCGTCGAGGTGATCGCGAGCCGCGGGCAGGAGACGCTGCTCTTCGGGCCCATGAAGCCGGTGGGCCTCACCGATCCGAAGACGGGGCGGCGGCCGTTCGCGGTGGTGCAGCTCCGACAGGACAACCTCGCGGCCAGCCACTACTCCATGGTGGGCTTCCAGACGCAGCTCAAGTGGGGCGACCAGAAGCGCGTCTTCCAGATGATCCCCGGGCTCGAAAAGGCCGACTTCGTGCGCATGGGCATGATCCATCGCAACACGTACGTGAACTCACCGAAGACGCTCGAGCCCACGTTCGAGACGCGGAAGCGGCCGGGCCTGTTCTTCGCCGGACAGATGTCCGGAGTCGAGGGATACGTGGA
>Ga0075367_10000542_pt1 | contig 14315 bp, 11 predicted proteins | sample EndMethybrTD3032_FD_71399 | JGI IMG/M metagenome (GOLD analysis project Ga0075367, IMG submission 71399) | Populus endosphere microbial communities from Tennessee, USA - Endosphere MetaG P. TD hybrid TD303-2 | ecosystem: Host-associated > Plants > Roots > Endosphere | place: USA: Tennessee... | reverse complement strand
TGCTCGGTGGTGAACTCCAGGAAACGGGCGGCGATGTGCTCGACCCGCACCCTCAACTCCCGCAGATGCCCCGCGATCGCGGAGAGCGGGACCCCTGCGGCATGCAACTCGACGGCGACGGTGAGCTCTTGGGGGCCGGGCGCGAGGAAGGACTCCTCGTCACCCGGTACGGGTTCGAGCATCCCGAGCTCCACGGCGTCGACGACCGCCGCGTCGTCGGGGGAGCCGCCGAACCGCTCGTCCAGCTCCGCGCGGGAGATCCGTACCGCCTCCTCGTCGGTCCACGGCCCGTCCACCTCGGCGACCAGACCGAGCACGCCGCCGAGGTCGTGTCCTGTGTCCCAGGCCTCCAGGAGCTCCCTGATGGAGGCGATGGCGTAGCCGCGGCCGAGGGGGTCGGCGATCTGGTGCAGCCGGGCGAGGCGGGCGTCGGAGGAGAGGTTGGCGCGGCCGCGGCGCTCGGGGCGGGGGAGGAGACCGCGGTCCTGGTGGGCGCGGATGGTGCGGACCGAGGCATCGCTGTGGTGGGCGAGGTTCTCGATCCGGTGGACCGCGACCTCGCTCACGCCGCCGCCCTCGCCCCGGCTGACCACCCCAGGGGTACCCGGCGGGGAGCGACGGCGCCGCTCACAGCGGTGGCTCCAGTCGGGCGATCGCCCGCAACGCGCGCGGGGCGAAGCGGGACATGAGGTGGGCGCCCCGGGCCTCGGGGGTGACCGGTACGACGGCCTGGTTGCGTACGACCGCCTTCAGGATCGCGTCGGCGACCTTCTCCGGTGGATAGTTCCTGAGGCCGTACAGTCGCGCCGACTTCTTCTGGAGCCGCTTCTCCTCGTCGGCGTCCACGCCCGCGAACCGCGCGGTCGAGGTGATGTTGGTGTTGACGAAACCGGGGCAGATGGCGCTCACGCCGATGCCCTGACCGGCCAGTTCGGCGCGCAGGCACTCGCTGAGCATCAGCACGGCCGCCTTGGAGGTGCTGTAGGCGGGCAGCGCCTTGGACGGCAGATAGGCCGCCGCGGACGCGGTGTTGACGATGTGGCCGCCCTGGCCGCGCTCGGCCATCTGCTTCCCGAAGAGCCGGCAGCCGTGGATGACGCCCCACAGGTTGACGTCGAGGACCTTCTTCCAGTCCTCCGGGGTGGTGTCGAAGAAGGAGCCGCCCAGTCCGATCCCGGCGTTGTTGACCAGCACGTCGACCACGCCGTACTCGGCGGCGACCTTGTCGGCGAGCTTCTCCATGGCCTGTTCGTCGGAGACGTCGACGGTCTCCGCCCAGGCCTCGGGGGCGCCGATCAGCCGGGACAGCTCGGCGGTGCGGGCGGCGGCCTCCGCGTCCCGGTCGACGGCGACCACGCGCGCGCCGGCCTCCGCGAAGGCGAACGCCGTGGCCCGTCCGATGCCGCTGCCCGCGCCCGTGATCAGGACGAGCTGTCCGCCGAAGCGGTCGGCGTACTTGCCGTCGGGTGTCACTGCCTCGGGCCTCCCGCTCTCGACCGACGTCACGAACTCGGTGATCCAGGCCGCCAGTTGGTCGGGGCGCGTGCGCGGTATCCAGTGCTTGGCGGGGAGCGTGCGGCGGGTCAACTGCGGGACCCACTGGTCGAGTTCGTCGTAGAGGCGCTCGGACAGGAAGGCGTCCTTGAGGGGAGTGATGAGCTGCACGGGCGCGTGTGCGTACGCGTCCTGGCGTGGGCGGCGCAGGCGGGCCCGGACGTTGTCGCGGTACAGCCAGGCCCCGTGCGCCGCGTCCTGGGGCAGCGAGGGGGTCGGGTAGTCACCGCCGGGCACCTTCTCGAAGCGCTCCAGGATGCGCGGCCAGCGCTTGCCGAGGGGGCCGCGCCAGGCCAGTTCGGGCAGTACGGGCGTGTGCAGCGCGTACACGTACCAGGACTTGGCGCCCTGGCCGAGGAGCTGGCCGACGCGGCGCGGGGTGGGCTTCTTCAGACGGCCGTTCAGCCAGTGGCCGAAGTGGTCCAGGGACGGCCCGGACATGGAGGTGAAGGAGGCGATACGGCCCTCGGCGCGCTGGACGGTCACGAACTCCCAGGACTGCACCGAGCCCCAGTCGTGCCCGACGACATGCACCGGCCGGTCCGGGCTGACGGCGTCGATCACCGCCAGGAAGTCGTCCGTGAGCTTCTCCAGGGTGAAGCCGCCGCGCAGGGGCTTCGGTGCCGTCGAACGGCCGTGTCCCCGGACGTCGTAGAGGACGACGTGGAACCGCTCGGCCAGCCGGGACGCGACCTCGGACCACACCTCCTTGCTGTCCGGATACCCGTGCACCAGCACCACCGTCGGCTGCCCGGCCTCCCCCAGCTCGGCCACACACAGCTCGATTCCGCCGGTCCGCACCCGGTGCTCACGAGCCCCTTTGAGTCCCGTCACTTCTCCTCCGCCCAGCGCCGCACGTGCGGCAGATCGTCGTCCAGCCAGAAGTCGCTCTCCTCGGGATCCCTGGAGTCGGTGACAGCCGGGATCTCCTCGAACTCCGCGCCCGTGCCCGGCAATCCGAGGTGGGATTCGACCGCCCACAGGCCGGGCCGCGGAGGATGGTCGGAGAAGCGGTACGCCGACCACAGCGGGGACCAGTCCTCGCGGTGGCCGTGCAGAGCGTCGGCGGCGATCCCCCCGCTGCGGAGCATCTCCGAGGACGTGGACCGCCTCATGGTCCGCCAGGGCTACGCCGACCGGCGCCGCGCCCACCCCTTCGGCGTCATCGCCCACAAGGTCGACCGGGGGACGCAACGCCGCTGGTCGCCACACCTGTTCGGATTCGGCGCACAGTCGGCCGATGTCGGCCGTGCAGCCCTCGTGGACGGGGGCCATGAAGGGCGTTCCGGGCTCCAGCCGGCGGTCCGTCGGGAAGAACTGGAGCGGGATGCGGAGGTTCACGAACGCCGTACGGTCACCGAACCAGGCGAAGGGGAGGTGGAACCACTCCCGCACGCCCTGCTCGCGCAGCCGGGCGCGCTGCATACGGGCCGTCTCGCGCTCGGTGACCCCCGGTGGGAGCTGTGCGGCGAGTTCACCTGCCGCTGCCGTCGTCATGCCACCGCCCACCCTCGTCCACGTCGACTGCGGTACGTGTCCGTAACTTGACACTGGCGAATGTGACAGTTGTTAGAGTCTGCGTCAACAGGAGGGGTCGGGGTTGTGGACAACTCCACCGACGACGCTCCGTGGCGGATCACTCTGCGTAGCTCTCAGGTAGGGGTTCCCCCTACGGACCCGTACGTCTGGAGTCTGAGGCCAAGACAGCTCTGCGGTCTGACGACCGGCGTGGCCCGGGTCACTACCTTCGAAGCGTGACTGTGATCGCGACCGAAAGCCTGAGCAAGCGGTTCCCCCGGGTGACCGCGCTTGACCGGCTGTCCGTCGACGTCGGACCCGGTGTGACCGGGCTCGTCGGAGCCAACGGAGCCGGCAAGTCGACCATGATCAAGATCCTGTTGGGTCTGTCCCCCGCCTCCGAGGGCCGCGCCGAAGTGCTCGGGCTCGACGTCGCGACCAAGGGCGCCGCCATCCGCGAGCGCGTCGGCTACATGCCGGAGCACGACTGCCTGCCGCCGGACGTCTCGGCGACCGAGTTCGTCGTGCACATGGCCCGTATGTCCGGCCTGCCGCCGACCGCCGCGCGCGAGCGCACCGCGGACACGCTGCGCCACGTCGGCCTGTACGAGGAGCGCTACCGCCCCATCGGCGGCTACTCGACCGGCATGAAGCAGCGCGTGAAGCTCGCCCAGGCCCTGGTGCACGACCCGCAGCTGGTCTTCCTGGACGAGCCGACCAACGGCCTCGACCCGGTCGGCCGCGACGAGATGCTCGGCCTCATCCGCCGCATCTACACGGACTTCGGCATCTCGGTCCTGGTCACCTCCCATCTGCTGGGCGAGCTGGAGCGCACCTGCGACCACGTGGTCGTCATCGACGGCGGCAAGCTCCTGCGCTCCAGCTCCACCACCGACTTCACCCAGACCACCACCACCCTCGCCATCGAGGTCACCGACACCGACGAGCACCCGAACGGCACGCGCGCGGTGCGCGAGGCGCTCCACGCACGCGGAGTCGAGCTCCAGGACGAGGGCAGCGGCCTCCCCGGCGCCGGCCACATCCTGCTGCTGACCGCTCAGGGCGAGGAGACCTACGACCTCGTGCGCGACGTCGTCGCCGACCTGGGCCTCGGCCTGGTGCGGATGGAGCAGCGCCGGCACCACATCTCGGAGGTCTTCACGAGCGAGGACGAGCAGCGGAAGGAGGCGGCCGTCCATGGCAGTTGAGCACCCCGTAGCCGCACAGCCGGGTGACCAGACCCGCATCCACAACATCGGCTACCGCAACTACGACGGCCCCCGCCTCGGCCGCTCGTACGCCACCCGCTCCCTCTACTCGCAGTCCCTGCGCGGCGCCTACGGCCTCGGACGGTCCATCAAGTCCAAGGTGCTGCCGATGCTGCTGTTCGTGGTGATGTGTGTGCCCGCGGCCATCATGGTCGCCGTCGCCGTCGCCACGAAGGCCAAGGATCTGCCCGTCGACTACACGCGCTACGCGATCATCATGCAGGCCGTCATCAGCCTGTACGTCGCCTCGCAGGCACCCCAGTCCGTCTCGCGCGACCTGCGCTTCAAGACCGTGCCGCTCTACTTCTCGCGGCCGATCGAGACCGCCGACTACGTGCGCGCGAAGTACGCGGCGCTGGCCTCGGCGATGTTCATCCTCACCGCCGCCCCGCTGGTCGTGCTCTATGTGGGGGCGCTGCTGGCGAAGCTCGACTTCGCCGACCAGACCAAGGGATTCGCACAGGGACTCGTCTCCGTGGCACTGCTCTCGCTCCTCTTCGCCGGCATCGGCCTGGTCATCGCCTCGGTCACCCCGCGGCGCGGCTTCGGCATCGCCGCCGTCATCGCCGTCATGACCATCTCCTACGGCGCCGTCTCCACGCTCCAGGCCATCGCCGACAACCAGGCCAGCACCAGCGCGATCCCCTGGATCGGCCTCTTCTCGCCCGTCACGCTCATCGACGGCGTCCAGTCGGCGTTCCTCGGCGCGAGCTCGGCGTTCCCCGGAGCGGTCGGCCCGGGCAACGGCGAGGGCGCGGTCTACGTCCTGGTCGTCCTGGGCCTGATCGCCGGCTGCTACGGCCTCCTGCTGCGCCGCTACAAGAAGGTGGGCCTGTGACCACGCTCAACATCGACCACGTCTCCCGCTGGTTCGGCAACGTGGTCGCCGTCAACGACATCACCATGACCATCGGCCCCGGCGTCACCGGCCTGCTCGGCCCGAACGGAGCGGGGAAGTCCACCCTCATCAACATGATGGCCGGCTTCCTGGCCCCCTCCACCGGCACCGTCACCCTCGACGGCCAACAGGTCTGGCGCAACGAGGCCATCTACAAGCACATCGGCATCGTCCCCGAGCGCGAGGCGATGTACGACTTCCTCACCGGCCGCGAATTCGTCGTCGCCAACGCCGAGTTGCACGGCCTCGGCGCCAAGGCCGCCCAAAAGGCCCTGGCCACGGTCGAGATGGAGTACGCGCAGGACCGCAAGATCTCGACGTACTCCAAGGGCATGCGCCAGCGCGTGAAGATGGCGTCCGCCCTGGTCCACGACCCGTCGCTGCTCCTGCTCGACGAGCCCTTCAACGGCATGGACCCGCGCCAGCGCATGCAGCTCATGGACCTGCTGCGCCGCATGGGCGACGAGGGCCGCACGGTCCTCTTCTCCTCCCACATCCTCGAAGAGGTCGAGCAACTCGCCTGGCACATCGAGGTCGTGGTCGCCGGACGGCACGCGGCCAGCGGCGACTTCCGCAAGATCCGCCGTCTGATGACCGACCGCCCGCACCGCTACCTGGTGCGCTCCAGCGACGACCGCGCCCTCGCGGCCGCACTGATCGCCGACCCGTCGACGTCCGGCATCGAAGTCGACCTCGCGGAGGGCGCGTTGCGCATCCAGGCCGTCGACTTCGGCCGCTTCACCACGCTGCTTCCCCGGGTCGCCCGCGACCACGGCATCCGGCTGCTCACGGTCTCGCCGTCCGACGAGTCCCTCGAGTCCGTCTTCTCGTATCTGGTCGCGGCGTAGGAGGCCGAAGATGTACGACCCCACAGTCGCCCGACTTACCTACCGAGCCCTGCTCGGCCGGCGCCGAGCCCTCATCCTGGGCGCCCTGCCCCTGCTGCTCATCGCCATCTCCGTCGTCGTCCGCGGCCTCGCCGGCGCCGACGACCAGACGGCCGCCGACCTGCTCGGCGGCCTCGCGCTCGCCACCATGGTGCCGATCATCGGCGTCATCGCCGGCACAGGAGCGATCGGCCCGGAGATCGACGACGGCTCCGTCGTCTACCTCCTCTCCAAGCCGGTGAAACGTCCGACGATCATCTTCACCAAGCTGATCGTGGCCATCGCCGTGACCATGGTGTTCTCGGCCCTGCCCACGCTCATCGCCGGGTTCATCCTCAACGGCAACGGCCAGCAGATCGCCGTCGCCTACACGGTCGCCGCCCTGGTCGCCTCGATCGCCTACGCGGCCCTGTTCCTGCTGCTGGGCACGGTGTCCCGGCACGCGGTGGTCTTCGGCCTCGTCTACGCGCTGGTCTGGGAGGCCCTGTTCGGCTCCCTGGTCGCCGGTGCACGCACCCTCAGCGTCCAGCAGTGGTCCCTTGCCGTGGCCCACAAGGTCGCCGGCGGAGACCTGGTCACCTCCGATGTGGGCCTGCCGACGGCGACGGTGCTGCTGATCGTCGTCACCGTCCTGGCCACCTGGTACGCGGGCCAGAAGCTGCGCTCGCTGACGCTGGCCGGCGAGGAGTAGACACCGCCCTTATTGACAGAGACTTCACCTCTGTCCGGGCACACTGGGCAAAAGGGAATGGCTGGGCTGAGAGGAATGGGGATGGCAGACAACTGGGACGACCTCGCCCTGGACGAGAACTTCATACGGTCCGCCGAGACGACCGAGCCCTCAGCCCGCGCCCGGATGCTCGCCGCCCGCTGGCGCGCCGAGGAACCCGAACCCCGGCCGTGGCGCTCCGACGAGCCGCCGGCGGGGTGGTTCTTCAGCAAGGCGCGCCGGCGCAAGTGGCGTCGACGCTGAGCGTCGTACGGCCGTTTTATTCGGTGGCGTCCAACTCGTCCGACAGGCACAGTGGTTGTGTCCACACCGCCGGACGCCCGCACTTTTGGATGCTGCTCCGGCGCCACGTTCTGGGAGAGGAGCCGGACGATGTCCATGCACGACAGTACGTCCAGCTCCCGACAGGGCAGCCCGCGGCGGGTTCCGGTGTAGTTACCCCACCGTCGAACCCGCTCCGCACGGGGAGCTGCCCGGGGCGGCCGCTTCGAGCACGCGATGTCGCTCTCGCGTGGGCCGCCTTCCCCGTTGACGCCTCTGTCCCAAGGGGCGTCCTGCTGACGGCACGGGTAGGTTGCGCAACTCGGCGCCAGGAGGTGCCGCTGCGCCCACCCGTGCCGCCCCAGCGCCACGACTGCCCGCAGCTACGACAGCAGTCGTTCCAGTACCACCGCGATCCCGTCCTCCTCGTGGGAAGACGTGACCTCGTCGGCGACCGCCCGCAGTTCCTCATGCGCGTTGCCCATGGCCACACCCCGAGCCGCCCAGGCGAACATCGGAATGTCGTTCGGCATATCGCCGAAGGCAATCGTGTCCGCGGCCTTCAGCCCGAGCCGCCGCGCCGCCAAAGACAATCCCGTCGCCTTCGACAACCCCAGCGGCAGCAGCTCCACAATGCCCTCGCCTGCCATCGCGACATTGACGAAACCGCCCGCAGCCTGACGCGACGCCTCGGCCAACTCGTCGTCCGTCAGCGTCGGATGCTGTATGTAGATCTTGTTCAGCGGGGCGGCCCACAAGTCGGACGCGTCCGTCAAAGGGGTGGTCGGAAGCGCGCCGGTGAGTGCGTACCCCGGCCCCACCAGCACCTCGCCCTGCAGCCCGTCCCGGCTCGCCGCCAGATACAGCGGCCCGACCTCCGCCTCGATCTTCGCGAGAGCGACCCCCGCCAGCTGCCGGTCCAACGTCACGGACGTCAGCAGACGGTGCTCCCCGGCGTCGTAGACCTGCGCACCCTGCCCGCAGACCGCGAGGCCCGCGTACCCGAGGTCGTCGAGGATGTGCCGCGTCCACGGGACTCCGCGCCCCGTGACGACGATGTGCGCGGCACCCGCGGCGGTGGCCGCGGCGAGGGCGTCACGGGTGCGCCGCGAGACCGACTCGTCGGAGCGCAGGAGCGTTCCGTCGAGGTCGGTCGCGATCAGCGTGTACGGGAAGGACCCGGCCGTGGACGAAGTCGTGTCGCTCACTTGGCGACCGGCTCCAGGACCTCCCGGCCGCCCAGGTAAGGGCGCAGCACCTTCGGCACGTACACCGAGCCGTCGGCCTGCTGGTGGTTCTCCAGGAGCGCCACGATGGTGCGCGGTACGGCGCACAGCGTGCCGTTGAGCGTCGCCAGCGGCTGCACCTTCTTGCCGTCACGCATGCGCACCGACAGCCGACGGGCCTGGAAGCTGTCGCAGTTGGAGGCCGAGGTCAGCTCGCGGTACTTGCCCTGGGTCGGGATCCACGCCTCGCAGTCGTACTTGCGAGACGCCGACGCGCCGAGGTCGCCCGTGGCCACGTCGATGACCTGGAAGGGCAGCTCCAGGCCGGTGAGCCACTGCTTCTCCCACTCCAGGAGCCGCCGGTGCTCGTTCTCCGCGTCCTCGGGGTCGACGTACGAGAACATCTCGACCTTGTCGAACTGGTGCACGCGGAAGATGCCACGCGTGTCCTTGCCGTATGTGCCGGCCTCGCGGCGGAAGCACGGGGAGAAACCGGCGTAGCGCAGCGGCAGCTTCTCGGCGTCGAGGATCTCGTCCATGTGGTACGCGGCGAGCGGGACCTCGGAGGTGCCGACCAGGTAGTAGTCGTCCTTCTCCAGGTGGTACACGTTCTCAGCGGCCTGGCCGAGGAAGCCCGTGCCCTCCATGGCGCGCGGGCGTACCAGCGCCGGGGTCAGCATCGGGATGAAGCCGGCCTCCGTGGCCTGCGCGATCGCCGCGTTGACCAGGGCCAGCTCCAGCAGCGCGCCGACACCCGTCAGGTAGTAGAAGCGCGAGCCGGACACCTTCGCGCCACGCTCGACGTCGATCGCGCCCAGCGCCTCGCCGAGCTCGAGGTGGTCCTTGGGCTCGAAGCCCTCGGCGGCGAAGTCGCGGATCGTGCCATGCGTCTCCAGGACGACGAAGTCCTCCTCGCCGCCGACCGGGACGTCGGGGTGCACGAGGTTGCCGAGCTGGAGCACGAGACGCTTGGTCTCCTCGTCGGCCTCGTGCTGTTCGGCGTCGGCCGCCTTCACGTCGGCGGCCAGCTGGCCCGCCTTCTTCAGCAGCTCGGCCTTCTCGTCCCCGGAGGCCTTGGGGATCAGCTTGCCGAGCGACTTCTGCTCGGCACGCAGCTCGTCGAAGCGGACGCCGGACGACCTGCGCCGCTCGTCGGCGGAGAGGAGAGCGTCGACGAGCGCGACGTCCTCTCCACGGGCGCGCTGGGACGCGCGCACACGGTCGGGGTCCTCACGGAGCAGGCGAAGGTCAATCACGCGGTCAAGGCTACCGGTGCGGGGGCAGGGCCCACGACTCACCATTCCCAACAGTTCCGAATCGCGGCTTACGTTCCGTTATGAGACAATTGCGAGCTGTGTCAATAAAAGGTGTCCCACTCCCTGAGACGGGGCAGGCGGCGGGCGCCCGGTTGACTCGATTTCCTTGCGGGGAACGGGACTTGGGCCAGGGTTGTCCACAGCGATCCACACCCTCCCAAGAGTTATCCACAGGCTGTGTGGATGATCTGTGGATTTCGGAATTGATCAATCCGAAACGCGGCCGTGAACCGAGGGATTCACAGGACAAACCGCATTTACCCTCACTTTCGAGTGGAAATAGGTCACCCCAAAGGATTGCGCAAAGGAAAAGAGTGGACGAAGGGTGATGTGCACGCCGGTGAACCCGGGGGCGGGCTGTAGGGCGATTTGTCGACTGAGTCGCGTGCCGCTGTCGACTTATCCCCAGGTCGAGAAGCCAGCCTGTGGATAACACCTGTGGATAACTAAAATCTGCAGGTAGGACCAGCGTCAGAACCGGCCGTCCTGGCAGCGCGCCACCCAGTCGGAGGCCGCCACGAACTCCTTGTCCGACGTCCCGAGCCGAGGTGTGCCCACGCCCTCGACGCCCACGTCCGCACGCGGGTACGAGCCCAGGTACCGCACCTCCAGGCAGATCCGCTTGAGCCCCATCAGGGCCTCGGCCACCCGGCGGTCGGAGATATGGCCCTCGGCGTCGATACAGAAGCAGTAGTTGCCGATTCCGGCGCCGGTCGGGCGGGACTGCAGCACCATCAGGTTGATGCCGCGGGTGGCGAACTCGCCCAGGAGGTCGCGCAGACCACCGGGGTGGTCGTCGCGCTGCCACAGCACGACGGACGTCTTGTCGGCGCCGGTCGGTGCGGCGGGCCGGGCCGGGCGGCCCACCAGCACAAACCTCGTCTGCGCGTTCTCGGCGTCGTGGATCCCGGTCTCCAGGGCCTCCAGACCGTACCGGGCGGCCGCGAACTCGCCCGCGAACGCGGCGTCGTACTGGCCCTCCTGGACCAGACGCGCGGCGTCCGCGTTCGAGGCGGCGGACTCCCAGTGGGCGTCCGGGAGGTTCTTCTTCAGCCAATTGCGCACCTGCGGCTGGGCGGCCGGGTGGGCGGAGACCGTCTTGATGCCGGAGAGCTTGGTGCCGGGCCTGACGAGCAGTGCGAAGGTGATCGACAGGAGCACCTCGCGGTAGATCATCAGTGGGGCGCCCGCGACCAGTTCGTCGAGGGTGGTGGTGATGCCGCCCTCGACGGAGTTCTCGATCGGCACGAACGCGGCCTCGGCCTCGCCGGCGCGGACCGCGTCGAGCGCGGACTGGACGGACACGTACGGGATCAGCTCCCGGGTCGCCGCCTCGGGAAGCGTGCGCAGGGCGACCTCGGTGAAGGTGCCCTCGGGGCCGAGATAGGCGTAGCTCGCTGGCATGTCTTCACCCTAATGGGCTCAAGGAATCGAGGCTCACCCGTCGCATGAGCGCCCCTCCGGTGAGTGAACCCGCCCTCCGGTGAGTGAACCGGCGCTCCTCACCCTTCCAGCAGGGCCTGCCCCACGTACTCCCCCTTCGCCGCCCCGCCCGGCACCGCGAACAGGGCGCTCGCCTCGTGGCGGATGTACTTGGACAGGGCGTCGCCGCGGTCCAGCTTGCGCTGGAGGGGGACGAAGCCGCGCAGCGGGTCGGCCTGCCAGCAGACGAAGAGCAGGCCCGCGTCCGGGACGCCGTCGGTGTCGATGCCGTCGTGGTAGGAGAACGGCCGCCGCAGGATCGCCGCGCCGCCGTTCTGGTCGGGGCGGGTGATGCGGGCGTGGGCGTTGATCGGGACGACGAGATCGCCCTGGGCGTCGGTCTTCTCCAGGTCCATCGCGGTCGTCTCGGAACCGCCCGACAGCGGCGCCCCGTTGGACTTACGGCGCCCGATGACGGCTTCCTGGGCCGACAGGGACTGCTTCTCCCAGTCGTCGAGGAGCATGCGGATACGGCGTACGACGGCGTAGGAGCCGTTCGCCATCCAGGACGGGTCGTGGGAGCCGGAGGACGGCACGAAGATCCGCTTGTCGAAGTCGGATTCCGTCGGCTTCGGATTGCGGGTGCCGTCCAGCTGGCCCATGAGGTTGCGGGCTGTCATGGTGTGGGTGGTGGCGCCCGGCGTGCGGTTGAAGCCGTTCATCTGCCAGCGGACCTTCGCCGCGCTGCCCGCGTCCTTCTGGATGGCGCGCAGGGCGTGGAAGGCGACCAGGGCGTCGTTGGCGCCGATCTGCACCCACAGGTCGCCGTCGCTGCGGGCCTTGTCGAGGTGGTCGGAGGAGAAGTCGGGCAGCGGGTCGAGGGAGACGGGGCGCTGTTTCTCCAGGCCGGTGCGGGCGAAGAAGCTGTGCCCGAAGCCGAAGGTGATCGTCAGCGAGGACGGGCCGGCGTCCCGGGCCACGTCGGTGTCGTCGCTGGACGCGGCCTCGCCCGCCATGAACCGCTCGGCCGACGCCGACCAGCGGCGCAGCAGGGCGGCGGCCTCCTTGCGGCCCGCGCCTGCCGCCAGGTCGAAGGCGATGAGGTGGCCCTTGGCCTGGAGGCCCTCGGTGATGCCAGGCTGATGTTTCCCGTGAAACATTGCCATGTCCGCGCCCAGCGAGGTCAGCGGAGTGGCCTGGGAGGGCGCGGCGGTGTATCCCACGGCGCCACCGGCCGCGCCGAGCACGAGGCCGGTGGCGCCGGCGGTGCCGAGGAGGGCGCGGCGGGAGATGCCGTCCCTGGAGGGGCCGTGCTCGGAGTTCTCGGAAACGGTGCCCTCAGGAGACGTCTCTTCGGTCCCGTCGGAGGTCCGGGCCTCCGGGGTGGACTGTTCAGCCATGGTGCGGTTCAGCCGATCTGCGCGTTCTTGGAGACGGTCACCTGGTCGATGTCGGAGGTCCGTACGGTCACGGCGACCTTCCAGTCGCCGGCCATGGGGATCTGTACTCCGGTCGCCGTCCAGTGCCCGGTGGTGACGTGGTCGGGGGTGACGGGCAGGGGCCCGATCTTCTTGACCTCCAGGGTGAAGGCGACCTTCACCTCGGGGACGTCGAAGGCGCGGCCGTTGGGCCGGGTGACGTAGACGTGCATCTCGTTGCCGCCCACGCGCGCGGGGTCGAGGTCGACCGAGACGACGCCCTTGCCGTCGGTGCCGCCCGTGTCGAAGGGCATGGTCAGCGTGACCGCGCCGGACGACGAGTCCGCCGTGGCGGAAGAGGAGGAGGACGACGAGGACGAGGTGGCCGCCTTGGCCTCCTGCTCGGTGCGGCCGGGCTCGGTCTGCGTCAGCACGGTGGTGACGGCCAGCAGTACGACGGCGACGCCCGCCTCGGCGAGTACGGAGCGCCGTAGCCCGAAGCGGTCGGGGTCGGCGTCGCGGTCGCGCTTCTGGCGTGCGGTGTCGATGGCGGCCTGCTGGCGGGCGAGTTGCGCTGCGCGCTTGGCGTCGGCGGGGGTATCGGCGTCGTCGGACGCGGGAGTCTCGGACGCGCCCTCGGAGTCGGTGGGTTCACCGGAGTCCCCGGACGCGTCGGCGGAACCGGAGCCGACGGCAGTCGCAGAGGTACGTGCGGTCCCCGCACCACCGCCGGCCGCTGAGCCCCGACCGGCCCCCCTGACCTCGGCGGCCGCTGCACCCCGAGCCCCCGCAACCCTGTCGGTCGCGGAGCCTTCACCGGTCTTGGAGCCTCCGCCGCCCGCCGAACCGCCGGACAGGGTCGCTGTCTTCGTCGAGCCGGCCCCCGCCCGGGCACCCGCCGGCTCCTTCTCGCCCAGGGTGTCGGCCTCCGCCGCGTTCTCCTCGCTCGCCCCCTCCAGCTCACACGGCTCCACCACGGCCGTGTCCGCCAGTCGTGCCGTCCAGCGCCGGGAGATCGACGCGATGCCCACCATCAGGGCCACGAGGCCGATCTTGACGAGGAGGAGTTGGCCGTATGCCGTGTCGGTGAAGGCCGACCAGGAGCCGAGTTGGCGCCAGGACTGGTAGATGCCGGTCGCGACCAGGGCGAGGACGCTGCCGAAGGCCAGGCGGGAGAAGCGGCGTACGGCCGCCGCCTCGATCGGGGTGTCAGAGCGGTACAGCGAGACCAGGAGTGCGCACAGGCCGCCCAGCCAGGCCGCGACCGCGAGCAGGTGGACGACGTCGACGGGCATGGCGATGCCGGGCTGGAGTCCCGTCGAGGCGTGCTCGGCCATCGCCCAGCTCGCGGCGAGCCCGGCGGACACCACGACCCCGCCGACCGCGAGCCCGAAGGTCAGGTCCCGTTTCTCGTCGTCCTCGCGTTTGTCGTACGCGCCGAACAGCACGGCGATGAACAGCGCGGCCGCGGCGAGGAGGAGCAGTCGGGACACCAGGGCCGCGCCCGTCTTGGTCTGCAGCACCTGCCCGAGCAGGCTCAGGTCGAAGACGTCGCCGAACTTCCCGGAGCTGGTGTAGGAGCCGCGCAGGAGCAGCAGCAGGAGGGTGGCCGAGGTGAGCGCCAGCCACCCGGAGACGACCAGCCGCTGCACGGCCCGTACGCCCGAGCCCCGCTGCCAGCAGGCCAGTACGAACGCGCCACCGCCCACCATGACGATGAAGCCGGCGTACGACATGTACCGCCCGAAGCCGTACAGCCAGCCCACGATTCCGCCGCCGGCCGTGTCGCCGGAGACCGAGACGGAGGTCTGGGAGGG
>Ga0075367_10000541_pt1 | contig 14330 bp, 14 predicted proteins | sample EndMethybrTD3032_FD_71399 | JGI IMG/M metagenome (GOLD analysis project Ga0075367, IMG submission 71399) | Populus endosphere microbial communities from Tennessee, USA - Endosphere MetaG P. TD hybrid TD303-2 | ecosystem: Host-associated > Plants > Roots > Endosphere | place: USA: Tennessee... | reverse complement strand
GCGCCGGCGAGGAAGCAGTCGGACATCCGCTGCTCGAGTTCACGCAGCGACGCCCCATCGTTGGCTCGCATCGTGTACTGCATCTGCGCGCGGCCCGGAATGATGTTGGTCGCCTGGCCGCCGTCGGTGACGATGCCGTGCATCATCTGGCCGGGCGCGAGTTGCTGGCGCAACAGCCCGATCGCCACCTGCGAGACGGTGATCGCGTCGACGGCGTTGATGCCGAGGTACGGCGCCACGGCGGCGTGCGATTCGCGGCCGCGATAGTCGACGGCGACCTGTGACAGCGCCAGGGAGCGGGCGGCCGCGATGTCCAGCGGGCCGGGGTGCAGCATCACGGTGGCGACGATGTCGTCGAACGCTCCCGCGTTGAGCAGCAACACTTTTCCGCCGCCCGCTTCCTCAGCGGGAGTTCCGAACAGCACGACGGTCAACCCCAGCTCGTCGGCGACCTCGGCCAGGGCCAACGCGGTGCCGACCGCCGACGCGGCAATGATGTTGTGGCCACAGGCATGTCCGATTCCGGGTAGCGCGTCGTATTCGGCGCAGATTCCGATGACCAGCGAGCCGCTGCCGAAGTCAGCCCTGAAGGCGGTGTCCAGGCCCCCGAGCGCCTTCGTGACCTCGAATCCGTAGTCGGTGACCAACGCCTGGGTCTTGGCGCAGCTGCGGTGTTCGGCGAACGCGAGTTCGGGTTCGGCGTGGATCGAATGCGACAGCTCGACCAGATCGCCGCGGCGTCGGTTGACGGCGTCCTCGACGCAACTCGACGCGGTGGCTGTGGGCATCCTCGAAGTATCTCACTGCGCCGATGGCCGCCGGTTGGACGGCTAAGCTGCCCACCGTGACGACGCCGGAAGCGGTTGCCGCCGAGTCGGCGGCGCAGATCCGCATGCGCACCGGCGTCGACGAACACGACGTCGCGATCGTCCTGGGGTCGGGCTGGGCGCCCGCCGTGGACGAACTCGGTGATCCGGTGGCGGTCGTCCCGATCACCGAGTTGCCCGGATTCACGCCCCCCTCCGCCGAAGGACACGGTGGCCAGATGCTGTCGCTGCGTGTCGGCGACCATCGCGTGCTGGTATTCGTCGGCAGGATCCACGCCTACGAGGGCCACGAACTGCGCCACGTCGTCCATCCCGTCCGGGCGGCATGCGCGGCCGGGGCGCACACGGTCGTGCTGACCAACGCGGCGGGCAGTCTGCGCGAGGACTTCACCGTCGGACAACCGGTGCTGATCAGTGACCACCTGAATCTGACGGGCCGGTCACCGCTGGTCGGGGCGCATTTTGTCGATATGGTCGACGCCTACTCCCCTCGGCTGCGCGCCGTCGCCCGTGAGATCGACCCTGAACTCGCCGAGGGTGTCTACGCCGGATTGAACGGACCGCAGTACGAGACGCCCGCCGAGATCCGGATGCTGCGCACCCTGGGTGCGGACCTTGTCGGCATGTCGACCGTGCACGAAACCGTCGCGGCGCGTGCCGCGGGCGCGCAGGTGCTCGCGGTCTCGCTGGTGACCAATCTGGCGGCGGGAATGACAGGTCAGCCGCTGAGCCATGACGAGGTGCTGGAGGCGGGCCGTCAGTCCGCGACGCTGATGGGTTCCCTGCTCGCCGGGGTCATCTCCCGGCTCTGACGGGTGAGCCGATTGTTCAGCCACACCATGGCGCGGGCCAGCAGCGGCGCGGCGAACAGCATCAGCAGGATCCGCACGACCTGCGCGGCGATGATGAACGTGACGTTCGATCCCGTCTCGACAGCGGTGGCCAACACGGCATAGACCCCGCCCGGACTGGTGGCCAGGTAGCCCTCGAGCGGCGTGAGCCCGGCGAAGTGCGCGAGCACCACACCGAGTCCGGCCGTCACGACGCTGAGCACGACGATGAGGGCGATGGCCGTCGGCAGCAGCCGGCCCACCGCGCGCATCGAATCGCGGGTGAACGCCAGCCCGGCCTGCCACCCGATCAGCGCGTAGCCGACCTGCACCAGCACCATGGGCACCGACAGTCCGAAAGACATCCCGGTGAGCTCGAGCAGCACCGTCAGCGCCAGCGGTCCGAGCAGACCCGCGCCCGGCAGCCGGATCAGCTTGCCGACAGAGGCGCCGACCACGACGAGTGCGATGAGCATGCCGATGCTCAAATACCAAGGGGCGACCTCGGATTGGGTCATGACCGTGTCCGGCTGCGATCTGTCGGCGTGATAGACCAGTGTCACCAGGACGGGCATCGAAGCCGTCACCAGCGCGACGCGCAGGTACTGCACCACCGAGACGACACGATCGTCACCGCCGAGTTCGCGGGCGATCGCCACCAAACCGGACGCGCCTCCCGCCACCAATGCCAGCGAACCCGTCAGCGGAGTGACATCGCGGTGCATCGACAGCAGGGCACCGCACACGACGCTGAGCAGCAGGGTGGCGACAGCGACCGCCACGACGATCGGCCAGTGAGGGCCGAGCGCTCCGACCGCATCCTGGTGGACCATCGTGCCGATGTAGACGCCGAGCACACCCTGCGCGGCGACGCCCGCGGGACGGGGCACCCGACTCGGCGCGAGCGAGGACAGCGCCAGCGCGATACCCACGGCAAGTGCGGCGAACAGCGCCGCCGACGGGACGCCGATCAGGGTCAGCGGGTAAGTGACGCCCACGGTCACCGCTACCAGCAGCGCCCACTTCAGAAAGCCCCTCATCACCATTGATTACAAGTGTCCTCTTATTAACTTCGACTTGCAACATGGCTGTTCGTTACGTGACTAGCGGCATTTACCAAGGTATAACTTGCATATGGATGAAGGTGAGCCCGCGCGCAGGTCGGCCGCCACCGAGCTGCGCGAATCGATCGTGGCCGTCAATCAGCAGATGCGTCGCCACCGCCCCGACCACGGCCTCACACTCAGCCAGATGCAACTTCTCGGCGAAGTCAGCCGAGTCGGCGTCACCACACCGGCCGAGCTCAGCGCTCGGTTGCAGGTTCGGGTGCAGTCGCTGACCGACAGCATCAACGCTCTGGAGGGCCGTGACCTGATCGCGCGGCGGCCCGACGAGATCGATCGCCGCCGCCAGCTCATCGAGATCACCGCCGCGGGCACCGAACTGCTCGAAGCCGACCGCGCCGAGCGTGACGCGTGGCTGCACGCGACCATGCGCGACACCCTGTCCGAACTCGAGTTCGACCTGGTGATGCTCGTGGCGCCGGTGCTGCGCAAGCTCGCATACGCCGAGTCCAAAGTGGGCACACTTACTGAATGACAGCGCGAGAGATGACCTCGACCGCAGCGCAGGAGTGGATCGCCCACGATCCGGATCCGCGGACCGCCGCCGAACTCCTCGAATGCACCGACGCCGATCTCGACGAGCGGTTCGCACAGCCCCTGAGGTTCGGAACCGCCGGTCTGCGCGGACCTTTGCGCGGCGGACCAAACGGCATGAACCTCGCGGTCGTGCTGCGCGCCAGCTGGGCCGTCGCCAAGGTGCTCAAGGATCGCGGCCTGCACGGCCGCCATGTCGTGGTCGGGCGTGACGCCAGGCATGGCTCGGACGAGTTCGCGCTAGCTGCTGCTGAAGTCCTTGCTGCTCAAGGATTTTCCGTCCTACTGATGTTCACCGCGGTGCCCACCCCGATTGTCGCGTTTGCCGTCCGGCACGGCGGTGCGGTCGCGGGAGTGCAAATCACCGCGTCACACAATCCTCCGGCGGACAACGGTTACAAGGTCTACTTCGACGACGGATTCCCGATCGTCCCGCCGGTCGACCAGGAGATCGAGCGGGCGATGGCCGACGCCCCGCACGCCGATGAGATCCCCCGGCGCGCGGTGACCCCGTCGGGGGTCGACGAAGTCCAGCGCTACGTCGAACGCGCAGCCCAGGTACGACACACCCACGGATCCGTACGGGTCGCGATCACCCCCCTGCACGGTGTCGGCGGAGAATTCGTCCTCGACGCGATGGTCCGCGCCGGCTTCACCGATGTGCACGTCGTCGACAGCCAGTTCGCGCCCGACCCGGACTTCCCCACCGTGGCGCTCCCGAACCCCGAAGAGCCAGGTGCCACCGACGCTCTGCTGAAGCTTGCCGCCGACGTCGACGCCGACATCGCGGTGGCGCTGGATCCCGATGCGGACCGGTGTGCGGTCGGCGTACCAACCCCCGACGGTTGGCGAATGCTCTCGGGTGACGAAACCGGTTGGCTCCTCGGCGATTACATCCTCTCCCAGGTCGAGCCCGGCCCCGTCATGGCGGCCACCGTGGTGGCGAACTCGTTGGTGTCCTCGCGAATGCTCGCGGCAATCGCTGCGGAGCACGGCGCATGCCATGTGGAGACGTTGACTGGGTTCAAATGGTTGGCGCGTGCCGACCTCGACCTACCCGGCTGCACGCTGGTCTACGCGTACGAAGAGGCGATCGGGCACTGCGTCGATCCCCCATCCGTGCGCGACAAGGACGGAATCAGCGCCGCGGTGTTGGTGTGTGATCTGGCGGTCGCACTTCGCCGTCGCGGTCACACGCTGCTGGATGCACTCGACGATCTGGCCCGCCGCCACGGTGTGCACACCACGGCCGCGGCGTCGCGGCAGGTTGCCGATGTCGGCGAGGCCGAAGCGATGATGGATCGGCTGCGCACGTCGCCCCCCGAAGTCCTCGCAGGTTTCGACGTGACGCTTACCGATCTCCGGCACGCGACGGGGCCACTGTGCACCGACGCCGTGATCCTGTCGGGCGGCGGCGGACAAACCACGATCCGGGTGGTCGTGCGGCCGTCGGGAACGGAGCCGAAAGTAAAGTCCTACATCGAGGTTCGCTGCGGCGATGTCGGCGATGTGGGTGAGGCGCGGTTGCGCGCCGAGATGCTGGCGGCAGAGGTGAAGCGCGACGCGCAGCGGTGGTGACCGCTGCGCGTCAGCTCATGCCAGCTGACCCTGCGGCGCGCAGAGGTTCATGCCCTCGGCGGTGGTCAACAGCTCCAGTCGAGCGAAGCGGCTAGCGTTCTTGCTGACCAGGGCCAGCCTGCCATCGCGAAGCACCGACGCCGGGTGCATGGCGAGCAGATCATCGGCGACCGAGTTGCTGGTTCCGAGCAGCACGCCCTGGCGGGCACGCACGTGACGGACGCCATCGGGCGTGTCGACCATGACGCCAACAGGCTGGCCTTCGTTGAAGAGGAGGCGCTGAATCGTGCTGGACCCGTGAATCTTTACGCCCCGCTCCTTGGCCAAGTCCCGCAGCCACTGGCGAAGAGTCAGCCCCGAACGCCGAGCCGACGGGATATCGGCGACGACGCCGGCTCTGATCGACGTGCCGTCCTGCAGCCGCATTTCCGACATCGCCAACGGTGACAGTTTGCTGAACACCATGCCGTACGGCGAGATCAGGCAGTCGCGCGCCCAGTTCGCCATTTCGTTGCCGCGGAAAGGCGGCACGACCGCCCACCGGTCGATCTCCACGTTGTCGAAGGCTTCCACGGCAGCGGTGGACAGCTGGCCACTCGCATGGGATCGGCGTGCCGGGCCCAGGTCGCACGTCATCTCGTTGAGATAGTCGTTCGTCGGACCGTCGACCTCATCGGCGCCCCAATATCTCTGCAGCTGGGCAGCCCAGGACTCAGCGGATTCGGTGAACGATCCGGTCAGTGGTGTCCGCCGACGCGGCTCGGCCACGAAGATGGACTGTCCGGCGTCGGCCGCGGCGATGGCGGCGGCCAGGCTCGCGCTGCCTGATCCGATGCAGACGATGTCGACGAGCTCACTGTTGAACATGGTCATGGTCTCCATCGCGGCGCTCATGAGGCGAACTCGACCGGTAAGTGCAGTTTCAGCAACGCTTCCCCTACCTAATTAGTTACTAGCTGGCTACGCTGGCGGCGATTCTCGATATCGAACTGAAAACCGCGGGTCAGACAATTATTCGGTATCCGCGGAGGCTAACACTTAGCCAGTCTTGCCGCATCGCGGTGTGACGAACCCAACTCCCCTGACCAGGTGGCTGTGGGTCTTGCCCTTCACCACCTCACCTGGGGCCAAGGCTAACCCGCCCCGAGAAACGATGCAATTTCGATGCACGGGCGATTCACCTCGGCAACCTACAATTTACGTGCGCGGATGTTGCCATTGGTTACTGTTAGTTTCGTTTTTATGCCGCTAGACAACCGTAGCGGCACCGCCGCCAAAGTTAACCAGCACCCAGCGGTGCACCCGTCGCGCAAACATGAGTTCATCCCCGTGCCAGCACGGCAAACCGTCCGAAATTGACGTTACGGTGGGTTTTTAGCAAAACGAATTAGCTTTAAAATGCCAAAAGGTATGGAGCGGGTCAGAATTCCCATTCTTGGGAATATTACGGCTTTATAGCCAACTATTTGCGATCGGCGGTAATCACTCTCCGCTAATCCCGGAGCTCTACCGCGGCCCCGAGGACCTAGCGCGGTCCGAACTGCCGGTCCCCCGCGTCACCGAGGCCGGGAACGATATAGGCGACGTCGTTGAGTCCCTCGTCGATCGTCGCGGTGAACAGCCGCAGATCCGGGGCCACCGCTTCCAGGGCTGCGAGGCCCTCCGGCGCGACCACGACGCAGATCGCCGTGACGTCAACAACGTGGCGGGCTTGTAGCAGTCCGATGGTGTGGGCCATCGAACCGCCAGTTGCCAGCATCGGGTCGAGCACGATGACGGGTTGGGTGCTCAGGTCGTCAGGCAGCGACTCCAAATACGGTTTGGGCTGGTGTGTTTCTTCGTCCCGGCCGACACCGACGAACCCGACTCGTGCCTCCGGGATCAACGCATGCGCCTGGTCGACCATGCCAAGGCCGGCGCGGAGGACGGGGACGAGTAGTGGTGGATTGGCGAGTCGGTGTCCGGCCGTCTCCGCGAGCGGGGTGCGGACCGTCACGGTCTCGGTGGCGGAGTCGCGGGTGGCCTCGTAGACCAGCATCAGGGTCAGGTCACGAAGCGCAGCGCGGAAGGCGGCGTTATCGGTGGCGGCGTCGCGCAGGGTGGTCAGCCTCGCCGCTGCGAGCGGATGGTCGATGACGCGGACGTCCATGGGCCGCACATTAATGGAACCGATGGGGCCTAGAGGCCGTCCTAAGCGCATGTTCGCTGATACCGATGCAATCCGTGCGCTGGGATCTGCCAACTCGGCGCATGCCGACGACCTTGCCGCCGTCGCCGCCGCGTTGTCGTCGCTGCCGATCGCGGCGGCCGGATCGTCCCTGGGCCCCGTCGGTGCCGGTTTCGTGTCCGCGCTCGCCGAGGCCGTGGTCGACGGATCCCGCGCGGTGGCCGCGCTCAGCAAGCGCCTCGGGACGTCGAATACCACCGCATATGCCGTTGCATCGGCCTACGACTCGGTGGACAGCGATGCGAGCAGTCGCATCGCGGGCGTTTGAGAATGACCAGCGCGCTGGTGTCTGCGCTGGCCGCCCCACTGCGAGCGGTGCAGTCGATGGTCGGCCCGGGATGGTCCGGGGACTCCGCTGCCGATCCGATAGTCGCGCTTGCCCATGCACGAGATTCGCTCGCCGACGTGTCGGCGGCGACCGGGCGGTCGTGGCGGCTGACCGAATGGACCGGGGCGGGCGCCGACGGGGCCGCCGACTTCGTGGCCAAGACGCAGGCGACAATCGACGACCTGGCCGATCGCGCCGGTCGGATGAATGTGGCGGCCAGCGCGGCCGGGTCGGCGGTGGCGCGCGCGCATCAGCGGCTGCGCGATATCGTCGCCGACTTTGAATCCCGTGCTGCGGCAATGGAGCCGTTCCTTGACTCGCCGGAGGCCGCCGCGGCCCTGCGGTCCGACGCACAGCGATCACTCGACGAGGCGCTTGCGGTCGTCGAGGACCTTCAGGCCGAGTTGGACGGGCACAGCGGGGCACTCGTCCAGCCCTCAGCTGCGCCCGCGGTATCGACCGCGCCGTCGGGCCTTGGGTCGCCGATGCCGTCGATGGGGTCCGGCACGGGTGGCGCCGCGCCGATGAGCCCCCCGTCGAACGGGACGTCAAATGCGGGATTCGGCGATCTGGCGGCACTGTTCAAACCGGATGCCCCGGCGTCATTCCCCGAAGCGGGCGTCTTCGGTGACGGCGTTGCCATCCGTCTCCCCGACGGCAGTACCGCCACGGCGCCAAACGCCACGGCCGCCAGCGCCGTCCGGCATGCCCTTACGCAGCTGGGCGTGCCCTATGACTGGGGTGGTACGACACCGGGCGTCGGCCTGGACTGCAGCGGGCTCACCCAGTGGGCGTATTCCGAAGCAGGACTGAATCTTCCGCGGCTGGCGCAGGAGCAGGACGTCGGTGCACCCGTGGCTGCGGGGAGTCTGCGGCCCGGCGACCTAGCCGTGTGGGACGGTCACGTCGCGATGATCGTCGGGAACGGCACCATGATCGAGGCGGGTGACCCCGTCCGCCTCTCACCCATCCGGACGGACAACGCGGGGCAGGGCTTTCAAGGTTTCTGGCGACCGACGGCGTGATCTCAGGCTTCTACGACGGCCTTTATGCGTTCGAGCGTGGTCCGCATGTCACGCAGATTTCGTCGCTTGCGAAGGTAGCCAAGGAATTCGATCGGCCGCAGGACTGCCGATTCGATGGTCCGGAACGATTCGGTCACGTCGGTTCCTTGACCACGTGGCGCGAACGCGTAGTGCCAATTGTTCACCGCGCGGTCGCCGACCAAAACGGCGAAGCCGAATTCCCTGCCCGGCTCGCACGCCGTCACACGACACGTCGTCCAGTACACGGGTCCGACCTCGTTGCGCTTGACGTGACCCCGGAACCGAGCACCCAGCGTCGGCTCGGCCACTCCGTCGAGCCATTCCGCGTCGAACGTCTCTGGCGAGAACTTCCCGGTATTGCGGACATCGGCGACCAGCGTCCAGATATCCATTGGCGAAGCTTCCATATGAACTGTCACCGCTCCATGCACCTGGGGATCGTATGCGATCTCACGAATCCCAAATCGGACCGAATGCGGGTATTTCGCGCTGCTCGAGGCCGTGCACCCCCACCGCGGGAATACCACACACCCACACATGCGTAGGTGGTTCATCAACGAATCGTCGCTCGCAGTCGACGGGGCCACGCCGTACTACTGACGGCGGGCAACTCACCCTCAACTCCGATGGCTATTCTGTGCGCCATGGCTGCTGACATCGTGCCGATCCGGCTTGGGCTGACCAAGGGCGACCTCTACACGCTGTGGGCGCCGCGGTGGCGCGACGAGGGCGACGAGTGGGAGGCGTTCCTCGGCAAGGACGAGGACCTCTATGCCTTTGAGACGGTGGCTGACCTGGTCGCGTTCGTGAGAACCAACAAGGACAACGACCTGACCGACCATCCCGCGTGGGAAAAGTTGACCGAGGCCAACGCCCACCGCTTGGACCCCACCGAGGAGCGGCAGTACGACGTCGTCGGTGTTCCTGAGCTGGCCGCCGAGAAGCCCAGCGACGAGACTGTGGCGCAGCTGCATCGGTCGCTGGCCATCGCATCGTCCATCGGATCGGTGTGCGAGCTTCCGGCGATCAGCAAGTTCTTCAACGGCAACCCGGGCCTCGGCCAGCTGGGCGGCGGGGTCGACGCGTTTGCGGGCCGCGTCGGCCGCAAGCGGTGGAGTGAGATCGAGTCGGCGATCGGTCGCAGCTGGGACAACGTCGTCGACGCCATCGACGAGCTCATCAGCACCCCCGAAGTCGACGCGGCCGCGTCGAAGAAGGCCGCCGACGAGCTGGCCGAGGACGCGCCCGAAATCGAGGAGGAGGACGTCGTCGAGGAGACCGACGACGAGGCCGACGACGTCGTCGAGGAGGCAGACGAACTCGAGGACCATGCCCACGGTGCGGTGCTCGGCAGCGACGACGACTTCTGGGTCAAGGTCGGCATCGACCCGGTTCGGATCATGACCACCGGCGGCACGTACTACACCCTGCGGTGCTACCTCGACGATCAGCCGGTCTTCCTGGGGCGCAACGGCCGCATCAGCGTGTTCGGATCCGAACGCGCGCTGGCACGGTACCTGGCCGACGAGCACGACCACGACATCTCCAACCTGGCGACGTATGACGACATCCGCACCGCCGCCAACGACGGGTCGCTTCGGGTGAACGTGTCGGACGAGAACGTCTACGTGCTCACCGAGATCGTCGACTATCTCGCCGACGGTCCCGACGCGATCGACCGCGACCAGCTGGACCTGGCCGTCGAATTGCTCAGGGATGTCGGCGAATACGCCGAGGACAGTGTGGTCGCAGAGTCGTTGGACGCCGATCAGCCGCTGGGCAAGATCGTCTCGTACGTACTGGATCCGGAGAACGTCCGCAAACCGACTCCGCCGTACGCCAAGGCGGTCGAGCAGTGGGAGTCGCTGGAGGCGTTCCTCGAATCGCGGGTGCGCGCCGAATAGGGTTTGCAGCTCAGCCGATCAGAACCGCGAAGCGCGGCTTGATCACATCGTCGATGATGGACAGCCGCTCATCAAAGGAGATGAACGCGGACTTCATCGCGTTGATGGTGAAGCGCTGAAGGTCGCTCCACCCGTATCCGAACGTCTCGACGAGACGCAGCATCTCCTGGCTCATCGTGGTGTCGCTGATCAGCCGGTTGTCGGTATTGACGGTGACGCGGAACCGTAGCCGCGCCAGCAGATCGAACGGGTGCTCGGCAATACTGCCGACCGCACCGGTCTGCACGTTGCTGCTCGGACACATCTCGAATGGAATCCGCTTGTCCCGCAACAGTGCGGCGAGCCGCCCCAGCTTCGCTTCACCGTCCTCGCCGACTTTGATGTCGTCGACGATTCGCACACCGTGGCCCAGGCGGTCGGCGCCGCAGAAAGCGATGGCCTCGTGAATGGACGGCAGACCGAACGCCTCGCCCGCGTGAATCGTGAAGCGGCCGTTGTTCTCTCGCATGCATTCGAAGGCGTCCAGGTGCCGGGTGGGCGGATAACCTGCCTCAGCGCCCGCGATGTCGAATCCGACCACGCCTCTGTCTCGGAAGCGGATCGCCAGCTCGGCGATCTCGAGTGACCGCGCCTGTGTGCGCATCGCCGTGACCAAGGTACGCACCACAATGGGGCGGCCCTCGGCGCTGGCGGCCTTCTCACCGTCGGCGAAACCAGCCAGCACGGCGTCGACAACCGCATCAAGCGAAAGGCCGGTGTCGATGTGCAGCTCGGGCGCGAACCTGACCTCGGCGTACACCACGTTGTCCGCTGCAAGGTCTTCGACGCATTCGAGCGCCACCCGGTACATCGCCTCCTGCGTCTGCATGACCCCGACGGTGTGCGTAAACGGCTCGAGGTAGCGCATCAGGGACTTGGTGTCCGGGTCGGCGTTGGCGAACGCTGTGTGTGCGGCGTGGCGGAAGTAGGCGGTGAGCTCTTCGAGGTCGGTGGTCGGCAGTCCGCCGTAACCGTTCGCCTCGGCCAGTTCGAGCACGGTGGCCGGTCGCAGCCCGCCATCGAGATGGTCGTGCAGCAGTGCCTTGGGCGCCTGCTGGATCGACTCCAATGTCAATGCAGCCATGTCAGTCTCCGCTCGTGATCCGGTCGATGATCAGCGGGCGCTCGGGCGGCGCCTGGTCTCCGACGCGCCAGCCGCCGTCCAGCTCGGCCATCGCGGCCTCGAATCGCTCCGGCGTCTCGGTGTACAGCGTGAACAAAGGCTCACCGGCGGAGACGGGCTCGCCGGGCCGGCGGTGGATACGCAGACCTGCACCCGACTGCACGCGCTCACCGGCAACCGAGCGGCCCGCGCCGAGCCGCCACACCGCAAGACCAACAGCCATCGCGTCGATGCTCTCCATCGTGCCACCGTGTGGGGCGGTGATGGTCTCGGCGTGCGCGACCGCAAGCCCGTCCGCGGACAGGGCGCCGGTATCACCACCCTGCGCGGCCACGAGTGCACGGAACCGGTCCATGGCGGTGCCGTCCTGCAACGTCTGAGCCGGATCGGACCCGTCGATGCCCGCGGCATCGAGCATCTCAGCGGCCAGCGCCAGCGTCAGCTCCACCACGTCCGGCGGGCCGCCACCGGCCAGCACCTCGAGGGATTCGGACACCTCGATCGCGTTGCCCACCGCACGCCCCAGCGGCGTCGACATGTCGGTCAGCAGCACACGGGTGACCAGGCCTGCCTCGGTGCCGAGCTCGACGAGTGTGTGGGCCAGTTCGCGCGACTCCTCCTCGGTATTGAGGAACGCGCCGGAACCGACCTTGCAATCGAGCACCAGCGATGCGGCTCCCTCGGCGATCTTCTTGCTCATCACCGAACTCGCGATGAGCGGAAGCGATTCGGTGGTGCCCGTGACGTCGCGTAGCGCGTAGATCTTGCGGTCCGCCGGAGCCAGTTCACCCGCGGCGAAGATCGCCGCGCCGATATCGCAAAGCTGTTGGCGAATCTGGGCTTTGGACAACTCGGGGGTGAACCCGGGGATGGACTCGAGCTTGTCCAGTGTCCCGCCGGTGTGGCCGAGTCCGCGGCCCGCCGCCTGCGGCACCGCGCCACCGCAGGCCATCACGACGGGCACCAACGGGATGGTGACCTTGTCACCCACCCCACCGGTGGAATGCTTGTCCACCAACGCCAATGGCTTTCCATCGCGGCGCAGATCTGTAAAGTCCATGCGCTCGCCGGAGGCCACCATCGCCGCCGTCCAACGGTTGATCTCGGCGCGCGTCATACCGCGCAGGAAGATCGCCATCAGCAGCGCCGACATCTGCGCATCGGCCACCCGCCCGTGGGTGTAGGCGTCGATCACCCAGTCGATCGCCGCGTCGGAGAGGACTCCGCCGTCGCGCTTGGTCCGGATGATCGTCGGAGCATCGAGATGCGACATCGAACCCCGAGCATCGAGATGCGACATCGAACCCCGAGCATCAAGATGCGACATCCAGCCTCCGCGCATCGAATGTGAACTGCATCACCGGATTACGGTACTTCTTCGTGCGGGCCGTCACGGCGAGCGAGGTCCTGCGGCCCGAACGCGTCGGGCAGCAATTCACCGAGCGGCCGCGGCCCCAACGGATGGTCGATCAGCAGTTCGGGTCCGCCATGCTCGAGCAGCACCTGTCGGCACCGCCCGCACGGCATCAAGGTCTCCCCGGCACGGTCCACACACGCCAGCGCGACCAGCTTTCCGCCGCCCCCGGAATGCAGGGCGCAGACCACCGAACACTCGGCACAGAGACCTAGGCCATATGAGACATTCTCCACATTGCAGCCCGACACCATCCGGTGGTCGTCGACCAGCGCGGCAGCCCCGACAGAGAAGCCCGAATACGGTGCATAAGCATGGGCAGCCGCTTCAGTTGCCTTGTGCCGCAGCATCTTCCAGTCGATTTCGGACGTCATGCGCATCCCTCCTGGTCGGTTCTGAATGCATTCCGAAGCTCCCGCGCCGCAAAGCGCCAGGTGAGGAAGGTAACCCTAACTTTCGCCGTTTGCGTGCGCCGACGGCTAAACGGTAGTTCGTTTAGCAGTACAACTGGGATTAGAGTCGCCCCGAGGTTTGGGGCAGTGGTCCACAACCGGTCTGATTGCGAACCTGTGGGACCCCCGCCCCGAGCGTCCACCGATGGCGTTGGAGGCCAGATGAGTACTCAGACTGCAGGGCAGTCCCCCGGAGACACGGCGGTGCCGGCTCCGCGCTCTGAACCGTCGCGCAGACGCACCCTCTATCGCGGTGATCCCGGGATGTGGTCCTGGGTGCTCCACCGCATCACCGGTGCCACGATCTTCTTCTTCCTGTTCGTCCACGTGCTCGACACCGCGCTCGTGCGGGTCAGCCCGCAGGCCTACAACGAGGTCATCGAGACGTACAAGACGCCGATCGTCGGGCTCATGGAGATCGGCCTCGTCGTCGCCGTCCTCTACCACGCCCTCAACGGCATCCGAGTGATCCTCATCGACTTCTGGCAGAAGGGTCCGAAGTATCAGCGGCAGATGCTTTGGGTCGTCATCGGCATCTTCCTCGCGGTCTTCATCCCCGCGCTCGGCATGATCGGAATGCACATGTGGGAGCGGTTCCTGTGAGCGCGCCGGGAGGAGCTTGGACGCCTCATCACAAGGAGGGCCGCATCGCCCCGGTGATGGAGAAGGAGTACGACCGCCCGGCCAGCCTGGACCATCCTCGGGCCCCGCGGCGTCCGCGGGGCATCCCCTACTTCGAGAAGTACGCGTGGCTGTTCATGCGCTTCTCAGGGGTGGCGCTGGTGTTCCTGGCGCTCGGCCACCTGTTCATCATGTTGATCTGGGACGGCGGGGTGTACCGCATCGACTTCAACTACGTCGCGCAGCGCTGGGCGTCACCGTTCTGGCAGATCTGGGACATGGC
>Ga0075367_10000537_pt1 | contig 14346 bp, 14 predicted proteins | sample EndMethybrTD3032_FD_71399 | JGI IMG/M metagenome (GOLD analysis project Ga0075367, IMG submission 71399) | Populus endosphere microbial communities from Tennessee, USA - Endosphere MetaG P. TD hybrid TD303-2 | ecosystem: Host-associated > Plants > Roots > Endosphere | place: USA: Tennessee... | reverse complement strand
GGGTGGTGGGGCGGCGGGCCCAGAGGGTCGTCTCATGGCCCGCGTCGATGATCCGGCGGGCCATGGGGGCGCCCTGGCTGCCCAGGCCGATGAAACCGACGCGCATCAAGTGGCCTCCTGCTCAACGGAGTGGGGAGCCGCCGCCGGTTCGGGGGCGGCGGGCCGGGGGCGCCAGAAGGTGGCGAGCAGACCGGCGGTCGCCACGACGGCGACGCCGAGCGCGAGGCCACCGCCCGCCCAGCCGGTGACGTCGATGCCGGCCGCCTCGTCCACGGAGGCGCTGCCGGGTCCGAGCACGGCCAGCGCCAGCGCGACGACGGAGAGCGTGAGGACGTACTCGTAGCCCTCCTTGAAGACGAAGAACCCGTTGGGGCGGTGGGCGAGCAGGCCCGCGACCAGCATCACCGAGATGACGGCCGCGCAGGCCAGCGGGGTGAGCAGGCCGGCCAACAGCAGTACGCCGGCGCCGATTTCGGTGAGCACGCTCAGCCACGCCTGCAGGGTGCCGTGGGTGAGGCCCAGGCCGGTGAACCAGCGGGCGGTGCCCGCGATACGGCCGCCTCCGCGCCAGTGGTTGTAGCCGTGCGCGATCATGACGACGCCCAGGACCAGACGCAGCAGAGTTGCGACGGCATCCGTTTCGTTCATCCCGCTCTCCCTTGCCGTGGGGGCGCGGCGCGGTGGGCCTCCTGGATCACCGCGCACTCCTCCGCGAACGACAGCACCTTCAGGTGGTAGGCCCGGGCCGAGTGCCCGAGGCTCAGATTGTGCCCGCTGTCGGGCTGTTCATTGACGCGTACGCGAGGGGACGCGGTGAAGAGCGAGGCGATGTCGGCCAGGGCCGCGGGTCCGGAGCTCCAGACCTCCTCGTGGTCGCCGAGGCTGAACTGCACGGGCACGCGCACGCGAGCCGCCAACTCCGGGAACTCGTACCGCCATTCGCGGGCGGCGGACTCGTACGCGGGCGAGGCTGCGGCGATGCCGGCGCCGCCGAGGACATCGGACGGGTACAAGTGGCCCGGTCCCCACAGGGCTTCACGGAGGCGGGCGCGAGCCCGGCCCTCCGGGCGCAGATCCTCCTCGCTGCCCTCCAGGAAACTCACGGAACGCGGGTGGTGGTAGCGCCCGGTACCGGCGATCTCCAGGCCCAGCAGATCGGTTCCGCGGGTATGGGCGGCCATGCGGACGGCCAGTTCACTGCCCGCGGAGTGAGCCAGCAGGAAGACTCCCGCTCCCATGGGGCGGGAGGCGAGCAGGCGGTCCAGAGCGGCGTGGGTGAGGTCGACTCGGCTTGCGGGGTGGGTGAGTTGGGCGGCTTGGGGCAGCGAGGCTCCGTAGCCCGGGCGGTCCAGGGCGATGACGGTGAAGCCGAGGGCGGCGCCGGTGTACAGGAGGGAGAGTCGCGGGTGGTTCGGGCAGTCGAAGTACGCGGAGTTGGTGCCACCGCCGTGCAGAGCGAGGACGACGGCCCGGGGGGCGCGTACCCAACTCGCTCTGTACGACAGGGAGATGCCGTCGATGTCGACGGCGCCGGGCACGACGGCGTGGTGGCTGTCTGTCACGTGTCCGTCCTGAGGAGAAGGACCCCGCTCGGCGCGAGACCGCCGGTGCTGACCACGGCGACCCTCGCTCCCGGCACCTGGCGTTCCCCGCCCTCGCCCCGGAGTTGGACGATCGCCTCGTGGACGAGCCCCATGCCGTGGGTGCGGCCGTGGGAGAGCTGGCCGCCGTGGGTGTTGAGGGGCAGTACGCCGTCCCGGGCGATGTTCTTCCCGCCGTCCAGGAAGTCCTTCGCCTCACCGATGCCGCAGAAGCCCAACGCCTCTATCCAGGAGAGGCAGTTGAAGGTGAAGCCGTCGTAGAGCTGGGCGATGTCGACGTCCTCGGGGCGCAGGGTGGTGCGGGTCCACAGGTGGGCGGACTGGCCGAGGACCTGGGGTTCATGGGTGAGGGTGCTCTGGTCCCACTCGATGCGCTCGGTGATCCGGGTGCCGACGGCCTCGACGAGGACGGGTGGTTTGGCGAGGTCGCGAGCGGTGTCGACGGCCGAGACGACGACGGCGACGGCACCGTCGCAGGGGACGTCACAGTCGTAGAGGCCGAAGGGGGTGGTGATGGGGCGGGCTTGCAGGTAGTCGTCCATCGTCAGCGGGTCGCGGTAGATGGCCGTGGGGTTCAGGGCCGCGTTGGCGCGTTGGTTGAGGGCGATCCAGCCGAGGGTCTCGCGGGTGGTGCCGTAGCGGTGGAAGTGGCGTTGGGCGTTCTGGGCGAGAGTGTGGGCGGCGGAGACGGCGCCGAAGGGCTTGAGCCAGCCGGCGTCCGAGGCGGGGACCGGGATCTTCCCCTGCTTGACCAGCTCACCGTAGCTGGCCTCCCACAGCGTGCGGAAACAGAGCACATGGCGGGCCAGACCGCCTGCCACCGCGAGCATCGCCGCGATCAGGGAGCCACCGGGGCCGAAGGTCTCTCCGCCGCCGTTGTACCAGGTGGGGCGAATGCCGAGGGCGGACTCCAGTGCCGTGACGCCGCCTTCGGCGAAGCCGCCGTACGCTCCGGCGCCCGGGTAGGTGGCCAGGCCGTCGATGTCGTCCAGGGTGAGGCCGGCGTCGGCGACCGCGGCCTCACAGGCCTCGACGGTGAGGGAGAGCGGGGGGACCATCAGGCGACGGCCGAGGCGGGAGGCGCCTATGCCGGTGAGGGCTGCCTTGTCCTCGAATTTCTCCCGCGTCACCATCGGTGATATGTGACATAGCACTGAGCCCGGCTCGACCTCGTCCTCGGGCAGTGGCACCGGCTCGCCCTGCTCGGCCGTCGGGCGGAACAGGGGCAGCCAGACCTCCCCGGCCTGCTCGAAGAGCACCTCCATGCGCATGCCGAGGGCGAGTCGCTCCGGGTCGCACTCGACGGCGTTGGTGGTGAGGCGGACGCGGGGGTCCTCCTCAAGGGCGACCTGGGCGACGACGTACGGCGCCGGGAGCCCGGGCAGGCTGAAGCGGTGGCTGACGGTGAAGCCGATGAGGGTGGCGAACCCGGAGACGGTCCGTACGCCCATCGTCCGGTCCCGGCAGTACCGGCAGACCGGCTGGGGCGGGTGGATCAGGGCCGTGCACGAGGTGCACTCCTGGATGCGCAGCCTGCCGTCCGCCCCTGACGTCCAGTAGAACTCGTTCTGTTCGGTGATCAGGGGCAGGGGGCGCCCCGGCGATGCGGCCACCGCTCTCTCCTCCGTGTCAGCGCCCGGTGTCGGCCCGGGCCGTGCGTACGGTCACCGGGGCGGCGAGGCCCTGCTCGTCGCAGGCCCGTTGGAGCGTCTCCAGGGTCTCGTCGAGGGAGGGTCCGAGCCGCTTTCCGGGGGTGAAGGCCGCCGGGAGGTGGCGCATGCCCTGGATGATGCCGATGGTCTCGTAGTGGACGGTGCCCTCGGGGTCGCAGCGGAAGTCCGGCATACGGTCCAGGACGGCGGTGACCATGCGCTTGAACACCGTACGGGCGACGTTCGAGCCGATGCACCGGTGGATGCCGAGGCCGAAGCTGCTGTGCCGGTTGCCCTTGCGGTCGAGGTGGACCCGGTCGGGGTCGGGGAAGACGGACGGGTCGCGGTTGGCCATCGCCCACGACAGCCACAGGCGTTCACCCTCCTCGAACTTCTGTCCGGCGATCTCGCAGTCGGCGGAGATCGTACGGCCGTCCCCCGGAGCCGGGGTGAAGTAGCGCAGGAACTCCTCGGTCGCCGAGTCCAGCAGAGTGTCCCGCTCGCGGCTGAGCCGGTCCCGCTCAGCGGGATTCTCCGACAGCCATTCCAGGGCGTGCGCGGTGAGTGCCGTGGTCGTGTCGAAGCCGCCGCCGATGAGAAGGGCGAGGACACCGGTCAACTCGTCGTCGGGCGGGGTCTTTCCGTTGATGTCGGCGCGCACCAGGGCGTCGATCAGGCCCGGCCTGGGCTTCTCCCGGATCTCCGACAGCGCCATGTACAGCGACATGCCCATCTTCCGGCTCAGCTCGGCGACCCGCGGCATGTCGGGCGAGTCGGGCGGGGTGTAGACGGAGGCGTGGGCCGGTTCGTTGTAGACGGTCCAGTCCTTGAGGGGGATGCCCAGCATGGCGAGGGTGAGGACCGCCGGCACGATGTTGGCGAGGTCGTCGACGAAGTCGATCCGTCCCTGCTCGATCTTCTCGTCGAGGCAGGCGCGGACCACCTCGTCGACGAAGGGGATCCAGCGGCTGACGGCTGCCGGGGAGAGGTACGGGTTGAGGGTCTGGCGGTAGTGCCGCTGCTCGGGCGGGTCCATCTCCAGGAATCCGCCCTGCACTTCGCGGGCGCGGGGCGGCGAGGGGATGGTGATGCCCTTGTAGCCGCGCCGTACGCCCTTCACGTCGTGGTCGTTGGAGAGGAACTCCGCGGAGCGCGCCAGCTCGAAGACCTCGCGGTTGCCGCTGGCGACCCAGTGGCCGCCGTGGGTGTCCGTCCAGGCGATCGGGCACTTGGCGTGCAGCTCGTGGGTGGTCTCCTCGAACTCGTGGCGGTACTGGGGTGTGTGCCGGTCGAAGTGCACACGGGCCTTCTTGCGGTCGTCGTCGCTGGGTGTCTCGGTCACGGGGCCTCCTCTTTCAGAAGATCTGGATGGCCCGTTCCGGGCACGAGTGCGCGGCTTCCCGCACGTCCTCTTCCTGATCGGCCGGTACGTCCTCGCTGACGGCCGAGGAGTGGCCGTCGACCTCGTCCAGCTGGAACGACTTCGGAGCGGTCATCCAGCAGAGCGTGTGGCCCTGGCAGAGCTCCGGATCGACGCGGACCTTCACGGCTTGCCTCCCTGTCACGGTGGGGTTCTGGGGGTTCAGCGGCGCCAGTCGTACCACTTGAGGTAGCCGCCGGCGTCCACGCGCAGCTGGGTGCCGGTGATGTAGCGGGCCTCGTCGGAGGCGAGGAAGAGAACGGCGTTGCTGATGTCGCGCGGTTCGACGTACGGGATCGGCATGGCCTGCTGTACGGCGAAACCGGGCTCGGCGTCCTCACGGGTGGGGTGTTCGAGGTCGGGGCGGAAGGACTTATACATCGGCTCGCTCTGCAGCATGCGGGTGTCCACGTTGGTGGGGTGGACGACGTTGGCGCGCCGCTTCAACGGGGCGAGGTTGCGGGCGAGTTCGTGCACGTACTCCGACAGGGCCCGCTTGGCGAACGCGTAGCCCGAACCGCCCGGGTTGTTGCCGGGCTCCTGGACGATGCCGAACTCCATCAGGGCGGCCGTGGAGCCGGTGGCGATGACCGAGGCGCCCTCGCGCAGGTGCGGGAGGCTGATCTGGATGGCGTTGATGGTGCCGATCAGGTCGACGTCGATGGCGTCGCACCAGGCCTGCAGCTTGGGCTCCCCGCGCAGCGGGGCGATGCCGGCCTGTGCCACCACGATGTCCAGGCCGCCGAGTTCGGCGAGACCGCTCTCCAGCGCGGCGCGCAGGGCTGCGCTGTCCCGTACGTCGGCCTGTCGGGCGACGATGCGGCGGCCCTGTTCCTCGACCAGCCGGACCGTCTCCTTGAGGTCCTCGGGCGTGGCCATCGGATAGCCGACCGTCTGGAAGTCGCGGCAGATGTCCACCGCGATGATGTCGGCGCCCTCCTCGGCCAGCCGTACGGCGTGGCTGCGGCCCTGTCCGCGTGCCGCGCCGGTGATGAACGCGACCTTGCCATCGACTCGTCCCATGGACGGTGTCCTTTCTTCCGTGGTGTTCTTCAGCCGGCGCCCGCGGCTGCCGTCGCGTCGGACAGGGCGTCGAGGGCCGGGGCGAGGGCGCCGAGCTCCGCGCCGAGTTCACCGGCGACCGCACGGACGACGTCGAGGTCCTTGCCGAGGAACTCCCTTGTCGTACGGGCGAATTCGGTGACCGAGCCGTGTCGTACAACGCCGGCGAGCGCGCGGCTCGATGCGCTGCCGTGCGTGAGGGCGTCGAGCAGGAGCCTCTCGTCGAGGCCCAGCTCGCCGGCGAGGCGGGCCGCGTGGGACAGCAGGCCGATCTGGGCGGCGAAGACCGTGTTGTTGACCAGCTTCACGCGTTGGCCGGCGCCGAGCGGGCCGACGTGCAGCACGGGGTCGCCGTAGCTGCGCAGCACGGGCCGGATGCAGGCGACGGTGTCGTCGGTGCCGCCGACGAAGAGGGTGATCCGGCCGGCCGCCACGTCGGGCGGCCCACCGCTGACCGGGGCGTCGACCACACCGATGCCGTGGGACACGGCCCGGTCGGCGACGGCCTGCACGGTGCGGGGGCTGCCCGTGGTGTGGACGACGAGGACGCTGCCGGACGGCATGGCCTCCAGCAGACGGCTGTCGAGGCAGACCTCGCGCACTTGCTGATCGTTGTGGACGCAGACCAGTACGGCGGCGGCGCCTTCGCCGGCCTGCGCGGCCTCGGGGACGACCTGTGCCGGTTCCTGGGCGAGGGCGCGGCGGGCCTCGGTCGTGCGGCCGAGCACGCGCACCTCGTGGCCCGCCTCGGCGAGCCGTCGCACCATGGGGCGGCCTATCCGACCGGCGCCCACGACTCCGATCACAAGAATCTCCCTTCCGAATGCGAGAACCATACTTTCAAGACGGGGTGCCCGGAAGTCCCGTGTAGCGACTTTGTGTCACACCGCGACAGAGGCGGACCGAGAGACTCCGAGGTCGTGACGCTGACTGGCCCGCCCGGTATGGTTCTCAAAATCGAGAATTCTGTTTTCACCGTCGGGAAGGGAACGGGATGCCACTCCCGCACAGCGCGCCGACCGGCACCGGATCCGCGGGGCGCCTGCTCATCGACGGCGCGCTCGTCGACGCCGAGCGGACGTTCACCACGCTCAACCCCGCCACCGGGGACGTCCTGGGCCACGCCCCCGACGCCACGACCGAGCAGGCCGAGGCAGCCGTGGCGGCGGCCCGCCGCGCCTTCGACACCACCGACTGGCCGACGGACAAGGACTTCCGCGTCCACTGCCTCGACCAGCTCCACCGCGCGCTCACCGAACACCTCGAAGAACTGCGCGAGTTGACGATCGCCGAGGTCGGCGCGCCCCGCATGCTCACCCACGGCCAGCAGCTCGACGAGCCCGTGGAGCTGGTCGGCTACTACGCCGACCTGCTGCGGACGCACGCCTTCACCGAGGACCTCGGCGAGGTCGAGTACCTCGGGCAACGGCACCACCGCTGGGTGGAGAAGGAGGCCGGTGGGGTCCTGGCCGCGATCGTGCCGTACAACTACCCCACCCAACTCGCCCTGGCGAAGCTGGCTCCGGCGCTCGCCGCGGGGTGCACGGTCGTCCTCAAGGGCGCCCCGGACACCCCGCTGATCACCCTCGCCCTCGGCCGACTCATCGCCGAGCACACCGACATACCGCCGGGCGTGGTCAACGTCCTGACCTCCTCCGAAGCGGCGATCGGTGAACTGCTCACCACGCACCGGGACATCGACCTGGTCAGCTTCACCGGCTCCACGGCCACCGGCCGCCGCATCATGGCCGCCGCGAGCTCCACCGTGAAACGGGTGTTCCTCGAACTCGGCGGCAAGTCGGCCCTCGTCGTCCTCGACGACGCCGATTTCGCGGGCGCCGCGCGGTACGCGGCGTACATGATCTGCCTGCACGCGGGCCAGAGTTGTGCGATCACCTCGCGGATGCTGGTGCCGCGCCGCCACCACGACGCGATCGTCGAGCAGGTCGCGGTGAGCCTGGAGCGGGTGCGGTACGGCGATCCCGCCCACCCCCGCACCTACATGGGCCCGTTGATCAGCGAGCGGCAGCGCGACAAGGTCGACGGCATGGTGCAGCGGGCGGTGGCGGCGGGCGCCACGCTGGTGACCGGCGGCAAGCGCGTGGACCCGGGCTTCTTCTACACGCCGACCCTGCTCGCCGGGGTCGATCCGGGCAGTGAGCTGGCGCAGGAGGAGGTCTTCGGGCCGGTGCTCGCGGTGATCCCGTACGACGACGAGGACGAGGCCGTGCGTATCGCCAACGACTCGGTCTACGGGCTCTCGGGCGCGGTGCACGGCGCCGACCGGGAGCGGGCGCTCGCGGTGGCGCGGCGGATCCGCACCGGCACGTTCAGCGTGAACGGCGGCAACTACTTCTTCCCCGACACACCCTTCGGGGGTTACAAGCAGTCGGGCATCGGCAGGGAAAAGGGCGTAGACGGGCTGGAGGAGTTCATGGAGCGCAAGACCTTCGGGGAGGTCGTCGGATGAGCGGCCCGCTGGACGGAATCCGGGTTCTCGAAGTCGCGATGTACGGTTTCGTGCCGTCGGCCGGTGCCGTTCTCGCCGACTGGGGCGCGGACGTGATCAAGGTCGAGCACGCGGTCAACGGCGATCCGCAGCGCGGGCTGCGGCAGACCGGCGCCTTCAAGGTGGAGGGCGATCCCAACCCCAACGTAGAGCACGCGAACCGGGGCAAGCGCAGCATCGGCCTGGACATGGCGCGCCCCGAGGGCCGGGAGGTGCTCTACGACCTGACCCGGCGGGCGGACGTGTTCCTCACCAGCTTCCTGCCGTCGGCGCGGCGGAGGTTCGGCATCGACGTCGACGACATCCGTGCGGTGAATCCGCGGATCGTCTACGCCCGGGGCAGTGCGCTCGGTCCGCGCGGGCAGGAGGCGGACAAGGGAGGGTACGACATGACGGCGTTCTGGGCGCGGGCCGGGACGGCCGCCAGCCTCACGCCGCCGGGTACCGAGGGAATGATCCCGCCTCCCGGGCCCGCCTACGGCGACACCATCTCCGGCACGAATCTCGCCGGAGGCATCGCGGCGGCCCTGCTGAAGCGGGAGCGGACCGGCGAGGCGTCGGTGGTCGACGTCTCCCTGCTCGGCAGCGGTGTCTGGTCCCTCGGGCACGGAATCGCCCTCTCCGTGCACCTCGGCAAGCCCATGGTGGCGCCGGCGCTCGGGGCGCACGGCTCCCCCACCAACCCGCTGTCCGGGCTGTACCGCACGGCAGACGGCCGCTATCTGGCCTTCGTGATGATGCAGCCGGGCAAGTTCTGGGCGGACGTGTGCCGGCACATCGACCGGCCCGAGCTGGCCGAGGACCCGCGGTTCACCACCGCCGCCGACATCGCCACGAACACCGAAGAAGCGGTCAAGATCCTGCGCGAGGTGATCGCCGGCCGCACCCTCGGCGAGTGGACCGAGCGGTTCGCCACCCTTGCCGGGCCCTGGGCTCCCGTACAGGACTCCCTGCAGGTCGGGTCCGATGCGCAGGTGCGGGCCAACGAGTATCTGGTGCGGGCCGGAGAGCTCGAACTCGCCGCGAGCCCGGTGCAGTTCGACGTCGCCGCGCCCGGGCTGGGGGCTGCGCCGGAGTTCGCGGCGCAGACCGAGGAGATCCTCATGGAGCTGGGGATGGACTGGGACCGGATTCTGGCGCTGAAGGCGGCGGGAGCGGTGACGTAGGTCCTTCTGGTCCTACTGGGCCCATGTCGGGGTCCAGGTTTCGCGCCCGGGTCGGATGGTGCCGAGGTGGGCACGGAGTGCGGCCAGGGCCGGGTGCGGGTTGTCGGCGCGCCAGATCAGGGAGTGGGGGTAGACCGGCGTCGGGTCGTGCAGCGGGATGCGGCGCAGGTCGTGGCCGGCGGGCCAGACGAAGCGGGTCTGCGCGCCGACGAGGGTGCCGAGCAGCGAGGAGTCCGCGATGGTGTCGAGCAACGGCTCGGTGCCGAAGTCGGGGCCGGTGACCTCGATGGTGAACCCGAAGGCCGCGCCGAGGTCGTCGTAGAACGCGGCCCACTCGGTGCCGGTGACGTTGCCGGGCATCCAGATGCGGTGCCCGGCCAGCTGGGCCGGGGTGAGTGTGCGGGCGGCTGCGAGCGGGTGTGCGGGGCCCGTGAGCAGCTCGACCGGTTCGTCGTGGACGCGGGCGGCCTCGATGCCGTCGGGGAGTTGGCGTGCGGGCAGGGTCAGGGCGCGGAAGGACGCGTCGATGGTGCCGGAGCGGACGGCGGTGAGGGCCGCGTCGGCGTCGAAGAGGGTCACGACGTCGAGGGCGGCCTGGGGGTGGGCGCGGTGGAAGTCGCGCACCAGGTCTGCGGGTGCGAGGCGGCGGCCGATGACGTCGACGCGCAGGGCGCGCCGGCCGGGGCGCACGGAGTCCGCCGCCCGCTCCTCGGCCCGCAGCAGGTCTCGGGCGTGGGGCAGGAAGACGTGTCCGTCGACGGTGAGGTGCGCGCCGCGTGCCGTGCGGGTGAAGAGCCGTACCTCCAGGTCCTTCTCCAGTGCGGCCACGCGCTTGGAGACGGCCTGCTGGGTGACCGACAGAGCGAGGGCGGCTTCCCGGAACTGTCCGGCGTCCGCGACGGCCACGAAGGTGCGCACTGCGTCGAGATCCACGGGCCCTTTCTACAGGGTCCGGTACCGGTCCTTCTCACAACTTCTGGTTGTGCGGTGCCGTGCGTGTCGGTTGTTTGCCCCGTGGCCTCGTGACCGGCTTTGATGTCGCCGGTCGGAGTGCGGGCGAGGCGGGGAGACGGGCATGCGGGGCGGGCAGGCACTGGGGCGGCGGTTCGGGTGGCTGTGGGCGGCGTATACGGTCAGCACGCTCGGTACCCAGCTCGCCTTCGACGCGTTCTCGCTGATCGCGGTGATTGTTCTGCATGCCGGGGCGACCGAGGTGTCGCTGCTGAAGGCCGCGGGGCTCGCCGTGGGGGCGGCGGTGGCGGTGCCGCTCGGGCCGTGGGTGGAGTTCCGCCGCAAGCGGCCCGTGATGATGGCGATGGACCTGGTCCGGTTCGGGGCGCTGCTCACGATCCCGGTCGCCTTCATGTCCGGCGGGCTCAGCTTCGTACAACTACTGGTTGTGTCCATCGTCGTCGCCGCGGCCGACATCGGCTTCCTCGCGGCGAGTGGCGCCTTCCTGAAGTCGCTCCTGCCCCCGCAGGACCTGCTCACGGCGAACGCCCGTTTCGAGTCGACCCAATGGACCGCCACCGTACTCGGACCACCGCTCGGCGGGGCGGCGATCGGCGTGTTCGGGCCGGTGACGACCGTACTCGCCGACGCGGTCAGCTATCTGCTGTCGGCCCTCGGGATCCGGCAGGTCGGCGGGGCGGAGACGCCCCCGGCGCGGACGGATCCGGCACCGGCCGGCGGCCTGCTCGAAGGCTGGCGGTACATCCTGACCCACCCGGTGCTGCGCCCGCTGTTCTTCAACGTGCTTCTGGTCAACGGCCTGTTCATGGTGGCGGTTCCCCTGCTCGCCGTGCTGATGGTCGGCGATCTAGGCTTCGCGCCCTGGCAGTACGGGCTCGCCTTCTCCGTGCCCTGCCTGGGCGGCCTGGTCGGCTCACGGCTGGCCCGCAGGCTTGTGACGCGCTACGGGCAGTACCGGGTCCTGCGCACCTCAGGAGTGGTGCGCGCGTGCTGGCCGCTCGGCCTCGCCTTCGTCCGGCCCGGCGTCCCGGGGCTGGCGCTCGTCATGGTCGTGGAGCTGGGAGTGATCACCTCCTGCGCCGTCTTCAACCCGGTGTACGCCACCTACCGCCTCCAGCAGACGGACACGGGCCGGGTGTCCCGGGTCCTCGCGGCCTGGTCGGTGACCGGCAAGGCGACGACTGCCGCTCTGACCGCCCTGTGGGGCCTGCTGGCCGGCCTCACCGGGCCGCGTACGGCGCTCGCGAGCGCGGGTGTCCTCCTCCTGGCCACCCCGCTGCTCCTCCCTCGCCGCATCGCCCCCGCCCCGGAGATGGCGCAGGTGCGCACCGACGGAGTAGTCTGATTCGGAAACGTCATTCTCACTCACAGAGAAGATGCTTGACGGAATCCGAGAGAAGGGCCGCCCACGAATGCCCGTCACCGTCACCGAACTCACCCCCACCACCGGCGTCGAGATCTCCGGCCTCTCCGGGAGCCGTCTCGTCGACGGTGGCGTCGCGGAGGAATGCCTGGGCGCGCTGGAGCGGCGCGGGGTGGTGATCTACCGCGAGGCCGATGTCGACGACGGCGATCTGGTCGCGTTCAGCCGGCTGCTCGGCGAGGTGGCCCCGCTGCCGATGGGCGGCCACCCGGCGCACGGGAAGATCCAGCGGATCACCCGCGACCCGTCGAAGAGCCCGCTGGCCGCCTGCCGCGAGTCCACTTTCCACTGGCACATCGACGGCGCGACGGAGCAAGTCCCCAACAAGGCACCTCTTCTGACAGCCCGCCAGATCTCGCAGGACGACGACGGCGACACCGAGTTCGCCAACGCCTTCGCCGCCTACGAGGCGCTGTCCGAAGCGGAGAAGAAGGAGCTGGACGGTCTGCGCGTGGTGCACAGTTTCGCCGCCTCGCAGCTCCTGGTGACGCCGGACCCCACGCCCAAGGAGCGGGCGGCCTGGGACCGTAACCCCTCGCGCGAGCACCCGCTCGTCCGGACCCGCCGCAGCGGCCGCAAGTCCCTGCTGATCGGTGCCACGGCCGGCGAGGTCGTGGGCCGATCGGCGGCGAAGGGACGGGAGTTGCTCGCCCGACTCCTCGACCACGCCACCCGGCCACGGTTCACTCTCCGGCACCGCTGGCGCCGGGGTGACCTCGTCATCTGGGACAACACCCGGATGCTGCACCGCGCTCTCCCCTACGGAGAGGCCTCCGTCCGCCTCATGCACCGCACCTCTCTGCTGGGCGAGGAGGCGGTCGTATGAGCGAGCGGCGGGCGGCCCTCGTCACGGGCGGCGGTTCGGGCATCGGGCGGGCGATCTCACAGCGGCTCGCCGAGGACGGCTTCGCCACCGCGGTCCTCGATCTGAACGAGGAGGCGGCCGAACAGGTCGCCGACGAGTCGCGGCAGAAGGGGCACCAGGCGGTCGCCCTCGGGGGCGTGGACGTGTCCGACCGGGCGCAGGTGAACAGCGCTGTGCAGCGGGTCCGGGACGTCCTGGGCGGGCCGGTGCTGGTGCTCGTCAACAACGCCGGGGTCACCGGCTTCGACCCGTTCCTGAAAATCTCCGACGCGACCTGGGACCGGATCATGGCCGTGAACCTGAACGGCCCGTTCTACCTCTGCCAGGCGGTCGTGCCGGACATGAAGGAAGCCGGGTGGGGGCGGATCGTCAACATCTCGTCGTCCAGCACGCATTCGGGGCAGCCATACATGGCGCACTACGTCGCCTCGAAGGCCGGGCTGGTCGGACTCACCAAGTCCCTGGCACTGGAGCTCGGTCCGGTGGGCATCACCGTGAACACCATTCCGCCCGGTTTCATCGACACGCCGATGCTGCGTGCCTCCGAGGAACAGGGGCTGCTCGGCGGCTCGGTGGACTACCACGCGGAGCGCACTCCTGTACGGCGTCCGGGGCGCCCCGAGGACATCGCGGCCGCCTGCTCCTTCCTGGTGTCGGAGGAGGCGGGCTACATCACCGGGCAGGTGATCGGGGTCAACGGAGGGCGCAACACCTGAGTGGTGCAAGGGAGTTGGCGGGCGACGTGTTCCTCACGCGTCGCCCGTCAGCCGTTCCATCAGCCGTGCCGGAGCGTGGTTGGACTTATGGGGACGCGCACTACGGCCGGGTCGGAGTGCGCACCGTCACCCCCGTACCGACCGTCGCGCACATCGGCCACGGCGTCGATGATGTCGCCGTGGCAGGCAAGGCCCAGGAGGCCGGGCATCGGTCACTTCCTTCGGGTCGTCACCCGGTCCGCCGCCTCCCAGTGCGCGTCGGCGGCCCACAGCCGCGCGAAGGCGCGGACCGCCTCGTCCGCCGAAGTGCCGTCGCCCACCACGCGTTTGATCTCGGCCGCAGGGCCGGTCGCCAGGGAGCGGGCGAGGGTACGCCAGCCTTCGTCGAAGTCGGCCCGGGGCAGTACGCGGTCGACCAGTCCGAGCGTGTGCGCCTCGGCGGCGGAGAGCACCGTTCCCGTCCCGGCGAGCATCAGCGCCCTGCCGCGTCCGACCAGAGCCGCGAGGCGTTCCGCACCGCCCCAGGCCGGCATGATCGCGAGGGTCACCTGGTTGAAGCCGATCCTGATGTCGTCGGCGGCGACGCGGATGTCGGCGGCGACCGCGACCTCGGCCCCACCGCCCAGGGCATGGCCGTTGAGGGCGGCGACGACGGGGGCGGGGAAGGCGGCGATCCGGTCGCAGATGCCGCGCATCCGCCACGCCATCGCCGCCGCGTCGTCCTCGGTGCGGATCGCGGCGAGTTCCTTGAGGTCTCCCCCGGAGACGAAGGCCCGGTCCCCGGCGCCCCGGATCACCAGCGCCCACGCCCCTGCCGCCGCGTCCAGGGCCTTCTCCAACTCGTCCATCGTGGCGAGCGAGATGGCGTTGCGGGCGTGGGGGCGGTCGATCGTGATGACTGCCAATCCGTCGTCGGTTTCGAGCTCGACCATCGGTTGTTCTACCACCGTTCTCCAGGTG
>Ga0075367_10000534_pt1 | contig 14371 bp, 11 predicted proteins | sample EndMethybrTD3032_FD_71399 | JGI IMG/M metagenome (GOLD analysis project Ga0075367, IMG submission 71399) | Populus endosphere microbial communities from Tennessee, USA - Endosphere MetaG P. TD hybrid TD303-2 | ecosystem: Host-associated > Plants > Roots > Endosphere | place: USA: Tennessee... | reverse complement strand
GACGCCGGCGAGCATCAGCGCGATGTGGAGCGCGGACGTGCCGTTCACCGTGGCCACGGCGTAGCGCGCGCCGAGGCGCTCCGCGGCCTCCTGCTCGAAGCGCGTCACGAAGCGGCCGACGGTGGAGACCCAGCCGGTGTCGAGGCACTCCTTGACATACTTCCATTCGTGTCCGCCGAGATACGGCTCACACAGCGGGATCGTCACATCAACTGGCATGATCAATTCCGATAGCAGGCGTCTGTCGTATCCGGAAGCACGCCCTGTCTCACCAGCCTGGCCACTTCCGCCACGCCATCCTCGACCGACGCGGTCGTGCGGAACGACAGCCGCTCGTGGATCTTCGCGAACGACACGCGATAGTCGCGCGGATCCGAGTCGACGTGGACGTACTCGACCGTCGCGTCCGGCGCCTGCTGACGGATCAGATCCACGATCTGCTGCTTCCGGAAGTTCTGCTGGCTCGAGCCGACGTTGAACACCTGTCCGCGCACCAGGCCCGTCGGCGACGACAGCGTCAACTCGATCGCGGCGGCCGCGTCGCGCACGTGAACATACGGACGCCAGAACTGTTCGCCGAACACCACGAGATGACGGCGCAGGATGAGCTCGCGCGTGAACTCGTTGACCGTCAGATCGAACCGCATGCGCGGCGACACGCCGAAGATGGTCGCGAAGCGCAGCGACGTCGCACACAGCCGATCGCCTTCCACCTTCACACCCGCACCGCCGTGGCTCCCGCCGTTGTGCCCCGTGTCACAGCGTTCGAGCAGCATTCGTTCGAAGGCCACTTTCGTCTCGGCATACAGTGACAGCGGGCGCAGCGCCGAGGATTCGTCGACGAGCACGTCGGGGTCGTCCATGCGGCCGTAGTTGCTGCAGGTGGATGCGAAGATGAATCGCGACACGTGCCGCCGTTCGCGGCAGAGTTCGAGTAGTTGTAGCGACGCGTCCAGATTGATCGCGCGCGCTTCCGCTGGTTCCCGCGCGCACGCGGGATCGCCGACGATCGCGGCGAGATGGACGACGGCGTCGATGTCTTCGAGGCTGGCGCGGACCATCGCGCGATCGCGGATGTCGCCGCGCAGGAACTGGAAGCCTGGGTGACTCCAGACCCCGAGCAGCGATCGCCCTCCGTATCGCAATGTATCGAGCACGCGCACGCTGAAGCCGTCCGCCAGCAGCTGCGGGACGAGCGTCGATCCGAGATAGCCGGCTCCGCCAGTGACGAGCACACGGGGCTTACGTTCGTGCATGGCGCATCATCTCCTGCGCGAAGGCGTAGTCTGGCGGCTGCCCGATATCGACCCAGTATTCGAGCACCGGGAAGCTCACCACCCGCCGGTGATCCCGAAGCAGCCGTTGCAGCAGCTGCGGCATATCGAAGAACTGGCCCTCCGGAATGTAGTCGCGCACGGCCGGCTCCAGCAGGTACATGCCGGCGTTGATCAGAAGGTGCAGGCTCGGCTTCTCGCGCACTTCGCTCACCACGCCGTCCTCGCACTCCACCACCCCGTACGGCACCGGCACTTCGTAGCGCCGCACGGCCACCGTCGCGTCCGCGCCATGCATGCGATGGAACGCGAGCATGTCGCGGAAGTCGACACCCGTCAGGATGTCGCCGTTCAACACCAGCAGCGTGCTGGTGAACTGCCCCACCCGCGCGAGCGCGCCGGCGGTACCGAGCGGACGATCCTCGGCCACGTAGTCGACGTTCAGCCCGAACGCGTGACCGTCGCCGAAGTAGCCGACGATCGCATCCGCCAGATAGTGCGTGGTGATGCTCACCGAGCTGATGCCCGCATCACGCAGCCGCTCCAGCGTGCGTTCCAGCAGCGGCCGATCGCCGACCGGCAGCATCGGCTTCGGCACACGATCGGTCAGCGGGCGCAGCCGTGTTCCGAATCCTCCCGCCATGACCACTGCGGACATTGGCGACGGATCCAGCGTGACGAGATCCCGCCGCAGGAGCAGGCCAACGATGCGGCGGTCGTCGTCCACCAGCGGAAGGTGATCGATCGCGAACTCCTTGCCGCGGTCCATCAGCTCCAGTGCCTCGGCTGGCGTCGGCGCAGGCGGTGCGGCGACCGGCGTGGCTGTCGCGATGCTGCCGCACGGGTGATCGAACGACTCTTTGCGAAGGATCGCGCGGCGAACGTCGCCATCGGTCAGCACACCGGCCAGCCGGCGATCTTCGCGACACAGCAGCAGGATGCCCGTCTCGGCATGTTCGAGCCGCGCCACGGCATCGGCGATGGAGGCGTCGGGCGAAATGAGCACACGCTCGAGCCGTTCAGCAGGTGGCTGCACCGTCATACGGTCCTCTGAGGCTGATGATGGAGATGATGAGGAGAGCGAACGTCAGCGCGCCTGTAAACGATCGGCGCGCGCGAGCAGCATGCTGAGCATCGCGCCAGGATCGACGCCAAGCCTGACGCCGATCGGCCAGGCGGCGATCTCGGGTGGACCGCCATCCACCTGCACGTCCTGAAGGAGCACCGTCGAATCGCCGGTCTTGACGATCACACCGGCGCCCGGCGCTCGACCAACGACTTCACCCGGCGTGGCGCGATAGCGCGGCCAGCGCGGATCGTAGGCGGCCCGCCACACGATCACTGGCCGATCGCCGAGCATCGTCCGCGCGCCGGGTCCCGGATGCGTGATGCCGCGGATCTTGTTGTAGACATCCGCGCTCGACTGCGACCAGTCGAGCCACTCGTCGCCTTCGCGCCGGCCGCCGAAATACGTGCCGCCCTGGCCCTGCGGCCGCAGCTGCGCGCTCCTGCTGACGATCAAATCCAGGCTCTCGACGACGAGCGCGGGAATCTCGCGGACGACGCGATCGAGCACGTCGCCGTAGGTGTCGGTCCAGGCGATCGGAAGTAATCGTTGGAGAAGGATGTCGCCGGTGTCGATCCCGTGATCCACGAGGTGCACCGTGACGCCGATCTCGGTCTCGCCGTTGATGATCGCCCAGTTGATGATGTTCCGCCCGCGATACGTCGGCAGCTTCCCCGCATGCACGTTGAGGAACCAGCCGGCCGACACGCGAATCGCGGAGCCGAAGATCTGGTCGTAGGCGATCGACAGGTTCACATCGGGCCGCAGCCCGGCGATCGTCGCGATGCTCTCGGGCGCGTTCACGCGCGACGGCTGCAGCGTCGGCACGCCCAGGCTTTGCGCCGCCGCGGCAAGGCCGCTCTCGGTCGGGTGCGCGCGCAGCACGACCGCCGCGAGCTCGTGCCCCGCCTCGCGGAGCGGCGTCAGGCATCGCGTGGCCCAGGGGCCGTCACCGAACAGGATGATTCGCATGAGTGGCCCGCGTGCCCCTCACCCCAGCCCTCTCCCCGCAAGCGGGGCGAGGGAGTCCGAATCCCCTCGCCCCTGAAAGGGGAGAGGGCGAGGGTGAGGGGTCATACCAGGTCGCTCCATTCGAGCTCCGCGTCCGCCTCGAGATCGCGCGCCAGCGTGCGGCCGATTGCATAATCGAGCTCGTCGGGGCCGATGCCGGTGCCCGGGCGCTTGAAGTCCACGTCAGCTTCCGTCAGACGCGCGCCGCGAGCGAGCGGATGCGCGGCGACGAGGCGGCGGCGGAACACCTTACGTTTCTCGAGCTCCGCCGCGCTCACCATGCGGAGCGGGCTGCCGAGCGCGGCGTGGATCTCACGGGCGCCGTCGACGAGCACGCACATCTCGGCGGGATCGGCGGAAATCGCGTGATCCCATCCCGCCATTGTCTTGTCGAGCGTGAAGTGTTTCTCGATGATGCACGCGCCGAGCGCCACCGCCGCGAGCGGTACGGCCGTGCCCAGCGTGTGATCGCTGAAGCCAACCGGCACGTCGAACGCCGCGGCGAGCATACCCATGTTGCGCAGGTTCACGTCTTCGGGCGGCGTCGGATAGCTGGAGACGCAGTGCAACAACGCGACAGGCCCGGCCCCGTCGTCACGCAACACCGCGAGCGCGCGCTCGATGTCGCCGAGGGTCGCCATGCCCGTGGATAGCAGCACCGGCTTGTGACGGCTCGCGACGCACGCCAGCAGCGGCAGATGATTCACATCCATCGACGCCACCTTGAACGCGGGCACGCCGAGCCGATCGAGGAGGCAGACCTCACGCGGCGAGAAGACGCTCGACAGGAACAGCATCTCGATATCGCGGCAGTAGTCCGCGATCGCCTGATGCTGCGTCTCCGTCAGCTGATAGCGCTCTACTTCTTCCGCGAGGCCGCCAACCTGACCATCGCCCGTGTAGCGCGTGTTGCGCGCGTATTCGGCGGACGAGATCAGCGACGACTTCGACCACGACTGGAACTTGACCGCGTCGACGCCGCACTCCTTCGCTGCGTCGATCGTTCGCAGCGCGAGGTCGAGGCTGCCGTTGTGGTTGGCGCCGATCTCCGCGATTATGAATGGCGGTGCGCTCGCGCCGATGACGCGGCCGTCGAGAGTGAAGGGGTCCACAGGTCCTCCAGATCGGGATGCGCGACGGTCCACCACCACACATACTTCGGCGGCAGAAGGTTGAGCGCGGCGGTGTAGCGATCGAGGCGATCGGGCGCCGCGCGCATGACGTTGTAGAACGCCTGGGCGCGGCGGCGCGCGTGCTCGAACGGCTGGCGCGTGCCGGCCGGCCAGTCCCAGGGCGTGTCGAGCAGCAGCCGGTAGTGATGCGTCACGAGCGACGCGGCGGTCAGCACGTCCTGCGGCGTGTACGGCCCCAGGATGCGCGTGCAGTTGTGGGCGTACTGCCGGTAGCCCATTCGCGGCGTGCGGTCCCACATCAGACGCGCGCCGAGCGCGAACGCGCGGCTCGCCAGCAGCCAGTCGGTCACCACGCAATCAGGCGGCACCGGCAGGCATCGCGCCAGCACGGAGCTGCGATACGCGGAGTTCGAGAGCCCGAACACGTTGACGCGCGGCATCAGCGCCGCCGGATCGCGTTCGGCCGGCGCGCACGATTCGAGGCCAAACGTGACGCCCATGTCGACGCCGCGCTCGTCGATCAGGCGCAGCGCACACGCCACGACATCGCAGGTCGCCAGCGCCTCGCGAGCCGCCGCCACGCGCGAGTGTTGCAGCAGATCGTCGGCATCCACGAGGACGATCCGTTCGTAGATCGCCACCATCTCGGCGAGCGCGCGCTGCCGCAGCCGCGCGGGGGTGTCGCCAGGACGCGCGATGATCCACCTCACCGGAATGCGGTCGCCCACTTCCGCTTCGAGCTGCGCCGGACTGATCGACAGCGCCGGACATGCGGCGGCGGGCGCGAGCGCATCGAGGCCGATCCACAGGTCGAAATCACGATCGGTCTGACGCCGGACCGACTCGCACCAGCTCGCGAGATACGGTTCGCAGCCCGGGTGGATGGTCGTATAGACGGCAAGCCGTTCAGCGCGCATGATGACGACGCCCTTCTGGACCAGCAAAGCTCCGCCTGCAACGACTGAGTGCCCCCAACGGAAGAAGGGGCTCCGCTTTGCCAGCCCTGCTGTCTCTCTGCCTCGCTCCGCTCGGCGGACATCTCCAAACGGGTGTCAAGGGTGATTGCCTTGTGACCATGTGCGCCGTTTGGAGATGTCGGGGCGGCGCGCTGTGGTCATCAGCGCCTCCGCCAGCCTCCAATCGTCTTCCGTGTCGATATCGATCGCGTGGACCGGATCGATCTCCCATCCGGTCCGCCCGGTCACGTGATACGTGCCTGCCGCGCGCAGCGTCTCCGCGCGCGCCCACCAGATCGCTCCCGTCGGACAGAACACCGGCGGCAGATCCTGACCGCGCATCACCGCTTCGCGCGGAAACAGCGGCGCCAGCGTGAAGTCGTCGCCTCGCCGCATCGCCCACCACGGCGTCTGCCACCCGAACCGCGCCACCGACAGTTGCGACGACGCTTCCGTTTCGATGAACTGCTCGTAGCTCACGCGCACATCGGCCGCATCGCGAAGCGGACAGTTCGGCATCAACTGCGCGACCGAGGCGAACCGCCGGCCCGTTGGATCGACGCGTTTCAACGCATCCACGGTCACGCTCGACACGGGCGTCTCGTCGTCCGACAGCTCCGCGCCGCGGAGGAACGGCACTTCCGCTCCAAAGCGCAGCGCGACATCGGCGATCGCCTCGCTGTCGGTGCTGACCATCACGAGCGAGAACAGCTTGCTGTCGCGCGCCGCGGCGATCGACCAGGCCAGCGCGGGCAGGCCGCACAAGGTGCGCACGTTCTTGCCGGGCAGCCGCTTGGAACCCGCGCGCGCGGGAATCACCGCCAGCGCCGCACGCGGCTCTTCTTCGGCCACCTCGAACAACTGGTCGCCCTCGTACGTGGTCGCACCCGGCTCGCCCGCGCTCGTCATCGCTACCCCACTGCCGACATGCCGCGTGCCGCCGCCATCCGCGGTGGCGCCGAGGAATAACGTTCGGTCCACCAGCGCGGCGCGATCGTCGCGCCATAGCGCGCGTAGGTCGGCCGCCCGTCGCGCGTCCATTCCTCGCCACGGACCGCGACGTCATCCAGATCGTCTGCCGCGATCCCGCCAATGTGGCGGACGCGCGCGACGAGACGCTCGACCATCGCCGAATCGAAGTACTTGTTGCTCTGCATCCACGATTCGGCGGGCACGTCGCGCATACGCCAGAACGACCACTCGGGCGACAGCGACAGCCGCAGCCGCGCGTGACGCGCCGCCTTGGCGAGCGACGTCTCGGTCGACTCCGGATCCAGGCCGTACATCAACCGCTGACACCGCTCGTGATCGATCGGCGGCCGCTCGTCGAGCACGCGATACACCGCGTCCGCCACGCGCCGGTGCGCGAGGCCATCCGCTGCGAAACAGCAATCGCGAATCGCGAGCGCGATCCCCTGACGCGTGGCCGCCGGCAGGTGGAACGAACCGTCGACCACGGCCCAGAGGAAGGCGGTGAGCTCGTCGAACGAGGCGCAAGGCACGCTGGCCGCCTCGGCGTCGGGCATGATGAACGGCGCCGGGATCCATTGAGGCGAGAAGGCCGGCACACCGGCGAGGCCTGCCTCGATCGCCGTCGTGCAGCTTCGCTGGATGACAGCGCACGCGCCGAAGATCGCCGCCTGGATCGATTCCGACTGATTCACGATCACGTTGCGCCGGCCCACGGCGGCCGCGGCGTACGGCGCCGGGTCCTCGAACGGATGCGGACGGATGACGATGTCGAGATACGGGAAGGTGTCAGCGAGCGCCGCCGCGAGGCGGACGACTTCGCGGATCGCCACGGACTCGGCGCTCGCGACGCGGCGCAGTTCGGCCTCCGAGTAGCCGAGCACAGTGTGGTGCAGGTCCATGCACTTGTCGGCGGTCGTGAAGAGTGGATTGGTGACCGAGAAGTTCGTGTTGATCAGGATGCGCCGCTCGCGGCGATCGAGCGCAGCGGCGGCGTCCTCGCGCAGCCGGCGCCATGGATCGGCATAGAGGTCGAACCGTGGACAGCCGGTGACGACCACCTGCTTGGGCGAGAGGACGCGCTTGTCCATCAAGTGATCGGCCAGGCGCTGTCCCCACATGCACACGCAGCGTGCCTCGCGCAGGCGCCACGCATCGAGCCAGAGCAGCGACACGTAGTCATCCGGGTCAGGCCAGATCGCCCCTTCCGTGTCGAGCGCGGCGAACGCGATACCGGCCGCCAGGAGCTGCGCCGCGAAGCGCTCGTTGTTGCGCCGCAGGTAGTTGAACAGCACGAGGTCCGGCTCGAGGGCCCAGATCTCGCGCTCCTGCAGGTTCAGCGGCACGAGGTGGCACACCACGCCGCGCCGCGCCAGGTCGAGCGCCGTCAACACCAGTCCGGCAAGGTCACGTTCGGGATGATCGACCACGATCGCCACGCGCGGCGCGGTCGAGCGTCCCATTTCGCTCGGGATCCATGTCCACTCAGTCATCTGTCCTCCAGCCCACTCATTGCACCGATGCGAGTGATGGCTCTTGTCCCGCCCACAGCCGTGCGTAGACCGGGCAGTTGGCGGTGAGCTCCGCGTGCGTGCCGAGGCCGGCGAGGCGGCCCTGGTCCAGCACGAGGATGCGATCGGCACGCGCGAGCGTCGACAGCCGGTGGGCGATCACGAACGTCGTGCGTCCGGCCATCAGGCGCTCCATCGCGGCCTGGACCTTGCGCTCGGCCGCGGGGTCGAGGCTGCTCGTCGCCTCGTCGAGGAACAGCAGCGGCGCGTTCTTCAGCAGCGCCGCGGCAATCGCGATCCGCTGCTTCTGTCCGACCGACACGCCGCGTGCGGCGGCTCCGCGGCCCAGCACCGTGTCGTAGCCCTCGGGCATCTGCAGGATCTCCTCGTGCAGGTCCGCGGCGGCCGCGGCGCGCTCGATCTCGGCCATCGACGCGTTGGGGCGGGCGGCGCCGATGTTCTCGGCGACGGAAGCGCCGAAGAGGAAGGGCTCCTGGAGGACGAGGGCGCTCAGGTCCATCAGGTCGGCGCGCGAGACGCGGCGCGCGTCCACGCCGTCGAACAGGACCTCGCCGCTCGTCGGCTCATAGAAGCCGAGCAGCATGGCCATCAGTGTCGACTTCCCCGCGCCGGAGGGACCGACGATGCCGATGGTCTCGCCGCGGGTGAAGGTGGCGGAGATGTGATGCAGCGCGGCGGGCGCGGAAGGCGCATGACCGTCATACCAGAAGGACACGTCCCGCAGCTCGATTGTGACGGGCGCCTCGTGTAGCGCGACCGGGCGCTCGACGCGCGACGCGTCGTCGCCCGCGGTGACGATCTGCTGCACGCGCGCGAGATTCGGGAGCGCGCTGCGGAGCGTGCCGTAGGTGTGCAGCACGTTGACGATCGGTTGATACAGGGCCATGACGGCGACGAGCAGGCCCATGAGCGTGGGCCACTCCATGCGACCGGCGGCGACGTCGCGTCCGCCAAGCGCGAGGATGAAGATGAGGCCGATGCCGGAGACCGATTCGAGCAGGAAGCGCGCGACTCCGCGCAGCTCGGCGTTGCGGACCATCTGCGATCGCAGCTCGCCGCCGATGCGGTGGGCGCGCTCGGCGAGGCGGCGCTCGATGCGGTTTACGCGGATGGCGCGGATGCCGGCCGAGACCTGCAGGAAGCTGTCGTACAGGCTGGTGACGGCGCGCCGTTCGCGATCGGCGGCCTGCGTCATGCGCTGGCCGAACCACCAGGCGGGGACGGCGCCGAGCGGTACGGTGAGCATGCCGATGAGCGCGAGCTGCGGGCTGAGGAGCATCGCGGCGACGGCGAGGCCGGCTACTTGCGAGACGTAGAGGATCAGGCGGCCGACTTCGACGACGGAGGCGCGGATGCCTTTGAGGTCGTGATAGGAGGCCATCACGAGATCGCCCTGGCTGTGACGATCGAAGAACGCGATCGGGAGGCCGAGCAGCTTCTCGAGCACGTCGTACATCGCGCCGATCTCGACGCGCGTGGCGAGGCGCATCGCGAGCGAGTCGGCCAGGTATGCGCTCGCGGCGCGCAGCAGCCAGATGCCGAAGATCAGGAAGGCGCCGCCGATGCGGACGGAGAGCGTGGCGGCGTCTTCGCCGGCGCTGAGCGCGATCAGGACGTTGCGGATCGCCCAGATCAGGAGCCCCTGCAGCACGCCTTGGAACAGGACGGCAGCGATCAGGCCGCTGGAGAGCGCCGGACTGCGCCGGAGCGCCGAGGTGCCGACACCAGCCGCGTCCAGGAAGGTCAGACGCCGCGACGAGCCCGTCGACTCGAACGCCGACGCCGGCGCGGAGGGCGCCGACGCGGGAGCCGCGGATGCTGACGTGACGGAAGCGGCAGACGTGGTCATCTGTCGAGCAATGTTGATGCCGGCGTTGTCATGTCGTCCGCGTTGCCATGCGGACGGCGCGGTCAAGCGGCCGGCGTTGTCATGAGAGCGGGACCATCATGCGGGCTGCGCCGCATGCGGCCTGCGCTGTCATGCTGCCAGCGCAGTCATGCGTGAGGCACTGTGATGCGAGCAGCGCGTCCATACGGACGGGCCCCTCATGGTGCGGCGCGGTCATGCTGGCGGCGTTGTAATGCTGATGGTGCCGTCATGATGGCAGCGCCATCATGGTGGCCACGCGCTTCGTGTGCGGAGCCCGCAAGCGTGATGAGCGTGCGGGCGACCCGGTCCGCGGCGTGGCCGTCGACGGGGCCGCATTCGTCGGCGACCATGCGTAAGCGCTCGTCGCGATCGCGGGCTGGGGCGGCGACAGCCAATGTCATCAGGCCGAGCAGCTCGCTCCAGGAATGCGCCAGGCGGATGCCGCCGCTCGCCACGAGCGGAGCGTAGTGCTCCGCACCGTATTCCGCGTAGAGCATGTCGCGCGGACTTTCCGGCTCGCGCGTGAAGTCGATGCAGATGACCGGACGATCGAGGATCGCCGCATCCAGACTCAGCGTCGATGCGATGTTGATGCAGCCATCCGCGTGCGCCAGCGAGCTCGTCAGCCTTGCGTGGTCGTCGGCTGTCGGCACCATCCATCCGTCCGCCGCCGCGCTGCCGCGCGCGAACGCCGGCGACAACCGGACGCGCGGTTGCGACGCCACATGCGACATCCACCGCGGCGCATCGTCCAGCGGATGCAGCCGCACCACGAGCGCGTGAGATCCCAGCGCCGGATGTCCTTCGAGCCGGCTCGCAAGCTTGGCCACGAGTTGCGGCTCTTCCGGCGTCAGCACGGCGTGGCTCGCGCCGTAGAGAAAGTAGCGCCCGCCCGGCGGCACGCCGAGCGTCTCGAGCGTCCGCTCGCGCGACCACACGCACGACGCGCGGCGATGGAAGTCGAACTGCGGCGTGCCGGTGATCGTCACGTGCCCTTCGCCCAGATCCGGATAGAGCCGCAGCAGCTGCTCCTTCATGCGCGCGCCCCACACCAGGTAGTGCGCGTCGCGCGCGAGCGGCCCGCGGCTCGTCAGGTTGTCGAAGCTGAGGATCGACGTCGCGACCGGAATCCCGAGATCACACGCGGCCAGCCGATACGGCGTCTCCCAGCACGACACGCTGACCGTCGACCAGATCAGATCCGGATCGATCTGCCGGAGCTGACGGCGGACCGGCTCCAGATCCCGTCCCTGACGCGCCATCCGATCGACCGCCCGCTCGAGCGCCTTCGTCGCCCGCGGCGCCGCGGCCACCCATCCGGCCATCTCCACGCACGCGCCGCGCGCGCGCATCAGCCGGTTGTCGTTCCGCGAGAACCAGCGCCGGTAGATGCGATGACTGCTGATGCGGTGACGCCGATGGAACGCGCTCGCCAGAATGCCGTCGAGCAGCGCCTTGCCTCGCGGCGTCGGTCCTGGCGCTTCGAGCAGCGGATGGATGCCCGCCGCATCCGCCGCGCGCGCCGCGTCATCGGCATCGCCTGAATCGCCAGCGACACTTGGGTCCCACCGCCTCGCGATCAGATGCGCGTCGACCCCTGCTTCGATCAGCGCGCGCAGCACGCCGCCATGGAGCACATTACGCACGCTCCACACCATCGGCAGAAGGATCGCGATCCGCATGATTGGTGGACGATGACGCTCAGGAAGGTGACGTGTTGAGAGTGAGAGGCTGGCGGCCTGCGCCGTCCGCGTCGTCTATGCCGTCGTGACACGACGCAGCCGCTGACGCGCCGACAGCTCGCTCGTGTAGAGGCGCTTGACGCCATCGCCCATGGCGCGCTCGATCGTCCGGATGTCGCGCACCAGGCGAATCAACCCGCCCGATTCCACCGACGCGGCCTGATCCGTCCCCCACATCGCGCGATCCAGCGTGATGTGCCGCTCGATGAACGACGCGCCGAGCGAAACCGCCGCGCACGTCGTCTGCAGCCCGGTCTCGTGACCGGAATAGCCGATCGGACAGTCGAACTCGGCGCGCAACGTATGAATGACGCGCAGGTTGAGATCGTCTGGCGGGCACGGATACGTGCTCGTGCTCTGCGCGATCAGCAGGCGATGGCGATCGAGCAGCGACACCGCGCGCCGCACCTCCTCCATCGTCGACATCCCGGTCGAGAGGATGACGGGACGGCCCGTGCGCCGGATCGTGCGCAGCAGGTCGTCGTCGGTCAGGCAGGCGGAGGGAATCTTGTAGCAGACGGGGTCGAACGCCTCGATGAAGGCGACCGACGGCTCGTCCCAGCAGGAGGCGAACCAGAAGATGCCGTGGGAGCGGCACCACGCATCGATCTCGACGTATTCCTCGTGACCGAACTCGATGCGGTACTTGTAGTCGAGATAACTCATGACGCCCCACGGCGTCTCGCGCATGAGCGCACGCTGCTCAGGGGGAACGCAGAGCTCCGGCGTGCGCTTCTGAAACTTGACGGCATCGCAGCCGGCCACGGCCGCGGCGGTGATCAGCTTCTTGGCGATGTTGAGGTCGCCGTTATGGTTGATGCCTATCTCGGCGATGATGAAGCAGGGTGCGTCATCACCGACGGGGCGGTTCCCGATCGTCACGGTCGCCATGAGTCGGCTCCGAAAAAGTGAATGTGACCGAGGGAGAGAGAATGCGAGAATCCAACCAAAAGGTCTGACGAAAGGCTGAACAAAAGCAGGGAGCTACGGCGTATCCCGGCCTGCAGCCGCTAACGCGGAGGCCGTCGACGCGGAAGCAGACGCAGAGCCCGGAGAGTCAGACGGCGCAGAGGCGGAGGCCGCCGTGCGCAGCACCGGCGCGGTCTCGCGGCGTGCGGCCAGGATCCAGTCCGCCACTTCCCGCACGGCGCCGTGCCCACCGGGCCGGCGCGTCACGTAGCGGCAGGCGGCGCGCACATCCGGCGCGGCGTCCGCCACCGCGATCGGCACGCCGACCCAGCGGAGACCTGGAAGATCGTTGACGTCGTTTCCCACGAACGCGATGCGCGACGCCGCTACGCCGCGCGCGCCCGCAAGCTGACGCAGTTGACGCAGCTTGTCGTCGCACGACTGCATCACGTCGATCCGCAGCTTCTCGCAGCGCGCCGCCACCACCGGATTCGTCTCCGTCGACAGCACGACGATCGGCACGCCCGCATCCCGCAGCCGCGCGATGCCCCACCCGTCGCCGCGATGGCACGCCACCGACTCGATCCCGTGCTGATCGACGAGCACGCGGTCGTCCGTCATCACGCCATCGAAGTCCAGCACGAGCAGATCCACGTCGAGCCCCTCGATCGGGGCCCGCCCCGTGACCGTCTCGCTCACGAGCAGCCGCTCCATCAACGCGAGGTCCGACGGATCGTCCACCTGGAAGGAATCCAGCACGTCCATGCGATGGACCGCAATCCGTCCGCCCAGCCTGTTCCGCGTCGCGCGCAGCAGCTCGTGACGCGTCACGTAGATCGATCCGTTCTCCAGCAGATCCTCCGGCCCGTCCTGACGCATCCGGCGATCTCGATAGTCGTACGCCACCGACGACAGCCCCTGCTCGTCGCGATGCCACAGAAATCCGTGCACCATGCACGCCGAGAACAACGAATCCGCGCCTTCGTCGACCAGCGTCCGGATCGCGCGCTCGATGTCATCTGGCCGCCGCAGCGGCGACGTCGCCTGCAGCATCACCACGAGATCGGGCCGATAGCCGTCCCGTGATGCCAGCTCGTCGAGCGTATGCAGCAGCGCCGCTTCCGACGGCGCGCGATCCCCGCTGATCTCCCCCGGCCGCCACACCACCTCGGCGCCGTACCTCGCCGCCACCGTCCCAATCTCCACATCGTCGGTCGACACCACCACACGGTCGATCGACGGCGTGGCGATGGCGTGCTCGATCGTGTACGCGAGCAGGGGCTTCCCGGCGATCGGCCGGAGGTTCTTGCGCGGGATGCCGCGCGAGCCTCCGCGCGCGGGGATGATCGCGACCGCCGTCATGACTTCATCTCGCTTCTGGCCGCGTCGATGACCGCAGCGGCCGGGACCGGGACCGTGGCGTATTCCACGTACGTGTCTTCGTCCTCGTCATCGTCGAAATACGAAACCGTGTTGACGGTCTCTGGCGCCACGCGATTGAGCACGGCGCCGACGAACCGCGCGCCGACTGCTTCGAGCCGCTCGAGCGCAGCCTGCGCCGCGCGGCGGCCGGTGCGATCCGCGCTGACGACGAAGACGATGCCGGCTTGTTCGTGCGCGATCAGCGACGCGTCGGTGAACGCCATCACCGGCGGCGAGTCGAGCACGATGCGATCGAACGAGCTCGGCAGCCCCTTCAACATGCGGCTGAACGCGGCGGATCCGAGCAGATCGCCGGGATTCGACAGCGGACGTCCGGCGGTCAGGATCCAGAGATCGCGCACCGTGGTCGGCCTGATCGCTTCGGCTGCCGTCGCGGTCGCCGACAGCAGCTCCGACAGACCGGGCTGCACGGGCGCGTCGAACGCGCGGTGAACGGACGGCTGACGGAGATCGAGATCGATCAGCA
>Ga0075367_10000532_pt1 | contig 14389 bp, 15 predicted proteins | sample EndMethybrTD3032_FD_71399 | JGI IMG/M metagenome (GOLD analysis project Ga0075367, IMG submission 71399) | Populus endosphere microbial communities from Tennessee, USA - Endosphere MetaG P. TD hybrid TD303-2 | ecosystem: Host-associated > Plants > Roots > Endosphere | place: USA: Tennessee... | reverse complement strand
GATCTAACCGCAGCCGCAATCGTCAGGCAGCAGCCGCTGGTCCATGGCGCGGGCAGGCTCGGGGCAGCCGGCCGGGCCCACCACCTTGGCCGGCACGCCGGCGACCGTGGTCTCCGGCGGTACCTCCTTCAGCACCACGCTGCCGGAGGCGATGCGCGAGCAGTTGCCGACGCGGATGTTGCCTAGCACCTTGGCGCCGGCGCCGATCATCACGTTGTCGCCGATCTTGGGATGGCGGTCGCCCGTCTCCTTGCCCGTGCCGCCGAGCGTCACGCCCTGCAGCAACGAGCAGTTGTCGCCGATGGTAGCGGTCTCGCCGATGACGATGGCGGTGCCGTGGTCGAACATGATGCCCTTGCCGATCTTGGCCGCCGGATTGATGTCGACGGCGAAGATGCGTGAGCTCTGGCTCTGCAGGTAGAGCGCAAAGTCGCGCCGCCCGTTCTTGAGCAGCTCGTGGGCGAAGCGGTACGTGACGAGCGCGTGGAAGCCCTTGAAGTAGAGCAGCGGCTCGATATAGCGGCTGCAGGCCGGATCGCGGTCGTATACGGCGGCGAGGTCGGCGCGAAAGGCCGTGCCGAGTTCCGGATGGTCGACCAGCACCTGAGCGAAGGTCTGGCTGATCAGCCCGGCATCGACGTCCGAGTGGTTCAGGCGCTGCGCCAAGCGATGACAGACCGCGTCTTCCAGCCGAGGCTGGCTCAGGATGGTCGCGTAGATGAATCCGCCGAGCGCCGGTTCGTTGCGCGCGACCTCCTCGGCCTCTTCCCTCAGCGCCGTCCAGATCGGGTCGACGGAGGCGACGCCGGCACGCTGTGTCAGTCGCGATTTCGCTGCCATGACTCTCTCCTCCGGTCGTTGGACCGTTTCCGAGGCTTGGCCTCAAGCAGGTAATGAGGCCGAAAGCTCAAGTCAATGCACGCCGTTGCGTTGACGCCCCGCTGCAGGTTCCTGGCGTCGCCCACGGGCTCGGCGCACCGGGCACCTGCCAAGCATGCACGGCGCTGCTACATGCGTGGTGTGCAATTAAGATCGCGTGCAGCCCCCCCTATCCGATCGCGCAGGCTGTACCGGTCCTGGCGATGGTTGCCGGTGCGACCTGCTGCGAGCCATGCAGCCGCGTCGGGTGAGGGTCCCACGCGGCGCATCTTCAGGAGGTCATGGCCGACTTTTGCACATGCACATCCCGTGCGACGGTCGGCCACCTCATCTCCACCCGCAGGGCACTACTTCTTGGCTTCCTGCTCGATCCCGTTGATGGCTTTGGCCAGGAAATCGACGATCGCCAGGCGCAGCTCGGAGTCGGTGACCTGCACGCCCTTCTCGTCGAAGTCCTTGCGCACCTTGCGGAAAACGTCCTCGTCACCCTTCTCGGCAAGATCCGCCTTGCGTACCGCGCGTACGTAATCCTCAAGCGCCGGCCCGGTAAGCCCCAGCTTCGACCCTGCCCATTCGCCAAGCAGCTTGTTGCGGCGCGCCTCGGCCTTGAACCTAAGCTCCTGATCCATCGCAAATTTCTTCTCGAACGACTTCTCGCGTTCGTCGAACGTGGTCATCGACCAAACCCTCCTTCGGAGCCTTGTGTTCCCGGCGTGTTCCAGCTGGCGTCCATGGTTTCATGACCGCCCTGCCTGCAGGTTCAGTTGAGCCATAGCCCGACCCGCGCCCCGAAATCAACCAAACCCGGAGCGGCCCTGCTGCACCTGTTCAGATAAGGCTGATCCGATTGTTTCCAACAGGGGGTTCGGCTACTGTCCGAGCCGATCGCTCCCCCGATGGAAGCTGATCGGCCGGCTCCAAGGGTGCAGCGCACAAACGGGCTGCAGGTACCCAGCAGCACTGGTCCGGATCTCTGAATTAAGTCCGCAGAAGCTCGATCCGAGGACGACAAGAAAATGAACAGGCGGCGCCGCGTGTACGAGGGTAAAGCCAAGGTGCTTTACGAAGGCCCAGAGCCAGGCACGCTCATTCAGCATTTCAAGGATGATGCCACCGCTTTCAACAACAAGAAGCACGCCCTGATCGAGGGCAAAGGCGTGCTCAACAACCGCATCTCCGAATACATCTTCATGAAGTTGAACGAGATCGGCGTGCCGACCCACTTCATGCGCCGCATCAACATGCGCGAGCAGCTGATCCGCGAGGTGGAGATCATCCCGCTCGAAGTGGTGGTGCGCAACGTGGCGGCGGGCTCGCTGTCGACGCGCCTCGGCCTGGAGGAAGGCAAGGCGCTGCCGCGTTCGATCATCGAATTCTACTACAAGAACGATCAGCTCGGCGACCCGATGGTCTCCGAGGAGCACATCACCGCATTCGGCTGGGCCAACCCTCAGGAGATCGACGAGGTGATGGCGTTGGCCCTGCGCATCAACGACTTCCTGGTTGGCCTCTTTCTCGGCATCGGCATCCGGCTGGTCGACTTCAAGGTCGAGTTCGGCCGCCTGTGGGACAACGAGCAGATGCGCATCGTGCTGGCCGACGAGATCAGCCCCGACTGCTGTCGCCTGTGGGATGCAGCAAACGGCGACAAGCTCGACAAGGACCGCTTCCGCCGCGACCTCGGCGGCGTGCTGGAGGCCTACCAGGAGGTGGCCCGCCGGCTCGGCGTGCTGACCGAGAACCCGCGGCCCAAGGGCAGCGGTCCGGTGCTCGTGAGTTCCAAGCCCAACTGAACCAGAAGCCAACAGGGAATAGGGAGTAGCGAAGAGGGCATCGGTTCTCGAGAGCAGCGCCATTCGCTGCTCACCATTCGCCACTCGCTATCTGGCAATGAAAGCACGCATCAAGATCACCTTGAAAAACGGCGTCCTTGACCCGCAGGGCAAGGCCATCCAGCATGCCCTGGCGAGCCTCGGCTTCACCGGCGTCAACGACGTCCGGCAGGGCAAGTACATCGAGGTCGACCTGGCCGAGACCAGCGAGACAACCGCCCGCGAGCAGGTGGATAAGATCTGCAAGGACCTGCTCGCCAATACCGTCATTGAGAACTACGCCTACGAGTTGGTAAAGTGATGTCTAGTCATTTCAGCTCCTCGCGCATGTTGAAGGCCCTGCGGGTCGCCGGGCTCGGCGCTTTGGCCCTGTTCGCCGCCTCCGCCACCAGCCAGACTGCGGTCACCACCACGGGCTTCGAGAACCCTGAGTACCGCTACAGCGTGGCGCTGCCGACCGGCTGCCGACACGAGGAGGGCCCCGGCACGCTGGAGGCCGTTTGCTCGGTCGAGCTCGATCCCGACAAGAGTGCGGAGGCCAGCGCCGCCTCGTCGCTCGTCATGGAGGTTGTGGCCGAACCGGTCCCCGACGACGCCGGCAAGGCTCCATCCGCGCTGGCGCAGAATTTCGGTGAAGGCCAGTTCCGCCAGGAGCTGCCCGAGACGGTGTGCGGCGAGAGCGACGATAGCCGCGTCAAGATCGACAATGTCGACAAGGCTGTCGAAGAGACGCGAGTCGTTTACACTGCCAGCGTCACCTGTCCTGGCATCAAGTTCCTGGCGCTGGGCGAGCGGCGTGCAACCGCGCGCTACCTGATTACGCCGGGGCTGCGGTATCGGCTGATGGCGCGTGCGCTGAGCGAGGACTACGAGCAGCGCAAGGATGCCATCGACGCGTTCTTTTCGAGTTTCAAGGTGCTCGCGCAGGACAAGCGGAACTAGCCTGGGCGCAATTGATGGGGGCATCGCCATGAAGGCCTGCGTCGTCGTTTTCCCCGGCTCCAACTGTGACCGCGACATCAAGGTCGCGCTGGAGGCCGTGTCCGGCAAGCCGGCGCACATGGTCTGGCATGCCGACAGCAGCGTACCGGCCTGCGACCTGATCGTGCTGCCCGGCGGCTTCTCCTATGGCGACTACTTGCGGTGCGGCGCCATGGCCGCTCATTCGCCCGTGATGCGCGACGTTGTCGCCAAAGCAAGGGCCGGCACCATGGTGCTTGGCATCTGCAATGGCTTCCAGGTTCTCACCGAATCAGGACTGCTGCCTGGAGCGCTGATGCGCAACGCCTCGCTCAAGTTCGTCTGCAGGGACGTGCACCTGAAGGTCGAGCAGGTCGAGACTCCCTTCACCCGGCGCTACGGCCGCAACGAGATCATCCGTGTTCCCGTCGCGCACGGCGACGGGAACTACTTCGCCGATCAGGCAACGCTCGATACGCTGGAAGGCGAAGGCCGGGTCGTGTTCCGCTACGTCGACAAGGCCGGCAATGCCACCGCCGAAGCCAATCCCAACGGCGCCCTGCATAACATCGCCGGCATCTGCGACGCGCGCCGCCGCGTGCTCGGCATGATGCCGCATCCCGAGCGCCTGTTCGAGCCGATGCTGGGCGGCGTCGACGGACGCCGGCTGCTGGAAAGTGTCGTCGAGGGCCTCGCGGCCTGACCCCGGCATGCCCTTCCTGCCCGACCCTCCGGTGCTGATCGCCTATTCGCTGGCCTGTCTGGTGCTCTTCATCACGCCCGGGCCGGACATGAGCTTGTTCCTGGCCAAGACAGTCGCGGGAGGCCGCCGGGCAGGCATCGCCGCCTTCACCGGCGCTTCGCTCGGTTGTGTCGTGCATTCGGCGCTGGCCGCCTTCGGCCTGTCGGCGCTGATTGCCGCCTCGCCCACAGCTTTTCTCGCTCTCAAAATGATCGGCGCAACCTATCTGCTCTGGCTCGCCGTCGACGCCGTGCGGCGTGGCTCGTCGCTGCATGTCAGAGACACCAAGCCCAGCGCGGCAGCATTCTGGCGCACGCTCACGCTCGGCTTCAGTGTGAATATGACCAACCCCAAGGTTGTGCTTTTCTTCATCACTTTCCTGCCGCAGTTCGTGCAGGCGGACGATCCGCACGCCAGCGCCAAGCTGCTGTTCCTTGGCATCTATCTCGTTGCTGTCTGCTTCCCGCTTGGCATCGCCATGATCCTTGGCGCCGAACGGGTCGTGAACGGCCTCAAGGCTCGCCCGCGCCTGCTACGCGGCATCGACTGGCTATTTGCCGGCGTGTTCGGCGCATTTGCCGTCAAGATTCTCGCCACACAGGCTCGCTGACCACTCCCCGCCGCCGCTCTCGTGCGGTTGGCCGCCACAGTGCTGCCTTCTGCGTCGTCGAGTAGACCAGCACCATGCAGAAAGCGATCCCGCAGCCGGAGCCGCGCAAGGCCGCGGTCGCCTTCATCTTCAGCATCGTGCTGCTCGACGTCATCGCGCTCGGCATCGTCATTCCGGTGCTGCCCAAGCTGGTCGAGAGCATGCTCGGCGGCGACACACCGCGCGCGGCCGAGCTCTATGGCCTGTTCGGCACCGCCTGGGCGCTGATGCAGTTCGTGTGCTCGCCCGTGCTGGGTGCACTGTCGGACCGCTTCGGCCGCCGCCCCGTGCTACTCATCTCGATGCTGGGCCTGGGGTTCGACTACATCCTGATGGCGCTCGCCCCGACGCTGGCCTGGCTGTTCGTCGGCCGCATCATCTCCGGCATCACCTCTGCCAGCTTCTCGACCGCCTATGCCTACATCGCCGACATCACGCCGCCTGAGAAACGCGCCGGCGCATTCGGACTGGTGGGAGCCGCGTTCGGCGTCGGCTTCGTGCTCGGGCCGGCGATCGGCGGGCTGCTGGGAACCGTCGATCCACGCCTGCCGTTCTGGATCGCCGCCGCCTTCTGCCTAACCAATGCCGCCTGCGGATACTTCCTGCTGCCGGAGTCTCTCCCCCCCGAGCGGCGCATGCCGTTCCAGTGGGCGCGCGCCAATCCTGTCGGCTCGCTACGTTTGCTGCGCACGCACCATCAGCTGATGGGTCTGGCCGGCGTGGCCTTCCTGTCGAACTTGGCCCACGCCGTGCTGCCGTCGGTCGCCGTCCTTTACTGCAGCTACCGCTACGGCTGGAGCGACCAGGTCATGGGGCTGACGCTCGCCGCGGCGGGCGTGGGATCGGGCATCGTGCAGGGCTTCCTCATCCGGCCGGCGATCGGATGGTTTGGCGAGCGTAACGCGCTCGCCGTCGGACTTCTGTTCGGCACCGTCGGATTTGCCGTCTACGGACTAGCAGAAACCAGCGCCTGGTTCTGGTCGGGCCTTCCGCTGATGGCATTGTGGGGTCTTGCAAGCCCCGCACTGATGGGCATCATGACGCGCCACGTCGGCGGCTCCGAGCAAGGCCAGCTGCAGGGCGCCAATGCCAGCTTGATGGCCGTGGCGAACCTGATCGGACCCACCCTTTTCGGCTTCATCTTCGCCTGGTCGATCACGCCTGCAGCAGCGCTGCATCTGCCGGGCGCACCGTTTCTCCTCGCCTCGGCCTTACTAGGCGCCGGCGCCGTCGTGGCATGGCAGGTCACGCGCCCTGCGCTGGCACCGGCGTAGCTTTACGACCGGCTCCGTCGGTGCAGGTCGCACACTCGATCTGCACCGTCACGTGATCTACACCATAGCGCTCGCGCAGCCGGGCGCCGATCGCCAGCGTGACCTGCTCGCTCACGCTGAGATCGGCGACCCGCGCATGCAAAGTCAGCATCGGCTTGTCTTCTGTCAGCGACCACGCATGCACGTGATGCACGTTCTCGACGCCCGGGACGGCCGCCTCCAGATCGGCGCGGATCTTGTCGATGTCGAGGTGATCCGGCGCACCCTCCAGCAGGATGTGTCCCGACTCGCGCACCAGGAACCACGCACTGCGCAGGATGATGCATGCCACCAGCACTGACAGCAGCGGATCGATCGGGGTCCATCCGCTCCACAGGATGACGATGGCCGCAACCATCGCCGCCACCGAGCCGAGCATGTCGCCCACGACATGCAGGATGGCGCCGCGCACGTTCAGGTCCTGGCTCTCTGCGCCATGCAGCACGAAGAACGCCACGATGTTCACGAGCAGCCCCAGGATCGCCACCGCCAGCATGGGCCCGCCCAGCACTTCGACAGGCTCGCGCAGGCGGTGCACGGCCTCCCAGGTCACAGCCGCCGCGATGAAGAACAGCGTCAGCCCGTTGCTGTAGGCGGCCAGCACCTGGAACCGGTGCGACCCATACGTGCGCCGCTGGTCGGGCGGCTTGCGCGACATCCATATCGCCAGCCACGCCAGCGCCAGGGACGCCGAATCGGCCAGCATGTGGCCCGCATCGGCTATCAGCGCCAGCGACCCCGAGATAACGCCGGCGATCGCCTCGGCCACCATGAATCCACAGGTCAGCAGCGCCGCCCATCCGAGACTGCGCGCATTCAGGTTCCCGGAACCGCTTCCGCTCCCGTGCGCGTGGCCGCCGGAATGGGTGTGTCCGTGACCCTGGTGATGGCTGTGATCGTGGTTCATTCCGTCGCTGCTTTTCTGCCCAGGATGCGTGCCCGACCAAACATATAGGAGCATGCCTACCGAATAGTCATAGGCGCGCAACTCTGTCGTGGGTTGCGGCGCGGCGAGCCGGGACTCCTCCGGCGTTGGCGGCTATAAGCAGCCCTGAAAACGTGCATCCCAACCAGCCCGAGTTGCCTAGCCTCAGCATGGACGCCAAAGCCAGACCCGCCATCACCCCCGCGATCGTCGCCGAGCACGGGCTCAAGCCCGACGAATACCAGCGGCTGCTCGAAATCCTCGGCCGCGAGCCCTCGCTGACCGAGCTCGGCATCTTTTCGGTGATGTGGAGCGAGCACTGCTCCTACAAATCCAGCCGCGTCTGGCTCAAGACCCTGCCCACCAAGGGTCCGCAAGTGATCCAGGGACCTGGCGAGAACGCCGGCGTGGTCGACCTCGGTGACGGCGACGCCGCCGTCTTCAAGATGGAGAGCCACAACCACCCCTCCTACATCGAGCCCTATCAGGGTGCAGCCACCGGTGTCGGCGGCATCATGCGCGACGTGTTCACCATGGGCGCGCGCCCGGTAGCCAACCTCAACGCGCTACGCTTTGGCGACCCGTCCCACCCCAAGACGCGCCACCTCGTCTCGGGCGTCGTCGCCGGCATCGGCGGCTATGGCAATTGCACGGGCGTACCCACCATCGGTGGCGAGACCAACTTCGACCCCGGCTACAACGGCAACATCCTGGTCAACGCCATGTGCGTCGGCCTCGCCAAGACCGACAAGATCTTCTACTCGGCCGCCAAGGGCGTCGGTCTGCCCGTCGTCTACGTCGGCTCCAAGACCGGCCGCGACGGCATCCACGGCGCCACCATGGCGTCGGCCGAATTCGACGACAAATCCGACGAGAAGCGCCCGACCGTGCAAGTGGGCGATCCCTTCACCGAGAAGCTTCTCATCGAGGCGTGCCTCGAGCTGATGGCCACCGACATGATCGTCGCCATCCAGGACATGGGCGCCGCCGGCCTTACCTCGTCCACCTCCGAGATGGCCGACAAGGGCGGCGTCGGCATCGACCTCGACCTCGACCGGGTGCCGCAGCGCGAGCCCGGCATGACCGCGTACGAGATGATGCTCTCCGAGAGCCAGGAGCGCATGCTGATGATCCTGAAGCCCGGCCGCGAGGCCGAAGCTGAAGCGATCTTCAAGAAATGGGGCCTCGACTTCGCCGTGATCGGCAAGACCACCGACACCGGCCGCATGATCGTGACCCACAAGGGCAAGGTGGAAGCCGACCTGCCCGTCGCAACGCTCGCCAATTCTGCGCCCTTGTATGAGCGGCCCTGGGTGCCGACCGTGCCGCCCAAGCTCATCCTGCCGGAGTGGGTGGCCGCGCCCAACAGCATCCTCGGCACGCTCAAGACCATGATGGGCACGCACCATCTGGCGTCCCGCCGGTGGATCTGGGAGCAGTACGATCACATGGTGATGGGCGATACCGTCCAGCGGCCGGGCGGCGATGCCGGTGTTGTGCGCGTACACGGCACGAAGAAGGCGATCGCCGCGACCTGCGATGTCACCCCGCGCTATGTGGCCGCTGATCCGGTGATGGGCACCAAGCAGGCCGTGGTCGAGACCTGGCGCAACCTGATCTCGGTCGGCGCCGATCCACTCGCCATCACCGACAACATGAACTTCGGCAACCCTGAGCGCCCCGACGTGATGGGGCAGTTCGTCGGCGCGGTGCAGGGCATGAAGGAGGCCTGCGAGGTCCTCAAATACCCGGTCGTGTCGGGCAACGTCTCGCTCTACAACGAGACCAACGGCGCGGCGATCCCGCCCACTCCGGCCATCGGCGGCGTCGGCCTGATCCCGGACGTCGCACACATGGCCCATCTCGCGCTCCGGTCGGACGGCGATCTGCTGGTGTTGGTCGGGCGCGAAGCCGGCCACCTTGGCCAATCCCTCTATCAGCAGATCGTCACCGGCAAGCTCGAGGGCGCTCCCCCGCAGGTCGATCTGGCCGACGAGATCAAGGCCGGCAACCTTGTTCGCACCCTGATCCGGGAGGGCAAGATCGCCGCCGTGCACGATGTCAGCGACGGCGGCCTGTTGGTGGCCATCGCCGAGATGGCGCTGGCTGGCGAGATCGGCGTGCAACTCTTCCCCTACGAGGGCAAGGTGCCCGCGCACGCCGCCTGGTTTGGCGAGGACCAGGGCCGCTATGTGTTGGAGGCCTCGCCCATCCTGGCGGAGGAAATCATCGAGCGGGCCCGCCTGCTGGCCCTGCCCGCCCGTGTGGTCGGCCGCGTCGGCGGCGATGGCCTCGCCTTGAAGGGCGAAAGCGCCCTGAAGCTCTCTGACTTGCGGGCGGACAACGAAGCCTGGCTGCCGGCCTACATGGCTGCTGCATCGCCGACGGTCTAGCGGCAGCGGCCGAAAGGCTCGCTGCTTCCACGCAAAGTCACATGCGGTCATCGCATAGCAGATATGCCGTTAGTCCTATACAGGATTGGCTAGCAAAATATTGCGCTGCGACCTCCGTATGGCGGTGGGCACGACCTCAATTCATGAGTGGGAGAGTAAGCAAGCGACGCCGGGGCTTGCTGAGGCGCGCTGATTTTCTGTGGTCAGTGGCCATTTCGCGGCACCAGCCAAAAAGCAACTTTGCTTGAGGGGCAACGAAGCTCAAACTGAGCCTTGGTTGGTCCGGCACCCCGCACCGGACCTACCCGAAGAGCGGAAGGACCGGCCCACACTCCATAGCTTTTTGGTCGGTCCTCCTGCTCCAGCTCTCTTGCCTTCGAGCACTGCGATCTGTGGGGCAGTGTCCTTGTTCATCGATACGACCTACCGGCAACGATCGACCGATGTCGTCGCCACGGCCTCTCCTTCAATTGAGACCTGTGCATAGGCCGAGCCCGTGCAGAACGGGAAAGGGGGCAATGACTTCACCGAACGTCGTCTTTCGAGGCCGTTCGGCAGCCCCTCCCGTTGGCGCATGCGCAAGGTGAAGGTGGCGGTCGGCGTGCACGTCGGACTATGATCCGGCAAAGCTAACGCACGCTCGCGGAGACCCCACTCACATGCCCATGGACTCCAAGGAGATTGCGCGCCTGATAAAGGCCCGCTTTCCCGACGCTGAGGTCACCATCAGGGACTTGGCCGGCGACGGCGATCATTTCGCCGCTCACGTGGTGGCCAAGGACTTCGCCGGCAAGACGCGCGTGCAGCAGCACAAGATGGTCTACGACGCTCTGGAGGGCCGTATGGGCGGCGTGCTGCATGCCTTGGCCCTGACCACCGCAGCCCCGAAAAGTTGACTTTGCCGGGCGCTTACCCACATGCTTGAAAGCAACCCCGGCAGCTGGTGCAACGGCTGTCGTTCGCGATGACGCGGAAAGGAAGCAGCATGAGCGAGCAGGCCGTACACGATTGGATTCGCAAGGCAATCGCGAACAACGACGTCGTGTTGTTCATGAAGGGCACCAAGACCTTCCCGCAATGCGGCTTCTCTAGCCAGGTGGCCCAGATCCTCGGCCACATGGGCGTCGACTACAAGGACGTCAACGTCCTGGAAGACATGGGCATTCGCGAAGGCATCAAGAGCTTTTCCGACTGGCCGACGATCCCCCAGCTGTACGTCAAGGGCGAGTTCGTCGGTGGCTGCGACATTATTCGCGAGATGTTCCAGCAGGGCGAGTTGCTGCAGCTGTTCGACGACAAGGGCGTCAACTACGACCGGGCCAAAATGACGGCCTGACCGGCCTTTCCCCGACATATTGCCGCCGCCTCTCACCGACATAGCTAGGCCCGGGGTTGCAGCTCCGGGAAAGCGCTCCGCGTATGACGCTCGGTGGCCGTAGGTTTCTGTTAAGTCTGGCCATCGTCGCAGCCAGCGTTTGCCTGGCGCTCGGCGTGAGCCTGCCCATCATCAAGCTCACCAAGTTCGTGTTCTTCACCTACGAGCACTCGCTGATCTCGACGGTGAACGCGCTGATCCGGTCCGGGCAGACCTTCCTTGGCGTCACGGTGCTGGTCTTCTCGATCGTCCTGCCCGTCCTGAAGCTGACCTATCTGCTGCTGCTGTCGACGCTGCCGCAACGCGAGCTGCGCCGCCTCTCCCGCCATCTGCGTGCGCTTGAGTGGCTCGGCAAGTGGTCGATGCACGACGTGCTGGTGCTGTCGCTGTCGATCTTCTTCATCAAATCGCAGGGGGTGTACGACGCCAAGAGTCTCAACGGAGTGTACTTCTTCACCGCCGCCGTGATGTTCATGATCCTCGCCTACGCCTGGCTCGGCAGGGACGCAGCCGCGGGTGAGAACGCCGCGCCACGCAAGACCGTGCCGCCTGCCTCCACGCTTCGCAACTTCGCCTTCAGCTTCCTCATCATCCTCGCCACCGTCTTCTTCGCCCTCGGCGTCATGCTGCCGGCCATCCGTTTCACCACCGTATTCGTGTGGACCAACCAGCATTCGATCGCCACCATCATCTGGGCGCTCTACAAGAACGAAGAATTCTTTCTCTGTTTCGTCATCTTCATGTTCTCGATCTTCTTTCCCTTTATGAAGCTCTTCTACCTGCTGACGCTGGTCACCTCGCCCGACATGCCGAGTGAATTCCGCGACAAATCGATCTCGGCGATGGAATGGCTTGGACGCTATTCCATGACGGATGTAATGGTGCTGGCGCTGATGATCTTCTACGTGAACGCGTCGGGGTACACCGAAGCCTCGGTGCTGCCGGGCGTCTACTTCTTCGCGGCGTCGACCCTGATGACCATGTTTGCTTACGGCTGGGCGAATTCCATCAATCCGGGCACCGCCCCTCGCCACGCCACCCTGCAGGCCCGACTCGCCAGCATCGCCCCGCAAACCGGTACCGATCATCACGAGCGTGCCTTTTGAGCCACTCCCCACCAGTCACGTGCGGTTATCCACATCCCGAGGCAACCATATTGCCACTTTGTTGTGGGTGCATGGGGCCCGTCGGACGCAAAATGCCTTGCGCTTCGGCCGCCGCTGTCCTGCGGGAAAGGACGCTATCATGAGCCTGCGCCGCCCACGTTGTATTGCTCCGCTGCTGGCAGCCTCGCTGTCCGCAATGCTGGCAGCGTGTGCGCTGTCCGGTGGCGAAACGCCCGGAGCCAATCTGGGCGATCCCGCCTTGGCCACCAAGCCGTCCACGGCGGGCGCGGCGAACGAGACCCAGCAGCCTGCCAAGACCGCCACGCGCGCGGAGCCCCCGAAAACCGCCGCTCGCGCAGAGCCTCCCAAAACGGCTGCGCGCCCAGAGCCCGCCAAGACGGCCACACGCCAGGAGCCGGCGAAAACGGCCGCTCGCGCAACGCCGCTACCGGCGACACCCACGGAAACGTCAGCTTGCGCCGAAGGCGGCGACTGCATGGCGCAACTGAAGCGGATGGTGGACGGCACCAACCGCACCTGGGTCGGCCGTGCCGAGCCACCGCAGCAGTTTGCCGACGGCACGCGTCTGTTTGCCTACCGTGCGCTGCGTCCGAACCTGAACTGCCGTGAGCTGGGCCTGGCGCTGACCGAGATCGACACGTCACGCAAGCGGCTGCAGGATCCGGCTTCAGCCATCAGCCCCGATCGCGTGGAACGCGTTGCCGCACTGGCAGCGGACGTTGCGGGCGAGCTCAAGACCGAGCATGCGGGTCGCTGCTCGTCGAGCGGCACCAGGACCACGGCCGCCGGTGCCGACCGCACGCCCTCGCAATAGCGCAAAATCAGAACCGCCCCGGTTTGCACCAGGGCGGCTCCTGCATTCTCCGCCTGAATATAGGCTCTGAGCCGCGTCAGCGGCTGTAGAATTCGACCACCAGATTGGGCTCCATGTGCACCGGGAAGGGCACGTCGGCCAACGCCGGAATGCGCGTCAGCTTGGCGGTCATCTTGTTGTGGTCGGCCTCGACGTAGTCGGGCACATCGCGCTCGGCGCTCTTGATGGCCTCCAGCACCAGTGCTAGCTGCTTGGCCTTGCCCTGCACTTCCACCACGTCGTTGACGCGGCAGCGGAAGCTCGAGACGTTCACCCGGCGGCCGTTCACCGTCACATGGCCATGGCTCACCAGCTGGCGCGCGGCGAACACTGTCGGCACGAACTTGGCGCGATAGACCACCGCATCGAGCCGCCGCTCCAGCAGCCCGATCAGGTGCTCCGACGTCGAGCCCTTGAGGCGCGCCGCCTCCTTGTAGACCCGGCTGAACTGGCGCTCGCCGATGTTGCCGTAGTAACCCTTCAGCTTCTGCTTGGCGCGCAGCTGCTGGCCATAGTCCGACAGCTTGCTGCTGCGCCGCTCGCCGTGCTGGCCGGGGCGTGTCTCGCGCTTGTTGATGGGGCTCTTGGGCCGCCCCCAGATGTTCTGGCCCAGACGGCGGTCGATCTTGTGCTTGGCGCGGATGCGCTTGGTCATTGGTAGTACTCCGGTGGTCGCCAAAGGCGATCGTTGCAGACGTGGAGCACCCCCTCCTCTGCTCGCAGCAGCTGTGCTGCAGGCCGACAGGCATCCATCGACTTAACGGATGCCGCAGGTGTGCGATTGGCGGGCCGCTGGCCCGCGCCCGGGGTTATAGTGGAAAGTCGAGCCGCGTCAATGCGCTCGCGGGTTGCTTCGGCCGCCTATTTGGTCAACGTGCCGGAAACGGGCTCTGCGCGCGGCGCCGCCGGATCGTCCTTGGCGGCCGGGATGGCCGGGACCTCGTTGATGTAGGCCAGGACACGCGACTTGATGTCCTCCCGCAGACGGTCCGTGCAGGGCTCGGTCCACGCCGGCCCCTTGGTGATCACCTCCATGCCGATTTCGCCATCGCCCTCGAACATGACCCGCACGGTGCCGGTCAGGTAGGCGACCGTGGTCGCATGCAGCAGGGTGATGAACACCAGCTGCTGCTTGGTCCACCGCTCGGAGGCGATCTCCCGCTGCATCATGCTTTGAAAGTTGGCGTTCTGCTCCTCGGGCAGGCTGCAGTACTGCGCCCTGGCCGAGCGGTCGGCGACCGCCACGATCTCCTTGGCCTTTTCCAGAGGCACCACGATCTCACCCTTCTTGGTGCGATCGATGGTGACCACTTCGCCGTTCGGCTGGCGGAACTGGCGCGG
>Ga0075367_10000531_pt1 | contig 14401 bp, 7 predicted proteins | sample EndMethybrTD3032_FD_71399 | JGI IMG/M metagenome (GOLD analysis project Ga0075367, IMG submission 71399) | Populus endosphere microbial communities from Tennessee, USA - Endosphere MetaG P. TD hybrid TD303-2 | ecosystem: Host-associated > Plants > Roots > Endosphere | place: USA: Tennessee... | reverse complement strand
GCGCTCGTTCGGCACCAGCTCGCGGTACTCGCCGCCGAACGAATGGCCCTGGCCGCTCGAGAAGCTGGTGAACGACATCCGGAATGTGCCGCCGACGCGGGCATCCAGGTGATCGACCTTGCAGGTGAAGCCGTAGGGCGGCAGCCACTTGGCCATCGCGTCGGCATCGAGGAAGGCGCGGTAGACGCGCTCGGGGGTGGCGCGTAGAACGCGGTGGAGCTTGACGGTATTGGGCATGATGACTCGGTTGTGTAGAAGCAGAGGAAGGCCCTCTGACTCTACGACGATCGGCAGCGCATGAAATCGACAACCGCGTTCTCCTTCTAAGATCGCCGGTGTGAAGCCTGCAAGGAGGTTTGCCATGCCAGCGATCTCGCGACGCCATGCCATCGGTCTGCTCGGTGCAACGGCGTTGTCGCCCGCGCTGCTTCCCGGTGGCGCCGCCGCACAGGGCGCGGCGATGCAGTCGTGGCCGCTCGGCACGGCGCGGCGCACCGGCATCCACGACCTCGCACCAGCCCCCGACGGCGGCGTGTGGTTCAGCGCGCAGGCGAGCGGCCATCTCGGCTGGTTCGACCCGCGCACCGCGCGCACCGAGCTGATCGCGCTCGGCGCCGGCTCGTCCCCGCACGGCGTGATCCCGGGGCCCGACAAGGCGGCCTGGATCACCGACGGCGGGCAGGGCGCGATCGTGCGCGTCGGGTGGCCCGATCGCTCGGTGCGTGTCTTCCCGCTGCCGAGCGGCGCGCCTTACGCGAACCTCAACACGGCGAGCTTCGACGCCGACGGCGACCTGTGGTTCACCGGGCAGAGCGGCGTCGTCGGCAAGCTCGCCGTGAAGAGTGCCACCGTGACGGTGAAGGACGCGCCGAAGGGCCGCGGCCCGTACGGCATCTGCACGACGCCGCACGGCGACGTGTGGTGGTGCTCGCTGGCCGGCTCGTTCATCGCGCGCATCGACAGGCACACCGGCGAGTCGACGGTGGTCGAACCGCCTACCAAGAACCAGGGCGCGCGCCGCGTCTGGAGCGACAGCCGCGGGCGCATCTGGGTCAGCGAATGGCTGAGCGGCCAGGTGTCGGTGCACGACCCATCGGCCAAGAGCTGGAAGAGCTGGAAGCTGCCCGGCGACAACCCGCGCCCTTATGCCGTCTACGTTGATGGGCACGACAAGGTCTGGCTCAGCGACTTCGGCGGCAACGCGGTCTTCCGCTTCGACCCCGGCAGCGAGAAGTTCGAGCGCTTCGGCTTCCCGCGCGAGGCCGCCAACGTGCGCCAGATCCACGGGCGTGCGGGCGAGGTGTGGTTTCCGGAGAGCGGGACCGAGTACATCTCGGTGATCCGGACCGGATGACGGTCGGTCACGTCACGCGGCGCAGCCTGCTGGCCTCGCTTGGCTGTGCTGTTGCCGGCCCGCTGGCAGGGTGTGCGGAGTTTCTGCGCGGCCAGGTCTACGACAGGTCCGTCGAAGCAGATGAAGCGTCGCGCGCCGCGTTGCCGGTCGAGCCGCCCGCGCTTGCATCACGCCCGGCGCTGCCGCCGCTGTTCGACGACATCGAGAAGCGCACCTTCGATTTCTTCTGGGCCACGGCCAACCCGAGCAACGGGCTGGTGCCCGATCGCTACCCGAGCCCGTCGGCGGCCAGCGTTGCCGCGATCGGGTTCGCGCTGACCGCCTACGTGATCGGCGAGGACCGCGGCTTCATCACGCGCGAGCAGGCTCGACAGCGCACGCTGAGCACCGTGCGCTTCTTTCGCGATGCGCCGCAGGGCCTGGGCAGGCGCGGCATGGCCGGCCACAAGGGATTCTTCTATCACTTCCTCGACATGAAGACCGGCACGCGCGCCGGCCCCAGCGAACTCTCGACCGTCGACACGGCGCTGCTCTTGGGCGGCCTGCTGCATGCCCAGGTCCACTTCGGCGGCGACCACCCGGACGAGGCCGAGATCCGTGCCGGCGTCGATGCCATCTACTGGCGCGTCGACTGGAAGTGGGCACAGGTGCGCGGGCACTTGATCAGCCTGAGCTGGAGTCCCGAAGAAGGGTTCGCACCGTACGACTGGGGCGGCTACAACGAGGCCATGCTGGTGGTGCTGCTCGCGCTCGGCTCGCCGACCCACCCGGTCGATGCCGGCGCCTGGAGTGCGTGGAGCGAGAACTACCGGGCGGTCTGGTCGCGCTTCATGGGCTACGAGTACCTGGGCTTCGCGCCGCTGTTCGGCCACCAGTACTCGCACGTGTGGGTCGACTTTCGCGGCATCCAGGACGCGACGATGCGCCAGCGCGGCATCGACTACTTCGAGAACAGCCGTCGCGCCACCTACGCGCAGCGCGCCTACGCGATCGCGAACCCTAAGGGCTGGTCCGACTACGGCGCCAACGTCTGGGGCTTCACCGCCTGCGACGGCCCCGGTTGGCTGCACGACACCGACCGCCGCGGGCGCGGCCGCTTCTTCCTCGACTACAGAGCGCGCGGCACCGGGCTGGCCGGCACGATCGACGACGGCACGATTGCGCCCACAGCGGCGCTGTCGTCGCTGCCGTTCGCACCCGAGATCGTGATTCCTGCGGTCGAGGAGATGCATGCGCGCTACGGCAGCGTCATCTACTCGAGGTACGGCTTTCTCGATTCGTTCAACCGCAGCTTCACGACCATCGATGCCCGGCTCAGCAACGGGCGTGTCGACGCCACCTTCGGCTGGGTCGCAGATGATTACCTGGGCATCGACCAGGGGCCGATCCTCGCCATGATCGGCAACTACCGCAACGAACGGGTGTGGAGCGACATGCGGCGTTGCCTGCCGCTGCGCCGCGGGCTCGAGCGCGCCGGGTTTGGTGGCGGATGGCTCCCCTGACCGCGGCTTTCACGCGCCTACGCTTCGGCGTAGGATTTGCCTTCCGTATCGCTTGGTGCTTGGCTTGAGGATGCGTGCCCTTTCAGCTCCGCGAGTCGTGGGCCTCCTGGCCGGCCTCTATGGCGCGACCGTGGTGGTGCGCTGGCTGTTTCAGTCGGACGCCATCACGCGCCTGATTCCCGACTCGCAGCACCTGGGGATCGTCAACCCGCTGCTCTTCGTTGCGATCGGCATCTGCTTCTTCGCTGCATCGCCACAGCGGCCCCCGCACCACTGGCTCTCGCGACTCTGCGCGATCTGCATCGCCGCCTTGATCGCGTTTCCGCTGGGCTACCTGTTCGAAGCAGCGACCGGCATCGCGCTGGGCATCGACTTCATGCGCACCGGCACCGTGGCGACGGCGGCCAACCTGCATCCCGGGCGGTTGTCTCCCAACGCAAGCCTCGCGTTCCTGCTCACCGGCGTCGCGTTCTGGCTGCTGAGACGACCGCCCACGCCAGCGCGCCGTCTCGTTCTGCTGACGCTGGTGCTGGCGGTCACGGCCATCAGCCTGGCGGCCCTGGCCGGCTATCTCGTGGGCCTGGAAACGCTGTACCAGATGGCGCACTTCAACCGGATGCTGCCGACCACGGCCATCGGCCTGGCGGTCGTCGGTGCCGGCCTGTGGATGCTCTACGACGCGTCGCCGACGTTCGACGCGCAAGACCTTCGGTCGAGCGAGCGGCGCATCAAGCGGCGCTCGATTGCCGTCATCACGCTCGTCGCGCTGGCGGGCGGGGTCGCGGGCTTTGCAGTCATGCGCGACACGTTCGAACGCTCGGTGTCGAAGGACATGCTGCTCACCGCAACCACCAACGCGACCTCGCTGGCCCACGCGCTCGACGTGAGCCTGTGGTTGTCGAGAACGGTCGCCACGCGTCCGGCGATGCGCCAGGCCTTGCAGAAGCTGGGGCAGACGCCGGACGATGCGACGGCCAAGGACTTCCTGCAGAAGGTGGCCGACAGCTTCCTCACGGCCGACCTGACGGGCGTGGAGTTCTACGACACCCACGGCGCGCTCGTCGTGAAGTCCGGTGCGATGGTGCGGCCGCAGACGACAGCCGTGCAGCGGCTGCTGAACGCCGATGCCGGGCAGGCCGCCTTCCTGGGCTGGAAGGACGGCTACCTGCTGTTCGCCGAAAACGACATCGCGGTCGATGGGCGTGTGGTCGGGCGAGTGCTCACCGAGCAGCGCATGCCCTTGTTCGATCGCCTGCTGGCCGACCTCCGCGCGTCGAGCGACACGTCCGACGTCGCGATCTGCGGCCGCGAGGGTGACCAGGCCATCTGCGCCCCCAACCGGTTCAGGCCCTCGGGCTTCGTGACGCCGATGTTCGACGCCGCCGGTAATCCGGGCCTGCCCGTCACCCGGGCCTTGCGCGGCGAACGCGGCGTGCTGTTCATCAAGGACGCGCGCGGCAGCAGCGTGGTTTCGGCGTACGCGCCGATCAAGAACTTCGGTCTCGGCTTTGCGGTGAGAACCGAAGTCGAAACCCTGTATGCACCGCTTCGATCGCGCCTCAATCTGCTGGTGCTGTCGCTGTTCGGGATCGTCGTGCTGGCGATCTATGCTGTCGACAGCCAGGTGAGGCCGCTGCTCACGCAACTGGTCGCGAGCAAGCAACGGCTCAAGGCCATCCTCGAAGACCAATCCGAGCTCGTCTCGCTGGCGAAGCCCGATGGCGAGCTGACTTACGTCAACCCGGCCTATGCGCGGCACTTCGGGATGGCGCCCGAGGAGATGATCGGTGTCAATCTGCTCGACCACGTCGACCCGGCAGACAAGGAGATGGTCCGGCGCGTGATCGCCGACGTCCTGGCGACCGGCAGGGTCGCCACCGGAGAGAACCGCATCGCGGCCACCGGCGGGGCGGAGCGCTGGGTCGCCTGGACCAACGCGCTGCAGCGCGACCCGTCCGGGCAGCCGATGCTCCATTCGGTCGGCCGCGACGTGACCGAACGCAAGCAGGCCGAGCTGGCGCTGCGAGCGAGCCAGGAGCAGCTGACGGAGAAGTCGGCGATCCTCGAAGCCACGCTGGAGCGGATGGAGCAGGGCGTGATGATGGTCAATGCGCAGCGCGTGGTGGAGGTCTGCAACCGGCGCGCGCTCGAACTGCTCGAGCTGCCCAAGGCCTTGATGGCCTCGAAGCCGACCTTCGAGGCGGTGCTGGCCTATCAATGGTCGACCAACGAGTTCACTCAGACGCCGCAGGAGTTGCAGGAATTCGTCCGGCAAGGCGGCATTCTCGATCGGCCGCATTGCTACGACCGCAAGCGCCCGGACGGCCGCGTGATCGAGGTCCACAGCGTGCCCATCGAGGGCGGGGGCGTGCTGCGCACCTACACCGACGTCACCGAGCGCCGGCGCGCCGAAGAGCGCATACGCCACGTTGCGCGCCACGACGGGCTGACCTCGCTGGTGAACCGCGAAGTCTTTCTGGAGCACCTGGCGGGCGCCGTGCAGGCTTCGGAGCGCACCGGCGAGGCGTTTGCCGTGCACTACATCGATCTGGACGGCTTCAAGCCGATCAACGACCGATGCGGCCATGCCATCGGCGACAAGGTGCTCGCGCTGGTCGCGGGCCGCATGCGGCAGATCGCACGCGATGCCGACGTGGTCGCCCGCATGGGCGGCGACGAGTTCGCGATCCTGCAGTACCAGGCGGCGCGCCCCGACGCCGCGCACGGGCTGGCCCTTCGCATCCTCGAAGGGGTCGGGCAGGTGATGGAGATCGAGGCGCACCGGCTGCACGTCGGCGCGTCGATCGGCATCGCGCTGTACCCGGCCGCCGGCGCGGATGCCGATGCGCTCGTGCGCAACGCGGACGCCGCGATGTACGCGGCCAAGGCGAGCGGGCGAGATTGCGTGCGGCTGTTCAGCGCCGAGGGGGAGCCCGCGGTCGCGCTGTGACACCAGAACACGCCGGCTCGAAGACTTCCTCTCATTGAGGGATGCCGCCGTCATCTGCCTGCGCTACGGTCCTTGTCCCGACTCATTGGGAGACAGCCATGGCAACCTTCGGTGAAGCACTCGAAGCGCTCGAGGAATTCCGCGCCGAGCTGGTGAACCTTCAGATGAACGCGCCGATCCCGGAAGCGCAGGCGATGGCGTTCCGGGCCACGGCGGGCGAACCGGCCGACACCCCGCTCGCCAACGTGCACGCCACCGGCGTCGGCGTGCGCGACGACGGCCAGTTCGTCGTCAAGGTCTACATGTTCGACGCGGCGTCGATGCAATCGGCGAGCTCGGTGTCCTTGCTGAGCAAGCCGATGCAAGGCGTGCACGTCGATGTCGAGCACCTGCCGGTGCAGACGGCATTCGATCGCTCGGCATCGCGGAAGGTCGCGACCGCAGCAGCCGGCAACCCCGCCCAGCATCAGGCCAGGCGCCGGCCGGTGCCGGGTGGCGTGGAGATCGGGCCGCTGGGCGGCAACTTCGTCGGCACGCTCGGTTGTTTCGTGCGCCGCGGAGGCGACGGCGCCGGCCCGCTGTTCGTGCTGAGCAACAACCACGTGCTCGCCAACGTCAACCGGTTCCCGCTCGGCACGCCGTTCACGCAGCCGTTCTCGGCCAATGCTTCAGACACGATCGCCAAGCTCAGCTCGTTCGAGCCGATACGGTTCCCCGCCCCGGGCTCGCAGCCGCGCAACGTGATCGACGCGGCCATCGCGGTGGTGACCGACCCGGCGCAAGTGGTCACCGGCAAGATGCTCAACATCAAGAAGTACGTGCCGCAGCTGCTGGCGCCGCGGCCGGGTATGGCCGTCACGAAGGCCGGCCGCACGACCGGGGTCACGACCGGCACGATCCGCGCGATCCGCGTTCGTGGCGTGCAGGTGAACTACGGGACGCGCCAGAACCCGATCATCGCCACCTTCGACAACGCGATCACCATCGTCGGCAGCAACGGCATGCCGTTCAGCAACCCGGGCGACTCGGGGTCGGTGATCCTCGAGCAGACGACGGGCAGGCCGGTGGCGCTGCTGTTCGCCGGCGACTCCGTCACGACGACGGCCTGCGATGTGTCGGTGGCATGTGCGCGGTTCAACGTGCGCCCGGTCTGAGAGCGTTCACGCTGCGCGAGCGCGGACGCGGGGGTACGATCTGGCTCTCAGCGTGCCAGCATCAGCCCCATGAAGCCCGTCCGCATGCACCACCCGGGGGAACCGACCACCGAGGAGCCTCCGCAGCGTCTGCTGGATCTTGCCGACGCGATCGCCGATCCGTCGGTCATCCAGTGCGGCATCACGACCACGCGTGACGGCCGCTGGGGGCTGTATGTCACGGTGCCGGCCGACACCACGGTGCCGATCGCAAGCGTGGAGCAGAAGGCAGAGGGCTTCCCGGTCGTCTACGAGGCCGAGCTCAGCGAGCCCGTGCGCGCTGGGCCTGCGTACCCTCGCCGCAAGCGCTAGGGCTGTTCCGGGGATCGGCGCGCGCCGACTGCGCGCAGGCGCTGGCCCCCATACGGATTGCCGCGCAATTCGCGCTCCTATTGCTTGGGGATGGCATTCGCAGAGGCGCTGCCTAGAGTCCCCGAGAACCACAACGGGGGAACGAGATGCTCATCATTCGCGGCGTCGAGGTCACGCAGGCCATCCAGTACCACCGTGCCGACCAGCACCTGACCGATTCCGCCGATCGCGGGCCCGACAACTCGCTGCGTCTCGTGGCCGGCAAGCCGGCCTGGGCGCGCGTGTATGTCGAGTCCGACGTGGCGGGCACGATTCCCAACGTGACGGGCACGCTGCAGGTCGACTACGGGTTCATGAGCTCGCGCAGCGGGCAGCCCGGCATCACCCTGAACCCGCAGCCCCCGGGCACCGTGACGGCGCAGTTCAACCCCGACTACGACACCACGCGTTCCTCCGCCGCGCTGACCCTGAACTTCGTGATCCCGGCCGGCCGCATGTTCGGCCCCCTGGCGCTCAAGGCCAGCGTCACCGACGGCAACCAGAGTGCCGAGCACCACCTGAACATCGGCGCGACGCTGCGCCAGACCCTGCAGCTGCGCGGCATCATGGTCGGCTACAACGGGCCCGACCCGGCGAACCCGGCGAACAACCTGGTCGTCGCGGCGCCGGGCGTCGCCGACCTTCAAACCACCGCGGCATGGGCGATGCGCATCATGCCGGTCAGCGCCACCGGCGTGTTCCAGGTGGCGTCCACGATCACGCGCAACGTCGCGCTCACCGGCACCGCCACCAACGGCGGTTGCACCCAGGCGTGGCTCACGTTGAACGCAGCGATCGCCACCGCGCAGGCGGCAGACGGCAACCATCCCGGCTTCCTGTACTACGGCCTGCTCGCATCGGGATTCCCCAACACCAGCAACAACGGCGGCTGTGCGTCGAGCGGTGTCAGCGCGGGCTTCAACGGCGGGCAGGGCGCACTGGCCCACGAGATCGGCCACATGTGCGGGCGTGCGCACGGGCCGTGCGGCGGCGTGGGCACCTCGGCCGACCCCAACTATCCGGCCTACGAGCCGTACGACACGCCGGCCGCGCGCGTGGCGAGCATCGGCGAGTTCGGCCTCGACATCACGAGCGGCGCGGTGCCCGACCCGGCGAATGCACGCGACTACATGTCGTACTGCGGCCCGGCATGGATCTCGATCTACGGCCACCGGGCGCTGATCAACAACCAGGCGCTGAACCCCGAGTTCGTGGGCACGCGGCGGCCGTGGTGGAAAGACTACCTGCGCTACGATCGTTGGTGGTGGCTGCACTACAAGCCCGATCCGCCGCCGTACTGGATCGACCCGCGCGTGATCGAGGAATTTCCGCCGCGTATGCAGAACGTCATCACCGTCATCGGCGTGCTCCATCCGGACCAGACCGTGGAGGTGCTGTCGGTCACGCGCTCGGAAGTGATCAGCACGGAGCTGAAGGGCGACACGACGGACATGCGCATGGCGTTGTTGGGGCCGAGAGGTGCGGAGCTCGCCTCCGCACCGATCGTTGCGATGGCCTCGCGCGCAGAGGGCTGCGGATGCGGCGGCGGCTGCAGCGACGACAAGGACCAACCGAGGATGTTCCAGGCCTTCGTGCCTGATGCCGGCGTGGGCACCGCGTTGTCGATCCGGCGCGGCAAGAGCACGGTGTGGAAGCGCGTGGCCCCCAAGAGCAAGTTGTCGGTCACCGGGGTGAAGCTGCGTGCGTCGGGCGACGCTGCGCTCGAGGTCGCATGGTCGACGAGCCTGCCTGCGCGGACCGGCGAGGCCTGGGTGCGCGTGTCGTCAGACGAAGGCAAGACCTGGCGGTCCGTTGCGACAGGTGTCGTTGAACGCAAGGCGGTGATCGAGTTGGAGCATGTGCCGGCCGGCAACGTGCTGTTCGAGGTCGTCGTGCACGACGGATTCCGTTCGCTGCGCTCCAAGCCCGTGCCGTTCGAGAACGCCGCGCTGGCGCCGGTGCCCGCGATCCTGCATCCGCACGAGGGGCGAACGCTCGTCGAGCGCGAGACGCTGTGCCTGTGGGGGTCGGTGGCGAACCAGCCGGAATCGGCAGGCGATCGCTACAGCTACCTGTGGAAGCTCGACGGAAAGCCGGTGGGCGAAGAGCTGCAGGTCTATACGCAGGTGCCGGAGCGGGGGAAGCACCGGTGCGAGTTGATCGTGCGGGATGCGAAGGGAAAGGCCTTGCGATCGACCAGCGTGGAGTTCGTGAGCGTCGCTGCGGACAAGGAGTAGCGGCGCAGATCCTCTCGTGCCTCGCCGGAGCTCTTCCAATAACGCAGTCATAACGCCCCTGTTGCTACAACGACTCCGAGCGTGCCGATCCAGGCGCGCAGTGGAGGGCGGACATGGGCAAGTGCATGGCACGGTGGCTGGTGGTTCTGGGCGCGGCAGCCGTGTTGGCCGCCTGCGGTGGCGGCGGCGAGGGCGACGCGGACGCTTCGGGGCCGCCGGCCGCGCCTGCGCCGGCGCCGACGCCGGCGCCGGCACCCGGCCCAGCCGCGCGGCTCGAGATCTCGCCGGCCGGCGGCATGATCGGCAGCACGACCGAGCGGCGTGTGCTCACGCTGCGCGCGTACGACGCCAACGGCGTCCAGGTGGCGGTACCCGAGGGCGCGACGTTCACCAACACCAACCGCGGGTTCGAGCTGACCAACGGTACCAACGGCACGAGCGAGTTGCGGGCCACGTTCATCGGCGGTGCGACGCAGGTCTCCGCGGCGGTCGGCAACACGACCGTGGTGGCACCGCCTGTCATGTTCTATTCGGCGCAGCCGACGGCCGGGGCCTTGATGGTCAGCGATGCGCAGGTCGTCATCGAGCCGGCGGCCGTCGACGCCGCGGCACCGCGCGGCCTCGGTTTCCAGTACCGGATGACCTTGTCCGGCATCGCCCTGCCGCCGATCGGCAGCCTGATGGTCGGCACCGGTGCGCAGCCCATCGCGGGCAAGGTCGTCGCCGCCCAGCCGAATTCGGCGGTTGCCGCGAATACCGATGTGGTGCTCGAACTCGTGCCCTTGCACGAGCTGTTCGCCGACCTGAACGTGTCCGCCGCGTACACGCAGGACGAGATGACGCGCATGCTGGTCGCCGCGCCGTCGCGCAAGGTGATCAACAGCGTGGGCCGCGAACGCGCCTTGAGTGTTGCCGGTGCGGCGTGCAAGGGCGACTCGCCCGCGCTCGGCGTGCTCACCGGCGAGCTCGAGGCGACGGTCGATCCGCATCTGGCGTTCGAGATGCTCTACAAGGTGACGAACCACGCGCCGGAGAAGATGTACTTTCGCGCCACGGGCTCGGTCGACGTCACCGGCAAGGCGGTGGTCAACCTGGGCGCCAGCGTCACCGGCGGCGTGACCTGCAAGACGACGCTGGGCTACATCCCGATCCCCGTGACCGGACCGCTGTCGCCGTTCATCGCGCCGATCATTCCGCTGGACGCCAAGTTCGAGCTCGCCGCGCAGGTCAGCGTCAATGCGTTCTCGTTCTCGGCCGAGTTCAAGCAGTCGGCCGAGATGGACTTCGGCTTCATCTACGACGCGACGGTCGAGCCCGCGCGGCTGGAGGCATTCAAGAGCCTGCAGTTCACCGACCCGGAACTGACACGCAACGTGTCGTTCCCCACCGACGCCAGCCTGCACGTGAAGGCCACCGCCTTCATGGGCCTGTCGTCGGGAATGGCGTTGGGCGGCGCTCTGGCGCGGCTCGAGGTGGTGGAGGTCTATGCAGGCCCGGAGTTCGAGGCCAAGTTCGGCGGCAGCTACGACGTCGCCAACGACACGGTGTACACCGCGGAGTACCTGCTGAAGGGCAAGGTCGGCATCGGCCCCGGCGAGCATGTGCAGACCTTCTTCGAGAAGGTGCTGCTGTCGCCCAAGGCGATCGATCTGTCGGCCAAGCTCGAGCGCCAGATCGCGCGTACCGCGGCACCGGCGCGGCTGGGGGTCGACCACGAGACCTTCGCCGCTGGTGATCGGCTCGGCTTCACGCTCAACCTCGACCCGTCGACGGTGGAATTCCCGCTCGTCGGCTACAACGTCAACGAGGTGCGCATCTATCGCATGAAGTACGAGCCGAACTACACCGCGCAGCTCGTCGCCACCGCGCCGGCCGCACCGGGACAGACGGCCTTCGTGCTCGAGTGGACCAGCGACTTCTCCGGCGAGGTCGCCGACGAGAGCGGCCGCCCCGCCTTCTACGCATTCGTCGTCGACAAGGCTCTGTCGGCCATCAGCGCCAGCTTCCCCTTCGAGCTCGGCCCGGTGCGGGGCCGGATCGCGTCGCCGCAGTTCAAGATCGCCGGCACGGGCACGGCGGCCTATGCCATCGACAACGGCGTGTTGCGCGCGATCGGCCGCAACAACGGCGGCGCGCTGGGCGCGGGCCTGGCGATCGGCGCCGACGCGACCGGCCCGGTCACCGTGCCGCTGGCCGACGTTCGCGCCGTCAGCGGCAGCGCCTGGCACGCCACCGCGCTGCTCGGGGACGGCAGCGTGTGGTCGTGGGGCTGGAGCGTCGACATCGCGGTGATCGGTGGCGCCTCGGTGAACAACCCGTTGCCGCTGCCGGTGGCCGTGGCGGGCAACACCTTGCCGTTGACCGGCGTGATCTCGATCAGCAGCGGCTACACCAACAGCGTGGCGGTCAAGGCCGACGGCAGCGTCTGGCAGTTCGGCCGAAGCGGCCCGGCCAGGCGCATCTCGGGCCTGCCGTTCATAGCGGCCGCCTCGCAGGGCGGCGGGCACGTGCTGTTCCTGACCGCAGACGGCGTCGTCATGGCGGCGGGCAGCAATGCGCTGGGCCAGCTGGGCGACGGCAGCGGAATCAGCCAGTCGACCCCGATCGCCGTGCCCGGCATGACCGACGTCATCGCCGTGGCAGCCGGGGGTGCCCACTCGCTGGCGCTCAAGCGCGACGGAACGGTCTGGGCCTGGGGGAGCAACACCAGCGGTGAACTCGGGCTCGGCCTCGCCGATGCGATCGTCTACACGCCGACGCAGATTCCCGCACTGGTGGGCGTCAGCCGCATCAGCACGGGCGAGAGCCACTCGATGGCACTGGCCGCCGGCGTCGTCTATGTGTGGGGCAACGGGGCCAACAACCGGATCGGCGACTGCGGCAGCGCCTTGAAGGTGTTCTCGCCGGTGCCGGTCCTGACCGGCGCGGTGGACATCGACGGCGGCGAGTTCCAGTCGATGGCCGTGCTGAGCGGCGGCGCGGTCATGCGCTGGGGTGAGTTGCCGGGCGTGTCGACACCCTGCGCGCCCGTTGGCTCGGGGCTCACCGCGAACTGATGCCGGCACCGCAGCGGCGAGCTCCGGAGAGGGCAGCCGCTGCGCTGGCGTGCACGAGTAGCATCGAGCCGTGTCGCCCGGCATGCAGCTCCTTCTCGCCACCGCACCCCGCTTCGTCAACACGAACGGTGCCGTCACCACGCTCCCGCTGCGCGACGCCGCGCTGCTCACCTGGCTCGCGCTCGAGGGGCCGACGCCGCGACTGCGCATGGCGCAGCTCCTCTGGCCCGACAGCGACCCCGCAGCGGCGCGCAACGCGCTGCGCCAGCGCCTGTTCACGCTGCGCAAGACACTGGGTGCCGAGATCATTGCCGGCACTGCCATCTTGGCGCTGGCCGCCGGCGTGACACACGATCTCGCCGATGCCGACAGCGTGCTCGGAGCCGCCGAGGCCGTGGCCGCCGGCGAGTTCACGGCGTGGCTCGAACAGCAACGGGCACGCCGCCGCGACCGAGCCCGGCAGGCGCTGACCGACCTCGCGCAAGCCGCGGAAGACTCGCAGGACTGGACCCAGGCACTGATCCATGCCCGCGAGTTGCTGGCGCTCGGGCCGCCGTCGGAAGCTGCGCACCGGCGCCTGATGCGCCTGCACTACCTGGCCGGCGACCGCGCCGGCGCGCTGCTCGCATTCGAGCGCTGCGAGCAGATGCTGCGCCACGACCTGGGCGCGGCACCGTCGGCGCAGACGCTGGCGTTGCTGACGACGATCAGGCAGTCGACCGCACTCGTCATGCGCGCTCCGCGGGCGATGCTGCCCGCCAACGTTCCCGCGGCGGTGCTGCGCCCGCCGCGCCTGATCGGCCGCGAGGCCGCGTGGCGAACTCTGCACGAGGCCTGGGATGCCGGTCGCAACGCCATCGTCATCGGCGAAGCGGGCATGGGCAAGAGCCGGCTCGTCGGCGACTTTGCGCATGCGCGCGGCTGCACGCTGGTGGTCAGCGCGCGGCCGGGCGACGAACGCGTGGTCTATTCGTCGCTGTCGCGCCTGCTTCGCGCGTTGCCTGCGGCCGCCGTGCATGCCCTCGATGCGCCGCTGCGACGCACGCTCGCCTGGCTGCTGCCCGAACTCGGCGATGCGCCCGCTCTGCCGGGCCGCGAGGGCCGGGTACGCTTCTTCAACGCAGTGGCTGCACTGCTCGACCACGACGCGCTGGCGCTCGACGCCTTGGTCTTCGACGACCTGCACTTCGCCGACGAAGCCAGCATCGAGCTGCTGCGCTATGTGGTCGCGGCATCGAGGCGGCGCTGGATGGTCACGGCCCGGCCGGGCGAAGTGTCTGCCCCAGCGCGCGGCCTGCTCGACGACTGGCTCGCGCAGCCCGAGGCGGTGCAGGTCACGCTCGCGCCCCTCACGCTCGAAGAGGTGGCGGACGTCGTCGATTCGCTCGGCCTGGCCTCCTTGAACGGCGCTGCCAGCGCGGCGACGTTGCTGCGCCATTCGGGCGGCAATCCGCTGTACCTGCTCGAGACCCTGAAGGCCTGGCTCGCGACCGGCGGCGACGCTGCCGGCCTCGCCGGCGCGGATGCATCCGGCAACGTGCCGTGGCCCGCACGGCTGCCCGTGACGAGCGGCCTGCGCGCGCTCATCGAGCGACGCATCGGCCGCTTGTCGGACGACGCGGTGCGGCTGGCACGCTGCGCGGCCGTGGCGGTGCCGGACTTCTCGATCGAGCTCGCCTCGCATGTGCTGGGCGTGCGCACGCTCGACATCGCCGACGCCTGGAACGAACTCGAGCAGGCACAGATCTTTCGCGACAG
>Ga0075367_10000529_pt1 | contig 14416 bp, 13 predicted proteins | sample EndMethybrTD3032_FD_71399 | JGI IMG/M metagenome (GOLD analysis project Ga0075367, IMG submission 71399) | Populus endosphere microbial communities from Tennessee, USA - Endosphere MetaG P. TD hybrid TD303-2 | ecosystem: Host-associated > Plants > Roots > Endosphere | place: USA: Tennessee... | reverse complement strand
CCGGCTGACGGCGACGGCACGCGACCGGGCGAAGGCCGGCTCTCGCCGATGATGCGCCGCCGGGCGGGCACCGGCTGACGGCGACGACGCGCCGCTCCACGAAGACCGGCTCACGCCGATGATGCGCCGCCGCGCCGCCGCGCGAAGACCGGCTGACGCCGAAGGTGCCCCGCCGGGCGGACGCCGGCTGAGTCGGCGGCGTCGGTCGGCTGCGTATCGTGTCCGCGTGTCAGCCTCCCGTCTGCGTCGAGTCGCCGTTCTCGTGCTCGAAGGTGCCAAGCCGCTCGATGTCGGAATCCCCGCGCAGGTGTTCACGACGCGCGCGAGCATGCCGTACGAGGTACGCCTGTGCGGCGCGGCACCCGGTCTGGTGACCGGCGGCGACGGCCTCTCGTACCACGTCGCCCACGGTCTGGAGGCGCTCGCCTGGGCGGACATCGTCTTCGTTCCCGGCTACCGGTTTCCGGACCGGGACGATCCGCCGCCGACCGTGGTCGACGCGCTGAGGGCCGCCCACGCCCGGGGCGCGCGGCTGGCCGCGATCTCGACCGGGGCCTTCGCCCTCGCGGCGACAGGCCTGCTCGACGGCAGGCGGGCCACGACCCACTGGCACTACACGCGCGCGCTGGCGGCGAGGCACCCCCTCGTCCAGGTCGACGAGAACGTCCTGTTCGTGGACGAGGGCAGCGTGCTGACGTCGGCCGGCGCGGCCTCGGGCATCGACCTGTGCCTGCACATCCTGCGCGGCGACCTCGGAGTGGCCGCCTCGAACCACGCGGCCCGGCGCCTGGTCGCGGCCCCCTATCGCAGCGGCGGCCAGGCGCAGTACGTGCCGCGCAGTGTGCCCGAGCCGCTCGGGGAACGGTTCGCCGCCACCCGCGACTGGGCGCTGCACCGGCTCGACGAACCCCTCACCCTGGACACCCTGGCCCGGCAGGCGGCGGTCTCTCCGCGCACGTTCTCGCGCCGCTTCGTCGAGGAGACCGGGTACACGCCGATGCAGTGGGTGATGCGGGCCCGCATCGACATGGCCCGCGAACTGCTCGAACGCTCCGAGCGCAGCGTCGAACAGATCGCCGCCGACGTCGGGCTGGGCACGGGCGCGAATCTACGGCTGCACTTCCACCGCATCCTGGGCACGACCCCCAGCGAGTACCGGCGCACCTTCGCCCAGGGCGAGTAGCCCACCGAGCGGCGGGTGGCGCGATCCTTTTGAACCATGGCGATCCCGCCACTGTCAGCGGCGCAGGCCGCGAGCGAACCTGGTGGCGAAGGAAGGGACACTGATGACTCGCATCGCCATCAACGGATTCGGCCGCATCGGACGCAACGTGCTGCGCGCACTGCTGGAGCGTGACAGCAGCCTCGAAGTGGTCGCCGTCAACGACCTCACGGAACCGGCCACCCTCGCGCGACTGCTCGCCTACGACAGCACGGCCGGCCGGCTCGGCCGCCCGGTGACCGTCGACGGCAACGCCCTCGTCGTCGACGGCCACCGCATCACCGTGCTCGCCGAGCGCGAGCCGGCCGAACTGCCGTGGGCCGAACTGGGCGTGGACATCGTGCTGGAGGCCACCGGCCGCTTCACCTCGGCCAAGGCCGCCCGCGCCCACCTCGACGCGGGCGCGAGGAAGGTCCTCGTGAGCGCGCCCTCGGACGGCGCCGACGTCACGCTCGCGTTCGGCGTCAACACCGACGCGTACGACGCGGCCCTGCACACGATCGTCTCGAACGCCTCGTGCACGACCAACGCGCTCGCTCCGCTGGCCGCGGTGCTCGACGAACTCGCCGGTATCGAGCACGGCTTCATGACGACGGTGCACGCCTACACGCAGGAGCAGAACCTGCAGGACGGCCCGCACCGCGACGCCCGCCGGGCGCGCGCCGCCGGAGTCAACATCGTGCCGACCACCACGGGTGCCGCGAAGGCGATCGGCCTCGTCCTGCCGAACCTGGAGGGCAAGCTGTCGGGCGACTCCATCCGTGTGCCCGTCCCGGTCGGATCGATCGTCGAACTCAACACCACGGTCGCCCGTGACGTGACCCGCGACGACGTCCTCGCGGCGTACCGGACCGCGGCCGAGGGCCCCCTCGCAGGCATCCTGGAGTACTCCGAGGACCCGCTGGTCTCGTCCGACATCACGGGCAACCCGGCGTCGTCGATCTTCGACTCGGCCCTCACCCGCGTCGACGGCCGCCATGTGAAGGTGGTCGCCTGGTACGACAACGAGTGGGGCTTCTCGAACCGGGTGATCGACACCCTCGAACTCCTCGCCGCCGGCTGACCGATCCCGGCGGGGTCACAGACCGAGCGAGAACAGTTCGCCGAAACGGGTTCCCTGTCCCCAGCGCCTGAGCGCGGAGCCGTCGAGCAGACAGGTGTTTCCCTGCCGCCGTGCCCAGCGGACGTCGCGCGCCCGGAACGTCCCCCGGTGCACGACCAGTTGGAAAGGTGCCCCCGCGTTCCCGCCGTGCCGGTGGGGATGCGGCGGGTCCTCGTCGGGCAGGGGCTCCGCCACCGGCCGGAAGACCACGTCCAGTCGGCGGCCGCCCCGGTCCTGGGCGCACAGCCGGGGCCGGTCCGGCGCGGGCAGCAGCCGTACGCGCCACCCGTCCCGGCGTAACATCCGCGCGACCGCCAACGCGAGGCCCTGGGTGTCGAGTTCGAGCAGTTCGTCCGGTGTGTAGTACCCGAGCCGACGCCGGATGCCCGGCCGTCGGCGCCGGACCGCGACGGTGGCGGTGAGGGCCAGGACCGCAACTCCCGCGAGCGGTACGCCGATTCCTGCGGTCCGGTACCCCACGGCCAGTGCGGCGACCACGGCGCACACGACCAGGACAACCGCCACGAGGGCCGGCAGCACGTCGCGAAACCTCGGTCCGTAACGCCCTTGGGCGCGCAACAGGCGCACGTCATGCCGTCGCTGCGAACCGCCGGAGGTCCTGGATCGGCGCGCCACAGTGCCAGCCCCCCAACTCCGCCTGTTTCCATCCGCGTTGGACGGATACCCACTGCGCGGCCGGATGCCCGATCACCGATCGGAATCCGGCCACACACGTGGGCGCACGGAAGCATGAGAGGGCGGAGGCGACGCGCCCGCGCCCCCTGAGCCCGCGGCAGCTACCCCCTGCTCGGGTCCTTGCCCGTCAGCAGGCCCCTTCGTCCTGCCACGGGCCCCAGTCGGTGGCGGCCGGTACCTCGTTCTGGGTCCACCACTTGGCCTTCCAGTTGTGCTGGTTGTAGGACACCTCGTCGCCCGCGGTGTAGACCGCGGTCGAACTCCAGGCCGTCTTGCACCCGGTGGGCGTCGGCGTGGGGGTGGGCGTGGGTGTGGTGGAGGGCGGTGTGGCGCCCGCGAACTTCACGGAGTACTTGGCGAAGTCCCAGGAGTTCTGCGCCACGCTGGAGCAGGTGCCGGACGTACGACCGCCGTTGTCGACGGGAGTGCACTGACGGTCGCGGTTGAGGGACCAGAAGGTGAACCGGTCCATGTTGTGACTGGTGGCGTAGTCCAGCACGGTCTGGAAGTCGGTCTGGGTGAAGATCTCGCCGCTGTCGCTGCGCCCGTTCATCCCGGAGAAGCCCTCGTGGGCGTAGGCCGTCGCCTGGTCCCAGCCGAACGTCGACTGGAGGATGGCGTTGAAGTTGGTGAGCGCACTGGTCTGCGAGGCCGCTCCGCTGAAGCCGCCGTCGAACGGCATGATGGAGAAGTTGTTCGGCGTGAAGCCCTGCGACTTCGCCTCCAGCAGCATCTGCTTGCCGAACCAGCCCGTACCGTCGGCCGTGCCGGCCGTGGTGACGGAGACGTACAGACCGGGGTTGTTCTGCTGGAGGATCTTCGCGGCGCCGATCTCGTTCTTGATCGCCGCGGTGTTCTCGTACTCCGGCTCCTCCAGGTCGAAGTCGATCGCGTGGAGGCCGTACTTGGTGATGACCTGCTGATACGCCGCCGCCGTGGCCGCCGCGTCCGAACAGGTCTGCCCGAGCTTCGTACCGCCGTATCCACCGACGGAGACCGACACGTCACCGCCCTTGGCGCGGATGGTGTTGATGACGGACTGGACGGCGGTGTCCGAGGAGACCGCGGCGGTGCCGCCCCAAGTGGGGGAGCAGCCACCGCCGTTGGGGGCGAGGACGAAGGCGAGCTGGAAGGCCTTGAGGCCGCTCGCGTCCATGATGGTGGCCGCGTCCGGGGGATCGTTGTCGAGGGGCATCAGATAGGGGGCGGCGGCGTACCAGCGGTTGCTGAGCGCCGAGGCCGCGCCCGAGGCGTTGCCCGCCACGAGGGCGGTCGTTCCCGCGGCGGTGAGCCCGACGGCAGCGGCTGCGCCGAGACATGCACGAAGACGTCTCACGGTGTGCCTCCGATGGGGGTGGGGGAGACCCCAGCTTGGTGCGGCGCCACCAACGACGTCCATGCTTCGGTCTAGACCAAACCTCTTCTTGGTCTAGACCATGCAAGTCCTTTGCGTGTCAGGCGCTTCCGCCGCCGCGTCAGTCCGGCATCACGGGCGGACGCTCCGCGTCACCCGGGCCCCGGCGCGGATGGCCTTGGGGATCTCGGCGACTTCGTCGACGACCTGCACAAGCCGGTCCAGATCCGAGGAGGACGCGGTCGAGTCCAGCGTCACCGAGTAACTGATGCCGGTCGACGCCCAGTTGTCGGTGTCGAACCCGCCGGTCGCACGGACGCGCACACCGTCGAGCGCGACACCCATGCCGGTGGCCTCGCGGTACAGGTCGTTGAGCACGCAGCCGGCCGCGGCCAGATGCAGCAGGTGCGCCCCGGTGAACTCGGCTTCGACGCTGACGCCCTCCGGCGTCCAGCGATGCGGGAAGCGCACCGCGTGCTCGTCGGCGGAGCGGAGGCTTCCGGCACTGACCACGACTCCGAATCCGTCAGCCATGAGCGGTCCTTCAGTAGTCGGCGAAGGGCGCTCCCCTCGCGGGCGCCGTGCTCCATTCAAACAGAGCCTGCGTACTCAGGCTCGGACGACCGCACGCCGGGCGCGAGGAGTCGCAGGCCGGCCGCGCCGCGCCTCCGCACGCTCTTCGCCGGCGGCTCGCCGAGGCGGGACGATGCCCGAGCCGTCCTGTGTGAGGGGCGGCTCGTACGACGAGAGGGGTGGGGCATGGCTGTGGTGATGTCGATGAGGTGGGCAGGGGTCACACCTGAGCAGTACGACGCCGTCAGGGACGTGGTGGGCTGGGAGGAGGCCGCGCCGGCCGGTGCCGAGCTGCATGTCGCCTGGTTCGACGGTGAGGGGCTCCACGTCATCGACGTATGGGAGTCGGAGCAGGCCTTCCAGACGTTCTTCGCGGAGCGGCTCGCCTCCGCGATCGAGAAGGCCGGCATCGCAGGAGAGCCGGAGACCGACTTCAGCCCCCTGCACAGGCGGTTCGTCGCCCCGGGAGTGACCGGCGCCGCGTGAGACGTCGTGATCGCGTTGCGGGGCGGGCTGTCACCTGCCCCGCAGCCGAGGCCGGTTGGCCGCAGCGCGCATCTCGGGTAGCGGCGCCGATCCGGCTCCTACGAGGGTGTGCTGGGCCGGGACCGCGACGCGCTGTCGGCGCCCTCGGCGGGTGAACCGGTGGGTACAGGATGTTCGACGGCAGCCTGGTGGCCGCCCCGCAGGGCGGAGGCGACGGCGGACACCAGGGCCATGCCCGCGGCGACACTGAAGACGATCGCCAGCCCGTGATGGAACGGCCCGGAGACCAGCCGCGGGAAGAAGGTGTGGCCCGTCAGAGCGGCGCGCTGGGACGCGGAGACGTGGTCAAGGGCTCGCTGCGACGTGAGCAGGTGCTCGATCGGGTTGTTGCCGAGGAACGTCGCGAACAGCGTGCTGACCGGCGGCAACGAGGCCGCCTGCTCGGCGGCGCCGGCCGGCACGCCGTGGGCCTGGAGTCCATGGCTCAACGTGCCCGGCAGTGAGGTGGCCAGCCCGGAGACCATCAGCGAGAAGAACACGCCGATGGACAGCGCGGTGCCGGAGTTCTGGAAGGTGGAGCGCATGCCTGAGGCGACACCCCGGTACTCGGACGGCACGCTGCCCATGATGGAGGACGTGTTGGGTGCGGAGAACATGCCCTGGCCGAGCCCGTTGAGCAGCAACAGCGCCGCGAACAGCCCGTAGTCGAAGTCGACGGGCAGTGCGAGCAGCCCGAGGAAGGAGCACGCCACGAGCGCCAGGCCGGCCGTGGAGAACAGGCGTGCGCCGAACCGGTCCGACAGATAACCGGAGAGGGGACCGGCGATGAGGAAGCCGAGCGTGAGCGGGAGCATGAAGATGCCCGCCCACAGCGGGGTGTCCTCGAAGGCGTAGCCGTGCAGGGGCAGCCAGATGCCCTGCAGCCAGATGATGAGCATGAACTGCAGCCCGCCACGAGCGATCGCGGTCAGCAGCGCGGCCACGTTGCCCGCGGCGAACGCCCGGATCCTGAACAGGGCGAGGTTGAACATGGGCTCGGCGACGTGTGTCTCGACGTAGCAGAAGAGCAGCAGCAGGACGGCGCCGCCGATCAGGCCCGTGAGGACCCATGGGTTGGTCCAGCCGGTGGCGTCGCCGCCGTAGGGCTGGATGCCGTAGGTGATGGCCGCCAGGAGGATTCCGGCGCCCGCGGCGAAGGTGAGGTTGCCGAGCCGGTCGACGCGGCCGGGACGGCCCGTCGAGGTCTCCCGGAGGCTGAGGTAGGACCAGATCGTGCCGGTGATGCTGATCGGGACGCTCACCCAGAACACGGCGCGCCAGTCGACGGCGGCCAGCAGACCGCCCGCGAGCAGCCCGAGGAACTGCCCGGCGAGCGCGGTGATCTGATTGATGCCCAGGGCCATGCCGCGCTGCCGGGCCGGGAACGCGTCGGTGAGGATGGCGGCCGAGTTGGCCGTGAGCATCGAGCCGCCGAAGGCCTGCACGATGCGCCACAGGATCAGCCACAGGGCGCCCGCCCCGGCGTGGAAGGGGTCGAGGGAGAGCGCGACGGAGGCGCACGCGAAGATGAGGAAGCCGAGGTTGTAGATCCGTACCCGGCCGAACATGTCGCCGAGCCGGCCGAGCACGACGACGAGCACCGCCGACACCAGCAGATAGCCCAGGATCATCCAGAGCAGATAGCCGATGTTGCCCGGCGCGAGCGGATCGAGGCCGATGCCACGGAAGATCGCCGGCAGCGAGATGATCACGATGGAGGCGTCCATGGTGGCGATCAGCACACCGAGCGTGGTGTTCGACAGCGCGACCCACTTGTAGCCGGGGCCCGGGGGAGTGTCCCTGTTCACAGCCGCTCCGCCAGCCGGTCCAGCAGCGGCAGGGCCGCCGCGAGCGTGGCGCGCTCCTCGGCGGTGAAGTCGTCGAGTACGACCGCGAGGCGTTGCACCGACTCCGAGCGTCGCTCGGCCAGCACGGCACGCCCCTGGTCGGTCACCGCCACGATGCTCCGCCGCCCGTCCGCGGCGTCGGGGCTACGGCGCACCAGTCCGCGTTGTTCGAGCTGGGCGAGGGTGCTCGCCATGGCCTGGGGGCGCACCCGCTCCATCTCGGCGAGGGAGGTCGGCGAGTCGGAGCCGTCCCGGGCCAGCCGCGCGAGCACGGACACACCGGAGAGGGTGACGTCCCCCACGGCGTGCGCCTGACGCAGCCGCCGTGCCACGCGGCCCAGGGCGAGCCGGAGTTCGGCCGCGAGTACTTCCGCATCCACCTTCATGGGTACTAACTCTAGGTTTATCAGTCTGGACTGCTCAATCAACTGTTAGTAAATGCGTACATGGCGATCCCGTTTCTGATCGAATGATCGATATGCTTGAGCGCATCGTGCGACAAGCGGTCGGCGGACGGGAGCGGTGGGGACATGCGGGAGTCGGCGGACAAGCGGCAGCGGCGGATCGCGGAGACGGTGCGGGACCGGGGCGTCGCACGCATCACCGACCTGGCCGACGAACTGGGCGTCTCCGTCGTCACGGTGCGTCGGGACGTCGAGGAACTGGCCCAGCGGGGGGAGGTGCGCCGGGGCCACGGCGTGGCCCGTTCACTGCGACCGGTGCCCGAGAAGTCCGCCGCAGGCGGCGAGGCCATCGCCATGGTGGTCCCCGAGAGCAACACGTATCTGACCGAGGCCGTGCAAGGGGCCCGGGAGGCGGCGCAGAAGGCCGGTCTGCGTCTCGCCCTGCACATCGCCGCAGGTCACGCCGGAGCTGAGCGGGAGGCGGTGCGCCAGGCGCTGGAGGCCGGGGCGCGCGGGCTGCTGCTGTCACCGCACTGGCGCACCCAGGAGGCGGCGGCCGCGGACCAGTCGTGGCTGTCCGCGCTGGACGTCCCCACGGTCCTCGTCGAGCGTCGTCCCGAGCGGACCAGTGCGATCTACGGTGTGGACTGCGTGCGCACCGACCACGCGTACGGCGTTCATCTGGCCCTCGAGCATCTCGTCGCCCTCGGGCACCGGCGGATCGTGCTGGCGGCGCGCGACGACAGCCCCACCGCCCGGGTCATCCGCGCACAGTTCGCCGAGCAGACCGCGGCGCGGGGGCTCGCCGAGGGGTGCCGGACGATTCTCAGCTCGCCCACCGCAGGGCCCGACCCGCGTGTCGCCGACCCACGGGCCGTGGACCTGGCCCAGGTGGTCGCGGAGACCGGCGCCACGGCGGTGCTGATCCACGGCGACATGGACGCGCTGGTGCTGCTCCAGGGACTGCAGTCGGCGGGGATCCCCGTGCCGGGACGCTGCTCGGTGGTGGCGTACAACGACGTGGTCGCCGACATCGGCCCCGTCCCGCTGACCGCCGTCGCCCCGGCCAAGGCGGAGCTCGGCCGCACCGGAGTGGACCTGTTGCTGCGCCGGCTCGCGGGTGACCGCGACGGGTTGCGCCCGGGCCCTCCCCGTCATGTCGAACTGCTGCCGGATCTCGTGATCAGGCAGTCCACGGCGCCGCCCGCGTCCTGATCCCTGCCGGGGCCGCAGCAATTCTGATCGTTTGACCGATTAAGTTTCTTCTGTTCGTTCTCTTGACGCCTTTTTCGCCGAGCGATCAGGATGCCCATAACCCCAGCACCGACGCGGGAGGGCCCATGCCTGGTCAGCGACGCCCAGCACACGGTCGACTCATCCGTGCGTCCGGCACGGCACTGCTCGTGGTCCTCACCCTGCTGCTGACGTCCTGCTCCACCGCCACCGGCAGCGACACCGCGAAGGGCGGACGACAGGTCCACCTCACCTTCTGGTCGGCACTGCGCGGCACCCAGCAGGTCGTCGACGAGTACAACCGCATCCAGAACAAGGTCAGGATCGACTTCCAGCAGGTCCCCTCCGGCCCCCAGGGCGGCTACGCCAAGCTCAGCAACGCCGCCCGCGCCGGCAACGCCCCCGACGTGGCCACCATCGAGTACCCGCAGCTGCCCGGCTTCGCCATCGACGGCGTGCCACGCGACCTCACCAAGCTGCTGCCCGACTCGGTACGCCGCAAGATCCTCCCCCAGGCCCTCGACCTCACCACTCTCGCCGGGCACACCTACGCCGTGCCGGTGGACATCGAGCCGATGATGTTCTTCTACCGCAAGGACGTCTTCACGAAGTACGGCATCCCCGTCCCCAAGACCTGGGCGGAGTTCGAGAGTGCGGCCCGCAAGCTGAAGAAGGCGCAGCCGAACTCCCGGATCGCCAGCTTCTTCACCAACGGCTCCCTGCACATGGCCGGGTTCGCCTGGCAGGCCGGCGGCCAGTGGTTCCGCACCGCCCACGACACCTGGCAGATCTCCATGGCCGACGCCCCGACCCGCAAGGTCGCCGGGTACTGGCAGCGCCTGGTCGACCAGGACCTCGTACGCGTCGAGCCCGTGGACAGCCAGCAGTGGCGGGCGCATCTGCAGAGCGGCGAGACCGTCGGCTACACGGCGGGCGCCTGGGCGGCCGGCTCGCTGATGAACTCCACCCCCGACGGCAAGGGCAAATGGGCCATCGCGCCGCTCCCGCAGTGGGACCCGGCCAAGCCGTCCCTGGGCACCCAGGGCGGATCGACCTTCGTCGTGACCAAGGACAGTAACCACCCCACCGAGGCACTGGACTTCATCACCTGGATGGTCACCAGCCCCGACGCCCTGCGCGCCAAGCTCTCCAGCGGCATCAGCAGCGCGTATCCGGCCGTGCCCTCCCTCGTCCCCGTCGCCCGCAAGGAGATGGACACGAGCTACTACTCCGGCCAGGACATCTTCGGCCTCTTCCAGCAGCAGGCCGCGCTGATCTCCCCCCGGTGGAAGTGGGGTCCGCGCATGACCTCCACCATCACCTCCGTCGAGGACGGCTTCGCCAAGGCCGGAGCCGGCAGCGGCACCATCATCGGCGCACTGCGCGAAGGGCAGCGCCGAACACTCCCCGACCTCAAGAGCCTCGGCCTGTCGGTCACTACCCACTGAGGTGCACCCGTGAGCACAGTGATCTCCGAAGGGAAAGCCCGCAAGCGGACGGGGACGACATCGCAGGCAGCGAACGCGTCCCGGCCCCGCGCAGCAGGACGCCGACAGCAGATGGTCGCCTGCGCTGCGCTCCTGGCCCCGTTCACGGCACTGCTCGTCGCCGTGTTCCTGGTCCCCGTCGCCTACGCCATCGGCCTCAGCCTCTTCTCGCAGGACCACCACGGCCTCGGCTTCGGCGGCGGCACCACCGTCTTCACCGGCCTGCGCAGCTACCTCGCGGTACTGACCGACCCGAGCTTCGTCTCCGGCTTCGGCGTCATCGCCCTGTACTGCGTGATCTTCGTACCGGTCGTCGTGGTCAGCGCCCTCGTCCTCGCCCTGCTGCTGGACTCGGGACTCATCCGGCTGCGCCGCACCGCCCAGATGCTGCTGTACCTGCCGCACGCGGTGCCCGGCCTCATCGCCGCCGTCATCTGGCTCTACCTCTACACGCCCGGCCTCAGCCCGGTCATCAGACTCTTCGCACGGGCCGACATCACCATCGACTTCCTCGGGCTGCACACCGTGCTCCCGTCGATCGTGAACATCGCCCTGTGGAGCGGCCTCGGCTACAACATGGTGATCTTCTACGCCGCTCTCCAGGCCCTGCCGCGCGAGGTGATCGAGGCGGCACGCATCGACGGCGCCGGCGGCATCCGTACGGCCCTGATGGTCAAGGTCCCCATCATCAGGGGCTCGGTCGTGATGGTGTGCATGTTCGCCCTGATCGGCGCGCTGCAGCTGTTCACCGAGCCGATGCTGATGAACCAGGCCACCCCGATGGTCAACTCCCGCTTCACACCGAACATGTACATCTACGACGCCGCGTTCCGCCGCAACAACTACGGACTGGCCTCCGCGGCCTCCGTCATCCTCCTGATCGTCACCTGCGCCCTCTCGTACGGCGTCACGCGCTGGGCCGGCCGCCAGGAACGGAGCGCCCGATGACCGTGATCGCCACGCCCGCCAAGACCTCCGGCAGGCGCCTGACCAGCCGGGCCGTCGCCAGCACGGTGGTCGTCCTCGCGGCCCTCTACACGCTGCTGCCCGCCCTGTGGCTGCTGCTGGCCTCCACCAAGAACGCCGACGCGCTCTTCGGCAGCGACATCCTCTCCCTGCGGGACTTCTCCCTCTGGCACAACCTCCGCGACCTGTTCACCATGGAGGACGGCGTCTACGGCCGCTGGTACCTCAACAGCCTGCTGTACGCGGTCCTCGGCGCGTTCACCGGCTCGCTGATCAGCGTCGCCGCCGGCTACGCGTTCGACAAGTACGAATTCCCGCACAAGGAGAAGCTGTTCGGGCTCGTCCTGACCGGCGTCATGGTCCCGCCGACGGTCCTGGCCCTCCCGCTCTACCTGGTGGCCTCCGGTATCGGCCTGGTCAACACCTTCTGGGCGGTCTTCGTCCCCGTCCTGTTCAACCCCTTCGGTGTCTACCTCGCCCGCCTGCTCAGCAGCGGCTACGTCCCCAACGAGGTCCTGGAGGCCTCCCGCGTGGACGGCGCGGGTGAGCTGCAGACCTACTTCCGCGTCAGCCTGCGCATGCTCGGCCCCGGCTTCGTCACCGTCTTCCTCTTCCAGCTCACCGCCATCTGGAACAACTTCTTCCTGCCGATGGTGATGCTCTCGAACCAGCACCTGTATCCGCTCAGCCTCGGCCTCTACACCTGGAACAGCTCCGCCACCGTCTCGCCCGAGTACTACCCGCTCGTCGTCATCGGCTCGCTGCTCGCCGTGGTCCCGCTGATCGTCGCGTTCCTCACGCTGCAGCGCTACTGGAAGTCCGGTCTGACCGCAGGGAGCGTCAAGTGACCCACCCCGACGGCCCGTTGCGCCGTCCACGCGCCGTGCTCGCCATGGCGCAGAGGACCGCGCGACAGGTCCTCGACCCGGACGTACGATCCCGGCTCGCCGCCCTCACCGACATCGATCCGGACCTCGTCCTGGACGACCTCACCACCCCCACCGCACGGCGCGCACTCGCGGATGCCGAACTGCTCATCACCGGCTGGGGCTGCCCGGCCGTCGACACCGCGGCCCTCGACGCCGCGCCCCTGCTCAAGGCGGTCGTCCACACCGCCGGCACCGTACGTCACCACATCACCCCCGCCTGCTGGGAACGCGGCCTCACGGTGTCCTCGGCGGCCGCGGCGAACGCCGTGCCGGTCGCCGAGTACACCCTCGCCATGATCCTGCTCGCCAACAAGCGCGTCCTCGACACGGCCCGCGTCTACCGCACCGAGCGCCGCCGCATCGACTGGAACGAACGCCTCCCCGGCGCGGGCAACTACCGCCGTACGGTCGGCATCCTGAGCGCCTCGATCATCGGCCGCCGCGTCATCGACCTGCTCCGCCACCACGAACTGACCGTGCTCCTGCACGACCCCTACGTCTCGGACACCGAGGTACGCGACCTGGGTGCGGAGCCGGTGGGCCTGCCGGAGCTGTTCGCCGAGAGCGACGTGGTGAGCGTGCACACCCCGCTGCTGCCCGAGACCCGCGGCCTGGTCAGCCGCGAGCTGCTGGCCCGGCTGCGCACGGGCGGCACACTGATCAACACCGCGCGCGGAGCCGTCGTGGACCAGAAGGCCCTCACCGACGAGGTGGTGTCCGGCCGCCTGAACGCGATCCTGGACGTGACGGTCCCCGAGGTACTCCCCGCCGACTCACCCCTGTTCGACCGCCCCAACGTCCTCATCACCCCACACATCGCCGGCTCGAAGGGCGGTGAGCTGCGCCGCCTCGCCGATCTGGCGCTGGCCGAGGTCGAGTCGTACGTCCACGGTCGCCCCTTCACCCACCCCGTCCGCCCCGAAACCCTGGCCCGCCTCGCCTGACATCGCCCCAACGAACAGGAGACGTGGTCCCGCCATGCCCGACCACCCGCTCGAACTCCCCGCGGACGACCGCACCCTCAGCCCGCACACCGGCTACACCCGCGCCCACTGGGAAGCCGCCGCCGACGGCCTGCTGACCGCCGCCCTCCGCTACGCCACCCCCGGCCACGCCCTGATCGACCTGCCCGGCCGGCCGTCCCGGTCAGGGGTGCGCTCCGACGGACTGGAGGGCTTCGCGCGTACGTTCCTGCTCGCCGCGTTCCGTACGACGGGAGCTGCCGGCAAGGATCCGCACGGCGTCCTGGAGCGCTACACCGCCGGCCTCGTGCGCGGCACCCGCAGCCCCGGCCGCGACGACGCCGAGTCCTGGCCGGAGATCGGCCATCACGGCATCCAGGGCCAGCCGATGGTGGAGTCCGCGTCCGTGGCGCTGGCCCTGCGCCTGACCGCGCCCTGGACCTGGCAGACCCTTTCCGCCGCCGACCAGGACCGGGTCGAGCAGTGGCTGCGCGGAGCGCTCAGGCACACGCCCGCCCCCAACAACTGGTACCTCTTCCCGCTGACCGTCGCCGGCTTCCTGGAGTCCGTGGGCCGGGGCGACGCCGAGACGCGGCGGGCCGTCGACCGCGGACTCGGTCTGCTGGAGGGCTGGTTCCACGGACAGGGCTGGTACTCCGACGGGGACGGCCGCGCCTTCGACCACTACAACGGCTGGGCCCTGCACTTCTACCCGCTGCTCCACGCCCACCTCGCCGGCGACCGCATGCTTCTCGACCGACTCGGCCCGCGGCTACGGGAGTTCCTCGACGGCTTCGCCCTCCTCTTCGACGCGAACGGCGCCCCGATCCACCACGGCCGCTCCCTGACGTACCGGTTCGCCGCCGTCACCGCCGTGGCCCTCGGCGCCCTCACCGGCATGACACCGCTCGCCCCCGGCGTCACCCGCCGCATCCTCAGCGGGGCACTGCGCCATTTCCTGGACCGCGGCGCGGCGGCCCCGGACGGCATCCTCACCCTCGGCTGGTACGGCCCGCACGAAGCGACCCTCCAGCCCTACTCCGGACCCGGCTCCCCGTACTGGGCCTCCAAGGGGTTCCTCGGCCTGCTGCTCCCCCCCGAGCACCCGGTGTGGAC
>Ga0075367_10000528_pt1 | contig 14436 bp, 19 predicted proteins | sample EndMethybrTD3032_FD_71399 | JGI IMG/M metagenome (GOLD analysis project Ga0075367, IMG submission 71399) | Populus endosphere microbial communities from Tennessee, USA - Endosphere MetaG P. TD hybrid TD303-2 | ecosystem: Host-associated > Plants > Roots > Endosphere | place: USA: Tennessee... | reverse complement strand
ATCCCAGCCCACGCCCCAGGGCAACGGCGGCACGGAAAGCCGGGGCACCGGCCGGCAGAGCGGAACCTGATCCCATGGCCGCCGATCCCATCATCTCGCTGCGGGGGATCACCAAGATCTTCGGCAGCGGCCCCACCGCCTTTCAGGCGCTCAAGGGCATAGACCTCGACATCGAGCAGGGCGATTTCGTCGCCGTCATGGGGCCTTCGGGCTCGGGCAAATCGACGACGATGAACATATTGGGCTGCCTCGACGTGCCATCGGGCGGGCAGTTCCTGTTCAAGGGCCGCCATGTCGAAACGCTGGACCGCGACCAGCGCGCGCTGCTGCGCCGCCGCTATCTCGGTTTCGTCTTCCAGGGCTTCAACCTGCTCGCCCGCACCAGCGCGCTCGAAAATGTCGAACTCCCCCTGCTCTATCGCGGCGAGGACAAGAAGACCCGCTACGACATGGGCATGGCCGCGCTCGACAAGGTGGGCCTGAAGGACTGGTGGGACCATACGCCGGCGGAACTGTCCGGCGGCCAGCAACAGCGCGTCGCGATCGCCCGTGCCATCGTCACCCAGCCCGATGTGCTGCTGGCGGACGAACCGACCGGCAATCTCGATTCCGAACGGTCGGTGGAGATCATGCAATTGCTGACCGACCTCAACCAGAATAGCGGCATCACCGTGCTGATGGTGACGCACGAACCCGACATGGCCGAATTTGCCCGCACCATCGTCCATTTCAAGGATGGTTTGGTCGAGCGGATCGAAAAGGGCCTGGGCGGACCGCAGAAGGGAGCCGTGGGCTGATGCTGGGCACCACCGTCATCCTCGCCTTCCGGGCGATCAACCGGCACAAGATGCGCAGCTTCCTCACGACGCTGGGCATCATCATCGGCGTTGCCGCCGTCGTCACCATGGTGACGCTGGGCAATGGCGCGACCGCCGCCGTGCGCGAACAGATCAGCTCGCTGGGTGCAAACGTGCTGCAATTGCGCCCCGGCCAGGGCTTCGGCCGTGGCGGCGGCGGGCCACGCCCGCCCAATTTCAAGGAAGCGGACCTGACCGCGATCGAGAACCAGCTGACCGGCGTGCGCGCCGTGGCGCCGGTGGTTCAGTCGAGCGGCACCGCCATCTATGAAGGCAATAACTGGTCGACCACCGTTTATGGCACGACCTCCGCCTATTCGCAGGTCCAGTCCTGGAATGTGTCGGACGGGCGGCTGTTCATGCCGGACGAGGAAGAGGCCGGCAAATCGGTCTGCGTCATCGGCAATACGGTGCGCACCAACCTGTTCCAGGGCAATGACCCGATCGGCAAGCGGATGCGGATCAAGGGCGTCAGCTGTCAGGTCGTGGGCGTGCTTGCAACCCGCGGCCAGGGTGGCTTTGGCGACCAGGACGATGTCGTGGTCATGCCGATCAAGTTCGTCCAGCGCCGCTTCACCGGCGATCGCGACATCAGCCAGATCATGGTCGCGGTCGACGACGCCTATGACAGCGCCACCGTGCAGAACAGTCTGGAAGAGCTGATGCGCGAGCGGCGCAAGATCAAGGCGGGCGCGGAGGATAATTTCAACGTCTTCGATACCAAGCAGATCAGCGACACGCTGACCGGGACCACCACCATCCTGACCCAGATCGTCGCGGCCGTCGCCGCCATCTCGCTGCTGGTCGGCGGCATCGGCATCATGAACATCATGCTGGTGTCGGTGACGGAGCGGACGCGCGAGATTGGCATTCGCCTCGCCATCGGCGCGGTCGCGCGCGAAGTGCTGATGCAGTTCCTGGTGGAGGCGATCGTGCTATCCTGCATGGGTGGCGTCATCGGCCTGGTCATTGCGCTCATCGCTTCTGTGGGCATCGCGCCGCTGATGAAGGTGCCCTTCACCTTCGATCCGCAAGTCAATCTGATCGCCTTCCTTTTCTCCGCGGCGATCGGCGTGGTGTTCGGCTATTTCCCCGCCCGCCGGGCGGCCAGCCTGAACCCGATCGACGCACTGCGGCACGAATAGGCTGATACATTTTCCGACAAAAGGGCGGTTATCCGGGATAATGCTGCGACATCTTCTGCTTAATCCCTCCTCCCATGGCGCCGCTCCGGCGCCGTGGAAGGAATGCCTCCATGAAGATGATCACCGCCAGCCTCATCAGCAGTGCGCTGCTGCTCGGGGTCAGCCTCACCCCCTTTGCCGACGCGCAGGCACCGCAGCCGACGCAATTGCTGGAGGGCAAGGATCATCCCATCCTGCTCGCCCGCATGACCGTTACCGCCACGCCCCTGCCAGCTTCCACCGACTGAACCGCCGCGCGCCGGAGCGGCGCGCATGAACGGCGTCATCGGCCTGCTCGGCACATTGGCGCTACTGCTGGTTGCAGGCGGCGCGATCGGCCTGATCGATCGGCGCGGCTTTCGGCCCGGCTGGCTGCTCACCGCCGCCGCCCTGGTTGCCGTCAATGACACGCTGCTGACCCGTGCCTATCGGCATATCCCCGATCTCATCCCCGCCGCCGACTGGAATTGGCAGGGCAAGCTGCTGGCCCTTGCCCTCACGCTGCTGGTCGCTGCCCTGCCCGCCTTCGGCTGGAAGCGGGTCGGCCTCACCCTCCGGCAGGCGCGCGGCAGCCTGACCGCTGCCCTGCCCGTGGCCCTGCTCTATTGCGCCTTCTTCACCGCGCTCGCCCTTTATTTCCCCGACGATCCCAGCGGCGCGGAGGAAATCGCCTTCCAGCTCACCATGCCGGGGCTGGAGGAAGAACCCTTTTATCGCGGCATCCTGCTTTTCGCGCTCGATCGCGCCTTTACCCGGCGGGTCCGCTTCCTGGGCGTCGACTGGGGCTGGGGCGCCCTGCTCTCCTGCGGCCTGTTCGGCCTCGCCCATGCGTTCGGCTATTCGGGCGGCCATTTCAGCTTTGACCCGATGGTGATGGCGCTCACCGCCATCCCCTCGCTGCTGGCCGTCTGGCTGCGCCTGCGTACCGGCAGTCTGCTGCTGCCGATCCTGCTGCACAATTTCGGCAATGCCATCTCGCTGATGCTATGAGAGTTGCAAAGTGCTGAAAACACGCCATTTCTGAACCGATATTCAGCTTAAATCGGGTTTTGATACAATTTCCGACAAAACTGCCCCACCCTTGGGACAGGCTTGCGACAAGCGCAGCCTATCTCTGTCTTCGACGCCGGAAGCGGCGCCCTCGATTGAAACAAGAGGAGTGAAGACATGTTCAAGAAGATCATCCTGGCCCTGACCGCCACCGCCGTTGCCGCCAGCCCGATCGTCACCGCCCAGGCCCAGGCCGCGCCCCATCGCGAGACCGTCCGGGTCGTGAAGCAGACGCCGCACCACACCGTGGTCAAGAAGAAGACGGTGGTGCGCAACGATCGCCACTGGGCCAAGGGCCAGCGCTTCGATCGCCGCTATGCGACCAATTACCGGGTCGTCGACAATTATCGCGGCTATCGCCTGTCGGCCCCGCCGCGCGGTTATCACTGGGTCCGCTCGGGGAATGACGCAGTGCTGGTCGCCCTCACCAGCGGGATCATCGGCGCGGTCGTCGCCGGCGCCATCCGCTAAGCGCCCGCCCTTATGAAAAGCGCCCTGGAGCCACCGCTCCGGGGCGCTTTCGCGTTCACACCAGCCCGGTCAGATAATAGACGGCGATGACGACGAAGACGGTCATCGTCTTGATGAGCGTCAGCGCGAATATGTCCTTATAGGCCTGGCGATGGGTGAGGCCCGTCACCGCCAGCAGGGTGATGACCGCGCCATTGTGCGGCAGGCTGTCCATGCCCCCCGATGCCATCGACGCGACCCGGTGCAGCACCTCTCTTGGGATACCCGCCGCATCGCCCGCCGCAACGAACTGGTCCGCCATCGCCGCCAGCGCGATCGACAGGCCGCCCGACGCCGATCCCGTGATGCCGGCCAGGGTCGTCACCGTAATCGCTTCGTTGATCAGCGGGTTGGGCACCGCCTTCAGGGCGTCCTTGACGACCAGGAAGCCGGGCAGCGCCGCGATCACCCCGCCAAAGCCATATTCGACCGCCGTGTTCATCCCCGCCAGCAAGGCGCCACCGACCGCCGCCTTCGATCCGTCCGCAAAGCGCCGCGCCACGACCGGGAAAGCGAAGATCAGGATGGTGGCGATGCCCATCAGCAGCGCGCCCTCCACCGCCCACAGCGCCGCTTGCTGTGTCACTTTCGCTGTCACCGGCTCGGGCAGCCCCGCCAGCCTAATGCTCACCTCTTCCGCCCCGCCGGTGATGCGCGGGATCAGCAGCGTCAGCGCCAGATTGCCCAGCCCCACCACCAGCAGCGGCAGCAGGGCGACCAGCGGGTGGACGGTCACCGCCTCTTCCTGCCGATCGGGTTCGTTGACCAGCGTTTCGGGCGCGCCATAGCCCTCCCCCGCGGCCGCCATCGCCCGGCGCCGCCAGTTGAGATAGGCAAGGCCCGTCGCCGCGATCACCACCGATCCGATCATCCCCAGCACCGGCGCCGCCCAGGCGGTGGTGCCAAAGAAGCTGGCCGGAATGACATTCTGGATCTGCGGCGTGCCGGGCAGCGCATCCATGGTGAAGGTCAGCGCGCCAAGGCCGATGGTAGCCGGCACCAGCCGCTTGGGAATATCGGCGCGGCGGAACATCTCGGCAGCGAAGGGGTAGACGGCAAACACCGCGACGAACACCGACACCCCGCCATAGGTCAGCAGCGCCGTCACGATCATGATCGCCGGGATCGCCCGCCCCGCGCCGACGAAACCGATCACCGCCGTCACGATCGCGCGGGAAAAGCCCGATATCTCGACCAGCTTGCCGAACAGCGCGCCGAGCAGGAAGACGGGGAAATAGAGTTTCAGGAAGGTGGCGACCTTGTCCATGAACAGGCCGGAAAAGGCGGTGGGCACCGCCGCCGGATCGGTCAGGAACACCGCCAGCATGGCGAGCAAGGGCGCCATCAATATGACACTCATGCCGCGATAGGCCGCCAGCATCAGCAAGATCAGCGCCAGTGCCGCGATCGCGACCGCCATCCGTCTCTCCTTCTCTTTTTCTGAAGGGCAGGATAGAGACAGGTGAAGCCTGACTGCAAGCAGGGCCGCTGCCGCCCATGGCTGCACCGATGCCGCTTGCCTTTCCCCCGCTTTTCCGTCATAGGCGCGCCTTCGCTCGGCCCCGGATTCGGACGTCGGACGATTTCGAATGCTTGAGACGACAGCCGGAGGGGCGTTCCACATGGGGTGGGCGTCAGCGATCGGCCAACAGATGAGGCAATACCCATGGCTCTTTACGAGCATGTGTTCCTTGCGCGCCAGGATCTGGCACAGGCGCAGGTGGACGCTCTGGCGGAAACCGCCACCAAGATCGTCGAGGAAAATGAAGGCAAGGTGACCAAGGTCGAGACCTGGGGCCTGCGTTCGCTCGCATACAAGATCGCCAAGAACCGCAAGGCGCACTACGTCATGCTGAACATCGACGCGCCGGGCAACGTGATTGCCGAGCTGGAGCGTCAGACCCAGATCAACGAAGACATCATCCGCTACATGACCATCAAGGTCGAAGAGCTGGAAGCCGGTCCGTCGGTGATGATGCGCAAGCAGGAACGCGCCGAACGTGGCGACCGTGCCCCCCGTGGTGACCGTGGCCCGCGCCGTGAGCGCGAAGAAGCCCCGGCTGCCGAATAAGGAGATCTGAAACATGGCACGCCCGTTTTTCCGCCGCCGCAAGAGCTGCCCCTTCGCCGCCAAGGATGCGCCGAAGATCGATTACAAGGACGTCCGTCTGCTGCAGGGCTTCGTGTCCGAGCGCGGCAAGATCGTCCCCAGCCGCATCACCGCGGTGTCCGCCAAGAAGCAGCGTGAGCTGGCCCAGGCCATCAAGCGCGCCCGTCACCTGGGCCTGCTGCCCTATATCGTGAAGTAAGGGAGAAAGACCCATGGAAATCATTCTCCTTGAGCGCATCGAAAAGCTGGGCGCGATCGGCGACGTCGTCACCGTGAAGGATGGTTACGCTCGTAACTTCCTGCTGCCCAACAAGAAGGCTCTTCGTTCGAACGCCGCCAACAAGGCTGTGTTCGAAGCCAACCGCGCGAAGATCGAAGCCGACAACGCTGCTCGTCGTTCGGACGCCGAAAAGGCTGCCGAAGGCGTCAACGGCAAGCAGATCGTCCTGATCCGCCAGTCGTCGAACGCCGGCCACCTGTACGGCTCGGTCGCCGTCCGTGACGTCGTCGACGCGCTGCACGCCGATGGCGTGACCAACGTCTCCAAGGCGATGGTCGTGCTGGAGCGTCCGATCAAGACCCTGGGCGTCTTCGACGTCAAGGTCGCGCTGCACCCGGAAGTGGCCGTCACCATCACGGTGAACGTTGCCCGCTCGCCGGAAGAAGCCGAACTGCAGGCGCAGGGCGTCGACGTGATGGCCGACCTGTTCGAGAAGGACGAAGCCGGCTTCACCGAGGATTACGATCCGAACGCCGAGCCGGGCGAAATCGCCGTCGAGGCGGAAGAAGCTCCGGCCGAAGAAGCCTGAGCCTCTTCGCTCTAGAAAAACGAGAAAGCCGCCCGTCACCGGGCGGCTTTTTTGTTGCCCTGAAAAGCGCGGCTGCGGCTCAGATCTGCGCGAAGCCGCCATCGACGAACAGTTCGACGCCGTTGACATAGCTGGCGTCGTCGGAGGCGAGGAAGGTTGCCGCCTTGCCGATCTCGCGCGGGTCGGCCAGCCGGCCGAGCGGGATTTGCGACGCCAAACCACCTTCCAGCGCCTGCCATTCCGCGTCGTCAGCAGCCAGCCCCTGCAGCCCCGGCGTGCGGGTGGCACCCGGCGCGATCGTATTCACCCGGATATGGCGGTCCTTGAGGTCGAGGATCCAGTGGCGCGCGAAATTGCGGATCGCCGCCTTGGTTGCGCCATAGACGCTGAAGGCCGGCAAAGCGCGCACCGATTCGGTCGATCCGGTCAGGATGATCGATGCCCCGTCACGCAGCAGCGACAGCGCCTTCTGCACCGTGAACAGCGTCGCCTTCACGTTCAGGCCGAAGGTGCGATCAAACTCGTCCTCGGTAATGGCGCCGATCGGCTGGAAGCTGCCGCCACCGGCATTGGCGACCAATATGTCGATCTGGGCGCCATGCTGCTGCACGACATCATAGAGGCGATCGAGATCCGCGAACCGGGTCACGTCGCCCTGTACACCCACGGCACCATGGCCGATGGTGCGGACCGCCGCGTCCAGTTCCTCCTGCCGGCGTCCGGTGATGAACAGCCTGGCCCCTGCTTCGGCCAGTTCCTGCGCGATGCCCAGGCCAATGCCGGTCGTGCCGCCGGTCACCACCGCGACCTTGTTTTCCAATTTGCGTGCCATGATCATTTCCTTTCTGTTCGGCGATGCGCCCTGCACCGCCTGTGTCATCGGAAATAGTCCTGGAACGATTATCGCTGTAGACAGCAAAATTGACATCCTTCGTTCCATAATTAGAACGATGGCATGCAGGATATGAATGATCTTCGCCTGTTTGCGGCGGTGGTGACCCATGGCGGCTTTGCCGCCGCCGGCCGCGCGCTGCGCCTGCCCAAGTCGAAACTCAGCCGCCGGGTCGCGGAGCTGGAACAACGGCTGGGCGTGCGGTTGATCGAACGCTCATCGCGCCGGTTCCGGGTCACCGAGCTTGGCCTGTCGGTCTATGACCAGTGCCGCATCGCCGTGGCCGCCGCGGAACGCGCCGAAGCCCTGGTCGAATCCAGCCTCAGCGAACCCAGGGGCACCGTCCGCTTTTCCTGCCCGACCGGCCTCACCCCGTTCGTCGCCGCCCTATTGCCCGATTTCCTGACCCTCTATCCCAAGGGCCATGTCCAGATCGTCGCGGTCGATCGCCCCGTCGACCTGATCGGCGAGCGGATCGATGTCGCCCTGCGCGTGCGCACCCGATTGGACACCGATGCGGAACTGACGATGCGCACCCTGGCGCGCAGCCGCCGTATTTTGGTCGCCAGCCCCGCGCTCGCCAATCAGGTCGCCGGACAGGATATTGGTGCCCTGCCGACCCTGCCGACGCTCAGTTCATCGGGGGAGGATGGCGCGGTAAGCTGGCATCTCGAAGGCCACGATGGCGGGACACGGGTGATCGAGCATCATCCGCGCCTGAGCTGCGGCGATTTCGAGACCATCCGCCGCGCCGCTATTGCGGGGCTCGGCGTGGCGCTGCTGCCCGATCATGTCTGCATGGCCGACCTGCGCTCGGGCGCCCTGGCGCTGCCGTTCCCGGAATGGCAGGCGCAGGAGGGGATCGTCCACCTCGTCTTCACCACCCGCACCGGGCTGCCGCCGCTGGTGCGCGCCTGGATCGATCATCTCGCCGCCCATTTCAGCAACGGCGATATCTTCTCGCCCTGATTTCAGCCCTGCGCCCGGCGACGGCGCGTTTCCCAGCCCTTCTTCGCCGCGGCCGACCGATCGGCTGCCTTGCGCCGTTCGGCGGCATGGCTGTCGGGCTTGCCCCGCCCCGATCCCGACAGGTTTCCGCCGCCCGAATCCTTGTTCACGGTCGCCCAGGCCCGCGCCTCCGCCTCGTCATGCGATATACCACGCTCTTCATAGCTTTGCGCGATATGCGCGGCCTTGCGCTTCTGCTTGTCAGTATAACGATCCTTGTCGCCTCTGGGCATATCTGCCTCCTTTTCCTGCGCCATATCGGTTCAAATCCCGAGGCGCGCGGCGCGTCGATCGCGACTAGATTGGCCGATGACAAAATGAGGAACGGAGAGTCGCCATGAACGTTCCGGACATCATGGAGCAACCCACCCTGCTTGAGCGTCTCGCCCGGCATCTTGCCGCTGGCGCAACGCATAACTGGCCCTATTGGGTAGAGGACGCTGCCAGCATATTGGCACTGCTCAAGGAGCCCGATCCGGCCATGCGAGAGACGGGCGACGTGATCGCCTGGCAGGCGATGATCGACACTGCCCTGCAACAGCGCTGGAGCATTTTCCCGCCCGCCATGACCGGCGCGGACGAGGATGACGATCATGCCGGCAGCGCGGACGAAGAGGGCGAAATTCGCCTCTCGCCCGAGGCTATCGACCAGGACGCCGCCAAATGGGTCCATCTCCACAATGCGTCGAAGGAGACACCATGAAGGGATTGTTGAAGCTGGCCTTTCTGACCGGCCTGGGGGCTGTCGCCTGGAAAAGCTGGAAGGAACGCGCCGGCAAAAGCGATAGCAACACCGCCAATGATCCGGACGATCGCGCCCCGGTCGGCTCATCCGGGATCGTCCGCGACGCCGGACCGCAGGCCGGCGACAGCGATTGGGACATGGTCGATGAACAGTCCGACGAATCCTTCCCGGCCAGCGATCCGCCGGGCAATTACTAAGCCCGCACTCGCCGCGTCACAAACCGGCAATCATCGCTCCATTGCCCCCACCCTGCCCGCGCATTAAGAAGCGCGCACGGATGATATCCATCCGTTTCAACAGGGGAATTATTCAACCATGCCTTCGGGTCTGATCGCGCTGCTCGACGATGTTGCCGGTATCGCCAAGATGGCGGCCACGTCGCTGGACGATGTCGCCGCTGCCGCCGGCAAGGCCGGCACCAAGGCCGCCGGCGTCGTCATCGACGATACTGCCGTGACGCCCAATTATGTCATGGGCCTGTCGCCCGAACGCGAACTGCCGATCATCTGGAAGATCGCGCGCGGATCGCTGCGCAACAAATTGCTGTTCCTGCTGCCGGCGGCACTGGCGCTCAGCGCCTTTGCGCCCTGGCTGCTGCCGCCGCTGCTGATGCTGGGCGGCGCCTTCCTCTGCTTCGAGGCAGCGGAAAAGCTGCTCGAAGCGATCCAGGGCGGCCATGACGAGGTGGCGGATGCCGCCGCGACCCTGACCTCCAAGGAACTGGAGGACCAGAAGGTTTCCAGCGCGATCCGCACCGACTTCATCCTGTCGGGCGAGATCATGGCGATTGCGCTCGGCACTGTCGCCAGCGAGCCGATCTGGGAACAGGCGATCATCCTGGTCGTCGTCGCCATCGCGATCACCGCCGGAGTCTATGGCGTGGTCGGCTTCATCGTGAAGATGGACGATATCGGCCTGCACCTCGCCCAGCGCAGCGGCGCGGCGACGCGCGCCATCGGCCGGGGCCTGGTGAAGGCAATGCCGGTGCTGATGAGCGTGCTGGGCGTCGTCGGTACGGCGGCGATGCTGTGGGTCGGCGGCGGCCTGATCGTCCATGGCCTGCACGAATTTCACTGGGATCTGATCCCCGGCACGATCCATCATGTGGCCGAGGGGGCAGCCCATGCCGTGCCCGCGATCGCGCCGGTGGTCGACTGGCTTGTCAACGCGATCGGCGCGGGCATTGTCGGTCTGGTGATCGGCGGCATCATCGTTGCCGTGCTGCATCTGTTCAAGAAGCGCTGAGGCGATTAAGGGGAGCGCCCGCGCCATATCGGCGCTTCCCTCGCTCCGGACCATCCAAGTGACCCAATCCTCCCCCTGGCGCATCGAGGCGCGCGCCCTCGTCACGCTCGCCATTCCCATGATCGCAGGCAATGTCGCCTGGTCGGGAATCGCGGCGACCGACCTGCTGCTGGTCGGACGACTGGGGGCGGAAGCGGTCGCCGCCGGGGCGCTGGCGATCAACCTGTTCAACGCGCTGCTGATCTTCGGCCTGGGCCTCGTCACCGCCGCCGCGCCGCTGATCGCCAGCGAACGCGGCCGTCGTCGCCATTCGGTGCGCGACGTGCGCCGCACCGTCCACCAGACGCTGCGCGCCGCCGCCTTCTTCGTGCTGCCGGCCTGGCTGATCCTGTGGCATTGCGAGGCGATATTGCGCGCCATGGGCCAGGAGCCCGACCTGGCGCGCGAAGCCGGCCATCTTATGCGCGGGATGCAATGGGCACTGCTGCCCTTCCTCTGCTTCACTACGCTGCGCAACTTCATTTCGGCACTGGAACGACCACTCTGGGGCCTCATCATCATGATGCTCGGCATCCCGTTCAACGTGCTGGCGGGCTGGGCGCTGATCTTCGGCCATCTGGGCCTGCCCGCGCTTGGCCTGCTGGGCGCCGGCATCGCCAGCACCCTCTCTTCCACCTTCCTGTTCCTGGGCCTGCTGACCGTCATCCTGGTCGATCGCCGCTTCCGTCGCTATCGCCTGATGGGCCGCTTCTGGACGCGGGATCGCGACCGGCAGCGCGCGGTGTGGACGCTGGGCCTGCCGATCGCAATCACGCTGGGGCTGGAAGTCACGGTGTTCAATGCCTCGGCCTTCCTGATGGGGCTGATCGACCGGGAATCGCTCGCCGCCCATGCCGTGGCGATCCAGATCGCCTCGTTGGTCTTCATGGTGCCGATGGGCATCGGCCAGGCCGCGACCGTGCGCGTCGGCGTCGCCTATGGCCGGGCCGATCCCGCCGCGATCGGCCGGGCCGGCTGGCTGGCGCTGATCGTCGGCACCGGTTTCGCCATGGCGGCCGCGCTGATGCTGGTCCTGATCCCGCGACCGCTGGTGTCGATCTTCCTCGACGTCCATGATCCGGCCAATCTCGCCACCGCCAATCTGGCGGTCAGCTTCCTGGCGGTCGCCGCGCTGTTCCAGCTGGTCGACGCTGCCCAGGCCGTCGGCGCCGGCGTGCTGCGCGGCATCCAGGATACCAAGGTGCCGATGATCTTCGCCCTTTTCGGCTACTGGATCATCGGTATCGGCGTCGGCGCCCTGCTCGCTTTCCCGATGGGACTGCAGGGCGTGGGCATCTGGTTCGGCCTGGCTGCGGGTCTCGGCACGGTGGCGATCCTGCTGATCGCGCGCTGGTCATTGCGCGATCGGCTGCGCCTCATCCCGCGCTAAAAAGTGCCCGCACAATTCGTCGTGAAAATCCGGCCGGTTGCATTACGGGCATATGCTGCGACGCACAAAGCAATTGAAACCCGAACCTGTTTCTTGATATGGGCGGCTCATCATGGACTCTCCGACCCCTATCTTCGAAGCCATCGCGCTTCAGAAGTGCCTCAAGGCGACCTATAACAAGATGGTCGTCACGCTGGCCCCACACATCCTCTACACGCGCCATGACGAGATGTTCATGGATGCCGTGACCACGGACCGCGACGGCCGCCCGCCGCGCGAGCTGAAGCTCGGTACGTTCAAGCTGGCGGGCCTGAGCGATGTCGAGATCCTGGACGAGACGTTCGAGGCGATGCACGGCCTCTATGACCAGGGCGACGACAAATATAAGGGCGTGACCCTGTTCGCGGTCGATCCGCAGAGCGCCGCCGCCTGATCGACATTGGCATCGCATCGACCCGAATGAAGAAGGGCGGCCAATGGCCGCCCTTTTCTTTTTTCGTTACTTCTTGAGCCGATAGCCAGTGCGGAACACCCAGGCGATGATGCCTAGGCACACTGCAAGCATGCCGCCCACGAACAGCAGGCTGAATTCGATCCCGACATCTCCCTTGCCAAAAAAGGTCCAGCGGAAGCCCGAGATCAGATAGACGATCGGGTTGAACAGCGTGATGGTGCGCCACGGTTCGGCCAGCATGTGGATCGAGTAGAAGGCGCCGCCCAGGAAGGTCATCGGCGTGATGATCAGCAGCGGGATCACCTGCAACTGTTCGAACCCCTGCGCCCAGATGCCCAGGATGAAGCCGAACAGGCAGAAGCTCACCGCGATCAGCAGCATGAAGCCGACCATGGCGAAGGGATGGGCCACCGGCAGGTCGACAAACAGATGCGCCGTGGCAAAGATGATGAAGCCGACGATCAGCGCCTTGGTCGCCGCTGCGCCCACATAGGCGATCACCGTCTCCATCGCCGACACCGGTGCCGATAGCAGTTCATAGATGGTGCCGGTGAACTTGGGCATGTAGATGCCGAAGCTGGCGTTGAAGATGCTCTCCGTGAACATCGACATCATGATGAGGCCCGGCACGATGAAGGCGGCATAGGGAATGCCGTCAATCTGCGTCATGCGCGATCCGATCGCCCCGCCGAACACGATGAAATAGAGCGATGTGGTGATGACCGGCACCAGCAGGCCGGTCAGCCAGGTGCGCCGGAACCGGTGCAGCTCGAACTTGTAGATGGCGGCGACGGCGCGCAGATTGGGGCCGTTCATGCCGCTTTCTCCTGATGGACCAGGCTCACGAAAATATCCTCCAGGCTACTCTGCCGCGTGTTGAGATCCTTGTAGCCGATGCCAAGATCGCCCAGCTTGCGCAGCAGCGAGGAGACGCCGGTGCGTTCGGCGCGGGTGTCGAACAGATATTCGATCTCCTGCCCCTCAGCCTTCAGCGCCACATCCCAGTCGGCCAGCTCGGGCGGCAGCGCCTCGATCGGCTCGGCCAGCATGATCGACAGCGTCTTCTTGCCCAGCTTCTCCATCAGCGCGATCTTGTCCTCGACCAGCATCAGCTGGCCATGGTTGATGACGCCCACCCGGTCGGCCATTTCCTCGGCCTCCTCGATATAATGGGTGGTCAGGATGATGGTGACGCCGGTCTGGCGCAGTTCGCCGATCAGCTTCCACATGTCCCGGCGCAGTTCGACATCGACGCCAGCGGTCGGCTCGTCCAGGAACAGCACGCGCGGTTCGTGGCTCAGCGCCTTGGCGATCATCACGCGGCGCTTCATGCCGCCGGAAAGCTCGCGGATCTTGTTGTGGCGCTTGTCCCACAGCGACAGGTCGCGCAGCACCTTTTCGACATAGGCGTCGTTGCGCGGCTTGCCGAACAGGCCGCGGCTGAAGGTGACGGTGTCGATCACCCGCTCGAACTGATCGGTATTCAGCTCCTGCGGCACCAGCCCGATTGCAGCGCGCGCGCCGCGATAGTCGCGGATGATGTCATGGCCGGCGACCGTTACGGTGCCGCCAGAGGGGCGGACATTGGCGCAGATGATCGAGATCATCGTCGTCTTGCCCGCGCCATTGGGGCCGAGCAGCGCGAAAATCTCGCCCTCCTCGATATTCAGGTCGACCCCCTTGAGCGCCTGAAAGCCCGACGCATAGCTTTTCGTCAGGCCCTTGATTTCGATGATGGATGCCATGCGGCAGCGCCCCCTTTCCTTGTGTCGGCAAGATAGGAGGCGGACCGCGCCATGCAACCGGCTGCGCGGCAAATAGCGAAGCAGGGCAACATATTGGAAAAAGATTGAAGCCGGTGAAGCGCAGGCATAGGCTTGACACCCCACCATGTGGAGAAGGCTATGAAAAAGGCAGTTCTCTATCTGTCGATCGCGTTGATCGTCGTTCCCGATATCGCCATTGCCCAGCAGGGCAGCCGACCGCCATCCGGCGGCGGCGCTCGACCATCTCCATCCACGCGCCCTGCCCCGCCCCCTCACGCCCCGGCGGTTCTACTCAACCATCGCGTCCGTCCGGTCCCTCGACGCCCCCCTCGCGCCCGGGCGGGTCCAACAACCAGCCCTCCCGTCCCGGTACGTCC
>Ga0075367_10000527_pt1 | contig 14449 bp, 15 predicted proteins | sample EndMethybrTD3032_FD_71399 | JGI IMG/M metagenome (GOLD analysis project Ga0075367, IMG submission 71399) | Populus endosphere microbial communities from Tennessee, USA - Endosphere MetaG P. TD hybrid TD303-2 | ecosystem: Host-associated > Plants > Roots > Endosphere | place: USA: Tennessee... | reverse complement strand
GCGCCCGGCAGCAGCAACAGGTCTTCGTCCTCGGCGGTGGTCTCGGAGAGGTAGGTGTACGCACCGTGCGCGGGAACGCCCGGCTGCTCCACCATGCCTGAGTTCTCCGGCAGTCCCTCGCCCGGGACCTGGCCGGTGTCGGTCATGCGTACCCCTCGCCCATCGGTTAGTGCTTCTCGGTCAAGCCCACCGGGAACGGCGCACCGACCGCCCCCGCAGTGAAGAACGAGCATGTGTGCCCAGCGGCACGAACGACCCGTCCCTAAAAGGCGACAAAGCCATTCAGTGGCATTGTCCCGGTCGTCCCTCCGTCACGACAGCTTGATCCGCGACGGTCCGCTGTGGACTACGCCACGTTGCGCGTCCTCCGGTTCTGCCATACCACACCCACCCCAAATGGGGCGCGTTTTCCGGACATTGGCGAACGAAATGCCGGGCCACCCGGTGCGGTACAACGGTCGGCCAGCCTACCGCGCGCGGTACGACTACAGGATCACCGGGACGGCAGAAAACAGGATCACTGGGACGCGGACGGAGTCACGCGATGCGCTCCGGGAGTGCGCCGCTGAGCAGGAACACAACGCTCCGCTCCTTCTCCGTCCAGGCCCGTGTGTCGAGTTCCACGGACTGGAGGAGGGCGCACTCGACCTCGTAGCCGTGCTCGGTCAGGTCGCGGCCGATGAGTTCGGCGGCGTCGCGGGTCGAGGCGTGGGTGACGATGCGCTGCGGGCGGCGGTCGGCGACCGCGGAGACCACGGCCGCTCCCCCGCCGCCGACGCGGACGACGTCCGGTTCGGGGAGGTTCTCCAGGACGTGCGGGGCGGTGCCGCGGACGGTCTGGAGCTGGACGCCGAAGGCCCGCGCGTTGGACTCGGTGCGTTCGCAGGCCCGTGGGTCGCTGTCGACGGCGATGACTGCGGCGCCGGCACGGGCTGCCTCCGTGGCGAAGGCTCCGCTGCCGCAGCCGATGTCCCAGACGAGGTCGCCGACGCGCGGGCCGAGGCGGGCGAGTTGGGCCGCGCGCAGCGGTTCCAGTTCGCCTTCGCCCATGAGCCCGCCGTAGGACTCGGCGGGCAGGGTCCAGCCGCGCGGCGCGACGGCCGGGTCGCGGCCGGCGATCCATCCGCCGCCGTCCGCCGCGGTGCTGGTGCCGCCGATGACGATGACGACGTTCGGGTCGCGCCAGGCGTGGTCGGCGACCTTGTCGGAGGTGAGGATCGTGACCCGTTCACGCTCGGTGCCGAGTTCCTCGCAGATGACGAAGGTGCGGTGGACGCCTTCGAGGAGGAGGCCGAGTTCTGCGGGGCCGGCGCCGGGCGAGGTGAGGACGGCGACCTTGGTGTGGGCGCGGCACACATTCACCGCGCGTCGCAGGGTGCGTCGGTGTGCGACGACCACCTGTGCGTCGTCCCAGGGCATGCCGGCGCGGGCGAAGGCGGCGGCGACGGAGGAGACCGCGGGGACGACCTCGACCTCCAGGCCGAACTCGGGCGCCCGCAGGCTCCGTACGACTCCGAAGAACCCGGGGTCGCCGTCCGCGAGCACCACCGCGGTGCCCCGGTGGCCGGCGATCCGGCGGGCGGCGAGGGCGACGCTGCCCAGGCGGATGCGCTCCGCCGCGGGCGGTACCTCGGGCAGCGCCAGGTGGTGGGCGGCACCGGCCACCAGGGTGGCGGCGCCCAGGGCGGAGCGCCCCGCGGCGGTCAGCGGCGAGCCGTCCCAGCCGATCACCGTGACGCGGTCGGCCATAGTCGTCGGTCTCCAGGGGGTTTACGCAGGTCGGGCTCCGAGAGGGTACCTGGGTTCAGTTCCAGTCGGTGAACGAGGTGAAACCACCGGAGTCGGCCAGTTGGTCGCCCGCCCCGTCCAGGTCCTCGGGCAGCAGGCTCCACACGATGTAGTCGGTGCGGAAGTCGCTCCAGGTGCCGTCCTCGGCACGGATGTGCGCTATGCAGGCGTTACGCAGAACGCCCTCACTGATACAGCCGATCTTCTGCGCGACCTGCTGGGAGGCGGTGTTGTCGGCGGCCGTGCGGAGCTCGATACGCTCCAACTTCTGGTCGCTGAAGAGCCATTGGGCGGTGACGAGCGCGGCTTCGGAGGCGTAGCCCTCGCCACGGGCCCAGGGGGCGATGATGTACGACAGCTCGGTCGACCGAACGTGCCAGTTGGTCTTGGCGAGTTGGACGATGCCGACCAGGCGCTGGGTGAGGAACTCCGTCACGGCGAGATCGAGTCCGCGGCCCGACTCCCGCTCGGCGGGCGCGTACTCGGTGATCCAGGTGCGGGCCTGGGCCTCCGAGTAGGGCTGGGGAACGTTCGTCCAGGCACCGACCTGTTCGTCGTTCATCATCTCGGCCAGGGCGGGCACATCATCCTCGTCGAGGGGACGCAGCACCAACCGCTCCGTGCTGATGGAGATGTTGGGGAAGGTGCCACTCATGCGCCGCTCCGTAACCTTCGGAAAACCTTCAAGTCCTGCTGAACTGCCCAGCATGCAGCATGAGACCGCCGAACCGCACGACGGGGTCCACTCGCGGTGAGCGAGTGGACCCCGTGCGTGGCGATACGCCGTATACGTGAGGTTAGAACGAGGGGACGACCGAGCCCTGGTACTTGTCCTCGATGAACTTCTTCACCTCGGGGGAGGTGAGGAGCTTGGCGAGCTTCTTGACGCGGGGGTCCTTCTCGTTGCCCTTCTTGACCGCGAGGAAGTTGCCGTAGGGGCTGTTCTTCGCGGACTCCAGGACGAGGGCCTCCTCGGCGGGCTTGATGCCGGCGGAGATGGCGTAGTTGCCGTTGACGACCGCGGCGTCCACATCGTCCAGGGAGCGTGCGGTCTGGGCCGCCTCGACCTCCTTGAACTTGAGGTTCTTCGGGTTCCTGGAGATGTCCTGCGGGGTCGCTTCGCTGCCCGCGCCGTCCTTGAGCGTGATCAGTCCATTGGCGGCGAGCAGCTTCAGGGCGCGCGCCTCGTTCACGGCGTCGTTCGGGACGGCGATCGTCGCGCCGCTCTTCAGGGCGTCGGCCTTCTTGACCTTGTGGGAGTAGAGGCCGAGCGGCTCCAGGTGGACCGTGACGACGGGCACGATGTGGGTGCCGCGCTTCTTGTTGAAGTCGTCCAGGTACGGCTGGTTCTGGAAGTAGTTGGCGTCCACCGAGCCGTCCTCGGTCGCGGTGTTCGGGACGATGTAGTCCTGGAACTCCTTGACCTCCAGGTCGAGTCCGGCCTTCTTCGCCAGGTTCTTCTTGACGAAGTTCAGGATCTCGGCGTGCGGAGTGGGGCTCGCGGCGACGACCAGCGGTCCGCTGTGGTCGGACGAGCCGGCGGCCGAGTCCGTGCCCGAGCCGCAGGCGGTGAGCCCGAAGGTGAGGGCTCCGGCGGCGAGGACGGCGGTGGTGAGCTTTACGGTGTTACGCACGAAAAGTGCCTTTCCAAATGGGTGCAGCGACCCCGCGATGGGTGGTGCGGGGAGTCTGTGGAGGCTTACGCCTTGGCCTTCAGCAGGCGCAGCTTCGGCGCCGGACCGGAGCGGCCGCCCCGACCGTGCAGCGAGCGTGCCGCGAAGTCGCCGGCGAACTGGATCAGCGAGATGACGACGCCGAGGATCGCCACCGTGATCCACATCAGCTCGGTCTCGAAGCGCTGGTAGCCGTAGCGGATGGCGATGTCACCGAGTCCGCCGGCGCCGACCGTGCCGGCCATGGCGGAGTAGCCGATGAGAGCGACGACCGTGGTCGTGGTGCCGGAGATGAGCGAGGGCAGCGACTCCGGTACGAGCACCTTGCGGACGATCGTCCAGGTGTTGCCGCCCATCGACTGCACGGCCTCGACCAGCCCGCCGTCCACTTCGCGGACAGCCGTCTCGACGAGGCGTGCGAAGAACGGGATGGCTCCGATGGCGAGCGGCACGATCGCGGCCTCGCGGCCGATGGTGGTCCCGGTGATCCAGCGCGTGAAGGTCATCAGCGCGACCATCAGGATGATGAACGGCATCGACCGGGCGACGTTCACGATCTGCCCGATGACCTTGTTGGCGACGGCGTTCTGCAGCAGCCCGTCCCGGTCCGTCAGGACGAGCAGGATGCCCAGCGGAAGTCCGCCGCCGACGGCGATGAGCGTGGACCAGCCGACCATGTACAGCGTGTCCCCACACGCCTGGGACAGCAGCGGCGACATCTCCGACCAGCTCACTTGGCACCCTCCACCAGCAGAACGGGCTCCTGGCCCAGGACATCGATCTGCAGACCCTGTTCACGCAGGAAGCCGATCGGCACGACGTTGTCCTCGTAGCGGCCGGGCAGTTCGATGCGCATCCGGCCGACCTGGAGTCCGCCGACGGTGTCGATGGCCGCGCCGAGGATCGATATGTCGATGTTGTAGGTGCGCGAGAGCTGGGAGATGACCGGCTGGGTGGCGGCCTCGCCCTGGAAGGTGACGTCGACGACGGTCCGGTCGTCGTCGGTGGCCTCGCCACCGACCGGGAAGAGCGCGGAGGCCAGCTGCGAGCCCGGGGTCGCGAGCAGTTCGCTGACCGTGCCGGACTCGACGATGCGGCCGTTCTCCATCAGCGCGGCCGAGTCGCAGATCGACTTCACGACGTCCATCTCGTGGGTGATGAGCAGGACGGTGAGGCCCAGCTGCCGGTTCAGGTCGCGCAGCAGCTGGAGGATCGAGCGGGTGGTCTCCGGGTCGAGGGCGCTGGTCGCCTCGTCGGACAGCAGCACCTTGGGGTCGCCGGCCAGGGCGCGGGCGATGCCGACGCGCTGCTTCTGGCCGCCGGAGAGCTGGGCGGGATAGGCCGTGGCCTTGGCGGCGAGCCCGACGCGGTCGAGAAGTTCGAGGGCCTTGCGCGAGCGCTCCTTGCCGGACTTGCCGAGGATCTCGAGCGGCAGCTCGACGTTGTCCTGGACGGTCCGGGAGGACAGCAGGTTGAAGTGCTGGAAGACCATGCCGATACGGCCGCGCGCCCGCCGCAGCTCCTTGCCGGCCCGGGGACCGCGCCCGGCGAGGGCGGTGAGGTCCTGCCCGGCGACGGTGACCGTCCCGGACGTCGGGCGCTCCAGCAGGTTGACGCAGCGGATGAGCGAGGACTTGCCGGCGCCGGACTGGCCGATGACGCCGTACACCTCGCCTTCGCGGACGTTCAGGTCGACGCCGTCCAGGGCGACGACCTCACGGCCGCGCGAGCGGTGGGCCCGATAGATCTTCGTCAGGCCTGATGTCGTGATCACAGGGGTGTTCCGTCACTGTCGAGTACGCGGGCGTGGGTGTGCCCTGGTACGGAAGGAAAGTCATGCGCGGGCGGCTCGGTCTCGTACGGGATTCATGGCGTACGGACATGCCGCGGCAGCTCGCTTCGGGGCTCCCCCACTCTCGGCTTCGCTCGAGCGGGGGCACCCCCATGGCTCAGGGGTGGTGCAGGGGCCCTCTAGAAGGCGCGCATTCGACACATACAACGAGCACCGGGCGTCAGGGTCGCCTCGGTCGCAAGGGTGCGGCAGCTCGTCGTGGTCATGAGATCAGTAAAACAGACGTATGGAAGTGACCAAGAGCCGCCGTCCGCATGGTGGACGGCGGTGGACAGATGTCAGCGGCGGACGGAGATCTCCACTCCCCCGTCGGTGACCAGCGCGGACAGGGCCGAGAGGTCCTTGACCACAAGGTCGGCGTCCAGCTCATGGGCCTGGTGGGTTGTGGTCAATGCCACGGTGGTCATACCGGCGGCCCGACCGGCCGCGAGGCCTGCGGGCGCGTCCTCGAAGACGACGCAATGGGCCGGGTCGACGCCCAGCTGACGGGCGGCGAGAAGGTAGGGCTCGGGGTCGGGCTTGCCGCGGGTGATGTCGTCGGCGGCGATGAGCGTCTTGGGGAGGATGCCGACGGCGTCGAGGCGGGCCTCGGCGAGGCGGCGGGTGGCCGAGGTGACGACGGCCCAGCGGTCGGCGGGCAGCGCGTCGAGGAAGTCCTTGGTGCCGGGCAGCAGATGAACGCCCCCGCCCGGCACGTCCTCCACCTCCAGCAGCTCGATCCGCGCGACCGCCTCCGGCACGAGGTCGGCGGGCAGCAGGTCGGCGGCTATCTCCACGGCCGGCCGCCCGTGCAGTTCGACCCGGCCGAAGTCCTCGGCGGTGAGCCCGTACTCCCGCGCCCACCGCGTCCAGCAGCGCTGCACGGAGTCGAGGGAGGAGACGAGGGTGCCGTCGTTGTCGAAGAGCAGGGCCCGTGCGTGGAACGTCATGGTCCAGACCCTACGGCGTACGGCGGGGGCGACGGCATCGGGCCGTTTGGCCCGTAATAAGGTCGCTGCATGCTCAATGTCCTGACGCTGGTGACGGGCGTCGCCGCGCTGCTGCTCGCCGCCTGGTGCGGGTGGGCGGCCTACCGTGACCAGCCGACGAAGGACTGGCACTTCATCGGGATGGCCGTGGTCTCGCTGCTGGCCGTGGTGCAGCTGGTGGTCGGGATCGTGCTGCTGTCGCGGGGCGAGAAGCCGGATCAGGGCACGACGATCTTCGTGGCGTATCTGCTGGGCGCCTTCGCGTGCGTCCCGGCCGCCGGGTTCATGTCGCTGGCGGAGCGCACCCGGTGGGGCTCGGTGACGGTCGCCGCCGGCGGTGTGGTGCTGGCCGTGCTGGAGGTACGGCTCTATGACATCTGGGGAGGCTGAGGTGGCCGCGGTGGAGGAGAAGCCGACGAGGACACGGCTGATCAGCGGGCCGGGCATGCTGCTCGTCTGGTTCTACGGCGTGATGGTCGTCGGCGCGGTCTCGCGCTCCGTCTACCAGATCGCCACCGAGTTCGGCCGGGCACCGCTCGCCTACTCGCTGTCGGCGGTCGCGGGTGTGGTGTACGGGTTCATCACGTACTCGCTGGTGCGGGGCGGGGAGAGGGCCCGCAGGGCGGCGCAGGTGTGCTGCGCCGCCGAACTCGCGGGTGTCCTGATCGTCGGCACCTGGACCCTGGTCGACCGCGGGGCCTTCCCGGACTCGACGGTGTGGTCGTACTACGGCATGGGGTACGTCTTCATCCCCGTGCTGCTGCCGCTCTCCGCGCTCTACTGGCTCCGGAAGAACCGCACGGTCACGCAGTAGTCACATACGCCCCGGCCGGCTTCTCCAGGACGATCATCGGGACGCCGTCCGCGCCCTGGGACGTGCCCACCGTCTGGTACCCCACCCGGCGGTACAGCCGGAGGTTGCCCTCGCTGCGATGGCCGGTGTGCAGGCGGAACCTGGTGGCGCCGCGCTCCTCCACCAGGGCCGTCTCGGCCGCGCGCAGCAGTCGCGCGCCGATGCCGTGGCCCTGCATGCGCGGGTGGACGCAGAGCTTGCCGATCGCGGCGGAGCCGTCCTCGGTCACCCGGCCGCGCACCGAGCCGACCACTTCTTCGCCGAGCCGAGCCACGAAGACGCAGTCGGCGGCCACCTCCTGACGGACCGAGTCCAGGGTCTGGACGAGCGGGTCGATGCGGTAGTTGCCGTACAGCGCCGCCTCGCTCTGGAAGCACAGGTACTGGAGCTTGAAGATCTGCTCTGCATCCTGCTCGGTCGCCACCGAGATGGTCACGCTCATGCCCATGTGCGCACGCCTCCCGCTCACCTGATCGCCACGTTGTCCCTCACTCCTATCCCCGCCCTTCGCGGGCCGCAACCTCCGGTGTGAGCAATCGACGGAGACATCCCAGACATCTCGAACGTTCCGGGCCCAGACTGCCCTGTGACATACCCAACTCCCCCGCGATTTCCCGGTATGTCAGGTCGTTCGGCGAGAGCAGGGCCTCCATCAGACCGGGGCAGCGGCCGGGCAGCCGGCGGACCGCGTCGCGCAGAGCCCGGCGATGGGCGGCGGCCAGCGCGAGGTGGGCGGGGTCGGCGTCGGTGTCGGCGGCGGGCTCGGTGTCGTAGGGCCGTTCATGGCGGCTGGTACGGCGGCTGCGGCGGGCCTCGGAGCGGACGGCGCGGCGCAGCCAGCCGGGCGGGTCGACGGGTGGGTCGTCCGCGTCGAGGCGCTCCAGGAGGCGGAGCCAGACCGCCTGTTCCAGGTCGGCCGACTCGGTTCCGGAGGCACGTGCCTCCGCGAAGGCCTCGGCGGTGAGCAGGGGGCGCAGGGCGGCGACGAGCTCGTGTGTCACATGCGGCACGACGCGGCCGCCCGGTCTCGGGTTCCCCGGGCGGCCGATGATCACCCCAACCGGGGTCGGTGGCTCAGCCGTTGACGAAGTCCGCGCGGGCGAGGACGCCGGTGTCGGCGTTGTCGGTGAAGACGCCGTCGATGCCGGTGGCGAAGTAGGTCCTGAACGCCCCGAAGGGGTCGCCGTAGCCGTCCACGGCCGTGCCCTTGCGGAAGTTCGCGGGCAGGAAGGGGTTCTCGTTGCGCATCGTGTACGGGTGCAGGATCAGGCCGACCTTGTGCGCGTCGGCGACGAGCGTGGTCGTCCTGTCGAGGCTGCCGTCCGCCTTCTTGGTGATGACCAGGTCCAGGGTCGGGCCGATGCCCTGCGCGTAACCGGCGATCTCACGCAGACCCTTCGCGGTGATCAGGTCGGCGACGGTGCGCGGGTCGCCGGCCTCGACGAAGTCCCAGGGGCGGGAGTCGGCGGTGGACAGCAGCACGACGAGGGGGTTGTCGACCAGGGTGTTCAGCTTCTGGATGCTGCTCGGCTCGAAGGACTGCAGGATGACCGGCGAGTTCCGCTGGTCCTTGCCGTACTTGTGCAGCAGCTTGGCCACCCGCTCCTCAAGGCCCAGGCCCAGCTTGCGGAAGTAGGTGGGGTGCTTGGTCTCGGGGTAGATCCAGACCTGCTTGCCGCGCCGGCGGGTCTGCTCGTCCTGCCACTTCAGGACTTCCTCGAAGGTGGGGATCTCCCAGCGGCCGTTGTAGAGCGTGTTGTGCGGGCGGTTGGCCGGGATGCGCTCGACGGCGCGCAGGGTCTTCAGCTCGGCGAGCGTGAAGTCCTCGGTGAACCAGCCGGTGATGGAGACGCCGTCGAGCACCTTGGTGGTCCTGCGGTCGGCGAACTCGGGGTGGTCGGCGACGTTCGTGGTCCCGCCGATCTCCGGCTCGTGGCGGCAGACCAGATGGCCGTCCTTGGTGGGCACCAGGTCGCCGGCCTCGACGACGTCGGCGCCGAGGTCGAGGGCGAGGTTGTACGAGCCGAAGGTGTGCTCGGGCCGGTAGCCGCTGGCGCCGCGGTGCCCGATGATCGTCGGCTTCGGCAGGCTCTTCAGCCCGCCGCCCCCGTGCCCGGCGCCCGCGGCTCTCGCCGTGCCGGACAGGCCGAGTACGGCTCCGCCCGCGCCCAGCACCGCCGCGCCGAGGAGCGCGCGTCGCCCGGTGCCGCCTGTCTGCTCGTTCTCCTGCGTTGCCATGAGCGCCTCCCCTGACGTCGGCTTCTGGATGCGGGCCGATCGTAGGTGCGTGGACATGACGTGAGGGAGGCCCTGGCCGGAACACGCGGGTGACGCGTGATGTCGTATGAGGAGAGGTGTCTGACGTGGTGTCGGCTCACTCTTTCGGCGGCGCGATGTCCGTCACATCGTTCCGCCCCGGTTACCGGCAGGCAACGGCACGTCACCGCAGGTAAACGTACGTCAACAGTGCGTAAGACCTGGGTGAACCCGATGTGCGAGACCCAGGTGACCGGGAGTATCGTCCTCACCTGCACATACTCATACCGAAACCCTTGACATCGGAGGGCCCGTTGTCCCGCTTCGCGCTCATCAAGGCAGTGCTCGGACCGATCATGCGCCTGATGTTCCGCCCACGGGTGGAGGGCGTGGAGCACATTCCGGGGGACGGTCCGGTCATCCTGGCCGGCAACCACCTCACCTTCATCGACTCGATGATCCTGCCGCTCGTGTGCGACCGGCAGGTGTTCTTCATCGGCAAGGACGAGTACGTCACCGGCAAGGGGTTCAAGGGCCGGCTCATGGCCTGGTTCTTCACCGGCGTCGGCATGATCCCCGTGGACCGGGACGGTGCGAACGGTGGTGTGGCGGCGCTGATGACCGGACGCCGCGTGCTGGAGGAGGGCAAGGTCTTCGGGATCTACCCCGAGGGCACGCGGTCGCCCGACGGACGGCTCTACCGGGGACGCACCGGGATCGCCCGGCTCACGATGATGACCGGGGCGCCGGTGGTTCCGTTCGCGATGATCGGCACGGACAAGTTGCAGCCGGGCGGGGCGGGGATGCCTCGGCCCGGGCGGGTCACTGTTCGTTTCGGTGAGGCGATGGAGTTCTCCCGTTACGACGGGATGGACCGGGATCGGTATGTGTTGCGGGCTGTGACGGATTCCGTGATGACCGAGGTCATGCGGTTGTCCGGGCAGGAGTACGTGGACATGTACGCGACCAAGGCAAAGGCTGCGTAGGTTTCGTTGTCGGGTGCGGCTTCACGGGGTTCTCGCGCCCACGCGGCGGAGCCGCACATCGACACAGCCCCGCGCCCCTGAAGGGGCGCTCTACAGCCGTTCGTTTCGGAGCATGAACCACGCGGCAACCGCCGTTGCCAGTAGTACGGCTGCTCCTGCGGCCACTGCGATCGACAGGCCGTCGACGAAGGCGTCTCGCGCCGAGGTCAGGAGTTCCTGACCCGCCACTGTCGGCATATGTGTTGCCGCTTCCACCGCGCCGCCCAGTGACTCGTGCGCCCCGGCCGGAGTGCCCGCCGGCACGGGGAAGCCCCGGTACACGCCCGTCACGATCGAGCCCAGTACGGCGATCCCCAGGGCCGCGCCCAGTTCGTACGCCGTCTCCGAGACCGCGCTCGCCGCGCCTGCCTGTTCCTTCGGTACCGAGGACAGGATCACGTCGGACGTCACCGTGAAGGAGAAACCTGCGCCTGTGCCCACGACCAGGAGGGCGGTGCCCAGGAAGGGGTAGCCGGTGGACTGGTCGAGCAGGGTCAGGGCCGCCAGGGCGAGGCCCACTGCGGCGAGGCCGCCCGCGACCACGGCGCGGACCGAGAAGCGTCGGGCCGCTCGGCCCGCGATCAGGCCCGCCGCCACCGCGCCCACCGCTGCGGGGAGTTCGGCCAGGCCTGCCTCGAACGGGCGCCTGCCCTGGACGAGTTGCAGGTACTGGGAGAGGAAGAAGACCAGGCCGGACAGGCCGAGGATGGTCAGCAGGTCGGCCAGGACCGCGGCGCTGAAGCCTCGGTTGCGGAACAGGCGCATGTCCAACAGGGGGGTGGGGAGGGTCAGTTGGCGGCGCACGAACCAGGCCAGGGCTGTGGCGCCGAGTGCGCCTGCGGCGAGTGCCGGCCACTCGAGGCCATGGGCCGCCGCTTCCTTGACCGCGTAGACGACGCCGATGACGCCCACCAGCGAGAGGGTGACGCTGATCAGGTCCCATGGGCCCGGGTCGGGGTTGCGGGACTCCGGGAGGGTGCGACTGCCCACCAGGACCAGGACCGCCATCACGGGGAGGTTGATCAGGAAGACCGAGCCCCACCAGAAGTGTTCGAGCAGGAAGCCGCCCGCGATCGGGCCTATTGCCGTGCCCGCGGAGGCGGTTGCTCCCCAGATGCCCACGGCCAGGCTGCGTTCGCGCGGGTCGTGGAAGAGGTTGCGGATCAGGGCGAGGGTCGCCGGCATGAGGGTCGCGCCGGCGACGCCGAGCAGGGCCCGGGCCAGGATCATCAACTCCGGTGTCGTCGCATAGGCGTTGAGGATCGATATCGCTCCGAACGCCGTGGCGCCGATGAGCAGGATGCGCTTGCGGCCCACGCGGTCGCCGAGGCTGCCCATCGAGACGAGCAGGCCGGCGATGACGAAGGAGTAGACGTCTCCGATCCACAGGAGCTGCGTGCCGGAGGGCTTCAGGTCCTCGCTGATGTAGGGCGTCGCCAGGCCGAGGACGGTCGCGTCGACGGCCACCAGCAGCACGGCGAGCACGAGGACGGACAGCGCGAGCCAGCGGCCCGGGCGCTTCACCGCCTCGGTCGTGATCGCCGGCTGCAGGGTGCTGGTCATGATTCCTCTCTTCGGGGAGTGTCCTGTCGCAGTGCGCCGCCGAGCAGCAGCTCGGCGATCATGTGGGTGAAGTCCTTGGGGGCCACCCGGCCCTCCGCCACAGCCCAGGCGCCGGAGGCCAGCAGGCCGTACAGCGCCTCGGTGAGCCAGGCCGGGGTGAGGTCGATACGGAACTCGGCCGCCTCCTGGCCACGGCGGAACAGGGCGGCGACACGGTCGTCGATCCTGGTCCAGCCCGCGTTCTGTCCCTCGCCCTCGAACAGCTGGTTCTCGGTGTAGAGGAAGGCGAGCAGGGCGGCTGCCGGCTCCAGGGCTTTGACGAGACGCCGTACGGCTTCGGGTGCCGGGCCCTCGTCCAGGCGGGCCGCGTCCAGTGCCGCCTCGCACTCGGCGATGCCGAGCGACTCCAGCGCCCGTACGAGGGCGTCACGGCCCGCGAACTGGCGGTGCAGGGTGGCACGGCTGATGCCGGCCGCCCTGGCGACCTCGTCCATCGTGGCGGTGGACTTGCGGGTCAGCAGGGCGGCGGCGGTGCGGAGCACATGATCGCGGTCGACGGGCATGAGACGAGTGTAGTCCAGGTGAGACATTGATGTCTCATGCTGGGCGTGAGCGTCTCATGGGCATGGGGTGATGCCGGGTTTTCAGTGCCAGGGCAGGCTGCTGCGCTGCTCCCAGTACGCCCGCGGTTCCTCCACGAGGGCGGCGAGGCGGGTCAGCTGGTCCTCGTCCAGGTCCACGACCGCTGCGTGGAGGTTGGAGGAGAGCTGGCCGAGCGTTGCGGCGCCGGAGAGCACCACGCCGACCCAGGGCCGGCGGAGGATCAGGGCGAGGGCGACCGCGTCGCAGCCGAGGGACGTTTCCGCGGCCACCGCCTTGAGGGCCTCGGGGGCGTTCGGGGCCGCGAGGCGGCCGTTGGCCATGCCCTCCTTGATGATCACCGTGAGGCCGGCGTCGTGTGCCTCGGCGAGGGCGGGGGCGGCCGATGTCTCCAGGGCGTTGTACGTCGACTGGACCGTACGGAAGAGGGGCTCGCCGTCGACCGTCACGGCGAGCGCGGCGCGGATGGCGTCCGCCTGGGCGGGGCCGCTGGTGGAGAAGCCGACGGTGGTTCCCCCGGCGGCGGCTTCGGCGAGCCTGGCGTGGAGTTCCTTGTCGGTGAGGGCCGGGCTGTCCGGGGTCACCGAGTGGATCTGGTAGAGGTCGAGGTGGTCGCCGAGAAGGGCGGCGGTCTCGGCGCGCTGGCGCTCGTAGGTCTGGACGGTGTGGTCCTTGACCTCGTGCGTCTGGGCGTCCGTGGTCCAGTCGGCGGTGTACGTGTAGCCCCACTTGCTGCCGATGACGATGTCGCCGGTGTCGGGGCGGGCGTTCAGCCAGTCGGCGAGGAACTCCTCGGAGCGGCCGTAGGAGCGGGCCGCGTCGAAGTAGCGGACGCCTTGGGCGTAGGCGGCGTCGAGGAGTTCGTGGGTGCGGGTGCGGAGCGTATCGACGCTGCGGTCGTCTCCGAGGTCTTCGTCGCGGCCGAGGTTGATGTAGCCGGGGCGGCCGACGGCGGCGAGGCCCAGTCCGATGTGGCAGGTGGGGGTTGTTGCTGTGGCCAGTCGGGCGAAGGGCATCGCGGGCTCCGTTCGGTCGGGTCCGGTACGGCTAGCAACCAACGTAACCCGCAATGACCTTCGCCTCAGAGCTCGGGTTGTGCGGTGCGTTCGCGAGTGCGGGTGCTTCGTGGTTGCTCTCGCCCACGCGGCGGAGCCGCACATTGCTGCGGCCCGCGCCCCTTCGGGCCTACTGCCGGGCCGTTGCCCACGTGTGCTGGTTCGCTACGTCGGCCTTCACCTCTGCCAGCTGGATCGCGACCGCGCTCGGGGCCGTGCCGCCCCTGCCGTTGCGGGAGGCGAGGGCGCCGGGGACGTTGAGGACCGTGCGGACCTCGGGGGTCAGATGGGCGGAGATCTTGGCGAACTGGTCGTCCGTCAGTTCGTCCAGTTCCTTGCCCTCGGCCTCTGCCGCCTTCACGCACTCGCCGGCTACCTCGTGGGCCACCCGGAACGGGACGCCCTGCTTGACCAGCCACTCGGCGATGTCCGTGGCGAGGGAGAAACCGGCCGGCGCCAGTTCCTCCATACGGTCGCGGTGGACCGTGAGGGTCGCCATCATGCCGGTGAAGGCCGGGAGCAGGATCTCCAGCTGGTCGATGGAGTCGAAGACCGGCTCCTTGTCCTCCTGGAGGTCACGGTTGTAGGCGAGGGGCAGGGCCTTGAGGGTCGCCATGAGGCCCGTCAGGTTGCCGATCAGGCGGCCCGACTTGCCGCGCGCGAGCTCGGCGATGTCCGGGTTCTTCTTCTGCGGCATGATCGACGAGCCCGTCGAGAACGCGTCGTGCAGGGTCACGAAGGAGAACTCCTTCGTGTTCCAGATGATGACCTCCTCGGCGATCCGGGAGAGGTTCACGCCGATCATCGCCGTGATGA
>Ga0075367_10000526_pt1 | contig 14452 bp, 12 predicted proteins | sample EndMethybrTD3032_FD_71399 | JGI IMG/M metagenome (GOLD analysis project Ga0075367, IMG submission 71399) | Populus endosphere microbial communities from Tennessee, USA - Endosphere MetaG P. TD hybrid TD303-2 | ecosystem: Host-associated > Plants > Roots > Endosphere | place: USA: Tennessee... | reverse complement strand
CCTGGCGCGATGACCTCGAGTATGTCCTCGGCACAAGTAGCGGGATAGGCGCCACGTTTTAATAGCGCGTTGCAGCCGGCGGACAGCGGGCTGGTAATATTGCCAGGAACGACGAAGAGATCCTTGCCCTGCTCGAGCGCATGCGCGGCGGTCGATAGCGTCCCGCTTCGGGCTGCTGCCTCCACGACAACGACGGCATCCGATATGCCGCTGACGATGCGGTTACGAGCCAGGAATTGGTACGACCGTGCGCTTGTAGGTGGCTCGTACTCGCTAAGGATCGCGCCGCCACTAGCAATGATTTCTTTCGCTAACGTTTCGTGGGCACGCGGATAGATAGAATCTACGCTGTTGGCAAGTATGGCGAGCGTGGTTCCTCTTGCTTCGAGTGCAGCTTTGTGGGCGATGGCATCGATACCAAGTGCCAAGCCGCTGACGACCACGACTCCCCTTTTGGCAAGATCGTAGGCGAGCCGATATGCGACCTCCCTCCCGTAGCTGGTGGGCTTTCGGGTACCGACGATGGCGACGGTAGGCACTCTTTTGGCCGGCAACGTGCCGTTGAAATATACAAGCTCGGGCGGTGTTGGAATGACCCCTAATGTGTGTAGGTACTTATGCTTTCCAGGGGTGGCTCTATTGATTTTCATGGATAATATTTCAGAAAGTATTGACTTAATGTCAAATACGTGCTAATATCGAACACGATTGGTTGAGTTCTGCGAGTTCAACCAAACGTACCTTATACCCCCTATTCTAACTTATGTTAGGTTGTGCGCAATGCGTTATTAAGTATTCTACCCTCCACTTTTTAACTCAAAAACATTGCGTGCATACTAATCCCTTTAACCGGCGGACCTCCAATTGTGTGAGGTGGGTCACGCTTTACCCCCAGGGGTGCGTTAAAGGGTTAAATGGCGCCAGGTGATGCCCACCCTTACCTGGCGCTTTTTAAGTACTCAAAGTAACTTGACAAAATACAGAAAAGAATTTATAGTTGTTTAATCCGCGCACGTTCGCGCGGGAACGTTCTAGGGAATTGGAGCAACTGCATGAACATTCCTACGGGATATGCCATCCTGACGGCTGGCCTCGTGGCGGTATGTGTCGTCGCCCTTGTCGTGGCCGGCTGGTCGCACAAGAAGGCGGCAATCAGTGCCGCGCTCGGCGTGTGTGTTCTCACCAGCATCTTCGTGACCGACGTGATCACGAACGGGACGGTGATGAACGCTCGGCTGGCGGGCATCCTGGTCGCCATCGGCGTGCTGCTGATGGTCCCCCTGGCCTTCGCCGCGCGTGGTTCGGCCAAGCGCCCTGCCAACCCTCCCGACACTTCTGCCCGTCGGTAAGCCGCCGGGCGAACGTTCGGGCCGCCGGTCGCGCTGTTCAAGCGACCGGCGGCCCACGCCCCCTGAGTTTAGAAATACGGCCTGCCTACGCAGGCTGTATTCATATGTGTATATAATAAGTATAAATTTGCATGTTTGACAAACTTATGTAAAAATGAATCCACCACGAAACGTGGCGAACATATTCGGCAAGATTCACACACCGGGAGACCCCGATGGACGGAACCGACCCGACCACCACCGTTCCTGCCGTCGCTGGCGGCAGCCACCTGGTGATGGTCCTCATCCTCACCCTTCTCGCGGCGGTGCTGTCGCCGATCGCGATGAGGGTGTTCTACCGATCGCTCCGGCCCAGTGCCGGTTCGGTCGCCAAGGCTGTTGCTGGCGCGCTGTGCGCCGTTCTGGCCTTCGACCTGGCTGTCCTCGTGGCGGTTGCGTCGGGCAACATCTTCCTGGCGATTCTCGTGGGACTGGTGGGGCTGGCCGCGGTCGGCTACGCCGTTCCGGTGGTTCGCGTGAGCGTGCGCGGCTTCGCCAAGGAGCTGCACCACGGCCACAAGCCCCCGGACCACTCTCACGTGTGAAGCGCCGAACTCCATGTTCGAAGGGCGGGCGCGGGATGATACTATCTCCCGCGACCCGCCCTGCTTCACGCCCCGCTATGGGCGTTTTTTGTTTTAAAGACACCTATGAAGCGAAAAATTTCACTTGCCTCATGAATTTTGCCATGGTATAACCAAAAGTGCAGTTTCCGACAGACAAGGAGATGCGAGGTATGGCCAATCTGAATCTCAGATTTCCGGAAGATATGGCTGGCGTAAGCCGCCTATGGGACACCTTGCCTCGTTGAGTCGCGAATCCAACCAAACATCCGCCCTTGAGCGTAGTACGATAGTGTATCGTAAGGAACGCTCGGGCGGATTTTTGGGTCTTTTTAGAGCGAGACTTTCGTTGAAGGAAAGTCGCCACGTACGAAAGCATCGACGAACTGTTCCGTGTGGCCGAATAGTTCCGGTAGGTGTTCAGCTTCCTCGCTAGTGAATCTTGCCAATACGAAATCGGCGTCCGGAATGCGGTCGCGCAGCTCGTTATAAATACCTACGCGAATGCGGCCGTAGTGCTCGCCTAGGTGGGCGTTAAGCGACTTAATGCCATTGTTGCCAGCATCGCTTCCCGACGGACGCGTGCGGATGACGCCGAACGGCAATGCTAAATCGTCGTGAACGACCAGCATGTCGCTGATAGGGTCAAGCTTGTAAAAATCGACGAGGGCCCGGGCCGCACGGCCGGTCTCGTTGTAATAGGTGGTCGGCTTGACGAGGAGTATTTTTTCGCCTTCTATCGTGATGTCGGCTATTTCGGCATGGAATTTCGGCTTGGGGCTAAAGCTAGCGCCCTGCTTGCGAGCCAGCCGATCTATAAGTTCGAACCCGATGTTGTGACGGGTTGAGGTAAATTCGCTGCCGGGATTGCCTTGGGCAAAAATGATTTTCATAGTGCCTCGCGGGTGTCGTTAGCTTTGTTTTTCAGCTTCTTTTTCTTGCTTGTACTTTTTGGTGACGGGAGCCTTGCCTGCCGCGATGCGCTCTTTGTTGGCTTTGATTTGCTTTTCATCGCGGAAACTGAGCTTTATCGGGGTACCGGCGTAGTTGTAGGTTTCGCGGATAAGGCGCTCGAGATAGCGCTTATAGCTCCAGTGGACGAATTTAAGGTTGGAGCCGTAAATGACGAACCATGGCGGCATGGTGTCGGTCTGGACGATGTAACGGAGCTTGGGGTGGGTATTCTTGAGGCCCGCTGGCGGGTGTTTTTGGATGGCTTTTTGCAGGAGGTCGTTGAGCACGCGGGTCTTGGTGTCCTGTTTGCGGCGAGCATCGATGTCAAGAGCAAGGTCGAACAGCTTGGTGACGTTTTGCCCGGTGACCGATGAGGTGAAAATGAGCGGTGCCCAAGGGGTGAAATCGAAAGTACGAGAGATTTTTGGCGCGAGGGCATCGCGGGTGTACGCGTCTTTGTTCTCGACGGAGTCCCACTTGCTAATGACCAGGGCCATGCCCTTGCCTGCCTCGTTGATGATGCCAGCGAGGCGCTGGTCGAGCTGCGTGTTGAGCTCGTTGACGTCCATGAGGAGGAAACAGATGTCAGCTTCTTCGATGGCCTGCAGGGTGCGCAGGACACTGAATTTTTCGATGCCTACCTCTTGCTTGCCCGGCTTGCGCATACCAGCGGTATCGAGCAGCTCTATGTCGCGGGCCCCGTAACGGACGCGAACTCGGTTGACGTCGCGGGTCGTGCCGGCGATGTTGGCAACGAGTGCTTGCTGTTTGCCAGCGAGGCTGTTGAATAGGTTCGACTTGCCAACGTTCGGGCGGCCGATAAGGGCGACGCGAAGAATCTCGTCGGCTTCTTCCTCGAAACGGGCAGGAATATGACGAACGATCTCATCAAGGACGCTCAGGACGCCGCGGTTGTGCTCGGCGCTGGTGCGGATGATGGTCTTGATGCCCAGGCGCTTGAACTCGTCTTCGGATAGGCTGCCCTTGAGGTCGGCTTTGTTGGTAACAAGGATGACTGGCTTTTTGGAGCGCAGCGCTTTTTTGGCGACGAAACGGTCTTGGTCGCTGACGTATTGGCTGCTATCGACGACGACCAAAATGACGTCGGCGGCATCGGCTGCCTCGGTAATTTGTTCCTGGATGCTTGCCTCGAACTCGTCGTTCGGGTCCTTGAGGCCGGCGGTATCTACGAGCCAAAAGCTGTGATGCTGGTGCTCTACCTTGCCAAGGACATTATCGCGGGTGGTACCGGCTTCACGGGCGACGATTGCCTGCTGGGCGCGGACCATACGGTTAAAAAGCGAACTCTTGCCGACGTTCGCTTGACCGATGATCGCTACTGTTGGGAGTTTCGAGGCCATAACTTCGGCTAATTATAACAGAGGTATCGAAAGTTTGCGAGCATAAGCGGTATGGGGTTGTTTTTTTGTTATATCACCTAGCGCATATCAACGAGTTCGTATGTGCCGGGCTTCATATCACCAACCGAATAATTACCAAAATTGGTGCGGTGAAGCTTTTTCACCTCGTAGCCAAGCGACGAGAACGTACGGCGAATTTGGCGGTTGCGGCCCTCGCTCATCGTGACGCGCCACTCCTTGCGGCTATCGTCGCGCAGGCGTTCAAGAGAAAGCTTGCTCGGTCCGTCCTCTAACTGGACGCCGTAGTCACTGATCATTTGCTGGTGGAGTGGCTCGAGGTCGGCATCTAGGCGAACGCTGTATACCTTGGTCTTGGCGAATTTTGGATGGGTCATGCGGTAAGCAAAATCACCGTCGTTGGTAAGCAAGATAATGCCGGAGCTGTTACGGTCGAGCCGTCCGACAAGCTTGAGCGAATGGAAATTGGCGGGCAGAAGTTCATAAACGGTGGGAGAATCGCCCTGAGGCTTGCGCGAACATACGTACCCTGCAGGCTTGTTTAGCGCCACGTACTGATAGGCAACGGTGGCGCTGACGAGCGGCGTGTCAGCGACAGCAATCGTGTCGCCTTCTTGAAAACGAGCCCCGAGCGTAGCCGGAGAACCGTTAATAGTTACCTTCCCCTTTTCGATAAGGGCATCTGCTTCGCGACGAGAAACACCCAGCTGGAGCGCTAGGTGTTTATTGAGGCGTTTTGAAGTGTCTTCGGTCATTAGTGGGTATTATACCACTTAAGGACGAGGAGGTTGGGCACCAAATGGCGTGGTTGGCGATGCAGGAGGTTGAGGTCCTGGCGTTCGTGGCGTTTCCTCGAAGCTGATACCAGAGTGATCTTCCTCCTCAGCTTGTGGCGGTTGCGCACCAAATGGCGTGGTTGGCGATGCCAGAGGCGTAGGAGCTGGTGGCATCGGTGCCGGAGCGATTTCAACAGGAGCTGCCGCTTGGGGCGCGGGAGGCTCGGGTGCTGGCGTGGTTGGCTGCGGCGGAACGGACGGCATTGGTGGGGGTGTTGGGAGCGGCGGCGCGCTTATTGGTGTAGCGGCTGACTGAGGCTCGGCCTGGCTCAACTCTTGTGCTATCAGGCTGCCGATGTCCGGTTTTTGGCCGGTTGGAGCGACAGGATGCAGGACTCGCTCGCCGAGGTTTGCTGGGCGCGTCGTCGAGAACGGAGCGGTTGGCTGAGGCAGCCCGCTGCTCGGTGTCGTAACGGCCGGTTGGAGCTGTGTCGGGCGTGGTTGAGGTGCTGCGCCTGCTGTAAACGGCGGAGGGGTCGGCATGGTTTGTTGCAGGGGTTGCGGTGAGCGTGCGGGCGCGGCCGGCACTGGCGCGGCTGTGCGCGGTGCGGCCGAAGGGCCACCGAATGTCTGCACGGCAGAAGCAGGTGAAATCGGAGCGTCGCCGAGTACGTCATGGACGGTACGCACGACATCCTCGATTCCTACTTGTGACTTGACCAAATAACGGTCGGCACCGAGAGCTTCGCCGCGGGCGCGTTGGTCTTCGCTTGAAAGCGCGGTCATCATGATAACCTTGATGTTTTTCGTTTCGGTCGTAGAGCGCAGGATATCAAGCATGTCGAAACCGCTGATCTTTGGCATCATGACGTCGCTGACGATAAGGGATGGACGCTCTTTGATTGCCATTGCTAGCGCGGCCTCGCCGTCGCCGGCAGAAATAATGTCGTACCCCTCGGCCAGGAGGCGGACACCGTAGATTTCGCGTAGGCTTTTGTCGTCCTCTACCAGTAGTATTTTGGTCATATTACCCTCTATTGTACTAAGTAGGCGTAGAAATTACTATAGCCCTTATGGTTAATTTTAGCCCCGAGGCGGAACGGTCGGAGGGCCGGGGCGCCTGAGATATTGATCGGGATGCTGTTCGATGCTCGAAAGAGGGATGTTTTCTCGTACGGGTGCCTGGCGCCTTTGAGGATATTGCGGCGGCTGAGGTACGGCGGGCTGTTGGTATTGGTACGCCGGTTGCTGTGGCACGGGGCTGGTTGGAGCGGGCTGGGGCTGTGGCGTGGCCGTTGCGGCTTGTTGCTGCGCGTTTGCCTGCTGCAGCTGTTGGACGACGGTTTTTACCGGAGCGTTGGTGTAGATGGTCTCGTCGGAGCTTAGCTGGTCGGGCACTGGAGCTGGCTGGGGCTGCTGGGATGGCGGGAGGATGACCTTTTCTTGTATGGAAGGTTGGGCGACGGTGAATCCTACTTCATCGGTCGGAGCGGTCTCCGGCACGACGGCGACGCCTCCTGTTTGCTGCACTTCTATCTCGCGCTCCTGCTCGATGCTCGCCGACTCTATCAGGCGGGTTGCCTCCTCGTGGTCGATACGAGGAATCTCAACGTAGAACGTGCTCCCCTTTTTGTATTCGCTCTCCAGCCATATGCGGCCGTTCATGGCCTCGACGAGGCGTCGGCATAAATAAAGGCCAAGGCCGGTGCCGCCGATCTCGCGAGTATCGCTATTGTCGACGCGGTAGAATTTTTGGAACAAGTGCGCCTGGTCTTCCTTTGGAATGCCAATGCCACTGTCGGCAATGCTGACTTGTACGTGGTCGCTGTCGCCACCGATATCTACCACTATGTCACCGCTTGGCGTGTACTTGATGGCGTTCTCGACCAAATTGGCAATCACCTCGCGGAGGTGGTCGTTGTCGACATTGGCGTAGTATACGGGGTTGAGGCGACGTTCGCCTATCTTTTCGTCGTCTTCGGGCTGGGGCTTGAACAAGACGCGCAGGCCTTTTTCTTCTGCTTTTGGCCGTAGTCCTTCGACGATGTCATGAGTAAAGGCTACCAGGTCGACGACTTTTGGGTTGTTGGAAAGGCGGCCGTCGTCCGCCTTGCTGACATCAAGAAGATCCTGAAAGAGGTTGCCTAGGTGCTGGGCGGATTCGTGGGCTTTGTTGATGAAATCACGGGCTTTTTCGTCAATTTGGGCGGTGGCTGGATTAAGCGCGAGCCCCAAGTAGCCTTCGATAGAAGCGACCGGCGTGCGCATTTCGTGGGCGGCCGTGCTGATGAACTCGGCCTGCTGGCGCTCTTCCCTCTTTTCCAGGGTGGTGTCGCGGAACACGACGATCACGCCGGCGCCAGGCTGTCCGACCGGCGAGACGATAATGGAAATGAGGATTTTTTTGCCGGAATTCGTAATCAGGCTCAGGTCGCCCGAACTCGCCTCTTTGTTGGTAGTGAGTGCTTGCGAGATGGGGTCGTTAGCGGGAGTCGCCTCTTGTTCTTTCTTGTCGATCAGCTTGAGGATCGACTTGTAATCGAGTGTAAGAGCATCTTGCTTTCCCCACCCCGTGATTTGTTGTGCGGCAGGGTTGATGAGTTGGATGGCTCCCTTGCCGTTCAGGGCGATAACGCCGTCGGCTATGGCATTAATGACCACTTCCGACTTTTCGGCGACTTGACTGAATTCCGAGGCGAGAGCGTCGTACGCGCCGCTAGCATTTTCGCTCTTTTTGGCCGCCGTGTCCTTGGTGTGCCATATCAGGTAGCTGACTGCTAGTGGCAGCTCGCCAGCGAGGACGACCGTCACGACCATCTCCTTGCTAATGGTACCGCTAGCGTAGTGCAATGCCAGGTAGAGCAGGCTGGCAAGGAGTAGCGGTAACAGCCCGTAAAGCCCGAACACGCCAGCGAACACGCATGCCATCATCCAAAGCGCGATGAACGGCGACATCACGCCACCGGTACTTATAACCAGGACGGCAATGGTGGCGCAGAGCAACATGAAGGCGCCAAGCGAACCCCAGAAACTATATTTTTGAGGCGTCCACAAATATGATATGACCCCAGCAACGAGTGCTATGCCTGCGGCGAGCGCCGCTATGTCGTTTACTAGCAATCCCGCACCTATTTCCGCCACATGAGCAAGGTACGCCCATAGGTACAAGCCTAGGATGGTAACCGACACCAAAATGACCGCCTCGCAAATACGGCGATGCCAAAAGCGTGTGAGCGTCAGTGGTTTGATGGTTTGCCCCCTATTTAGAACGATATATTGCTAGTGGCTATTATGCCGAAAGCGGTTGTTTTTATCAAGGATAATGCTAGGAGCGCATGCATTTGACCAATATTAGTAATTCTGGTGATATACTAAATTCATGTCTACTCCGACGTGCTGGGTTCCCCTCGAGGCCTTATTGGGCGAGGGCGAGACCGTACTGGTCACCTCTTCGGAGGTTGCGGCTTCAGCGTCTTGCAGTCACCCCAGTGGCTCCTGCCCCTGGAATTGTGCTGCTAATGGCGGCGGATGCATGTGGACCGGCCAAGCGTTCCATGAGAACCGGTCTGAGTGAGACTCCCCGGAGGGCGGCGTCCGCGCGCCTCCGGGTTCTCCTTGCTGCATGCCTAGACTAGGGGCGGCTAATATGCTATTATTTATCGGAGTTTGCTCAAAAATTCGGTCTCATCGTCTAACGGTTAGGACACAAGGTTCTCATCCTTGCAATCCGGGTTCGATTCCCGGTGAGATCACCAAGAAATCATTTTCAAACCTGCGAATAAGAAGTCCCGGCGAATATCTGCTTGGACTTCTTATCTTTTGGCAATATGTATAATAACGGTATGAGCACGCAGAAACATTCGACCGGTTTCGAATATAAGAACAAGAAAAACGAGACGCCGTTCGAGACGTTCCTTCGATATACGGACGAAAAGGCAAGGTCGGCGGCCAAGCTGGCGGGCATCCTCCAGGGTAAGCTTCATGACGATTTCAAGCTCCTTGACGTAGGTGCTGGCAACGGCGAATATTTGGGGCTTGCTTTGTCCCAGCTGGATAGTGCGAACGATATCGGTCTTACCTTGGTGGAACCGAGCGGCGACTTGGCAAATCAGCTCGAAGCCAGGTTCAAGGGGCTGGCTTCTACTGGTGACGTGAATGTCATCCAATCGAGCCTGGAGGATTTCGCGACCGAGGATTCGTTCGACGTCATACTTATGTCCCACCTCTTTTATCATCTTGCTAAATCGTCATGGACCGAACAGCTGGCAAAGATGCTGTCGTATCTTAAGCCGGAGGGGACGCTACTCGTCGTGCTGAGGGAAAAAGACGATGCGTACGATTTTAAGATGGCATTCAAGCCGCTCTTGTTCGACGCGTCGTTCAAGGCCCTGACGATCGACGACGTGCTTGACGCCCTACCGCGGGACACGGATATCAAAGTTACCAAGCATTCCGTTGCTTCGGAACTAAAGGTGCCGTTTGAGCAAAACATGGACGACACGATAGCGATCATCGAATTTTACCTCAACAAGCAGTGGCAGGATATGCCAGCGGCCATTCAACAAGAAACCCTGGAGTTTATAAGGGATAGAAAAGGCGTGTTCGGGCAGCTTGATTGCATCGCCGCTATCGAGAGGCGGCCATAATGTGTCGCAATATCAAGACGCTCTTTAACTTTGACCCGCCTGCCACCGACGAGGAGATACGGGATGCGTCCCTGCAATTCGTGCGCAAGCTGTCGGGCTTTCATCATCCTTCGGAGGCGAACGAAGCGGCATTTGGCGAAGCCGTCGACGCCGTATCCATAGCTGCCCGGAACTTGCTGGACGGCCTGGTCACGAAAGCAGAACCTCATGACCGCGAGGAAGAAGCGGCGAAAGCTCACGCGAGGGCCGTAAAGCGGTTCGGGGCCGGATAGCAACGGATTCATTTTCGTTTATGGTTTTTTAGAAGCTTCCGTTATTATGCTGGTATACTATAAATAAATAGTACCCCAAAGTATAAAAGAGATCGCAAAATAATGAATCATATTAGCGCGAGGATAAAGTAGCTATGGCCCGTCTACCGGTTCCTGGCGGTGATGATAGTACTTGGGGGCAGATTCTCAATGATTTTCTTGACGTGTCGCATGCTAGTGACGGTACCCTTAAGGATGCCGCCGTTACGGGCGCTGGGGCGGCCTCTGATACAGCGGTCGTTCATAATACGGGCGCAGAGACGATTGCGGGCGCAAAGACGTTCAGTAGTTCCCCGCTCGTTCCTACGCCAACGACCGGCACCCAAGCGGCTAACAAGACCTACGTCGACACAGTGGTTGGTGCCGGTGCTCCGGACGCCACCGCCGCGACCAAGGGAATCTTGCAGCTTGCTGGTGACTTGGGCGGAACCGCTGCTTCGCCGACCGTGCCGGGGCTTGCTGGTAAGCAACCGCTGGACGCGGATCTTACGGCTATCGCCGGTCTTTCCCCGTCAAACGACGACATCTTGCAGCGCAAGCTGGGTGCTTGGGTCAATCGTACCCCTGCCCAGTTAAAAAGCGATTTAACGCTCACAAAGACTGATGTCGGCCTGGCTAACGTACCGAACGTCGATGCGACCGATCGTGCCAACCACACCGGAACGCAAACAGCCAGCACTATATCCGACTTCTCGACGGCGGCCCAGGCGGCTGTCGCAAGCGACCTTGCTGCAAAACAAAATAGCGATGCGACGTTGAGTGCCCTGGCCGGCCTCGACGCTACTGCCGGACTGGTAGTGGAGACTGCCGCGGATACGTTTGCCAAGCGCACGCTCGCGGCAGGATCGAGCAAAATAAGCATCACGAACGGCTCAGGAGCTGGCGGCAACCCTACGATCGATGTCGATCAAACGCAACTTGCCGTCACGGAAAGCCAAGTAACGAACCTCACTAGTGATTTGGCATCGAAGGTCTCGGTAACTGGCGGTGGCGGCGAGACGTTCTTTGACGCTGGCAACTCCAGTACTGCTATTACGCTTAACTTGGCAAATGGTAACGTGCAAAAGCTCACGCTAACCGCTAACTGCACGATTACGCTTACGAGTCCCGCTAGCGGCACGATGCGCGCGTTGACGTTGCTTGTCTTTCAGGATGCGACCGGTACTCGTACGATTACCTGGCCGGGCACCGTTAAGTGGGGTAATGCCGGTGCGCCTACCCTCACCGTCACCGCTTCTAAAATGGACATGATTTCGCTGTTTACCGTCGACGGCGGCACCAACTGGTATGGGGCGCTTGGCCCGAAAGGGTTCTAAGTGTTATGAGCCTGCCTTCGTTTCGTATCCTGACCTTCGAGAGGCGCGAGCAGCAGTACTCGAACCTGGTCGCTGCGTGGGGATTTAACGAGGGTACGGGAACGACAGTGCGCGACAGTTCGGAGCATAATCTTCCGCTGACCATGAGCGGGAGTACTGCTTGGGTTGCCGGGCATTCTGGTGGCAGCGCCATTGCCAACTCGGGCACGGGAGCTGCGACGAGGGCAAGCTGGACGGGCCTTAGTAGCCCTGTCACTATTATGTGCTGGGCGCGGCCGACCGATTTGGCCTCTGGTTTTAACCGCCCGCTCATTGGTATTTGGACCGGGACCGATCCTTCTACCTCGACGCAGATTGCTATCTGGGCGCAGCGGGGTGATTTCAGCACCTCCGATGTCCTGCAGGGCAACGTTCGCGTGGACGGAGGGCTGGTAGCAATCAATCACACCGCGCTCGTCTTGAACACTTGGGTGCATTTGGCATTATCTTTTGATGGGTCCTCGCTGCATCTATTTCGTGACGGCGTAGAGGTTAATACCATAGCTAATACGGGCGGTATTACCGGTGGTACGTTTAATTTTCTCGTTGCTCCGGATTCCGCGAACGCGCAGATCGACGACGTGCGTGTCTTTAACGTGGCATTGAACGCCGCGCAGGTCACGAGCTTCATGGGCGACCCTGTCGTGTCCTAGGTATCGGTGGCGGAAAGCCTATCCAAGACTTTTTGCATGTCGATGCCTTTTCCAAGTACTGGCTGCCATAAATCGCCGTGGTCCTTTAGTCGTTGCTCCATATTCTTAATCGTGAAGTCGGATGGCTGCAACCCTTCCTTTATCTCCTCCCACTTTAGCGGCGTCGAGACCGAGGCGTCTTTGGTAGGTCGAACGGAGTATGGCGCGGCTAAGGTCTGGCCTTCGTTATTTTGCAGGTAGTCGAGATACACGCGGTGTTTGCGCTTTGCTGGCATGCGCTCTAGGCTGGTGAGTTTTGGTTGGCGTTCGTTCACCTCTATTACCAGTAAATGCACGAAGTTTTTCACCTGTTCGTAGGTGTACTTGCCGCCCATAGGAATAAAGATATGAATCCCGGTCTTGCCGGATGTCTTGGGGTAAGCCGCTACGCCAAGCTCTTCGCATACTTCGTGGACGGTCCTAGCTACTTTGATGACGGTCGAGAACTGCACGCCCTCCGGATCAAGGTCGATGACGCCCCAATCAGGCTTGTCGAGCGAACCAACACGAGAGCTCCAGGGGTTCAGCTCGATACAGCCGAGTTGGGCCATCAGGAGGATTGACTGCTGGGAGGTGGCAACGAGGTAGTCGACGTTACCAACGTCCGACGAGACGATCACGGTCTTCTCGCCTTTAGGGAGATGAAACGTCACGTCCTTTTGGAAAAAGTGGTTGCCTTTGTAGCCATCAGGGTGACGCAGCATCGACTGCGGCCGATCCTTGAGGTACGGCAGCATGGTCGGCGCGATTTTTTCGTAATACCCAATCAAGTCGCCCTTCGTGTAGTGTTTTTCTGGCCAAAATATCTTGTCGAGATGAGTGAAAACAAGCTCCCCTACCTGCTTGGAGCGCGTCTCGGGGTTGCCGCCTGCCTTGGCGGTTTCTTTATGGATGTCGTGCGGCTTTTTGTCTGGTCGCATACCTTCGAATACTGGATGTCGCATATACCCTTCTTTCGTCCATTCGCTAAAACTTACCTCGCACACTAGCTGCGGCTTCACGAAATGCGTGGATGCCCGAGACTTCGGAACCGTAACGAACGGGGACGCCGCTTGCTCCAGTTTGTCGAGTTTTTCACGGAGCTCCTTGCGAGCCTTGTCTGGTATGCCTCCGCCGGAATGTCCTACGTACACCAGCCCGTCGTTTTCGTAGACACCGAGCAGCAGTGAGCCTAGGTGCTCGCGACTGCCGCGTGGTTCGGTAAATCCGGCAATGACCACTTCTTGGCGCAGATGGGTCTTGATTTTCAGCCAGTCGTTGCCGCGTTTCGCCTCTTGGTAGGGGCTGTCCGAGCGCTTGGCGACGATGCCCTCAAGGTGTTGTTTTTGGACGGCAGAAAAAAATTTCTTGCCTTTGTCTTGAACGTGGTCGCTATAACGCAAGGCTGAATTTTTTGGAAGGGCGTCGCGAAGGAGTTGCTTTCGCTCGAGCAGCGGTGCTTCGCGGACGTCATGCCCCTTGAACCATAGTAGGTCGAAGGCGTAAAACCGTAGCTCCCCTTCTCTTTCTTTGGCCCAGTTCTGGAGCCGCTCGAAGTGCGGCCGGCCGTCGCTGTCGACGACGACTATTTCACCGTCAATGACCGTATCGTCAGGGAGCTCTGCCAATGCTTCTGTTATTTCTGCGAATTTTTCGCGAAAGTCGAGATTATTACGCGAATACAGTTGTACCTTCCCTTCCCGCTTGGCTCCTATGGCCCGGTAGCCGTCCCATTTCATTTCGAACAGCCAGTTCTCGCGGTCGAACGGCTCGTCGACCAAGGTGCAGAGCATGGGTTCTATTGTTTCGGGAGCGGGTTTTTTGGCATAGTCGTTCAGCGTGAACGCAATCGGCTGGTCGGCCACGTACGCGTCGTGGTCGCCTTTTTTAACGAGCAGCCAAGCGTTCTTTTGTTTGGCGCCGCGCATTTTTATAAGAGCGAACTCGCCGTGCAGTTTCTTGCCATGCATGACGAAGGTGAGATGCCCTTTCTTCAGGCCTTTTCGCAGTTCTTTCTCGGGAACGCCGGTTTCGGCCCTCGGTTCGTAGGTGCCCTTGTCCCAAATGGTCACGGTGCCGGCACCGTAGTTACCTTCGGGGATGGTGCCTTCGAAGGTGCGGTATTCGTAAGGATGGTCCTCGACCATCATTGCCAGGTGCCGGTCGTGCGGGTTCATGGAAGGTCCCTTTGGTACGGCCCAGCTTTTTAATACCCCGTCGAGTTCCAGTCGGAAATCGTAATGCAAGGCTGTCGCATGGTGCTCCTGTACGACGAACGTGAGTTTTTTGGCCGGCTTTTTTGAGCCCTCGCCTTTTGGCTCGGGTGTCCTAGAGAAGTTTCGTTTGGAGAAGTACTTCCGTAGGCCCATGATTTATTTTTTAGTTGGTTCCAGGCTGGCTTTCAGCGCT
>Ga0075367_10000525_pt1 | contig 14453 bp, 12 predicted proteins | sample EndMethybrTD3032_FD_71399 | JGI IMG/M metagenome (GOLD analysis project Ga0075367, IMG submission 71399) | Populus endosphere microbial communities from Tennessee, USA - Endosphere MetaG P. TD hybrid TD303-2 | ecosystem: Host-associated > Plants > Roots > Endosphere | place: USA: Tennessee... | reverse complement strand
TCTCAGCCCTGGTAGGGCTGCTGCTGCGGCTGCCCGTACTGCTGCCCGCCCTGCTCGCCCTGCCCGCCGGCGGCCTGCGCCTGCAGCTGCTCCGCCTGCTCCTTGGTCACCTTCTGCTCCGCACCGCAGAACGTGCACTGCGTCGCGTATTTCGTCGAGATGGGGAACAGCGGCACGAAGAACAGCGTGAACTTCGTGACGCGCTTGCGGAGCGTGTGCGCGGCGGGGTTCCCGCACTGGCCGCAGACCAGGGTGAGTATCGCCAGCTGGTAGAGGTACCCCTTGGTACCAAAGAAAATGATCATGGAACGACCCTTCCGGTGCGAAGCCTGTCGGCAAAGACTACTGAGGCGTGGGCGTCACCGTCTTGACCGGTGACGCTACTCGTGCAACAGTCAGGCCTCGCGCCAGTCGGCGCACGTGACCCCCCACGGAGGATTCCCGTGATCAACAGGCGTGGTTTCAGCAAGGTTGTCGGGCTCGGCACCAGCGCGACCGCCCTTTCCCTGACCGGCCTCCAGGGCCCGCAGCCGGCCTCCGCGGCCCCCCGGCGCGGCACGTCCTCGGTGTCGAGCTTCCCGCCGCCGAAGCAGATCCGGGCCGGCCTGCTGGACGTCGGCTACGCCGAGTTGGGTCCCGCCCACGGCCCCGCCGTCATCTGCCTGCACGGATGGCCGTACGACATCCACAGCTACGTCGATGTCGCCCCGCTGCTGGCCGAGCGGGGATACCGGGTGATCGTCCCGTATCTGCGTGGCCACGGCACGACCCGCTTCCTGTCCGACCGCACCTTCCGCAACGCCCAGCAGTCGGCCATCGCCCTCGACGTCATCGCCCTGATGGACGCCCTGAAGATCGAACGGGCCGTGCTGGCCGGCTTCGACTGGGGTTCGCGCACCGCCGACATCATCGCGGCGCTGTGGCCCGAGCGCTGCAAGGCGCTGGTCTCGGTGAGCGGGTATCTGATCACCGACCGCGAGGCCCAGCTCTCGCCGATCGCCCCGCAGGCCGAGCACACCTGGTGGTACCAGTACTACTTCGCCACCGAGCGCGGCCGTACGGCCATGGAGACGCCGGACCTGCGGCACGACCTCACCCGCTTCGTCTGGGACACCGTCTCCCCGACCTGGGACTTCGACGACGCCACCTTCGAGCGCACCGCACAGGCCTTCGAGAACCCCGACTACGCGGCCGTCGTCGTCCACAACTACCGCTGGCGGCTGAGCCTCGCCGACGGCGAGCGCCGCTACGACACCTACGAGCGCCGCCTCGCCCAGCGGCCGACGATCGCCGTCCCCACCATCACCCTCGACCCCGAACGCGACCCCTTCACGGCGCCGGGCAACGGGTCGACGTACCGGGACAGGTTCACCGGCGCGTACGAGCACCGGACCCTGACGGGCATCGGCCACAACCTCCCGCAGGAGGCGCCCGCCGACTTCGCGCAGGCCGTCGTGGACGTGGACCGCATGTGAGACACCCGGCTTGCCTCTCACCCCGGTCACCTCTCAGGAAGGTGACGTGAAACCGGCCGTCGCGCGCAACTGCTCGAATTACGGGAGTTGAGAGACGGACGGCCCGGGGGTGAACCCGGGCCGTCCGTCACGTGAGGTCAGCCGATGTCAGTGCTTGCTCGCCTTGGCCAGGGCCGGGACGAAGCGGAGGGCGTCGATGGTGCCGACACCGGTCGCGAGGTCGTAGCCGTTGACCGCCTTGTAGCCGGTCACGCCCTCGTAGGTGTTGTTCGTGCCGTCGTTGACGTCGACGACGCCGTTGGCCTTGGCGTGGTGGGCGTAGAGGCCGTAGAGGGCCTTCTGGATGTTGCCCACCCGGTGGCCGGCCGCCTGGTCGGCGAGGGCGATGATGCCCGCGAAGAGCGGGGTGGCCTCGCTGGTGCCGCCGGAGACGTCCCAGCCGACCGCGGTCGGGTCGAAGCTGGAGTAGATCCAGGCGCCGCCGTTGACCGCGGCGGTCATCGAGACGTCCGGGGTGCCGCGGCGGGAGCCGACCTTGCTCTTCACGCCGTCCTGGAAGGAGGGGCGGGTGAAGACGTGGGACTGGCCGCCGCCACCGGAGCCGTAGTCGTTGTAGACGCTGTCCGGCTTGACGCGCTCGCCCTTGTCGTTCAGGTGCAGCTGGGTGCCGCCGATCGAGGTGACCAACGGGTCCGAGGAGGGCCAGGAGTTGACGCGCTTGTTGTAGTACGTCTTCCCGTCCAGCTTCAGGTCGGTCGCGCCGCCGTCACCGGAGGCGGCCAGCACGGTCACGTGCTTCTTGTCGGCGTCCTTGAACGCGTACCGCAGGTTCTTGATGCTGGAGAAGTTCCCCCGGGAGAAGCCGGGGAAGGTGTTCTCCGTGGCGCCGAAGCTCTGGCTGATGACATCGCCGACGCCCTGGTCGATCAGGTGCTTCTCGGCGTTCATCATCTCCGGCAGACCGGTGGTGCCCTCGGTCTCGGAGACGGCCGTCTCCACCACGACGATCTTGGCGGCGGGCGCGACGGCGTGTGCCATCTCGACGTCGAGGGTGGTCTCGCCGGCCCAGCCGGTCATGTCGGAGTTCTTGGGGTCGAAGGCGGGCACGTGCCCCCACTTGACGACCTTCACCTTGGTGCTGGGCAGACCGAACTGCTTGCTGTAGACGTCGAGGTCGTGCTGCACGGTCGGAGAGCCGTACGAGTCGACGATGACGATGGTGCGCCCCTTGCCCGTGACACCCTTGCGGTACAGGGCGTTCAGGTCGTACGCGGTGCGGTACTGGAGCGGGTTGTAGCAGTTGATCTGCCACTTGGCCTGGCACTGCGCGTTGGAGAGCGGGCTGCTCACCCCGCGCACCAGGTTGTGCCCGACGATCGCCGGTACCGCCTTGGTGTGCGGTACGGCGGGAGCGGCGGCGCTGACGCCGGCCGGTGCGGCGGCCGTCAGCGCGGCGGCGGAGAGGGCGGCGACCGAGGTGGCGGCCGCGAGGCCTCTCGCGGAACGGGCTATGTGCATGGGTCCCCCCTGTGGTTCGGTGGTCTCCGCGCATCCCATCGAACGAGTCATGGACAGAACAAGACCGTTGAACGGACGATGCCGAACCCTTTACTCCGTGATGGAGCGAGTCTGAGCGCGTCGGCCGGAACACCCGGCGCACCGCCCGCCGAGAGGCTCGCGCTCCGGCGGCCGAGTAGAGCGGTCGTCGACTCCCGCTCGTCGTTCCCCGGGACCCCTTGACAGGTCACCTCCTCCGGCCTCAGTGTTACCGGGCAACACGCAGTACGCAATATACTGCATATGGCAGGAGGGTCCCATGAACACCGCTCACCCCCGCCCCACCAGCCCACCAACCCTTTGGAGGCGCTGTCTGCGCATGCCGATCGGCATCCAGTCGGTCATCGCCGTAGGCCTCGGCGCCCTCATCGGATCCCTCGCGCCGTCCGCGGGCGAGCAGCTGAAGATCCTCGGGGACGTGTTCCTCAACCTGGTGCAGGTCGTCGTGCTGCCCCTGGTCTTCCCGCTCATCGTGCTGGGCATCGCCCGCATGGAGTCGGTCAGGAAGGTCGGCCGGATCGCCGGCAAGGCGATCCTCTACTTCGAGCTCGTCACCACCGTGATCCTGCTGATCGCGGTGGGCCTGGCCAAGGTCACGGGCATCGGCAGGGGCGCCCCCGTCCACGCGGCCGACGCCAAGGACCTCGACGGCCTGAGCCAGGGCATCGACTTCCACGAACTGGTCCTGCACGCCGTACCGAAGAACATCTTCGCCGCGTTCGGCGAGGGCAACCTGCTCGGCGCGATCGTCTTCGCCCTCCTCGTGGGCGTCGCCATGGCCGGGCTCGGCGAGAAGTCCGAGCCCTTCGCCGCCGTCCTGGAGTCCGTCGCCGCGGTGATGTTCAAGGTCGTCGGCTACGTCATCAGGGTCGCGCCGCTGGGTGTGCTCGGCTTCATCTCCTACGACGTCGCGTACTACGGCTTCGGCAACCTGCGCAGCCTGCTGGGCTTCATCGCGGTGGTCTACGCGGGCCTGGCGATCGTCATCGGCGTGCTCTTCCCGCTGATCGCCACGGTCTGGCGCGTCCGGTACGTCGAACTGCTCAGGTCCGTGGGCGGGTTGGCCGGCATCGCCTTCGTCACCCGCAGCTCGGAGTCCGTACTGGCCCCGTTGATGGGCAGGTTGGAGGCGTTCGGCCTGAGCCGGTCCACGACCTCCTTCGTCGTCCCGCTCGGCTACTCCTTCAACACCGACGGCTCCGTCCTCTACCAGGCGGCCGCGCTGGTCTTCCTCGCCAACGCCTACGGCGCCGACACCTCTCTGCCCGCGCTGCTGCTCATGGTCGGCGTCCTGGTGATCCTCTCCAAGGGCATGGCGGGCGTCGCCTCCGCATCCATCGTCGTGCTGATCGCCGCGGGCAACTCGATCGGCCTGCCCGCCGAGGGCATCGCCCTGCTGCTCGGCGTGGACTTCATCGTCGACATGGCCCGCACCGGCGTGAACGTCATCGGCAACTCGCTGGCGGCAGCCGTGGTCGACAGCTCGGAGAAGCGGCGCGAGGCGAAACACGCCAAGACGCTCCACGTCGAGGCCGCGCCACTCCAGAAGGAACCCGCGCAGTGACCACCGGCACCCGCACGGCCACCGGCGAGATCATCGGCATCCTCGGCGGCATGGGCCCCGCGGCCACCGCCGACTTCTACGCCAAGCTCGTCGCGACCACCCCCGGCAGCAGTGACCAGGACCACCTCCGTACGGTCATCTGGTCCGACCCCACCATCCCCGACCGCACCGAGGCCCTGCTGGGCGACGGCCCCGATCCCACGCCCTGGCTCCTCGACGGCGGCCGTGTCCTGCGCGAGGCCGGTGCCACGGTCATCGCCATCCCCTGCAACACCGCACACGCCTTCGTCCCGCGCATCGCCGACCACGTGGGCCTGCCCATCGTCCACATGATCGGCGAGGTCGCCCGGCATCTCGCCGCGCTGAGCCCCCGTATCCACACGGCCGGTCTGCTGGCCACGACCGGCACCGTCCGGGCCGGCCTCTACCAGGAGTGGCTGGACCGCCATGGCATCCGCCTCGTCCTGCCCGACCCCGCAGGCCAGGACACCGAGGTCATGACCGCCATCCACGCGGTGAAGGCGGGCTCCCACGACGGCACGACGACCGCACTCCTGGCCCGCGCCGCACGACGCCTGACCGAACAGGGCGCGCAGGCGGTGATCGCCGGCTGCACCGAGATCCCCCTCGGCCTGCCCGCCGACGCCGTGGCCGTGCCCGTCGTCGACCCGGCGCTGGTCCTGGCTCAGGCCCTGGTCCGCAGGGCCACGGCCGGAACGGGGGCCGGGCGGGGCGAGTGACAGACCGATGTACTGTACGCAATATGTCACTCGACCGTCCCGTCTCCCGCCGTCTCCTCAGTGACGAGGTCTTCGACCGGCTGCGCGACTCCATCGTGCGCGGCGAGCTCGTCCCCGGTGAGAAGGTCAGGGACGGCGAGCTCGCCGAGCGGCTCGGTCTCAGCCGCACCCCGGTGCGCGAGGCGCTGGCGCGGCTGGCCGACAACGGCCTGGTCGAGGCCAAGCCCGGTGTCTACACGCGCATCACCACGCTCAACCGCCGGGACGTGGAGAAGACCCTCGCGGTCCTGCGCTCGCTCGACCAACTGGCCATCGAGACGGCGGTCCCGGTGCTGACCGCGCGGGACCTGGACCGTATGCGCGAGGCCAACCGCGACTTCGAACGGGCCGTCGCCGCCAACGACACCACCGCCGCGCTCGCCGCCGACGACCGCTTCCACGCCGTGCCCATCGAGGCCGCGGACAACCCCGTGCTGAGCCGGATCGTCGAGCAGCTGCACCCGCAGATCCACCGCATCCTCTACCGCAAGTTCTCCAGCCTGCTCGGCGGCCGCAACACCATCGAGCACCACGACGAACTCATCACCGTCTGCGCCGGGGGCGACGCCCGCGCCGCCGCCGAGCTCTCCGGCCACCACTGGTCCGAACTCGGCGGCCACATCAACGAGCTGTTCGACACGAACCAGTTCGCCGAGACGGGGACCGGTCCGACCGGCGCCAAGGCGTAGAGCCCGGGCCCTCTTTCACGAGGAGACGGCCTCCGGTGGCCGACCAACTCGTCCGCGTGCGCGCGGCGTTCGCCCGTTCGCCATCCGTATCCCGTTCCTCGTCACAAAGTTCTGCCGAAGGACACGACATGCGGGGTAACCGGGGGTAACTTCAGTCGAGTTCTCCCCCGAAACCGCTTTCCCTCCCCAGGAGGCACTCCCTCATGCGCAGACTCCTCGCCTGTCTCGCGGTGGCCGCCGCCACCCTCGGCGGGCTGACCGCGGCCGCCCCCTCCGCGGCGGCAGCCGACTCGGGCACCTTCAACGTCCTCAGCTACAACGTCGCGGGCCTGCCGGAGAGCCTCTCCAGCGCGTCGACACCGCGCGACACCAGCACCACGGCGATCGGCCAGCGGATAGCCCCGTACGACATCGTCCATGTCGAGGAGGACTTCAACTACCACGCCTACCTCTACGCCGCGGACACCGCGCACGCCTACCGCACCCCCACCAGCGGCGGCGCGGGCATCGGCAGCGGCCTGAACACCCTGTCGAAGATCCCCTACGACGAGGACGACTTCGAGCGGGTGCACTGGAACTCCTGCCAGGTCGACTCGGGCGACTGCCTGACCCCCAAGGGCTTCACCTTCATGCGCGAGCGCCTCGCCGAGGGCGTGTACGTCGACTTCTACAACCTGCACACCAACGCCGGCACCAACGACGGCGACGAGGCCTCCCGCGCCGACAACCTGAGCCAGCTCACCGACTTCATCAAGAGTCACTCCGCCGGCAACGCCGTCGTGGTCATGGGCGACACCAACACCCGCTACACCCGCAGCGCCGACACCATCGCCGAGTTCGGCGCGGCCAACGGGCTCACCGACGCCTGGGTGCAGCTGATCCGCGGCGGCACCCCGCCCGCCAAGGGCAGCGACGCGCTGGTCTGCGACCAGTCCGGGGCGACCGTGCCCAACACCTGCGAGGTCGTCGACAAGGTCCTCTACCGCAGCAGCAAGCTCGTCTCCCTGAACGCCACGTCGTACAACAACGAGCACGCCAAGTTCCTCACCGACGACGGGCTCATGCTCTCCGACCACGACCCGATCACGGTCGGCTTCACCTGGTCGCGCAACGCCGCCTTCCAGCTCAGCGACCAGTTCGGCGGACCGCACGGCGACTACTACAACGACATCGACAGCGTCCCGGCCGCAGCCCGCGCCACCACCATCGCCCTGCGCTCCGGCTCCCGCGTCGACCAGATGAGCGTCACCCTGAGCACCGGCACCACCCTCGCCCACGGCGGCACCGGCGGCACCGCCTCCTCCCTCACCCTGGGCAGCGGCGAGTACGTGACGAGCACGCAGCTCTGCCAGGGCACGTACAACGACCACACGCGGATCTTCTACGCCAAGTTCACCACCAACCTCGGCCGTACCCTGGCCGGCGGCACCACCACCTCCGACTGCGTCACCCGCACCGCCCCCACCGGCTGGCAACTCGCCGGCTTCCACGGCCGCTCCGGCGACGAGGTCGACAAGATCGGCTTCATCTACACCCAACGCTGACCGATCCGGTGACCCCGAGGACCCGGCCGCCCCGCGCCGGGTCCTCGGCCGTTCTCACTCGCTGCCGCTGCCCGACACCGGCTTCACCGCCCATGCCTCGGATGAACCACCCCGGTATCCAGGTGCACAGGGAACGTATGTACGGTATGGCTCCTCAGTGATCCGGAGTGGCCGAAAACCGCTCCCTCTTCTTCGGAGTCGCCACCGTGCGGTCTTCCCTTCGTGCGGCCACAGCCCTGGGTGTGGCCCTGTTCCTCTCCGCCCCGGCGGCCGGGCTCGCCCTGGCCGACGACGGCCCCTCCGGCACCGGCGCGGTCGGTGACGTGAGCGTCGTCGAGCAGGCGGACTCGATCACCGGTGCCGCGGAGGCGCAGGACGCCTCGGGTGCGTACCGGGGTGACGTCCTGGTCCGCTTCACGCCGGTCGCCGACGCGGGCTTCCACTTCGACGCCGGTACGGGCAAGGCGGCGTACACCACGCGCACCGGGGCGAGCAACTCCAGCTCGGTGACGGTCAGTTCGGTGGGCACCGGCTACTTCACCCTGAACACCCGGAATCTGCCGGACGGCCTCAACACCCTGGACGTCACGCTCACCGAGACCCCGGACGACACCGGCTCCGGGGCCACGGAGCAGACCGTGAGCGGCACGGTCGGTCTCACCGTCGCCAACCCGTCCGCAGTGTTCACCTCCCCGCAGGCGCACGCGCTGGTGTGGGGAGCCACCACCTACACCGTGGACGCCGCGCCCGCGACCGGCGGTTCGGCCATCGACCATGTCGACTTCTACGCGGGCGCGTTCACCAAGAAGAGCACACCCAGCGGGACGGACGACACCGCGCCGTACGCGTACACCGCCACGTACGCGACCATGGCCTACCGTCCGCAGGTCCAGGCCGTCGCCGTCGACAAGGACGGCTACCGGTCGGCCCCGGTGACGCTGAGCGTCACGGCCACCCCCGGCCCGACCGTCACGGCCACCACGGTCACGCCGAAGCTCGCCTACGGCGGCGCCGACTCGATGGACATCGAGTGGACGGCCGCCGTGCCCTACGGCTGGAACCTGACGGTCTCCGACCCCGAGTACTACGAGGTGTGGCTGACCAAGGAGGAGGTCGCGGTCGACGGCACGACCGTGCGGTCCTACGCCGACGGTGACACCCCGTTCTCCCCGCTCCAGGTGCGCAGCGAGGGCCACTACGCGAGCACCAAGTGGGGCGACGGCCTCGACACCTCGGCCTGGTCGGTCGGCACGCACACCGTCACCGTGACGGTCACCGACAGCACGGGAGCGGTCGGCACGGCGAACGTGACCGCGGTCGTGACCGCGGACAAGCTGACCGCGAGCGCACCCGGCAGCGTGGTGCTGGGCCAGAAGGTGAGCGTGTCCGGCCTGCTCACCGCCGGTACGGGCAACCCGCTGGCGTACCGCACGGTCTCCCTCCAGGCCCGGCCGGCCGGCGGCACCGCCTGGAAGACGGTGGCCACCGGCACGACCGACGGCAGCGGCGTCATCGCGCTGAAGACCACCCCCGCCCGCAACGAGAGCCTGCGGCTGGTCGCCGCCGCCGGGACCAAGCCCGTCTCGGCCGCCGTCAAGGTGTCGGTGTCGCCGAAGGTGACGCTGAAGGCGTCCGCCACCAAGGTCGAGCGCGGCGCCACGGTGAAGTTCAGCGGTACCGTCTCCTCGAAGGAGACCGGCGCCAAGGTGAAGCTGCAGGTGTACCGCAACGGTGCCTGGACGACCCTCGCCACCAAGACCCAGTCCGGCACCGGCCAGGTCACCTTCACCGTCGCCGAGAAGACCAAGGGCACCTTCGGCTACCGGCTGCTCACCGTGGCGACGGCCTACTTCGCCGCCGCGCACAGCCCCTCGGTGAAGGTCACCGTGAGCTGAGCGTCCGGCTCCAGATGCCCGCCGCCACCGTCTGTGCGAACTCGGCCGGTGGCGGCTCGTTCGGCAGTTGAGCGGGCAGGGTGGTGCCCTTCTCTGTGCCCGGCCGGTCGGCGAACAGCGCGACGGTGAGGGCGAGTTCGCCGTCGTACCCGGTGGTCCACACGGTCCGCCGGGTGATCCCGCCGCCCGCCCCGCCGGTGGCGAACGCCTTCGCCGCCGGTCGGCCGGCGGTGACGGCGACCGGGGTCGGCCCGGCCCCCGAGCGGGCGCCCGCCATCAACGCCTGTTTCTCGCCCAGGACCTGGCGCACCTCCGGGTGCGCCCGGTAGATCGTGCGGCCCTCTCTCGTGATGCGGGCGACGGTGTACGGGGTGGCGTACCTGCCGTCCGCCGCCACCGTGGCGTACGCCGAGGCGAGGTTCATCGGGGTCGGTGCCGCCGTCCTCAGCAGCCTGCCCAGCGGCTCGCCCACCGGCCCCACCGCACGGAACGGATCGAGCGCAGTGCCCGCCTCCACCGTCCCGCTCACCGCGTCGTTGAACGGCTGCCGCGCGTAGTCCGAGCCCCCGTACAGCACCCGCACCGCCCCGTCGCCGGGCACCAGCCCCACCACGGCGGTGTGCACCCGGACCCCCTTGCCCGCGGGACGGCCGTCCTGGACCAGTTGCGTGGCGCTGTCCTGCAGGCCCAGGTCGAAGGTGGTCGTCACGTTGTAGCCGCCGCTCGCGAGCTGGTCCTCGGTGATGCCGAGCCGGTCGGCGGCCTCCTTCGCGGCGACGTCGATCAGATACTGCCGCTGCCCGTCGGTCTCGCCCGGCGGATAGAACCGGAACGCCGGGAAGCGCGCCGCGGCCCGCTGCCTCGCCGTGATGCTTCCGCTCGCCGCCATCGCGTCGAGCACCCACTCCCAGCGGCGCTCCAGCTTCGCGGTCACCTTCGGGTCGGAGCCCGCCTTCTCGTAGTACGAGGGGATGTTGACGATCGCCGCGAGCGCCGCGCCCTGCGCGACGGTCAGGCTCTTCGCGTCCACGCCGAAGTAGTTGCGCGCGGCGGACTGGATCCCGGCGGCGCCCCGACCGAAGTACACGGTGTTGAGATAGCCCGCGAGGATCTCGTCCTTGGAGCGGGTGCGGTCCAGCTTGATCGCGATCAGCGCCTCGCGCGCCTTGCGGGAGAGGGTGTGCTGGGGGCTCAGCAGGGCGTTCTTCACGTACTGCTGGGTGATGGTGGAGCCGCCCTGCGACGCGCCGCCGGTCAGCGTCGCCCACGCGGCCCGCACGAGGGCCTTCGGCGAGACCCCGCTGTCCGTACGGAAGGAGCGGTTCTCCGCGGCGATCACCGCGTCCTGCACATGCCGGGGGACCGCGGACAACGGCACGTCCTGCCGGTCGACCGGACCGCGCCGGCCCAGATAGGCGCCGTCCGCGTCGAGGAACACCGTGCTCTGGGTGACGGTCTCGGGGTGCGGCTTCGGAATGGCCGTCAACCGGTACGCCACCACGGCCGCCGCGCACAATGTCGCGACCAGCGCGAGGAGGACGTAGAGCAGCCGGCGCACCAGCCGGCCACGGTTGCGCCGGAGCCGGATCCGCAGCGGGACGCGTTCGTGGTGCCGGGGGTTCTTCGGAGGCCTGGTCGTCGTCCTCATATCCGCCACCACTCGCGGGCCGACCGTGCGGCGACCTTGCCCGAGGCGTCGTACACCGTGACGATCCGCTCGTCACCGCGCGCGGTGAGGACCGTCTTCACGTCCTTCTCCGACACGAGCGCGCTCGTGTACCAGATGCCCCAGCCCGGACTGCCCGCCAGGACGAGGACCTTCGCGGTGACCTCGCCGTCGCCGGTCCGTACCTCGACCCGGCCCGGCTCGCCGTTCAGGCCCTGGAAGAGGCCCGACAGGAAGAAGCCGCCCTTCACGGAGTCCACTCGCAGGGAGACGCCCGGGGCGCCGCCCGGGCGGTCGCCGTCGTTCCCCGCGAGGGCCACGGGCACCGACCAGTGACCGCCGTCGGCCGTCAGCCACACCCGTATCCCCGGCCCGGCGGTCACCCGCTCGCCCGGCGCCACGACCCGGACGGGACTCGTCGCCGTACCACCGCCGCTCCCGAGCCCGGCCGCCCTGTCCTGTGTGTCGCCGCCGAGCCGGTGGACGGTGAGAACGCCGAGGGGCGTGAGCAGCGCCGCGCAGGCCGCGGCGGCCACGGCGACACGGCGCCGCCGCCGGACGCGCCCCCGCGACTGGACCTCGGTCAGCGGCACCTCGGACGGGGCGAGGCCCTCGACGGCACGGGCGTACCCCTCGCGCAGTCGCCCCGGATCGGCGCCCGCCGCTTTCAGCCCGTGCCGGGCATGGGCCCGCACCGCGCCCACCGAACACCCCAGCACCTGGGCGATCTCCGCGTCCGCCAGACCCTCCCAGACGCGCAGCACCAGAACGGCCCGCCGCCGCGCCGCCCGCCGTCCGCGCAGCCGGCGCAGATGGCCCCGGACCAGACAGCGCCGCACGTGGAAGTCCACGTCGTTGCGCGGGACGTGCCGCCAGCGGGCACACATCCGCACCAGCGTTCTCCGCGCCAACTCCTGTGCCGCACCGGGGTCTTCGGTGAGCAGCCGCGCGGTCGCCAGCAGGCCGGACCAGCGGGTCCGGGCGTAGGTGGCGAAGTCGTGGCCTGCGGGGAGTGCGGCGTGGGTCGGTGGCACGTGGGGGGTCCTTCGGCTCGGGAACTCGGACGGTCGTACGGGTAGGTTGAGCAGCCGAGAGGCCAACGCCGTTGAGAAAAGGGGAGCCTGGAGCTCCTGTGCGCCGTCTTCCCGGACGGGACCTGTACGCACGGCGGAGGCGGTGGAGTTGCAAGGAGTGGGCACGGATTCCGGTGGGGGCATGACCGAGGACGAGTTCGACGCGTTCTACGCGACCGCGTTCCCCCGACTGACCGGGCAGCTCTACGCCTTCACCGGGGACCACGGCGAGGCCCAGGACGTCGTACAGGAAGCGTTCGTACGGGCCTGGGACCGGCGGGAGAGGTTCCTGGCGGACAGCGCTCCCGAGGCATGGATCCGTACGGTCGCCATGCGGCTGGCGGTGAGCCGCTGGCGGCGGGCGAGACGCTGGCTGGAGCTGGTGCGGCGCACTCCGCCGCCGGACTCCACGCCGGGGCCGGGGCCCGAACACACCGCGCTGGTGGCCGCCTTGCGCGAACTGCCCCCGGCTCAGCGGATGGCGATCGTCCTGCACCATTTGTGCGACCTGAGCGTGGAGCAGGTAGCCTCCGAGACCGGCGCGCCCGTGGGGACGGTCAAGGCGAGGCTGTCGCGCGGGCGGGCGGCGCTGGCGGAGCGGCTCGCGGAGGACGAGGCCGACGAGCCGGTCCTCGGGAAGGAGAGCGGCCGTGTCCGATGAACTCTCGTCCGCCCTGCGCGAGTTGGCCGCCGATCACGAGACCCCGCCGGTCGTCGGCGGCCCCGCGACACGCGCCCGCGCGATGCGCCGCAGGCGTCGGCGGCGTACGGCCGTGACCCTCGGCGCGGGGGCAACCGCCCTCGCCCTGCTGGGCTTTGCTCTGACCCTGCGGCTCGGTGGCGACCCGGACCACCCGGACCGGCGCGCCACCCCGGCGGTGGCTCCGACCCACTCCGCCCCACCGTCCGCGGCTTCTGCGGTACCCGTCTCCGGCACGCTCGACCTGCCGGGGCGCACCCTCACGGTCGGCGGCCGGGCGCTGCCCATCGTCCTGGAGTTCGACTCGAAATCCGGTGCCCTGCCCGGATCCACGGGCCTGATGACGGTGGTCGCGAAACGGACCAGCAGAGAGCTGCCCGTGGACGTGCTCTCCAAGGGCGCCGTCACGGTGGACATGCCGTACACGGTCGAACTGCGCGACGGGAGGGGCCAGCCGCTGTACGTCGGCTCCCTCACGTCCGAGCTCAAGGCCCTGAGCCAGTACAAGGTCGGGGCGGGTCTGGTCGTCCTCGCCCCCGAGGACGCCCGGCGCTTCTACGCGGGCATCGGCCTCGGCGAGGCGGTCTCGGTGACGACCGCCGCAGGCTGACGGACCGTCCTCCACCGCTTCTCGTACGCTCGGAGGGCACCACCGCCACGTCCGTGCCCGACACCTGCCACGACGCGTGGACCTCGGGCGACGACCCGGCCATCGGGCACTACGCCTGCACGCTCCCGCTGCGGGCCAAGCCGAAGCTGAAGGTCGACTTCCCGTTCCAGCTGCGCATCGACCGGGTCGTCCCCGACGCGACGGGCCATGTTGTCGTCCACCCGCACTCCGACACGTCCGACACCTTCGACCCGAACACCGGGAACAACTCGGCCAGGGTGATCCTCAACCCGTCCGCCCGACCGCGCGCGGTACGCCGGGCCCGGTCAGCTCTCCCGCTTGATCCACTCGCTGCCGCCCAGCGGGTAGTCGTAGCCCGGACGGTTCACATCGGCGCTGGTGCGGAAAGCGGTGCCGGCGTTGTCGATGTGGACCGTCCCGCTCCGGCTGCCGCTGGACCAGTCCAGGGTGAGGTCCCAGCGCACGTCGTGGGCCTTGGTGTGGGCGGTGACGTAGAAGACCTCCGGGTCGGACTCGCTGACCTTGTACGGGAAGTCCCGCTGGCCGCCCTTGACGGTGACCGTGGGACTGCCGTTGTCGAGGTCGATGTCGAACGCCTTGGTCTCGACGCCACCGCCGCAGCCGACGCCCATCGAGTAGTCGTTCCAGGCGAGCGGCGCGCCCCTGCTGAGGACGCGCACGTGCAGCGCCTCCAGTACGACGGTCTGCGCGCCGGTGCCCTGGACGGTGAGGGCGACCTCCTGCCCGCCCGAGGACACCGCCCCGTACGCGGCGGCCCAGCGCGGCGCGTCCTGCTCGCTCGCCGGCGGGCCGACCTGCGCGGGCTCGCTGTCGACGAGGAAGTGCTGGCTGCACGGGTCGTCGTAGACATAGGGACGGG
>Ga0075367_10000524_pt1 | contig 14460 bp, 11 predicted proteins | sample EndMethybrTD3032_FD_71399 | JGI IMG/M metagenome (GOLD analysis project Ga0075367, IMG submission 71399) | Populus endosphere microbial communities from Tennessee, USA - Endosphere MetaG P. TD hybrid TD303-2 | ecosystem: Host-associated > Plants > Roots > Endosphere | place: USA: Tennessee... | reverse complement strand
GCCGGGGACCAGGTGGTAGGTGTAGTCCTCCATGAACGACGTGCCGCCGGCCAGGCCCGCGGCCATCACCTTCATGCCGCGCAGCAGCACCGACGTCTTCCAGTCGCCCTCGCCGCCGAAGCCGTAGCCGTCGGCCATCAGCCGCTGCACGGCGAGACCCGGGAGCTGCCGCAGCCCGCCGAGGTCCTCGAAGTTCGTCGTGAACGCGGAGAACCCGCCCTCCTCGAGGAAGCTCCGGAGGCCGAGCTCGACCCGCGCCCCGTAGCGCAGCGAGTCGTGCCGCTCCCCGCCGGCGAGCAGCTCGGGCGCGACCCGGTAGGTGTCGGCGTACTCGTTCACGAGCTTGTCGATGTCCTCGTCAGCGACCTGGTCCACGACGGCCACGAGGTCGTTGACGCCGTAGGTGTTGACCGACACCCCGAAGCGGAGCTGGGCCTCGACCTTGTCGCCCTCGGTCACTGCGACATCGCGCATGTTGTCGCCGAACCTGGCCAGGCGCAGGTGGCGCAGCTCGTCGCGTCCGAGCGCCGCGCGCGCCCAGGCGGCCACCCGGGCCACCACAGCGGGCGACTCGACGTGGCCGGCCACGGTCTTGCGGGGCACGCCGAGGCGGGACTGGATGTAGCCGAACTCCCGGTCGCCGTGGGCCGCCTGGTTGAGGTTCATGAAGTCCATGTCGATGGTCGACCACGGCAGCTCCATCTCGGCCTGTGTGTGCAGGTGCAGCAGCGGCTTCTGCAGCGCGTCGAGGCCGCTGATCCACATCTTGGCCGGGGAGAACGTGTGCATCCAGGCGATCACGCCGACGCACTCGGGGGCGCTGTTGGCGTCGAGCATCTGACGGTGGATCGACGGGCTGTCGAGCAGGACGGGCTTCCACACGACCTTGACCGGGAGCTGCGCCGACGCCCCCAGCCTGGCCACGATCCCCCGGGATTGCTCGGCGACCTGGTCGAGGGTCTCCGGGCCGTACAGCGACTGGCTGCCCGTGAGGAACCAGACCTCGGGTGCGGGGCTGGACTGGGTGGTCATCTCTGCCTTCCTGGTGGGTACGCCGGCTGGGTTCGCTGGCCGGGGCGAGGGTCGGGCGGCGCCGGGTCAGCGCTGGCCGTCGGCCTGGTCGGTCGGGGCCGGTTCGCCGGACTGTGGGGCGACGTGTCGGTCGATCAGGTCCGCCTGCAACACGCGCAGCTCCTGGTGCAGAGTCGCGATGATCGCGGCGACGTTGGCGACGACGGTCATGACACCTTCCCTTCTCGGCCGGCGACCGCGTCGCGGCGGATGGCCTTGAGTCGGCGCATGGTCGTGGAGGCCCGGCCGAAGTGGTCGTGCAGGTCGAGGTACTGCTCGTAGAGCGCGTCGTAGGCCTGGGCCCGCGCCTCGTCGGGCAGGAAGACGCCGCGGCGGACCTTGCCCATGGCCTTGGCGGCCGTGGGCACGTCGGGATACGCGCCGGCGGCGACCGCGGCGTGGATGGCCGACCCCAGCGCCGGGCCCTGCTCGGAGTCGATCACCGAGAGCGGCATCCGGGTGACGTCGGCGTAGATCTGCATGAGCAGCGCGTTCTGGGAGAGCCCGCCGGCCACCACGAACTCCTCGACGGGCACGCCGCTGTCGCGGAAGGTCTCGACGATCACCCGGGTGCCGAAGGCCGTGGACTCGAGGAGCGCCCGGTAGACGTCCTCGGGGCGGGTGGCCAGGGTCAGTCCGACGACCAGGCCGCTGAGCTCGTGGTCGACCAGCACTGACCGGTTGCCGCTGTGCCAGTCCAGCGCGACCAGGCCGTGCTCCCCGACCTCCTGGGCGGCGGCGAGCCGGGTCAGGTGCTCGTGGACCGACTCCCCCGCTGCCGTGGCGGCCTCCGTGTAGGACGCCGGGACCGACGTGCGGGTGAACCAGGCGAAGATGTCGCCGACCCCGCTCTGCCCGGCCTCGTAGCCCCAGGTGCCGGCCACGATGCCGCCGTCCACGACGCCGCACATGCCCGGCACCTCGCGCAGCACGTCGGCGCTCATCACGTGGCAGGTCGAGGTGCCCATGATGGCCACCATCTGGCCGGGGTCCACCGCCTGCGCCGCGGGCGCGGTCACGTGGGCGTCCACGTTGCCGACGGCGACCGCTATCCCCTCGGGGAGGCCGGTCCAGCCGGCCGCCTCGGCGGTGAGGGTGCCGGCCACCTGGCCCAGCTGCCCGATCTCGTGCTCGAGCTTGTCGGGGACGAAGGACTCGAACCCCGGGGCCAGGGCCGACAGGAACTCCGGCGACGGGTAGCGGCCGCACTGGTAGATGCCCTTGTAGCCGGCCGTGCACGCGTTGCGCACGTAGCGGCCGCACAGCTGCCAGACGATCCAGTCCGCGGCCTCGACCCAGTGCTCCATCACGTCGTAGAGCTCGCGATCCTCCTCGAAGAGCTGGAGCCCCTTGGCGAACTCCCACTCCGACGAGATCAGCCCGCCGTAGCGGCGCAGCCACGCCTCGCCGCGTTCGTCGGCGAGCTCGTTGATGCGGTCGGCCTGCGGCTGCGCGGCGTGGTGCTTCCAGAGCTTGACGTAGGCGTGCGGCCGGTCGGCGTAGACCGGGACCTCGCACAGCGGCGTCCCGTCGGCCAGCGTGGGCACCATCGTGCAGGCGGTGAAGTCGGTGGCGATCCCGATCACCGCCGAGGCCGGGACGCCGGCAGCGGCCACGGCCGCCGGAACGGCCTGCCGCAGCACCTCGCGGTAGTCCTCGGGGACCTGCAACGCCCACTCGGGTGGGAGGCGACGGTCCGAACCGGCCAGGCGCTCCTCGAGCACCGCGTGCGGGTAGTCGTGCACGGCGGTGCCGAGCTCGACCCCGTCGGAGACCCGGACGACGACCGCGCGACCGGACAGCGTGCCGAAGTCCACACCGACGACGTACTGCTCGAGCTCCGACATCTCCCTCACTTCTCGACTCGTGGTGCGGCGGAGCTCGCGCGGACGACGAGCTCGGGGCTGATCAGGCGAGCCGGGGCCGGGGTCCCGGCGATGGCCGCCTGGAGGATCTCGATCGCCCGTTGGCCGACCGTCGTGAAGTCCTGCCGGACGGTGGTCAGCGGCGGGATGAAGTACGGCGCCTCGGGGATGTCGTCGAAGCCGACGACGCTGATGTCGCCGGGGACGGACAGGCCGGCTTCGGACAGCGCGCGCAGGAGGCCGATGGCCATGTGGTCGTTGGCACAGAAGATCGCCGTGACGTCCCCGCGCCGGACGAGCTGCTGGGCGAGCTGCTGGCCGATCTCGAAGCCGCAGCGGGGCGTCCAGTCGCCCTCGACGGGTGGCGACGGCCGGAGGCCGGCGGCGTACATCGCGCGCTGGTAGCCCGCGATCCGCGCTCGTCCTTCGGTCCACGACTGCGGCCCCGCCACGTGCACGATCTCGGTGTGGCCGAGCCCGATCAGGTGCCGGGTGCCGAGCTCTGCGCCCTCGACCTGGTCGACGCCGACGGTCCAGTGCGTCTTGGTCTCGTCCCCCTCGACCACCACCACCGGCAGCCCCAGCTCCTCCTGGGCCCGCGCCACCTCGAGCGCCTCGTCGGTGGCCGCGATGAGCACGATCCCCTCGACGCTCTGGTTGCGCAGGTGATTGATGGCGTCGAGCAGCTCGTCGCGGGTGAGGCCCGGCAGGTTCGCCGAGCTCACGAAGTAGCCGGCCTCGCGACCCGCGGCCTGGACGGTCCGGTGGACGGTGCTCGGTCCCCAGAACCCGCCCTTCGAGCCGATGACTCCGATCGTCGCCGACCGGCGGGTCACCAGGGCGCGGGCCGCCGTGTTGGGCCGGTAGCCGAGCTGCCGGATGGCGCGCAGGACGCGCTCCCGGGTCTCGGGGCGCAGGTTGGTGTGCCCGTTGATCACGCGCGAGACGGTCTGGTGCGAGACGCCGGCCAGCCGGGCCACGTCGGCCATGACCGGGGTGCGCTCGACCGGAGGACGGGGAGCGGTCTCGGTCACGTCTGCCGCCGGGTCATGAGGCGCTGGATGATCACGAACACCAGCACCAGGACACCGATGACGATGCGGGTCCACCAGGAGTTGAGCGTGCCGTCGAAGGAGATGAACGTCTGGATCGTCCCGAGCACCAGCACGCCGACCAGCGACCCGACCACGAGCCCGCGGCCACCGGTGAGCAGGGTGCCACCGATGACCACCGCCGCGATGGCGTCCAGCTCCATGCCGACCGCGTTCAGGCTGTAGCCGGACAGCGTGTAGAGCGCGAACAGCAGCCCACCGAGCGAGGCGCAGAAGCCGCTGATGACGTAGACGCCGACCTTGGTGAAGGCGACCCGCAGACCCATCAGCAGCGCCGAGCTCTCGCTGCCGCCGATGGCGTAGACCGTGCGGCCGAACCGAGTCCTGGCGAGGACGTACGCCGCGACGGCGACCACGACCAGGGCGAAGATCGACGTGTAGCCGATGTAGTAGCCCCCGGGCAGCGTTGCGGACTTGAAGGCCCAGTCCGAGAAGGTCTCGTCGCGGATCGGGATCGCCTCGACGCTGATGATGTAGCAGAGGCCGCGGGCGAGGAACATGCCCGCCAGCGTCGCGATGAACGGCTGGATGTCGAGATAGTGGATGAGCAGCCCCATCAGCAGTCCGAGGATCGTCCCGGTGAGGAGCACCGCCGCCACCGAGAGGTACGGCGACCAGCCCATCTCGAGCGTCTTCGCCGCGATCACCGTCGACAACGCGACGACCGAGCCCACCGACAGGTCGATGCCGCCGGTGAGGATGACGAAGGTCATCCCGACGGCCAGGACGATGAGGAAGGAGTTGTCCAGCAGCAGGCTGAGGAAGACCTGCGGGTCGGCGAACCCCTCGTAGCGGATCCCGCCCGCACCGAACATGCCGACGAAGAGGGCGAAGGTCGCCAGCACCGGCAGGTAGCGCGAGGGCGGAGTGAGCCCGCGCACCCGGTCCCACGCGGAGGACGTGACAGGCATCGTTGCGGTGCTCATGCGGGACCTGCCTTCACCGAGACCGGGACGACTGCTCGCGGTCGGCGGACTCTGAGCGCGTGCCGCGCCGCGGGCGACTGGAGGAGGCAGACGACCACGACCACGAGGGCCTTGAAGAGGTAGTTCGCCTCGGACGGGATACCGACGTTGGGGATGGTGCGGGCCAGCGTCGTGATGAAGAGTGCGCCGACCAGCGTGCCGAGCAGGGAGAACCGACCGCCGGCCAGCGACGTGCCACCGATGACGACCGCCAGGATCGCGTCCAGCTCGATGAACAGGCCGAGGCTGTTCGCGTTCACGGAGTTGGTGTTGGCCGCGATGATCAGGCCGGCCAGCCCGGCGCACAGGCCGGAGAAGACGTAGACGGTCCAGATGATCGTGCGTGACCTCACGCCGGCCAGGCGGCTCGCCTCCGGGTTGATGCCGACCGCCTCGATCAGCATGCCGAGCGCCGTACGACGGGTGAGCGCCGCGGCCAGGGCGAACACCGCCAGGGCTCCGATGATCGCGATCGGCAGGGTGAGCACGAAGCCCGACGCGAGGTTGCTGAAGGTCTCGTTGTTGACCGTCGTGATCTGGCCGGAGGTGACGAGCTGGGCCAGGCCGCGCCCGGCCACCATCAGCACCAGCGTCGCGATGATCGGCTGGATGCCGAGGACCGAGACCAGGAACCCGTTCCACAGCCCCAGCAGCGCACAGACCGCGACGGCGGTGGTGCACGCGATGATCGCGGTCGCGAACGCGCCCTGGTCGCTGCTGTCCACGATCTGCGTGCAGGCGACCGCGCCCGAGATCGCCGCGATGGCACCCACCGACAGGTCGATGCCGCGGGTCGCGATGACCAGGGTCATGCCCAGGGCGACGAGCAGGATCGGCGCGCTGTTGCGCGCGATGTCGACCAGGGGGCCGTAGAGGTGCCCGTCCTGCATGCGGATGTTGAAGAACGTCGGCGTCGCAATGACGTTGACGACCAGGAGCATGGCCAGTGCCAGCACTGGCCAGACCAGCTGGCTGCCCAGCAGGCGCTGCGCGACGGTGGGCCGGTCAGTCACGGGAGTCCTCCTCCGCGCGGGCCTCGCCCGCGATGATCTCGAGGACGTCGCTCACGCTCACGTCCTGGTTGGGGCGCTCCGCGATCTTGCGGCGGTCCCGCATCACGACCAGGCGGTCACTGAGACGCAGGACCTCCTCGAGCTCCGCGGAGATGAAGACGACGGACATGCCCTTGCGGGCCAGGTCGGCGACCAGCTGCTGGATCTGGGCCTTGGCGCCGATGTCGATGCCGCGCGTCGGCTCGTCCAGGATGAGCACCTCGGGCTCGGTGATCAGCCACCGCGCCAGCAGCACCTTCTGCTGGTTGCCGCCCGAGAGGTTGCGCATCAGCGCGGCAGGGTCGGCCGGCCGGATGTCGAGGGCCTGGATGTACTCCTCGACCAGCTTGGTGCGGGTGGCCTGCGGGATCGGCCGCAGCCACCCGCGTGAGGCCTGGAGCGCGAGCAGCATGTTGTCGGCCACCGTGAGGTCGCCGACGACGCCCTCGGCCTTGCGGTCCTCGCTGGAGAAGGCGATCTTGCGGTCGATGGCGTGCCGGGGGCTCCGGAAGCGGCGCCGCGTGGAGCGCACCTTCAGCTCGCCGACGTCGGCACTGTCGGCACCGAACAGGAGCCGGGCCAGCTCGGTGCGGCCCGACCCGAGCAGGCCGGCGATGCCGATGACCTCGCCGTCGTACAGCTCGAGGTCGAAGGCCTCGACGGAGCCCTTGCGACCGATGCCGATGGCCTTCAGCACGGGCGACCCGGACTCGTCCGCCTCGGTCGCCGCGACCTCGCGATCCAGCCGCTCCAGCGCCTCGAGCTCACGGCCGATCATCAGCTTGACCAGCTCGAGCTGCGTCGTCTCGGCGACCACCCGCTCCCCCACCAGCCGGCCGTTGCGCAGGATCGTCATCCGGTCCGCGATCTCGTAGACCTGGTCCAGGAAGTGCGAGACGAAGACGATCGCGACGCCCTGCTCGCGCAGTCGCCGCATGACCTCGAACAGCTTGGCCGCCTCGTCGGCGTCGAGGCTCGAGGTGGGCTCGTCGAGGATCAGCACCCGCGCCTCCACATCCACGGCGCGGGCGATCGCCACCAGCTGCTGGACCGCGATCGGGTGGGCACCGAGCATCGAGGTCGGGTCGATGTCGAGCCCCAGCCCGGCGAGCGTCTCGCCGGCCTGACGGTTCATCGCCCGGGTGTTGATGCTGCCGAAGCGGCGGGGCTCGCGCCCCAGCATCATGTTCTCGGCCACGGTGAGGTTGGGGACCAGGTTGACCTCCTGGTAGACGGTGCTGATGCCCGCGGCCTGCGACGCGGCCGGCGAGGAGAACTCGTGCGGCTCGCCGGCGACCGTGATCCGGCCCGAGTCGATCGTGTAGACGCCGGTCAGCGCCTTGATCAACGTGGACTTCCCGGCGCCGTTCTCGCCCATCAGGGCGTGCACCTCACCGGCGTGGAGCTTGAGGCTGACCCCGTCGAGGGCACGGACGCTCCCGAAGGTGATGGAGATGCCCTCCATCTCGATCACCGGAGTGCCCCGGTGGTCAGCCGTGAGGTCGGTCGCCGCCGGCGTCAGGTCCATCTGGGTCATGATTCCTCTCCTCGTCCGGCTGGTCCTGTCGCTCCGCGGCCCTTCCCGAACCGCGGGCCCGCCCGGTGGTCACCGGACGGGCCCGACGGCTGGGGGTCAGGTCTCGCCTCCCGAGCGACGGGGCCGATCAGTACTGCCGGTCCGGCAGCGCCTCGACGGCCTGCTCCTGCGTGAACGTGGTCTCCTCCGTGACGACCCGCTCGGGCACGTCCTCACCGGCGACGACCTTCTTGGCCAGGTCCATCAGCTGAGGCCCGAGCAGCGGGCTGCACTCGACGATGAAGTTGATCTTCCCGTCGGCGAGGGCCTGCATGCCGTCGTGCACCGCGTCGACGGTGATGATCTTGATGTCCTTGCCCGGGACGAGACCGGCTGCCTCGATGGCCTCGATGGCACCCAGGCCCATGTCGTCGTTGTGCGCGAAGACCACGTCGATGCCGTCCTCGGACTGCAGGAACGACTCCATCACCTGCTTGCCGCCGTCGCGGGTGAAGTCACCGGTCTGCGACGCGGTGACCTCGATCTTGGGGTCCGCGGCGATCGTGTCGGCGAAACCCTCGCCGCGGTCGATGGCCGGGGCGGAACCGGTGGTGCCCTCGAGCTGGACCACGTTGATGTCGCCGTCGCCGTCGACGTCCGCGTCTGCTGCGTTGTCGACCAGCCACTGACCGGCCTTCTTGCCCTCCTCCACGAAGTCGGAGCCCAGGAAGGTCTTGTAGAGCGAGGTGTCCTCGGAGTCCACCGACCGGTCGGTGAGGATGACCGGGATGCCGGCCCGCTTGGCCTCCTCGAGGACGGCGTCCCAACCGGTCTCGACGACCGGGCTGAAGGCGATGACGTCCACCTTCTGCTGGATGTAGGAGCGGATCGCCTTGATCTGGTTCTCCTGCTTCTGCTGCGCGTCGGAGAACTTCAGGTCGATGCCGGCGTCCTTGGCGGAGTCCTGGATGGACGTCGTGTTCGCCGTGCGCCAGCCGGACTCAGCGCCCACTTGGGCGAAGCCCATCGTCAACTTGCCGCTGTCGGAGGCACTGTCGTCGCCCCCGGAGTCCGAGCCACACGCACTCAGCGCCATGGCGCTCAGGGAGATCGCGGTGGCCGCGATCAGGGTCTTTTTCACCACTGTCTTTCCTCCAGATCATGGGCTGTCCGCCCGCTGTGACCGGCGTCACTGCGGAGAGTGTGAGCGCTAACATTCCCGCTCGTCAAGACCCCGCTCACAACAACTTCGGAGAAAATGTGAACGCTCACTCCGAAGGAGCGAGATGTGAACGATCCAACCGCTCCGGATCGGGGCCGAACCGCCACTCCAGCGTGGCCCGGTAGCGCTCGCCCGGCGCCAGCCTGGCGCTGGGCCAGCCCGGATGGTTCGGGGTGTCCGGGTGCAGCTGCGGCTCGAGGGCGATGCCGTCGCCCTGCCGGTAGGCCACGCCGGCGCTGGACCTGAGGGCCCCGTCGAGGAAGTTCCCGGTGTAGACCTGCAGCCCCGGCTGGTCGGACCACAGCTCCAGCCGGGCGTCAGTGCGCGGCGACTCGAGGACCGCCGCCAGCCGCAGGCCGTCACCTCGGACGACGAAGTTGTGGTCGATGCCGCGGGCCAGGGCGATCTGGTCGTGGGGGGACCGGACAGCAGGGCCGACCGGACTCGGGGACCGGAGGTCGAAGGGCGTCCCCGCCACCGATTCGTGGTCACCCAGCGGGATGCCGGTCGCGTCGACCGGCGTGAAGTGGTCTGCCTGCACGGTCAGGAGGTGGTCGTCCACCGTGCCGGCCCCGTCCCCGTCCAGGTTGAAGTACGAGTGGTTGGTCAGGTTCACGACGGTCACCGCGTCCGTGCTGGCCTCATGGGTCACGCGCACCGACAGGCCGGTGACCTCGTATCGGACGGTCACGTCCACCGTCCCCGGGAAGCCCATGTCGCCGTCCGGGCTGACCAGTCCCAGCACGGCGGCGTCGTCCGTGAGCTCCCGCACCTCCCACACCCTCCGGTCGAAACCGTCGGGCCCGCCGTGCAGCGAGTTGCCCCGGTCGTGGGCCGGGACCCGCACGTCGCGGCCGTCGAGGGTGAACCGTCCGCGAGCGATCCGGTTCGCGTAACGACCGATCGTCGCGCCGAGGTAGGCGTTCGAGGCCAGGCGATCCGCGACGCTGGCGTGCCCGAGCACCACGTTCCTCCGCTGACCGTCGCCGGTGGGCACCTCCAGGCGGTGTACGGCGGCGCCCAGGGTCAGCAGTTCGAGGACGACGCCGGGTGGGCTGCCGATCCTGAGCACGTCAACATCGCGTCCGTCATCGGTCGAGCCGAACGGGGCTGGCACCATGTTGTGAACGCTAACATCAGTGCGGCGCAGTCCCGGTCGAGTCGCGCACCACGAGCACCGGCTCGATGAGCTCCGCGGCCGGGGACTGCTCACCGGCGAGGGCGCGCAGCGTGAGGTCGACGGCGCGGTGACCGAGGGCCTCGAACTCCTGGGCCACCGTGGTGAGTGCCGGCCAGAAGTACGCCGACTCGGGGGTGTTGTCGAAGCCGACCACGCTGACGTCGTCGGGCACCCGGCGCCCGCTCTCGTGCAAGGCCTTGAGCACTCCGACGGCCATCGCGTCGTTCGCGGCGAACACCGCCGTGACCGACGGATCCCGAGCGATCCGGAGCCCGGCCTCGTAGCCGCTGCGGGCCGACCAGTCACCGGCGACCTCAGGCCCCGGCAGGACGTGGCGACGCTCGTGCGCCTGCTGCCACCCGGCCCGGCGCTGGCCGGCCTCCACCCAGTCGAGCGGGCCGGTCACGTGGGCCACCCGTTGGTGTCCGAGCTCGAGGAGGTGGTCGGCCGCCAGCGCACCGCCGGCGACCTGGTTGACGCCGGCGGCCATGACCTGCCCCTCGGAGACGCCTTGCGCGAGCACGACGGGGATCGACAGCTCCAGCGACATCGCCCGCTCGAGCGACGAGCGGTGGGCCACCGCCACCACGATCGCCTCGACCGCCTCGTCCAGCAGCCGGTCCACCGCGCCGCGCAGGGTTTCGGGGCCGAAGTCGCTGACGCCGACCAGCGAGACCTCGTAGCCCGCCTCGTGCCCGGCCTCCTGGACGGCGACCGCGATCATGCTGGGCCCGTAGAGCGCCAGGTGCGCCGAGATCATGCCGATCCGTCCGGAGCGGTTGGTTGCCAACATCCGGGCGGCCTTGTTGCGCCGGTAGCCGAGCTCGGCGATCGCGGCGAGGACCCGCTCCCGGGTGTGCTCCCTCACGAGCGGCGACTCGTTCAGGACCCGGGAGACCGTCTGGTGCGACACCCCGGCGCGGGCGGCCACATCGGCCATGCTCGGCCCGCGCCCGTTGTGGCGCTCCCGCGCGGATCCCTCCACCATGGGGCTCATCGTAGGAGTGCGGGACCCGGCAAGGGATGGTTCAACCGCGTCCCGCGTCGCCGGGCGCCTGCGACAGGTCCGCGGCGGGCGCGAGAGCGCGGCCGTCGACCGTGATGTCGACCCGGTCGTTGTAGAACGCCACCAGACCCGCGATGGGCGCGAGGGCGGCGAAGGGTTGTCGGTACGACCACGCCACGTCCACCTCGACCACGCCGGGCGCCTCGGCGGTCCAGTAGTCGCTGGTCTCCCCCTTGTAGGGACAGGCCGTGCGGGTCTCGGTGCGACGGAGCCGGCCGAAGTCGACACCGCTGCGGTCGAGGTAGTAGCGCGTCGGCAGCCCGGTCTCGAAGACGAGCACCGGCGACGACGACTCGGCGAGCAGCCGGCCGGCGAGCTCGACCCGCACGTGCCGGCTGGAGCGGAGCGCGTCGACGCGGGTGTAGGGGTTGCGCGGGTGCACGAAGACCTGCTCGTCCTCCTCGAACCAGTCCAGCGCCCCCCAGTCGAAGCGGACCAGGTCCGCCACCTCGCCCGAGGTCGCGTCGTAGACCCGCGCCACCGAGGCGAGCGTGTCGTCACCGGTCCGGAGCCCGTGCACCTGGACGGCACCACGACGAACCTTCTGCACCCGACCCTCGTCGACGAGAGCGCCGGGGTCGACGTCCGCTCGCGGCACGAGGTAGTGCGGGTACTTGACAGTGTCCCAGGCATAGACGGCGCGCACGGTGTCGAAGACCGTGACGCCGCCGGCCAGGCCCCGGAGCCGACGCGGGACGGGCTGGACCCCGTCCCGGACGTCAGCCATCGCCGGGAAGTCCACGCCCGTCACCGGGCCACCGGGTCGGTGACCGCGCGCTGGGCGCCCGTGCGGAAGAAGTCGGCGACCTCCGCGGCCGACCCCAGCGCCGACAACGGCCGGGCGGCGCCGAACGGCTGGTTCCAGAACTCGCCGGTGCGGCGGGTCCATGGCCCGACGTAGGCGTAGGGCTCGGGAAGAAGGGTGTCGCCGGGCGAGACGCCGTAGTTGACCTCGTCCTTGGCGATCGCGACGTCGAGGTGCTCGGGCCAGAGCACCGGCTCCTCGTCGGGCGCGAAGGCCCGCAGCGCCGCGTCGCCCAGCGCGAGCGCCTCGGTCAGGACGGCGAGGTGCGCCGCGTCGACGTCGATGCGGTCGGCGGGCGTCACCTCCGCACGGTCGCGGTAGACGTCGTCCAGCAGCCGCGGCGTGATGCCGGCGGCCTGCGCGACCTCGGCGTAGGTCCCGGTGAGCGGGTGCCGGCCGTGGGCGCCGACCAGCTCGGTGCCCTCGAGCCGCAGGTCCGGCTCGGCGACGGTGGCGATCCCCGCTGGGAGCGCGCGGAGCCTGATCGTGCCGCTGGCGGCGTACTGCGGCCCGGCCAGGAGCAGCTCGGCGATCCCGTGCAGGGCGGTGCGGGTGCGGGTGAGGTCCACGTCTGTCCTTCGCTCGTCAGGTCGGGCCGCTGTAACGCGGCGCCGGTCGGCTGGCACTGATGCAACATCGGTCTCGACCCGCGGCAGGAGCGTTACATGGACACCAGCACCGAGGCGTGGCACCCAGTGGCGCCGCAGGACGTACCGGACGAGGGCCGGGTCCGGAGCGTCACCGTCGACGGTCGGTCGATCGCGCTGACGCGGTGCGGCGGGCGACTCGGCGCGCTGGAGAACCACTGCCCGCACCAGGGCGGGCCGCTCGGCGAGGGCTCGATCGAGAAGGGGCTGTTGAGGTGCCCGTGGCACGGCTACGACTACGACCCGGTCACGGGCGCTCCCCCGGGTGAGCTCGCCGAGCACCTCGACGACAGGGTGCCGGCCTACGAGGTCGAGGAGGGCTCCGACGGCGTGCGCGTCCGCCTCCCCGAGCGACTGCCGCCCGGACGCACCGTGGGGGACGTCCTTGTCGAGACCCTGGTCGCACACGGCGTGGACACGGTCTTCGGGATGGTCGGCCACTCCAACCTCGGCTTCGCGGACGCGTTGCGCCGGGCCGAGGAGCGCGGCGAGCTGCGCTACGTCGGCATCCGGCACGAGGGTGCCGCCGCGTTCGCGGCGAGCGCCTACGGCAAGCTCACCGGCCGCCCCGCGGCATGCTTCGCGATCGCCGGGCCCGGGTCCACCAACCTGCTGACCGGGCTCTACGACGCCAAGCTGGACGGCGCGCCGGTGGTGGCCGTCTCCGGCCAGGTGCCGTCGAAGGTGCTCGGCCGTGGCGCCTTCCAGGACCTCGACCTCGGTGCGATCTTCCGCGACGTCGCGATCTCGACCGCCACGGTGCAGGCCGGCAGCGACCACGCGGAGCTCGCCGCACTGGCGGTCAAGCACGCCCGGGACGGTCGTGGGGTCGCCCATCTCGTGCTCCCCGACGAGGTGCAGGCCCAGCCGTCGCAGGCGCCCGCCGGCTCGCCCGACGGCCGCTACTCCCGCCGGCCGGTCGCCCCCGACGCCGACGCACTGGCCCGCGCCACCGAGCTGGTCGCCGCCGCCCGGCGGCCGGTCATCGTGGTCGGTCACGGTGCCCGCGGGGCCCGCCACCAGGTGCTCGCGCTGGCCGAGCAGCTCGGAGCGCCCGTGCTCACGACGTTCAAGGCCAAAGGGCTGGTGCCCGACACCCATCCGCTCGGCGCCGGCGTGCTCGGCCGCAGCGGCACCCCGGTGGCCAGCTGGCTGATGAACGAGGCGGACCTGCTGCTCGTCGTCGGGGCGTCGTTCTCCAACCACACCGGGATCGCGCCCTGGCAGACGATCGTGCAGGTCGACGACACCCCGACCGCGATCGGCCGGTTCGACGCGGTCACCGCTGACCTGCTGGGCGACGCCGCGCTCGTCGTGCCCGCCCTGGCCGAGGCGGTGCGCACCGCAGGCGCCACGGCAGAGGACCAGCGCGTCGACGTCGCCGAGCGCTGGGCGATCTGGCGCGCCGAGAAGTCGCGACGGGCCGCCGACGACCGCGGTCGTGGCGTGTCGGCCGCGGCCGTCTTCGCCGCCCTGTCCGAGCACCTGCCCGAGGACGCCGTGGTCGCGGTCGACGTCGGCAACCACGCGTACTCGCTCGGCCGCTACCTGGAGTCGAAGGGGCAGCCGGTGCTGATGTCGGGCTACCTCGGCTCGATCGGCTTCGGCTATCCCGCGGCGATGGGCGCCTGGGCGGCCGACCCCACCCGCCCCGTGGTCGCGGTCACCGGCGACGGTGGTTTCGGGCAGTACGCCATGGAGCTGACCACCGCCGTGCACCACGGCATCCCGGTCAAGCACGTGCTGCTCAACAACAACGCCCTCGGCAAGATCAGCAAGGAGCAACTGGCCGCCGACTACCCGGTCTGGCACACGTCGCTCACGAATCCGGACTGGGCGGCGTACGCCGAGCTCTGCGGCGCCCGCGGCATCAAGGTCACCCACCGCGACCAGCTCGACGACGCCATGGCTGAGCTCTTCGCCGTCGACGGACCCGTCCTGCTCTGCGTGGAGCAGGAC
>Ga0075367_10000523_pt1 | contig 14463 bp, 13 predicted proteins | sample EndMethybrTD3032_FD_71399 | JGI IMG/M metagenome (GOLD analysis project Ga0075367, IMG submission 71399) | Populus endosphere microbial communities from Tennessee, USA - Endosphere MetaG P. TD hybrid TD303-2 | ecosystem: Host-associated > Plants > Roots > Endosphere | place: USA: Tennessee... | reverse complement strand
GATCGCCTGAAGGACTTTCCCTCCGAGCGCGCACTCCGTCAGTTGAGCCGGGACCACGTGGCCTACGTGATCGTGCATGCCGACGCCTACACGCCGCAGGCCCTCGAGACCGTCTACGGCCGGCTGGCGGAACTGGGCATGACAGAGCTGGGCAGGTTCGACTCCGGAGAGTCGCCGGCGCTGCTGTTCGTCCGGCGCTGAGCCGGTGCGTCGTCGAACGGCACCGGACGGCCGAGCTGACGGATGAAGACACGCGGCGCGAGCGACAGCAGGCTCAGGCCCTTGCGCGCCGCGCCGGCCAGCTCGCGCTCGCGGAGATCGGCGCGGATCTCGGCGGCGATCGCCGCGCCGTAGATCTCCTGCCACCGCGCGTAGCCTTCACGCCAGGCGCCGTGCAGCGGCGTGTTGGAGTCGGGACAGTTGCGCCGCATCGCCTCGAGGGTGTCGCGGAGCAGATGCGCGGTCCCGCCGCCGGACGCGTCACCGCCGCCGTACGCCGCCACGAGGCACCCGTGATCGACGATCGGTGCGTCGCGGGACATGCGGAGGTAGAGGTCGTAGTCGGCGGCGCCGTCGAGACCTTCGGCGAACGCGCCGGCACGTCGCACGGCTTCGCGGCGGAAGATCGCCATCGCCGGCATCCAGATCAGGTTCGTCTGGAGCAGTGCCGCATGATGGCCGGCACGGACCAGCGGATCGTCGGCCACCGGCTTGAGCCGTCCGTCGGGACTCGCCACGAGCGCCCGGCCGTAGGCCATGACGCACTCGGGAGCGGAGGTCAGCGCGCGCACACCCAGGTCGATCGCGCCGGGCAGCAGCCAGTCGCCCGCGTCGAGAAAGAGGACGAACTCGCCGGTTGCGATCAGCAGGCCGCGGTTCTTGGCCGCCGCGCGGCCACGCCGCGGTTGACGTTCGAAGACGACGTCGAGACGCCGCGCGATCGCCGCCGTCCCATCCGTCGAGCCGTCGTCCACGACGACGACCTGCACCCGCGCCGCCCGGGCGCTGGCGCTGCGGACCGCGGCGCCGAGTACCGGCCCCTGGTCGCAGCACGTGATGACAACCGAGACGAGCGGACGCCGATCGACAGGACGCATCCGAGGACGGAAAGAGCAAGTGAACTGCCGCGCGCCGCCACGGGCGTCCTGCCGGAATCCCGCGGGAAAGTGCGGATGAGGCGGGGACGATGCTGTAGCGAAAGCGGCCGGCTCAGGAAGGATTTGCCTGGCGCCGCGCTTGCAGACCGCGCCCGCGTGAGCCGGAGTCGAGCAGCGGATTGCCACTATTGCCCACGATTGGGCAGCGCTGTATGGCTGGCGGTTGGCATCGCGGCCCTGCTGTATTCCGGGGCGTGCCGCCGCGGCGTACCGGTCGTGGACCTCGGTCCGAAACCGCCGGCCGCGCACGGCACCATCACCGGCATCGTTCGCGGTCCCGAGGCCATGAGCGGCATGGCCGGACGAACGGTCGAGGTCGTCGACGTCGCGACCGGCGCGACGCACACGGCGGTCACGGCGTCGAACGGCGGATTCACGATCCAGCTGCCGAAGGGGAAGTACCGCCTCGAGCTGCAGCTGCGCGCCGGCGAGACGCTCGTCAAGCGGCCCGACGTCGTCGATCTCGATCGCGGCGACATCGATTCGCACATCGAGTTCGTCGTCAGCGGCGCGCGCACCGCGCACCGTCCTCTCTATCGCGTCGACAACGGCCTGGGATGGCCGAGCGCGTAGCAGGGTGCTAAAAAGGTGCTGAAGGTGCTGAAGGTGCTGAAGGTGCTGAAGGTGCTAATGGTGCTTGGGGTGGCTTTGCGTCCGATGTAGGCCGGACCTTCAGGTTCGGCATCGTCCTTCCTGCCTCTGTAGCTTCCGCCTTCAGGCGGAAGTCCACTCGCGGTGCGACAATAGGGAATCGTGGCCGAGAAGGTTCTCGTCAGCGCCTGTCTGCTGGGCGCGCCGGTTCGTTACAACGGACAAGACAAGAAGAGCGATCACGCGATTCTGCGGCGGTGGATTGACGAAGGGCGCGTGGTGTCGGCGTGTCCCGAGGTGCTCGGCGGGTTGGGGACGCCGAGGCCGCCCGCGGAGATCGTTCAGATTGGCGGGCGCCGTCGTGTCCATGCGAACGACGGGCGCGACGTGACCGCGGAGTTCGAGCGCGGCGCGTCGGACGCGCTCGAACAGGCGATCCGCCACGGCGCGCGCATCGCCGTCCTGAAGGAGGGGAGCCCATCGTGCGGCTCGTCGTTCGTCTACGACGGCACGTTCACGAGTACACGCGTGAACGGCGCCGAGGGCGTGGCGACGGCGCTCCTGCGCAGCCGCGGGATCCGCGTGTTCTCCGAGCACGAGCTCGAAGCCGCGGCGGAATACCTGGAGTTCCTCGAGGGGCCCGATCGCCGGACCTGAAGGTCCGGCCTACGTTTGATTCCGCCTGAAGGCGGAAGCCACAGCACCCCGCGCACCTGCGCACCTGCGCACCTGCGCACCTGCGCACCCCGCGCACCCGCGCACCCCGCTATACTGACGCCCATGCCGACTCCGCCCGACGAGCAGCCGATGGGCCGCACCTACGCGCTCGTTCTCGTCTGTCACGCCGCCGTCATCACCACGCTCTGGTGGGTCGGCCACCACTTCGCCCGCTGATCCGACGACGATGCGGCTCCTCGACTGGCTTGTCGTCGCCGGGTACCTGATCTGGATCGTCGTCGGGTCTCAGGCGCACGAAGGCGGCGTCGGAGATCGAAGGCTATCTGCTGGCCAACCGCAGTCTGCCCTGGTGGGCCGTCGGGCTCTCCGTCATGGCGACGCAGTTGAGCGCGATCACGCTGGTCGGCACGACCGGCCAGGCGTACGCCGACGGCATGCGCTTCATCCAGTTCTATTTCGGCCTGCCGATCGCGATGGTGCTGCTGTCGGTGACGCTGGTGCCGTTCTTCTACCGCTCCGGCGTCTACACGGCGTACGAGTACCTCGAGCGCCGGTTCGACGTGAAGACGCGGACGGCGGCGAGCATCCTGTTCCTCTTCGGTCGCAGCATGTCCACCGGCGCGATCATCTCGGCGCCGGCGGTGATCCTCTCGATCATCTTCCACTGGAACCTCACGCTGACGATTCTCGCGATCGGCGGACCGACGATCCTCTACACGATGCTCGGCGGCGTGCAGGCGGTGACGTGGACCGACGTCAAGCAGATGGGGATCGTCGTCGGCGGCCTCGTCTGCGCCGTGATCGCGCTGATCCTCGGCCTGCCGGGCGACGTCAGCATCCCGCAGGCGCTGCACGTCGCCGGCGCGGCCGGCCGGATGAACACGATCGACTTCCATTTCGACGTCCGCCAGACCTACACGTTCTGGTCGGGCCTCATCGGCGGGCTCTTCCTGCACCTCTCGTACTTCGGCTGCGACCAGAGCCAGGTGCAGCGCTACCTGACCGCGAAGTCGCTCAACCAGGCGCGCCACTCGCTGCTCATGAGCGCCTTCGTGAAGATCCCGCTGCAGGTGCTCGTGCTGATGGTCGGCGTCTTCATGTTCCTCTTCTACGTCTTCAACCAGCCGCCGATGCTCTTCAACGGCGAGCACACCCGCGCGATCGAGCAGAGCGCGCGCGCGGAAGAATACCGGGAGCTCGACCGCCAGTTCACGGCTGCGTACCAGGGGCGCCGCGACGCCGCCAGCGAGATGGCGCAATCGCAGGGGGCCGCGCGCGAGTCCGCACGCGAGCGCTTCCGCGCGTCTACGGCGGAGATGGCCGCGATTCGCGGGAAGGCGGCCGGCATCGTCAAGGACGTGACGAAGGAGGCGGGCTACGGCGATCGCACGGGCGACACGCCCAAGCCCGACGTCAACTACGTGTTCCCGACGTTCGTCACGACGCGCCTGCCGCAGGGGCTGGTCGGGCTGATCATCGCGGCGATCTTCGCGGCGGCGATGTCGGCGACGGCGGGAGAGCTGAGCGCCACCGCGACCGCCACGGTGATGGACATCTACAAGCGCCTGCTCAATACGTCGGCCACCGACGCGCACTACCTGATGATCTCGCGCCTGGCCGTCGCCTTCTGGGGCATCGTCGCCTGCATCGTCGCGCACGTGGCCGTGCAGCTCGGATCGCTCATCGAGGTCGTCAACCGCATCGGTTCGATCTTCTACGGCTCGCTGCTGGGGGTGTTCGTGCTGGCGCTCCTCTTCAAGAGGGCCAACGGCCACGGCGCATTCGCCGGCCTCATCGCGGGGATCTGCGCCGTCGTGGCGTTCGCGTTTCACCCGGCGACGCGCGGTGTCTCGTATCTCTGGCACAACCCGATCGGGGTCGCCGTCGTGCTCGTCGTCGGTCTCACGGTGAGCCTGCTCACCAGGCCGCAACCGCGGACGGCATGAGGACGGCCGCCGCGCTCGCGATCGCGATGGCCGGCGCCGCGCTGCTGGCGTCGGCGCCGCAGGCGCAGATCGCGAAACGCTACGACATGATCGTCGCGGGCGGCCGGGTCATCGACGGGACGGGGCGCGCGGCGACGACGGCCGACGTCGCGATCAAGGACGGGCGGATTGCGGCGATCGGGCGCATCCCGCGCTCGCAGGCCGAGCAGGTCGTGGAGGCCGCCGGCCTCGTCGTCGCGCCCGGCTTCATCGACGTCCACACCCACGCCGACGACCTCGCCGCCCGTCCGGCCGCGGCCAATTTCGTGCGCATGGGCGTGACCACGATCGTCGCGGGCAACTGCGGATCGTCGGCGCTCGACGTCGGCGCGTCGCTGTTGGCGCTGCGCGAGAGCCCGGCGGCGATCAACTTCGCCACGCTCGTCGGCCACAACACCGTCCGCGCCGCGGTGATGGGGACGGAGAACCGCCCGCCCCGGGCCGCCGAGCTCGCGCGGATGAAGTCGCTGGTGTGGAAGGCGATGGCCGACGGCGCGATCGGGTTCTCCACGGGACTGCAGTACGTACCCGGCACCTACGCGCAGGCGCCGGAGATCATCGATCTCGCGCGCGTGTCCGCCAACGCCGGCGGCATCTACGCGTCGCACATGCGCAACGAGGGGACGGAGCTCGAGCAGGCGATCGCCGAGACGATCCGGGTCGGCGAGATGACCGGCGGCCGCGTCGAGATCTCGCACCTGAAGGTGGACAGCCCGAGCCGCTGGGGCGCGAGCGAGAAGGCGCTCGGGCTCATCGACGCCGCGCGGCTCAAGGGCGTGGACGTCCGCGCGGATCAGTACGCCTACACGGCGGCGAGCTCGACGCTGGGCGTCCGCTTTCCGTCATGGGTGCTCGAGGGCGGCGCGGCGCGCATCGCCGAGCGGCTGAACACGCCCGCGACGTGGGAGCGGATCAGGACGGAGATGCAGTCGATGCTCGCCGAGCGCGGGCTCCGCGACCTGTCGTTTGCGGTGGTCGCGATGTACGCGCCGGATCGATCGCTCAACGGCCTGTCGATGGCGCAGGTGGCGCTGAAGCGCGGCGGCGGGGACTCGGCCGACGCGCAGCTCGAGGCGGCGCGCGAGATGCTCCTCGAAGGCGGCGCGTCGATGGTCTATCACTTCATGAGCGACCAGGACGTCGATCGGATCATGCGGCATCCGCAGGTGTCGATTGCGTCCGACGCGAGCGTGATCGCGTACGGCGAAGGCGCGCCGCATCCGCGCGGCTACGGCAACAACGCGCGCGTGCTGAGCCGCTACGTGCGCGCCCGGCACCTCATCTCGCTCGAGGAAGCGATCCGCAAGATGACGTCGCTGCCGGCGACGCACTTCAAGCTGACGGGGCGCGGAACGATCCGCGCCGGCGCCGCCGCCGATCTCGTCGTGTTCGACCCCGCGGACGTCACCGACGCCGCGACGTTCGAGTCGCCGCACGCGTACGCGACGGGCGTCGCGTACGTGTTCGTGAACGGCGTGGCCGTCGTAAAAGGGGGCGCGCAGACCGATGCGCGCCCCGGGCAGGTGATCGCGAACTCGCTGATGGAACGCCGCTAGGCGGCCCGCTTCATCGGCGGGTTCTGTCCCTTACGCTTGCGGCGCACGGTCACGTAGCCGAAGGCGAGCCCGGCCATCAGGACTGCAAGAATCCAGAGCATCGTTTCAAACCTCCCCTGTGCCCGGACCACACGGCAAGAGCGGTACCCGCTGATTTGGTGGGAAAACCGGGGGTGTGCGGGGGTGCGCGCTCTGGATTTCGGTATCCAAATTTCCAAAGCGTTATTTGGCGGCTCGCCGCCGGCGCTCCGCGCCGGGCCCCTCTACTCGTCGGAAAAGATGACGAAAGCCGCGATCGAGGCGATCAGGGCCGAGACGAGCATGGCCGTCAGCGTGACCGCCACCCAGGGGCTCGTCAGCGCGGGCATCGACGGGACGGCGGCCGCCGCCAGGTCCGTGACGGTCGCCAGCCAGCCCCGGGATCCCTTCATGACCGCCGCCACGTAGCCGACCACGCTCAGCATCAGGCCGATGCCGGCGGCAATCGACAGCGCGTGGACGATGGTGATCGGCTTCTCGGCGAGCTGCGTGGCCTCCTGGCGGGCGCGCATCTGCGCGCGCCACCACACGATGGCGGACGAGGGCGGCTGCGCCTCGGATCCCGCGCACGCGGCTTCCTGGGCGATCGCGTCGGCGACGATCGCTTCGATCTCGGCGTCGGTCGGCTGCACGCGTGTGGGCGTCTTCACGAGCTCACCTTGGGGGCGAGAAGGGCGGCCAGCTTGCGGCGCGCGCGGAACAACAGGAGCTTGATGCTGCCGGTCTTGAGACCGAGGACGTCGGCGATTTCACTGTGCGACGATCCCTGCGCGTAGGCGAGCCAGAGCAGCGCGCGCTCGCGCGGTTTCAGCCGGCCCATCGCCCGTCGCACGTCGGCGCGCTCGGCGGCGTCGGCGTGCGCCTGCGGCGCCTCGAGGTCGGCCACTTCGACGCCGTCGGCGAAGAGCGGCCTGGTCCCGCGCCGCGTGTCCCGCACCAGGTTCGTCGCGATGCGATACAGGTAGTTGCGGCGGTGCGCTTCGCTCTCGAAGGGGACCGCGCTCTTCAGCAGGCGGTAGTAGCACTCCTGCAGCAGGTCGTCGGCGACCTGACGGTCGCCGCTCGTCCGCGAGAGGTAGCCCCAGAGCGCGCGCGACGTGCGGTCGTAGAACGCGCGGAACGCGTCTTCGTCCATCGCCAGCGCTACGTCCGCGGTGTCGGCTTCGAGGGCGTCGCCATGGAGACGTCTGACGTCGAGATAGGTCGTCATGTCAGCCACGGGAATCCGGCGCCGGCTCGTTCGGATCAGGCATCAGCTTGAACCGGCGGGTGAGCGTGTAGGCGAGGAAGGCGGAGACGAGGAACCCGACGCCGAGCGCGATGACGACGGCGCCCATCGCGGCGAGCGGCGGCGCGACTTCTTCGAGCGTGTTGCGCGACACCAGCGTGATGCCGAGGCCGAGGACCGTCAGGACGGCGCCGGCCTGGGCCGACCACAGGATCCGCCCGAGCGGCGCGGAGATGGCCCTCGGCGTGTCGAGCGAGATCGGCGTCGATTCGAGGAACTTCCGTCCGGCCGGCGTCTGGATGTAGGCCAGCAGCTCTTCGTTCGACGAGATGCGATCGAGGATCTTCGTGTGCACGTCGGTCTGGATTTTCGACTGCCGCAGCCAGCGCCGGTGGTCGACCAGGGTCTTCACCAGCCAGAGTACACCAGACGCAATCAGCAGCACGACGGTTCCGATCGTGAACCCCTCGATGGTGTTGCGCCACATCTGGATGGCGCGGTCCTGCGGGGTCTCGCGGTAGCCGTTGTTGCCGTAGCCCTGGAGGAAGAACGCCGGGTTGTGCTTGATCTCGGGGTGCTGCGCGAGGAAGCCCGCGAGGGCCGGATAGGGCTGCATGTAGTCGGCGTTGGTCAGCAGCGTCGGGTCCATCCGGAGGATCTGCGGCAGCGTCGAGGGGTAGGCCCGGAGCACGTCCTCGAGCTGGCGCCGCGTCTCGTCGGCGTCCAGCGTGCTGATCGCGACCGGCACGGCGGCCTGGGCGGGGACCTGGACGGCCTCTGCCCCCCTGCGCGGCTGGGCCGCCGCCGGGTTGGCGAGCGCCAGCGGAAAGGTCAGGGCGAAAGCGTAGGCGAACCGGACGGTCTTCGAAAGGGGCATCGGTCGGTAACTCCTTGCCCGATTACTACGTAGGGCCGGGGTCGGGGTTAACAACCGCAGGCGGCGGGATCACCGCAGCACCCGTGCCCGCCCTGCGCTAGTCGAGGAGCGGCGTGAGCTCCGCGCCGATGCGGCGCAGGCCTTCGCGGAGGAACTCCTCGCGGCCGCCCAGCCAGACCCGCACGTGTCCCTCGATCCCCACGTGCGACCCGGGGACGATCAGCGTCGACTGGTTGGCCCGGACGCGCTCGGCAATCGCCAGGCTCGGCGCGTCGGACGCGTACTTCAACAGCCCGATGGCGCCCGCCCTCGGCTCGGTCCACGTCAGGCGGCCGCCGAAGGAGGCGACCCAGTCCCGCGCGATCGGCAGGTTGTGCCGCAGGATCGCCCCGGTCCGCGCATAACAGCGCTCCCGGTTGGCGGCCTCCACCGCGACGCGCGCGATCCGGTCCGACATCTTGTTGGGGCCGATCGTGATGTAGTCGTGCTGCGTCCACGTGTCGGCCGCCAGCGACGGCGGGCCGACGAGCCATCCGATCCGGACGCCGGGGATCCCGTACGCCTTCGACAGGCCGCTGGTGACGATCACGCGATCGCTCATCCCCCAGAACGACCTGGTGCGCGGCCCGTCGATCTCCGCGCCGAGATACACCTCGTCGGACAGGAGCCACGTGCCCGTCTGCTCGCAGCGCGCGACGATGCGCGCCATCGAGGCGTCGGACAGCACCGAGCCGGTCGGGTTGTTCGGGTTCGAGACGTAGACGAGGCGCGTCTGCGGCGTGACGGCGCGCTCGAACTCGTCCCAGTCCGGCTCGCAGCCGCGATCGGTGTGCAGGCGGAACGTCCGCACCTCGGCGCCGAGGCTCCGCGCCACGCCGGGCATCTGCATGTAGTTGGGCACCTGCATCGCGACGACGTCCCCGGCGCGCACCTGGCTCAGCGCGATCAGGAAGTTCGCTTCCGACGTGCCGTTGGTCACTTCGACGTGATCCGCCGTCGCGCCCGGATAGAGCGCCGCGACTGCCTCGCGCAGCTCGATCGTGCCGTTGGACTGGCTGTAGCCGAGCGGCACGTCGAGGAACGACTCGAGGTCGAACCCCATCCCGGTCAGCTCGCGCAGGGTGAGCGGCCGCACGCCGCTCTCGCTCATGTCGTAGTCGACGACGTTCTCCCACGTCGACTGCATCCGTTCCATCGCGAAGACATCGATTTTCATGACAGGTATTGTGCGAACACGGCCGCGTCCAGGTTGCCGCCGCTGACAATCGCCACCGCCGGCGCCGACGAGGGCACGGCGCGCAACGCCGCCGCCACGGCCACCGCGCCGCTGGGCTCGGCGACGAGCCTGGCTTCGCGGAACAGCCAGCGGAGCGCCGCGGCAATCTCGTCCTCGTCGACGGTGTCGATCCGATCGAGGAACTTCCGGACGTGCGCGAAATTCAGGTCGCCGGGACGGACCGCCATCAGCCCGTCGGCCATGCTCTGCGCACGATCCAGCGTGCGGATCTCGCCCGCGTCGATCGACGTCTTCATCGACGCCGCGCCCGCCGGCTCGACGCCGACGACCGCGACGCCGCTGCGCGACAGCTTGACGGCCGCCGAGACGCCGGCGACGATGCCGCCGCCGCCGATCGGGACGAAGACGGTGCCGACCTCGGGGCACTGCTCGAGGATCTCGAGCCCGAGCGTTCCCTGTCCCGCGATGATCTGCGCGTGATCGAACGGCGGCACCATCGCCAATCCCCGCTCCGCGGCGATCTCTTCGGCCTTCGCGCGCCGGTGGATCGTCGTCGTGCCGGCGAACACCACTTCCGCGCCGAAGCGCTTCGCGCCGTCGACCTTCACCGCCGGCGCGGTGGTCGGCATGACCACGACGGCGGGCGCGCCGAGGGCGCGGGCGGAAATCGCGACGGCCTGGCCGTGGTTGCCCGACGAGTAGGTGACGACGCCGCGGGCGCGCTCCTCAGGCGGGAGCTGCGACACCATGTTGTAGGCGCCGCGGATCTTGAACGCCCCGCCGGGCTGCATGTTCTCGCACTTGAGCCAGAGCGGGCGTCCGGCGATCGCGGACACGTCGATCAACGGCGTGACCCGGGCGACTCCCTTGATCCGTTCGCGCGCCGCGCGAATCTCGTCCAGCGTGACCATCCGTGCATCTGCCACTACGTTCATGTCGTCCTCGTGTGCCTGGGTACCGGGATCTTGTGCCGCCGGCAGCGCGGCCGGGCAGGCCAACCGCCCGATGGCTCTGCCTACTTGAACAGGCGTCCGGCCGCCTCCGGCGTCAGCGTGCCGCCGAGCGCGGCGACGGCCCGCGCGAGGACGGGGTCGCGGCTTGCGGCGACGTCCGCGGCGGTGGGGAGGACGATTTCGTCGGGCGTGACGCCGGTCTTCTCCAGGCTGCCGCCGTCCGCCATCCGGACGTCGCCCACCGTGATCATCGTGGCATAGATCGTCAGCCGGTCGTCGCCGTAGACGTGCGGCAGCATCCGCGACGTCATGACCGCGCCGGCGGTGCGATCGCCCATGACCACCCCGCGCTTCTCGATCTGGACGAGGCGCGCGAGCATCTCCGACGACGACCCCGACCAGCTGTCGACGAGCACGATCAGCCGTCCCGCGAACGCGTCCTTCCGTCCTTTCGCGGTGAGCGGCTTCTCTTCCTTGCGCATGCGCTCGACGCTGATCTGCACGTCGCGATCGAACAGCCACGACACCATCGCGCGCAGCGCGTTGACCGTCCCGCCGCCGTTGCCGCGCAGATCGAGGATGAGGCTCTTCGAGTCGCGCGCCTTCCTGACGACGCGATCGACGTCCTTCGGATCGCCGAATCCCGTGTAGCGCCAGACGAAGATCTCGCCGAGGGTCTCCTCGCGATCGTCGGCGTGTCCGTAGAGGTTGAAGATCGACGCCAGCACGGACGGCATGTCGTACTCGTCGCGGTCTTCGAAGCGCGTCGCGACCTGCAGCGACTTCATCGCGCCGTCCGCCTTGCGGAGGACGAGACGCTGCGACGGCTGCGGACGGACGAGGTAGTACACGTAGTTCACCTTGCCCAGGCTCTCGCGCGTCAGCGCGTACTCGTTCCACGCGAGGACGCGATCGCCCACTTCGACGCCCTGCTTTTCGGCGTCCGAGCCCGGCGCCACCTCGGTGACGATGGGGGCGTCGCCGATGATCTGGCAGCGCCAGCCGTAGAGGATGCGGGCCTTCCGATCGGGCGGGATGAAGAGCGTGTGGGAATCGTCGAGGCGCATCAGCACGTCGGCAATCGTGCCGACCGCCTGGCCGAGCGACGTCGCGGCCTTGAGGCGCTGCTCCGCGTGCTGGAACGTCTGCTCGATGTCCATGCCGCGGAACGCGCGATCGTAGTAGTGCTCCTTCAGATCCGCCTTGACCTGCTTCAGCATGGCCAGGACGGCGCCGCGATCGTACTTGGTGATGGCGGCGGCCGGCGCGGGCGGGCCCTGCGGCTGCGCCGACAGCGGCGCGGCCAGGCACAGCAGCCACACCACGGCTGTCGGCAGCGTTTTCATCGGAGCGCGGATTGTACTACTGGTGGCGGAGATCGACGCGCACCGCCGCGCAGGCGGGACAGGGCGGCGTGCGGCCCGCCAGCCTGGCATGCTGCAGCTCCGGCTCGACCCAGAACGTGAGGCGCCGTCCCGCCGTCAGCTCGAACGCGTCGTCGAGCGCCATGTTGAACGCCGTTTCGACGTTGGGCCGCCGCGTGCGATCGTCGAGCACCACCACGACGCCGCCCGGCGCCACGTCGCGTGTCGCCGAGGCGAGGTCGCGCAGCACGCGGCTGGAGAAGCGCGCGTTGGCGAGCGTGGACCGGTTGCGCGCGACGTACACCGGCGTCATCGCGAGCGTTGCGACGAGACCGGCGATCACGGCGCGCCGGTGCGCCGCGGCCGGGGCCGCCTGCCAGCAGCGCGCGGCGATGTCGGCCGCGATCAGGCAGGCGCCGGCCGAGGGATAACAGGCGTAGAGGCTCGATCGCACCGGCAGGAACATCGTCAGGCCATAGCCGCCGGCGATCCACGCGGCGCCGCAGATGAGCACGGCCCTCGACATCGGCGGGCGATCCGGCGACGGCCGCAGCACGATCCAGGCGAGCAGGGCGACCGCGAACGGGAAGGTCATCGCGCGATCCGCGTACTCGCGAAGGTTCTTGAGAATGACCGCGGGATTGGCGGTGAACCGGTAGTACGGCGGCGCGGTCCACGGCGTCATCGCTCCGGTCTGGAACCGCAGCGCGAGATACACGCCCACGAGCGCCGCGCTGCACAGCCACCACAGCGCCATCTGCTTCTTCGACGGCAGCTCGGCGCGCCGGAACCCGATCCACCAGAGGAAGAGGATCGCGGGAAGCAGGAACGCTTCTTCCTTCGAGAACAGCGCGATTGCGGCCGGCAGCAGCGCCAGGAACGGACGGCCGCGCAGGACGAGCAGCACCGCCGCCAGCGATCCCATCGTCAGCAGCAGCGACGTGCGGCCGCTCATCCAGAGGACGGCCGTGTTGATGCCGTGCGGGTTCAGCAGCCACAGCGAGACGGCGAGCGCGGCGGCGGCCGGCGGCAGCGACAGCTCGCGCGCGACGAGGTAGAGCAGGACGGCGCAGAGGCCGGCGAAGAGGACGTTCGTCAGGCCGTAGCCGAGCGGATGCGTACCGAAGATCGCGTAGTCGGCGGCAAAGGTGAGTCCGACGACGGGACGATAGAAGCCGGTGGACTTGAAGAAGAGCGCGCCGAGATCGTGCGCGCTCGCGACGCGGCTGTCGAGGATCCAGCCGAAGTCGTCGGCGACGAATCCCTTGCCGACGGACGTTCCGTAGATGCCGAGGAACACGGCGAACGGCAGCGCCAGCGCGAGCTTTCGGAGCGGCGGCACGCCCATTACAGTACACGTTTCGAAGCGATGCCGGAGCTGGAGGTCCGGGTTACGTCTGCTCGTCTTTTGCTTTTCGCAGGCCGGGTCTTCAGACCCGGCATCGCTCGAGCTCAGCGACTCAGCGGCGCGGGGGCAGCTCCACGCTGTAGAGCGTCGTGCCCGCGAGATTGCGCAGCTCGACGGTCAGCGCGCGCGTCTTCGCGTTCGCACGGAGAAGGCCGAAGAACTGGAACCCGTCTGACGGCGGACGGTTCGGCTTCATGCCGGCGGGAATGCCGGTGAACTTCACCTCGGGGCCGAACGTCTTGTCCAGCACGCTCGGGCCGAACGTGCCGGCATTGAGCGGTCCGGCGACGAATTCCCAGAAGGGATCGAACGCCGTGAAGGCCGCGCGTGACGGATCGTAGTGATGCGCGGCGCAGTAGTGCACGTCGGCGGTGATCCAGACGACGTTCCGGACGCGGTTCCGCTGGAGATCGCGGAGCAGGTCCGCCAGCTCCAGCTCGCGGCCGAGGGGCGCGCCGGGTTCGCCGTTGGCCACCGCCTCGTACTTGCCTGGACCGTCGGCCACGATCATCCCGAGCGGCAGGTCGGCGGCGACGATCTTCCACACGGCGGTGCTCGCGCGCAGCGAGGCCTTCAGCCACTGGAGCTGCGCCGGTCCGAAGATGGCGGACGCCGCGTCCATCGACGGCTGCCGGTTGTCGCTGTTGGCGCCCTTGTAGCTGCGCATGTCGAGCGCGAAGATCTCGACGAGCGGGCCGAGGCGGATCGAGCGGTAGACCCGTTCGGGATCGTCGCCGGCGAGCGGCAGCGGGTTGAATTCGAAGAACGCCTGCCGCGCCCGCGCGGCGAGCACCGCCACCGACTTCTCGCGGAACCGCGCGTCCTCGTCCTGCCGGCGCTCCCAGTACCAGTTGTCGCGGACTTCGTGGTCGTCCCACATCACGATCTGCGGCACGTCCGCGTTGAAGCGCCGCAGGTGATCGTCGAGATAGTTGTACTGGTAGCAGCCGCGATAGTCGTCGAGCGATTCGGCGACCTTCGACTTCGCCTCGGTGACGAGGTTCTTCCAGATCGTGCCGTCTTCCAGCTTCACTTCCGGCAGCACGGGCTGGTCCGCGTAGATCGTGTCGCCGGCGTTGACGAACACGTCGGGCCGCGCCGCGCGCATGGTCTCGTAGAGCCGCAGGCCTCCCCATTCGCGATTGATCCCCCAGCCCTGGCCGACCGTGTCGGCGGACCACGCGACGGTGACGTCGCGCCGGCCGTCGTGAGTGCCGAAACTGCCGGCGGCCGGCTCGCTGTAGGCCTTCAGATCGGAAAGGTCCTGGAACAGCACGCGGTAGAACACGCGCTGGCCCGGCGGCAGCCCGTCGAGCACCGTTCGCGCCGTGAACGCGGAGCCCTCGAAGGCGATCGGTCCGCGGACGCGCTGCACGTTCGTGAAGCCCTC
>Ga0075367_10000521_pt1 | contig 14465 bp, 13 predicted proteins | sample EndMethybrTD3032_FD_71399 | JGI IMG/M metagenome (GOLD analysis project Ga0075367, IMG submission 71399) | Populus endosphere microbial communities from Tennessee, USA - Endosphere MetaG P. TD hybrid TD303-2 | ecosystem: Host-associated > Plants > Roots > Endosphere | place: USA: Tennessee... | reverse complement strand
CGCCACTTCCTCGGCGCCGGCCGCTTCTTCGACTCGGTCGGCTTCGACAAGATCTTCGACGCCAAGGCTCAACAAGCCAAGCTGCCGAACGAGCGCGACCGCTTCTACTACGCCAACGCGCTCGATGAGATCGGCCGACACCTGCAGTCCTCGTCGCAGCGGCTGTTCCTGTACGTGCAGACCATGGCCACCCACGGTCCCTACGACTACGCCTACAGCCCGGAGGTCGCGGTGCCTGGCGGCGGGCCCGGCACACCGCCCGAGACCGGCGAATACCTGCGGCGCCTGGCCATGTCCCGCATGGACTACACCTTCCTGCGTTCGGAGTTGACGCGTCGCTTTCCCGGCGAAGCCTTCCTGATCGTGCGCTACGGTGATCACCAGCCTACGGCCGTGCAGAGCCTGCTCGGATTCGGCGACGACGCATCCATCGAGGACATCATGGCGAGCGGCAACGAGGCGGCCCGCGTCACCTACTACGCCATCGACGCCGTGCGCTATCGCCCGCCATCGGTGCCGGCGGTCGAAAAGCTCGATGTCGCCTACCTGGGCGCCGTCGTTCTGGAATCCGCGGACGTGCCGCTGCCGCCGTCCTACCGCGAGCGCAAGCGGCTGATGATGCTGTGCAACGGCCGCTATCACGACTGCCCGGAGCAGCAGCAGATCCTGCGCTTCCACCGCAGCCTGATCGACGCCGGCCTCATCAAGGCCTTCTAAGGTCTTTTTGATTCTGATCGATCCGCGCCATCGTCGCTGCCACGAGCCTGGCTCGCCCTTTACGTCCGCCACGCCACCCACGCATAGTGCCGGCCCAGCAGGAGCACCGAGCGTATGCAAGCCGACGCAGCCCACCGTCCCACCGCCGTGCCTTGGCCGCCCATTCTGTTTGCTGGCGCGCTCGGCGCTGCGATCCTGCTGGGCCGCCTCTTTCCACTGTCCTGGCCCGGCGTGGACGATACGGCAGCACAGGTGGTGGGCTACGCGTTCGGCTTGGCCGGGCTGGCGCTGACCGCCTGGGGGCTCATCACCCTGTATCGCGCCAACACCAACATCCTGCCGCACAAAGGCGCCGACCGCCTGATCACGCGAGGCGCCTTCCGCTTTCGCCGCAATCCGATCTACATGGGCGAGGCATTGCTGCTGCTGGGCTTGGCGCAGGCATCGGCCAACATCTGGTTCGCCATCATGGCGCCGGTGTTCGCTCTTGCTATTCTGGGGCTGGCGATTCTCCCGGAGGAGCGCCATCTGGAGGCGCGCTTCGGCGAGGACTACCTGGATTATAAAGCCCGCACGCGGCGCTGGTTCTGAAGACGGTCGGTCATGGCGCGAGACGAGCGCGACGAAGAGCAGGAATTTCTGGCGGAGCTGGCGGCCCGCACCGGCCGCAGCCTCGCGGACTGGATGGCGGCCATCACCGCCCAGGGCTTCGCCGACAAGAACGAGACCATCGACTGGCTGCGGCGCGAGGGCTTCCCGTTCGCGCGCGCCTCCTGGCTGGAGCGCATCCACTCCAACGGCGGGCGTCCGATCTACGAGCACGCAGCCCCGCGCAGGCCCGAGGCCGAGACGCCGGTCGCACCTGCCAGGCCCGTCATCCGCAAGGTCGAGGCCCAGAAGCCGCTCGGCACCGACGAGGCGGCGCTGTACGAAAAGCTGCTGGCCGCCGGCAAGGGCTATCGCCCGCTCTACCTGATGCTCGAGGCGGAGATGCGCAAGGCGTTGCCCGGCCTGCTGATCCTGCCCCGGACCAGCTACCTCTCGATCGGCGCGCCCAAGGAGTTCGCGGCCGTCACCTTGCACAGCGCCGAGGTGCGCCTCGGGCTCGATCTGGGCGACCGCCCGTTCGACCCGCAACTGCAGAAATCCAAGCTCAAGGGCCCCGGCACGGCCATCACCCACATGGTTATTCTGACCGACGCTCGGCAGGTGGATGGCACCCTGCTGGCCCTGCTGTCCGCGGCCAATGCCAGGGTGAACACCTAGGTAATCCGGGCACCATGGAAAAGCCCCAATCCGCACCCCATCTCATTGGTAATTAAGGGAGGTGCGGGGTTATGCACATCATCGCTCGCGGTTCGGTTTCCGCGCTGGCTCTCGGCCTCGCGGCAGGCACATTCGCGGCCGCCGCCGTGGCCCAGACGGCCAGCCGCGACGGCATCGGCGACCTGCTGAAGCGCCCGGCCGACGCCACGCAATTGGCCCAGTCGCAAGCCGGCGGCCAGAAGGCTGTGCCCGGTGCATCGACAACCACCGGCCCCACGCAAGCCGCGCCGGACAAGGCCGCTCCCGAAAAAGACGTGCGCGAGGGCGACCCCGGCTACGAGCAGGCGCAGCGCCTGATGAAGGCGGTCGACGCCATCCTGCAGGACACCGCCAAGAATCGCGGCGAGGCCAAGAAGCTGCCCGCCGAGGGCGACTTCCTCATGAAGCCGCTGTGGACGGAGACGCGCGAGGACCGCGAGAAAAAGATTCGCGACCTGCTCGACGCGGCCATGGGCATCGTCACCGACGTGCCCGTCGTAGATGTGCAGAAGAAGATCGAAGGCCTGCGCAAGAACATCCGCGAACTCGACGACCGCATCGTCAAGCTGCGCGAGAAGCAGATCAGTGCGCCCAAGGACGGCATGCTGCCGGGCTACATCACCGATACGGTCGACAGCCTGGGCAAGGACATCGAGGAGTCCAAGAAGCGCATCGAGGGCAACCGCGAGGAGATCGCCAAGGCCAAGAGCGAGATCCAGGCGGCGCTCAACAAGGCCGGCATCCAGCTGGCACCCGAGCAGGTCGACCTGCTGCTCGACAGCGTGCTCTCGGGCGACCTCGTGCGCCTGGTGGCGGTGTTCAATTCCGCCAAGCTGATCGACGGCCAGCTCGCGCGCTTGATGAGCGCCTCCGGCGAGAACATCGGCGCCGCGCGCAAGTATTTCGCCATGCATGCCGCTCTGTTTGCGCTGCTCGTGCACGCGCAGGACATGCTGGTTGGCAAGATCGACAAGCAGTATCTGCCCAAGCTGTCCGCCATCGAGCAGGACGTCCGCACGGCCCGTAACAAGACGGCCGAGCTGTTGCGCGCGGAAAATCGTGAGGACCAGAAGCGGGTGCTGGAAAGCAACCGCGAGAGCCAGAAACTGGCCGAGGATGCCGCCAAGGGCTACCGGCGCTACCTGCTGCAGCAGCGCGAGCAGATCGCCAAGGCGCGCCAGCGCGCGACGCATGATCTGAAGATCGCCGACAACACGTTCGAGACGGTGGAGGCGAGCTTCCAGCTGCGCAACCTGATGAAGGATTCCTCCTCGTCCTTCGAGGCGATCCAGAAGCTCGAGGCGCCGACCTTCGACCAGATCTTCAAGAACGAAGAGCTGCGGCGCGAGTTCGAGAACCTCACCCGCAAGCTCGACGGCCCGACCAGCTAGGCTACCTGTCATCCCGGAACGCGCGCCAGCGCGTATCCGGGACCCAGCCTCGAATTGCTGCGGTGATATCTCTGGATCCCGGATATTGGCTTGTGCCAATTCCGGGATGACACCCTTAGTATTTCTTCGGCCCTTCCGCCGCGCGCGTCAGCTCCGCGTCGATGTCGAGCGTCTTGCAATTGCGTGCGGCCAGGTTGCGGTTGTAGGCGTCGAGCTTGGCCCGCTCGCGCGCCTGCGTCGCCCGATAATCCGCGGCGACCGTCGAGCCCTGCATGATGATCGGCACGGTCTTGTGGGCCTGCTCGGCCGTGTTCGAGGCACCGCCCGGGCGGGTTGCGGCGTCGCGTAGGCGGTTGATGGTGATCTTCATCGAGCCGGTCATGCGCTTGCAGTCCATGGCCAGCTCGTCCTTGCTCATCTCGTAGTGGCCGTCTTCCTTCATATCGCCCCTCGACAGGGCCTTGCCGAGCTTCTTTTTCATGTCGGCGGCGGCCTTGCGGTCCGCGGCCTTGGTCTCGGCGGTCTGGTCCGCCGACCACACCTTGGCGACCGGCAGGGCTACGACGAGCGCCGTCAGCACAAGGGCAGCGGCACTGAGCGAAAGACGTTTATGCATGGGCACCACGCTGTTAGAATCGGATCCAGACTACCCACCCAAACGTGGCGAGGCGAGGGCTTCCAGAGCGGAGCCCAACGTTGGCCCACAGCTGCCCTGTATATGGAGGACGCCGGTGCCGCAGAAGATCACCACAAGCTCGAAATCCCTGGTCGAGGCGGCCAAGAGCCAGATCGAGGAGATCACCGCAGCGGACGCCATCAAGCTTGCTGGCCGCGATGACGTCGTGCTGGTCGACATCCGCGATCCGCGCGAGCTGGAGCGCGACGGCAAGGTGCCGGGCGCCTTCCACATGACGCGCGGCATGCTGGAGTTCTGGATCGATCCCGAGAGCGTCTACTTCAAGCCCATCTTCGGCCAGGACAAGAAGTTCGTGTTCTTCTGCGCCGGCGGCATGCGTTCTGTGCTCGCCACCAAGACGGCGCAGGATATGGGCCTCAAGCCCGTCGCCCATATCATCGGCGGCTTCAAGGCCTGGAAGGAAGCCGGTGGGCCCGTCGAGCCTGGCGCGCCCAAGAAATAGGAGCTGGCATGGACACCAAGCAATATCCCGTCACCCGCACCGACGCCGAGTGGCGCAAGCTGCTGACGCCCGAGCAGTACGAGATCATGCGCAAGCATGGCACCGAGGCACCCGGCAGCTGCGCGCTCAATTTCGAGAAGCGCGCCGGCACGTTCAGTTGCGCCGGCTGCAACCAGCCGCTGTTCGTCTCCAAGAGGAAATTCGAAAGCGGCACGGGCTGGCCCAGCTTCAACGATCCGGTGGCAGGCTCGGTGGAGACGACGGAGGACCGCAGCTACGGCATGCTCCGCATCGAGGCGCACTGCAGCCGTTGCGGCAGCCATCTGGGTCACGTGTTCGACGACGGCCCGCCGCCGACAGGTCTGCGCTACTGCATCAACGGCGTGGCCATGACGTTTCAGCCGGAGTGATGTGTGTCATCCCGGAAATTTGCGGCGGCAAGATTTCCAGGCAAGAAGGAGCGCTTTTCGTCTGCGTCGTCAGGCCCTTCTCCCCTTGGGGAGAAGGTGGCCCGAAGGGCCGGATGAGGGGGCCTTCCTCTCGGGGCGGGAAGCCAGTGGCCCCTCACCAGTTCGGCCAGATGACTTACGACCGCTCCATTTGGGTCAGGAGCGAGATTGCACGTCTCTCCTGGCGGCCGTAAGTCATGGCCTCACGTCCTCTCCCCCGAGGGGAGAGGGGACAAGTGAGGTGCAAGAATGCCGAAGATCAATACGTCCGTTTCCACCTCGTCCGCCGAGTTCAAGGTCAACGCGGCGGCCATGCAGGCGCTTGTTGCCGACCTCGCGCAAAAGCGCCTGGAGGCCGGATCGGGCGGTCCCGACAAGTTGAAAGAGCGGCACGCATCGCGCGGCAAGCTGCTGCCGCGGGATCGCGTCATGCGCCTGATTGATCCCGGCTCGCCCTTCCTCGAGCTGTCGCCGATGGCGGCTTACGGCATGTATACGAAGGACATCCATGGCGCCGGCATCATCACCGGCGTGGGCCGTATCTCGGGCCGCGAGTGCGTGATCGTCTGCAACGATGCCACCATCAAGGGCGGTACCTACTTCCCGATGACCGTCAAGAAGCACGTGCGCGCGCAGGAGGTGGCCCGTGAGAACCGGCTGCCGTGCGTCTACCTGGTCGACAGCGGCGGCGCCAACCTGCCGCAGCACACCGAAGTGTTCCCCGACCGCGAGCACTTCGGCCGCATCTTCTACAACCAGGCGACGCTGTCCTCGCTCGGCATTCCGCAGATCGCCAGCGTGATGGGCTCCTGCACGGCCGGCGGCGCCTACGTGCCGGCCATGTCGGATGAATCGATCATCGTGCGCCGGCAGGGCACCATCTTCCTCGGCGGCCCGCCGCTGGTGAAGGCGGCCACCGGCGAGAGCGTCAGCGCCGAGGAGTTGGGCGGCGCCGAGGTGCACACGCGGCAATCGGGCGTCGCCGACCACTACGCCTTGAACGACGAGCACGCGCTGGAGATCGTGCGCGGCATCGTCTCCAATCTGAACACGGTGAAGACGGTCGACATCGCGCTGCGCGAACCGCGTCCTCCCCTCTACGATCCGGCCGAGCTCGATGGCGTGGTGCCGGCCTCGCTGATGACGCAGTACGACACGCGCGAGATCATCGCCCGCCTGGTCGACGCCAGCGAGATGGACGAGTTCAAGGCCAACTACGCGACCACGCTGGTCACCGGCTTCGCCCACATCGAGGGCATCCCGGTCGCCATCCTGGCCAACAACGGCATCCTCTACTCGGAGACGGCGCTGAAAGCCGCGCACTTCATCGAGCTGGCCTGCCAGCGGCGCATTCCGCTGCTGTTCCTGCAGAACATCACCGGCTTCATGGTCGGCAAGGCGGCCGAAGCCGGCGGCATCGCCAAGGACGGCGCCAAGATGGTCACCGCCGTCGCCTGCGCCCAGGTGCCGAAGATCACCGTCATCATCGGCGGCTCATATGGAGCCGGCAATTACGCCATGTGCGGGCGCGCCTACTCACCCCGCTTCCTGTTCACCTGGCCGAACGCGCGCATCTCGGTGATGGGCGGCCCGCAGGCCGCCGGCGTGCTGGCCACCGTGCGCCGCGACAACATCGAGGCCGAAGGCAAGACCTGGAGCGCCGAGGAGGAAGCCGCCTTCAAGAAGCCCGTGCTGGAGAACTTCGAGCGCGAAGGCCACCCCTATTTCGCCACCGCCCGCCTCTGGGACGACGGCATCATCGCACCGAGCGAGACGCGCCGCGTGGTGGCGCTGGCGCTGTCGGCCAGCCTCAACGCGCCGATTCCGCCGCCGCGGTTCGGTGTGTTTCGGATGTAGGTTGGGTTAGGGCGAAGCCCGTAACCCGACACATTGTAGGCTTCTGGTGTCGGGTTACGCGCTGACGCGCTAACCCAACCTACGCTACTCTCGGCCGCAATGCTTCCAAGGATCTCCCGAATGCTGCAATGCCTGTTGCCAGTCGTATGGGTGGCGATGCTGGCTGCGGCCCTCGCAGCACCCGCGCACGCCGACGACGCGCGCGACTGCGTCCAGGCGAGGGACGCTGCGACCTCGATCAAGGCCTGCACCGAGCTGATCCGTCAGCAGCCCGCCAACATCGTCGCCTACAATCATCGTGGCAACGGCCATCGCGCGGCCGGCAACTACGACCTGGCCATCGCTGACTTCGCCAAGGCGCTCCAGATCGATTCCGGCTTTGCGCCGGCCTACAACGGTCGCTGCACTGCCTATACGATGAAGGGCGACTACGACGCGGCCATCGCCGATTGCAGCAAGGCCATCGAGCTGAATCCGAAGTATGCCGCCGCTTATTTCAATCGGGCCATCGCCAGCGGCCGCAAGGGCGACTTCGAGCGCGCCATTGCCGACCACAGCCAGGCGATCGGCTTCAATCCCAAGTATGCCAAGGCCTACAACGGCCGGGCCTGGGCGCATCTGAAAGGCGGCAACAAGGTCGCGGCCCTGGCCGACGTGCAGAAGGCGCTCGAGCTGGCGGCCGACGATGCCGCCGCGCTCGACACCCGCGCGCATGTCTTCGAAGCGATGGGCAAGCGCAACGAGGCGATCGCCGACTTCCGCCAGGCGCTGCTGAAGGAGCCGACGCTGCAATCGAGCCTCGACGGCCTGAAGCGCCTGAAAGCCAAGCCATGAGCGAGGCGTGCCGCTCATACGTCATTCCCGCCAAGCGAAGCACTGAGCGGGAATCCAGCGGCGAATGGCATGCTGGAATGTCGGGCTGGATTCCCGCTCAGCGCGCTAACGCGCTAGGCGGGAATGACGACGTCTAACGACTCACGCTGCCGGCTTGCTCTCGGCGGCGACGGCGGCCGTCTTAGCCTTGGCCAACGCCAGCGCTGCCACGTAGTCGGGCTTGCCGGAGCCGAGCAGCGGCACACTCTCGACCAGCAGCACCTCCGCCGGCACCACCAGCTCGGGCGCGCCTTTGCCGCGGGCGTGGCGCAGGAACAACTCGCGGGTGACCTTGCCATCCGTCGCCATCAGCACGATCCGCTCGCCCTTGCGTTGGTCCGGCAGGGCGACGGCGACCAGGGCAAGCGTCGGCCAGATCTCGGACGCCAGCGCCTCCACCGCCGACAGCGACACCATCTCGCCGCCGATCTTGGCGAAGCGCTTGGCGCGCCCCTTGATGGTGATGAACCCCTGCGGATCGATGGCGACGATGTCGCCGGTATCGTGCCAGCCGTCCGCCGGCGCTTCCAGTACGCCCGGGTTCTCGGTGCGGTAGTAGCCGAGCATGACGTTCGGCCCCTTCACGAACAGCCGGCCACCCTCGGGAATGCCGGCGACCGGCTCCAGCCGCGCCTGCATCAGCGGTGATAGGCGGCCGACCGTGCCCGACCGGTTGGCGATCGGCGTGTTCATGGCCAGCACCGGCGCCGTCTCCGTGACGCCATAGCCTTCCAGGATGCGCACGCCGAACTTCTCCATGTAGGTATGGCGCGTCGCATCCTTCACCGCCTCGGCGCCGGCGACGATCAGGCGGATGGTGTGCAGGTCGTAGGGATGGGCGGCACGCGCGTAGCCGCGCAGGAACGTGTCGGTGCCGAACATGATGGTGGCGCGCGTGTCGTAGATCAGCTCCGGCACGATGCGATAGTGCAGCGGTGAGGGGTAGAGGAACACCGGGATGCCGCCCAGCAGCGGCATCAACAGGCCGCCCGTGAGACCGAACGAGTGGAAAACCGGGAGCACGTTGAACACGAGATCCTCGCCGTTGGCGTCGACGCGGGCCAGACATTGCGCGACGTTGGCGAGAATGTTGCGGTGGGACAGCACCACGCCCTTGGGCGTGCCCTCCGAGCCGGAGGTGAACAGGATGGCGGCGGGATCATCCGGCTTGCGCGCCACGCGCTGCCGCGAGCCGGCCAGGAGGCCGGCGATCTTGTCGGCGAGACCGATGCGGCCGCGGATGTCCTCCAGGTAGACGATGTTGACGTCCTGGGCGATCTCCCCGACCAGGCCGACAAGCCGGGCCTTCTCCACGAACGCGCGCGAGGTCAGCACGACCGACACCTTGGCCGCCTTGCAGGCCGCGCGCACGCTGGTGGCGCCGCTCGAGAAATTGATCATCGCCGGCACGCGGCCGATCGATTGCAGGGCGAAGAAAGTGACGGCGACGCCGGCCGAGTTCGGCAGCATCACGCCGACCGCCGCACCCTCTCGAGCGAAGCCTTCGAGCTTGCGGCCCAGCACCTGCGCGCCGAGGATCAGCTTGGCGTAGCTGAGCTTGGTGCCGAGCGGATCGGCCACCGCCGGCTTGCCGGTGTCACGCGTGTGCTTGGCATCGGCGAGTGCCGCAAATAGCGTGCGGTCGCAGCGCGCCGTCTCCACGGCGGTGTCGACCATGATGTCCTGCAGGGCGAGGCCCGCGGCCTGCCGGCGCGTCTTACCCTTCAGCTCGGGGTCGACGCTCAGCTTGCGCGGCGGCAGGAAAGTGACGCGGATCTTGGGGAACAGCGCCTTCTTGATCTGCGACGCTCCCAGGTAGCCGAGGCGCGAGCGCTGCGGGCCCTCGATGCGCACCGGTACCACCCAGGCGTCGGCCCGGTCGGCGATCATGGCCGCGCCGTCGTAGACCTTCATCAGGCTGCCGGTGACGGTGATGCGCCCCTCCGGGAAGATGACGATGGTCTCGCCGGCCTTCACGACATTGACCAGCGTGCGCGTGGCGAGCGGCTTGGTGGGGTCCAGCAAGTGCGCGCGGATCACGCGCAGGAACGGCCTGACCCACCAATTCTCGGCGATCTGGGTGTTGACGGCGAAAGCTGCCTCCTTCGGCAGCACCGAATGCAGGATCGGCCCGTCCAGCAGGCTCATATGGTTGGGTGCGATGACGACGCGCTGCCCGGGTTCTGGAATGTTCTCCAGGCCCGTCACCTCCAACCTAAAAAAAAAGCGGAGCACCTCGCGTCCCATGTCGCGCATGAGGCCCGAGCCCCAGGCGCGCACCACGACCAGCAAGGCGCCGAAGCTGAGCACGCCGAGGGCGGCGAATAATACGCCGAGGCCGACGCCGGCCGCCTGCAGTCCGGCTACGACGGCGCCGGCGCCGACCATGTAGGCGGCATTCAGCACGTTGACGGCGGCGATCACGCGGGCGCGGCGCTCCGGCGGTGCCCACGATTGTACGGCAGCGAAGGACGGCACGATGTACAGGCCGCCCGACACGGCCAGGCCAAACATCGAGAGGAGGAGTGCCAGGCCGCCAGGCGACATCAGCACCCCGAGAGGGCCGATCGGCTGGCTGCCGGGCGTGGCGCCGACAGCAACCCAACCCACGGCCAGCGAGAACACGCCGATCAGGATGGCGCCAAGCGGCACCAGAGCCAGATTGGGTTTGCCGTGGCTGGCGCCGGCCGCCAGCGCCGAGCCCAGCGCAATGCCGACCGTGAAGGTGGCTAGGCACAGCGTCACCACGCCCTCACTGCCGCCGATGCTGTCTTTGACGAGCGCGGGCAGCAGCGACAGGGCCACGAAACCGACCAGCCAGAACCAAGATACGATATGCGCGCCGCCCCACAGGCGCGGGTCGCCCTGGCGCAGTTCGCGCAGCAGCGCCACGGTCGAGGTCCACGGATTCTGGGTGATGGCGATGTCGGGGGCCGCGGCGCCAGCCTTGGGAATGGTGCGCGCGAACATCCACGAGGTGACCGCCAGCAGCACGATCACCAGCACGACGATGGCGGGGCTCTGCGCCTCGGCCACGGCGATGCCGCCAGCAATGGTGCCGATCAGGATAGCGAGGAAGGTGGCGCCTTCGACCAGCGCGTTACCAGCCGACAGCTCGGCGGTTTCGAGTTTCTCCGGCAGCATGCCGTATTTGAGCGGGCCGAACAGCGAGGCCAGGATGCCGAACAGGCCGAGCGTAAACATCAGGATCGGTACGGAGTGCAGGAAGAAGCCGATGGCCGCCAATCCGGCGACGGGGATCTCGGCCAGCTTCACCCGCTCCGCTACCCAGGCCTTGTCGAAGCGGTCGGCCAGCTCGCCGCCGAGTGCGGAGAAGATGAAGAACGGGGCGATGAAGATGATGCCGGACAGCGTGATCAGCACCCCGGCATTGCCGCCTGCCGCCTGGCCCGAGCCGGCGATGCCGAACAGGATCAGCATGGCCAGCGCGTTCTTCAGGAAATTGTCGTTGAGGGCGGAGCAGAACTGGCACCAGAACAGCGGCGCAAACCGCCGCGTCGTCATCAGGCTCTTGAACATGAACATCCCCAATCGGCCCAGGCCGTCCCAACTCGGCCTGGCTGAGGCCGCGTTTCACGATACTTCGCATCCTCTTTCAGAATGATGGCCAGATAAAGAAACGTCGTTCAATTAAATTGAACAGGCTGATATCATTGAGGTTGTTGCAACTGCAAATGCAACCGCAGCTCCTTCCTGGAGGTCAGCCCTGGGTATGTCGAACGGAGCGATGGCTGGGGTACGAGATCGAGACGGCCGCCCAGCAGCTTTGCTGAACGCGGGCCCGGAAATCCCTTGAATCGCTGTCCCGCTCGTCGCAGATAGCGAGCATGCAACTCGACGCGACCAGGCGCACCAAAATCCACGTCAACGGCGAGCCGACCGAGACCGCCGCCGCAACGCTTGCGCAGCTGGTCTCAGCACTTGGGTTTGCCGAGGGCGCGGTCGCCACCGCCCTCAACGGCGAGTTCGTGGCGAGGCATGCGCGTGCCGCCACCCAGCTCTCGCCCGACGACCGCGTCGAAATCGTAGCGCCGCGGCAGGGCGGCTGATACGAACGAGCGACCATGAACGCGATCGAACCCATTCAACCCGCCGGCAAGGCGCTCACGCTCTATGGCGTCGAGGTTGCGTCGCGCCTGCTGCTCGGCACCGCGCAGTATCCCTCCCCGCAGGTGATGGCGAGCGCGGTGCAGGCCTCGCGTGCCGGCATCGTCACCGTGTCCATCCGGCGCGAGGCGGCGCGGGCCAGTACGGGGCAGCGTTTCTTCGAGCTGATCAAGTCGCTTGGCGTGCGCGTGTTGCCCAATACCGCCGGCTGCCGCACGCCGCGTGAGGCAATCACCACTGCGCAAATGGCCCGCGAGCTGTTCGGCACGGACTGGGTCAAGCTCGAGGTGATCGGCAACGACGACACGCTGCAGCCGGACCTGTTCGGCCTGGTCGAAGCGGCCGCGGCGCTCAGCAAGGACGGTTTCAAGGTGTTCCCCTACACCACCGAGGATCTGGTGGCGGCGGAGCGGTTGCTGGCTGCGGGCTGCGCGGTTTTGATGCCGTGGGGCGCGCCAATCGGCACCGGCCGCGGCCTCGCCAATCGGTATGCGCTGCGCTCGCTGCGCAAGTATTTCGCCAACGTCCCGCTGATCATCGACGCCGGCATCGGCGCGCCCTCGCATGCCGCCGAAGCCATGGAGCTGGGCTTCGACGCCGTGCTGCTCAACACGGCGGTGGCCTCCGCGGCCGACCCCGCGCGCATGGCCCGCGCCTTCGCCGCGGCCATCGATGCCGGTCGCACGGCCTACGAGGCGGGGCTGATGGAGATGCGCGACATGGCCGCCCCATCGACGCCGGTGGCTGGCACCCCGTTTTTCGACCTCGACAAGTCGTGACGAGCGCTATGGCGGCGGCGCCCGATCTTTTCTATCCCATCGCGCCTGACCTAGCCTGGCTGAAGCGCCTGGTCCCGCTCGGTGTGCGTACCATCCAGCTGCGCCTCAAGGATGCGCCGCCCGAGCGTGTCCGCCACGAGATCACCGAAAGTCTGGAGGTGTGCGCGCGGCACGGTTGCCAGCTGATCGTCAACGACTACTGGCGCGAGGCCATCGCGCTGGGCGCTGTCTACCTACACCTTGGCCAGGAGGACCTGGCCGCCGCCGATCTTGCCGCCATCCGGGCCAAGGGCATCCGGCTCGGCGTCAGCACGCATAGCCCCGAGGAGCTGGAGATCGCGCTCGCCGCCCGGCCGGACTACGTGGCGCTGGGCCCCATCTACGAGACCAAGCTTAAGGTTATGAAATGGGCCCCGCAGGGTCTCGGCCGGATCACGGATTGGAAGGCCCGTATCGGCGCCCTGCCTTTGGTGGCGATCGGCGGCATCACGCCGGAACGAGCCGGTGGCGTGGCCGCGGCCGGCGCCGACAGCATCGCCGTCATTACCGATTTCTTCACCCATCCGGACCCCGAGGCGCGCGTGCGTCAGTGGCTGGCCTGGGCCGCGACCCTGCGGGCTTGAGCGGGACGGCAGCCGAGCCGGCAACCAACGCTCTCTTAATCACAACCGCCTATCCTTGCCGCGGCTTAAGGGGCTGGGGGCCCTCGGCCACAGTCCGATGTGCACGGGAGTAGGCGGGTGAATAGCGTTCTGCGCATCCGGGAGGAGCTGGAGCAGGCTTTCCAGCGCGCCGCTGCGGGCGCCGCACGGTCGATTGCCGTGCTGCTGCCATGCCATAACGAGGAAGCGACCATCGCCGAGGTGATCGATGGCTTCCGCCGCTCGTTGCCTGGCGCCGAAATCTACGTCTACGACAACAATTCCACGGACCGCACGGCGGAAGTCGCCAAGGCAGCCGGTGCCGTGGTCCGCTTCGAGCCCTACCAGGGCAAAGGCAACGTCGTGCGACGCATGTTCGCCGACATCGATGCCGATATCTACGTGCTCGCCGACGGCGACCTGACCTACGACGCGAGCGCCGCCGGCCGTCTGGTCGAGGCCCTCATCGACCGCAACGCCGACATGGTGGTTGGCGTGCGCGTCAGCACGGCGGAGGCCGCCTATCGCCCCGGTCACCGTGCCGGCAACCGCTTCTTCAACCTGCTGGTCGCGCGTCTGTTCGGCAACGGCTTCACCGACATCCTGTCGGGCTATCGCGTGATGTCGCGCCGGTTCGCCAAATCGTTTCCCGCGGCCTCGTCCGGCTTCGAGACCGAGACCGAGCTGTCCGTGCATGCGCTCGACCTGAAGCTCGTCACCGTCGAGATCCCGCTCGTCTACGGCGAGCGGCCCGAGAATTCCAAGAGCAAACTGCGCACTTATCGTGACGGCCTGCGCATCCTGGCCAAGATCGTCATGATGTACCGCGCGCTCAAACCCCTGCAGTTCTACGGGCTGATCGCGGCCGGCCTGATGGTCCTGTCGGTCGCGATCGGCACGCCGGTGCTCATCGAATACGCCCACACCGGCCTCGTGCCGCGCATGCCGACGGCCCTGCTGGCGGCCGCCGTCATGCAGCTCGGTTTCCTCAGCCTGGCCTGCGGCATCATCACGGACGCGGTCGGCGCCAACCGGCGCGAGCTGAAACGCATGCAGTACCTGCAACTGCCGGCGCCTGCGCAAACGCGCCTGCTGCAGCCATCCGATGAGTTGGGAGAGACAAGTGAGCACCGGCGAGCTGGTTGACGGGAAATACTATCAGGCCGCGGCTCCGCGCTCGCTTGGT
>Ga0075367_10000520_pt1 | contig 14497 bp, 11 predicted proteins | sample EndMethybrTD3032_FD_71399 | JGI IMG/M metagenome (GOLD analysis project Ga0075367, IMG submission 71399) | Populus endosphere microbial communities from Tennessee, USA - Endosphere MetaG P. TD hybrid TD303-2 | ecosystem: Host-associated > Plants > Roots > Endosphere | place: USA: Tennessee... | reverse complement strand
ATTGACGAACTTCAGCCGTTCTGCGGAATCGACGATCTGCGACTGCCGATTGAACATGTCGTCGAGCTTGGTATCGCCATGGCGAGAGTATGCGATGCTTGAGATGTGCTTGCTGAGCAGTGTGTTGAACTGTGCTGTCGGGTCATCGGCGAAGTCCGAAATGTTCTGCACAACTGCGTCGAAATCTCCGCCCTCCATGGCCGCGTACCACAACTTGGTCTCGACCGGCAGATGCTCAGCCTCGACACCGATCTTCCGCCACTGATCGACGGCGTAGATGCCGGCCGGGATAAAGGGCTGATCGACGGTGCGGTTGACGAGCTTCAATTTCAGGTTGGGGTGGCCCGCCTCCTTGAGTAGGCGCCGCGCCTCGGCGCGGGACTTTTCGATATCGCGCCAGAAACCCGGAATCTTCTCAAGCTCGCTCTGCGATAGCCCCCACGACGCACCCGGTCTAAAAACGCCACCCACCCCCTTGATGAGCGAGATCTTCCCGAGCGATTCCGACCCGGCCCAGCGATCGATCGCCAGCGTCAGGGCTCGGCGCACGCGCACATCGTCGAAGGGTTTGTGCTCGGTGTTGAAGGTGATCAAGATGTTCGTCACCCACGGCCCCTCCTGGACGGTGACCTTGTCTTTCATGGTCTCCAGTAGCTGGTCGCGCTCCTGCGGGGTGCGGCCGCGGAACTCTGCGTCGTATTGCCCGCCGCGCAGGCCATTAACCACCGTGTTGCTGCGTACAAAAATGGCCCGGTATCCGTCGAGGTAAGGGCGATCCTTGAGAAAATACTTGCCGAAGCGCGCCGCACGCCAGTGCGAACCCTTCTGATATTCGACGAACTTGAAGGCTCCAGTGCCCATCACCTCGGGATAGCGCGGATTTTCTCTCAGCTTCTTAGCGCTGTAGACACAATTGAAGGGCGAGGCGAAGTGCAGCAGCATCGACATATTCACCTGTCCAAGTCTAAAGACGACCGTGTAGGGGTCGGGCGTCTCGATCGTCTTGATGTCCTGGTGCTGCGCCTTCCGAGAAGAGATTACGTTCGCCGGCGGATTGATGATGCGCTCGTAGGTGGCCTTAATATCCTCGGAGGTGAAGTCGGAGCCGTCGTGGAATTTAACGCCCTTGCGCAGCTTGAAGGTGTAGGTAAGTCCGTCCCTGGACGTCTCCCATGACTCGGCGAGATCGCCCGCGACCTCGAGTGTGTCGTGCGAACCCGTGAACGTCAGCAGCGTGGAGTACTGCGGGGCGACAGGGTGGATCATCGCGAACGTTGTGGTTGCGTGACAATCCGTGGTTGGCGGCTCGGCGACCACGGCGAAGCTGAGTATGCCGCCGCGCTTGGGTGTCTCGGCCAACGCGGGCTGACCTACAGCTAGCAGCGCCAACGCAAGGATTAGCCTCATCGCTCGTTCCTCCCGAGGTCGTAGCGTGAGTAGCATCTGCCCTACTATACAATCGTATCGCGCCGGGCGACACACTCCCGGCAAGCGGTCTGAGTCAGAACGGGGCGTCACCCGCGATCGTGATCCGATGCATGCGCCGACGCTTGCCTGGATAATCGTTGAGCGCGCGATGTTGGGTGCAGCGATTGTCCCAGATAGCGAGCGACCCGACCCCCCAACGAAAGCGACACGTAAACTCGGGCTCGGCCGCGTGCGCCCGCAAAAAATCGATGATCGGCCGCGCTTCGAGATCGTTGAAGCCGTGGAGTGTTTGCGTGTGACTGCTAATGTAAAGCGCCCTGCGGCCGGTCTCGGGGTGGGTGCGCACGATAGGGTGTGCGGTCTCCGTCTGCAGGTCGCCTGGGTCGCGCACCTTGGCCGCCATTTTCTCGTTGCCAGTATAGGGGGCGTCGCGCGCTATGCCCGTCTTCTCGACCTGCATGAGCTTCTTGCGGTCGCCGACGTTCCAGGTCATGACGCCCGCAAGTAGGGCCTTCATTGGTTCGGACAGCGTCTCGTAGGCCAGATACATGTTGGCGAACAGAGTATCGCCGCCTGCATCGGGTGTCTCCTTGGCGTAAAGGATCGTCGCCTTCGCCGGCTTAGGATTGAACATCTGATCGGTGTGCCACACCTCCCCGAATGCTCTGGTGTCGCCCTCCTCCTTGATGATTTCAAGGATCTCGGGGTGCTCGTCCATATGCTTCATGAATGGGTGCTGGTGAATGTCGCCGAACCGCTTAGCAAAGGCAATTTGCTGGTCGGGCGTGATGAGCTGATTGTGGAAGAAGAGGACTAGATACTCTAGCCAGGCAGTCTTGATCTCGTCGAACGCTTCGTCGTCCAAGGCGGCCAGCTCAACGCCGCCGACTTCAGCACCCAGTGCTCCAGCGACGGGTTTGACTTCGATCCGACGATAGGAAGCCATGGCTTGCTTCTTTCATCTGGAGTCACTCACCAGTCTGCAAGAAGCAGGTACGCCGGTCAATGGTTTGCTTTCGCTGCGTGGACGGTCGGTCTAACCCGATGCGCAGCTGGAATATGTTGTCGCGGGCTCGCCGCCGTGATCCGTACGTCGTTGCTTGCGGCGTAGCACCGAAACCGCATGAGGCGTACACCAACCTTGTAGTCCCAGGACCACGCATCTCATTGACTGCGGAAGCTGCCTGCTGTGTGATTATTCTACAAGAAGTCGTTGACTGTCGATACAATCGGCTTAGCTGCGCTTCCGATCACAGGGTACAGAATGACCGACCTGCCGACCCGCGTGCATATCCATGAGGAAGGTCCGCGCGAAGGCTTCCAGATCGAACCTGGACCGATCGCTATTGTCGACAAGATCCGCCTGATCGAAGCCCTATCCGGGACCGGCCTTCGACACATCCAAGTTTGCTCGTTCGTCAATCCGCGCTTGGTGCCAGGCTGGGCCGACGCCGAAACCGTAGTTGAAGGCTTCAAGGCCAGCCCCAGCATTGACTACACGGCACTGTGGTTCAACGCTGCCGGGCTGGAGCGGGCACTCGCGTTCCGTGACAAGCTCACGATCAGCGGCTCGATCGCACTCAGTGCATCCGAAGCCTTTACACGTAAAAACCTTAACCGCAGCCATGGTGAGAACGTTGCCGCCATGCGCAAGCAGACGGCCCTGCACATGGAGCGGGACGTGCCCGTGGCCCGCCTTGGTGTGATGGCGGCATTTGGCTGCAACTATCAGGGTGATATCGAGCCAGGGCAGGTGCTCCGAACTATCGAAGAGGGGCTCGCCATTGCCTCCGACGCTGGAGCCAAGATCACCTTGCTGTCGCTGGCCGATACCATGGGTTGGGCAGCTCCTGCCAGGGTCGAGCGCGTACTCGGCGAGGTACGCTCGAGGTGGCCGGCGATGGAACTCTCCCTGCATTTGCATGATACCCGCGGCTTGGCCGTGGCCAACGCCCATGCTGGGCTGCGCATGGGCGTCAGTCGTTTTGATGCGACAGTGGGCGGTCTGGGTGGCTGTCCGTTTGCCGGTCAGAAAGGCGCGGCCGGCAACATCTGCACGGAAGAGTTGGTCCTGCTCTGTGAGGAGATGGGCATTGGAACCGGCGTCGATCTCGACAACTTGATTGAAGTTGGTCGCTTGGCCGAGGCAATTGTCGGCCACACGCTTCCGAGCGCTCTTGTTCACGCGGGCAGCCTCGATTCATTCCGGCGCAGAGCGGCCTGATGTCTGTAACGCCACTGGCGGGGCTCAAGGTTATCGAATTGAGCCACACTGTGATGGGCCCTACGGCCGGACTTGTGTTTGCTGAGCTGGGTGCAGACGTCATAAAGGTGGAGCCGGCACCGCACGGAGATCACACCCGCGCGCTTGGTGGATTCGCAGCCGGCTTTTTTGCGACCTTCAACCGTAACAAGCGCGGCCTAGCGCTTGACCTCAAGCAGCCAAAAGGCCAGGCGACGTTGCATCGGCTGGTGTCGGGCGCCGACGTGGTGATCGAAAACTATGCGCCAGGCACCATGGAGCGCTTGGGATGCGGATACGAGACGTTGGCCAGAATCAATCCGCGCCTCGTCTACCTCGCGCTCAAAGGGTATTTGGCAGGCCCTTACGAGCATAGGCCGGCGTTGGACGAGGTGGTGCAGTTCCACGTCGGGCTGGCGTACATGACCGGTCCGACAGGACAACCACTACGCGCGGGTGCCTCGATCGTCGACATCCTGGGCGCCGTGTTCGGCGTTGTCGCCGTGCAGGCAGCGCTGCGAGAGCGCGAAATCACCGGCAAGGGACAACGCGTTAGTAGCGCCCTATTTGAGAGTGCGGCATTTCTCATGGGCACGCACATGGGCGGCGTGGCCGCGACGGGCCTGCCGGCAATGCCAATGCCCGAACGGCGCGGGGCGTGGGCAATCTATGAAGTGTTCACCACAGCGGATGGTGGTCAGCTCTTCATAGGTGTCACGAGCGATCAGCAATGGGTGCGCTTCACCGAGGCGTTCGGGCTGCGGGACCTTGCCGCCGATCCGAGACTGCACACAAATGCGATGCGCGGACAGGAGCGCTCTTGGCTCATCCCGACGCTCAAGAAGATTTTCGGCAAGCTTCCCCAGCGGGAAGTGATGCGTCTCTGTGAGAGCGCCAACATCTCGTGGGCGCCGGTCGGTCAGCCGGCGGATCTATTCAGTGACGCGCATCTCCTGGCGTCAGGAGGACTGCTGGACGTCCTCGTCCCCCGTTTGGGCGCTTCCGAGAGTCAGAAGGTCGGCCTGCCCGCGTTACCAGTCGAATTCGGTACGGCACGCGAGCGACCTGGTCTGCGCCGGCAGCCGCCGCGCCTGGGAGAACACAACGAAGAGGTGCTGCGGGAGTTCGGGTTTGCCTCGTGGGAGGTTGCTGCACTGGCCGAGGCGCGCGCAATCGTGAGCTCTTAACAGAAGCTGCGAAGCGGGCTTGCTGCGTACAAGGGCACCCTCGGCTACGGTGCCGGATCGCTCGAAGCTTACGGCAATGGCTTGCCGAGCACGAAGTCCAAGCTGACAGTTTGAGGGCTCGACGGCCCGAAGGCCCACCGGCCACCCTGCGGGCCGATACCGGCAACGCGGGGGCAAGCTGCGGTACAGGGATCTGCACGCGCGTGGCGCGAGGGGCTTCGGGTCAAGGTTGGCGTGCAAGCCTAACTCGATGAATGTGATCGAGACGCTGGCCGAATCTGCTCCTGCTGCGTGGCGCGCCGGCGCACGTTCGCGATCGCATGCGGAGAGCTAAGAATGAGAGCCGGTTCAGCCGTCACAGCGGTTCCCAATTGAATACGTCCTGAGAGCGGTCGAGCGGATAGAATGCGCTCTTGAAGGCGGGCAACATGGTTTCAGCAATTGATTGCGGGGTCCAGCCGCCATCTTTGTGGGCAACGCGCAGCGGACGCGGCTGGCTCATTAGGAAGATCTCGTCCTTGCGCACGGCAAAGATCTGCCCTGTCACATCCTTGGAGAGATCGCTGGCGAGGAACACGCAGATCGGTGCAATCTTTGACGCAGTCATGGTGTTCTGCATGCGCTCTACGCGCACCTTCTGCTCGTGTGTGTCTGTCGGGATCGTGCCGATAAGACGCGACCAAGCAAACGGCGAGATACAGTTGGAGCGCACCCCAAAGCGCGCCATGTCGAGCGCGATGGACTTCGATAGCCCGATGATGCCCATCTTAGCGGCTGCGTAGTTGGCCTGTCCGAAGTTGCCGATAAGGCCTGAAGTGGATGTGAAGTGGACGAAGGTGCCCGCCTCCTGTTCCCTAAAATATGGCGCTGCGGCCTTTGACATGTAGAACGCACCATAGAGATGAACCTTGATGACTGCGTCCCAATCGACTGCGCTCATGCGGTGGAAGATGCGGTCACGTAAAATGCCGGCGTTGTTCACCACGCAATCGACGCGGCCGAAGCTCTCCACCGCCGCTTTGATGATGCGCTCAGCGGCCAGCGGCTCGGCCACGCTGTCGCCGTTGGCGATCGCCACCCCGCCCTCCTTCTTGATCTCATCGACCACCTGCTGGGCGACGCTGGCATCGTTGCCCTCACCCTCAGCCGAGCCGCCCAGATCATTGACGACGACCTTGGCACCCTCGGCTGCCGCCAGTAGCGCGATCTCGCGCCCGATGCCGCGTCCCGCGCCCGTGACTACAACGACCTTGCCTTCGACGCACTTATTGGTCACGCGTACCTCCTCCCCCGTGCCGAACCTACTTTCAGCTACGTCGGTTACGCGCCGTATTTCCCGACAATAGAGATGGCGGCGACGTTTCGCTGCGGGAAACCACCGAGGTTGTGCGTCAGGCCAAACACCGGTTCATCCTTACGCTGGCGCTCCCCGGCACGGCCGTGCATCTGCAGATACATTTCGTAGATCATGCGCAAACCTGACGCGCCGATCGGATGGCCGAAGCACTTCAAGCCGCCGTCGATCTGGCAGGGGATCTTGCCGTCAGCATCGTAGAAGCCGTCCAGCACGTCATTGATGGCGTTACCCTCGGGTGAGATATGCAGGTCCTCCATAGTGACGAGTTCCGTCACCGAGAAGCAATCGTGCACCTCGAACATGCTAAGTTGTTCCCGGGGTTTCTCGATGCCGGCCTCCTGGAACGCGCGCTTGGAGGCGACGCGCGTGGTCATGAAATAGCTGCCGTCCCAAGAGTTGTGCTGCGCCTCAAGCCCGTTCGACACGGCCACCTGCAGCGCTTTCACCGACACCATGTCCTTCTTGCTGAGCCCCTTGGCGATGTCGGGTGTGGTGACGATGGCGCAGGCGGCACCGTCGCTCACCCCGCAACAATCGTACAGTCCCAGCGGCTCGGCCACGGTGGGCGCGTTCAACACCGTCTCGATAGTAATCTTGTTGCGCAGGTGTGCCTTGGGATTCCTGGCACCGTTGTCATGGCTCTTGACTGAGATGTGCGCCATGGCTCGCTTGAGATCCTCCGGGGCGACCCTATGCTTGGCGCGATAGGCCGCGGCGAGCTGCGCGAAGCTGCCTGGCGCCGACGCGTTCGGATTGACCATGTCGTTGAAGGGCCCGCGCCCGCGCTGTGGCAAGCCGCCATAGCCCGTGTCCTTCAGTTTTTCGACACCCATGGCCAGCGCAATGTCCGCGGCGCCCGACGCAACTGCGTAGACCGCGCCGCGGAACGCCTCCGTGCCACTGGCGCAATAGTTCTCAACCCGAGTTACCGGAATGAACGGTAGCCGCAGCGACGCCGCCAGGGGTGTGGCTGACTTGCCGACGTGCTGCTCTTCGATCGCGGTGGCGAGCCAGGCAGCGTCGATCTGCTTGGTGTCGATGCCCGCGTCGGAGATTGCTTCGGTGTAGGCCTCCACCATCAGGTTGTCGGCTTCTTTGTCCCAGCGCTCGCCAAACTTGGAGCAACCCATCCCGAGGATGACGACCTTGTCCTTGATGCCCTTTGCCATGTGCGATCTCCTAGGCCTTGGCGCTGCCCGGGGCGGCTTTCCAGTAATAGCGACGAAAGCCGCGGGTGGTATCGATATCCTTGATGCGGAACATCATGTGCATCGGCAGACCGACCTTCAAGGCGTCGACGTCGATGTCGGTGAAGTCGATCATGACACGCCCGCCTTCCTCGAACTCGATCATGCCATAGCACGACGGCGGATCCGGCGCGTAGGTCAGACGGTCGGCCGTGTAGGACTTGATCCGCCCGGGCATGTCGGCGAAGCCGTGCGGCTCCTGCATGCCGATCGCGCCGCAGTTGGGGTTGACGCAAATGTCCGTCTTGGGGAATTGCAGCGTGCCGCACTTGGAGCACTTGCCACCGACGAAGCTCGTCACGGTCTCGCGGTTGCGCCACATGGAAGACAGCGGTGTGCCTTTGTCCGTCTCGGCGCGCATGCCACGTTCGAGCTCGATCAGTTCGTTGAAGGCGAGATAGCGGCCGTAGCTCGTCTCCTCCTTGCGGCGAGCGAGATGGCCGGCGACGCCGAGCCCTCGCGCTTGCTTGCCGTTCTCCGGCGTCACTTCGAACAGCAACGCGTCCGCCCCCTGCCCGAACCCGATCACTAGGATCTTTTCGCCGGCCTTGGCCTTCTCCAGCGTGGCGGCAAGCAGCAGCAGTGCGTGCGCGCAGCCCGTATCGCCGCAGTTGGCGTGCAGAGGATCGCACACGGCCTCGTCTCCGATGCCAACGGCCTTGGCCACCGTATTGGCCACCCGAGGTAAAGTCGCTGGCATACAGAAATGCGTTACGTCTTGGGCCGCCACCTCGGCCGCTTCCAAACAGCGCTTGATCGTGGGCGGGACGATCTGCATATAGCCGGCGTCGCGGATCCAACGCTCCTCCCATTGGTAGTCGAACTGGTTTTCGACCGAGCGGAAGTGATCGACAAAATCCACTGTACGCGAGGCTTGGGCGAGCAGCCTCGCCACGGACTTACCCTCGCCTGCAAGGATAGCCGCGGCTCCATCCCCGCTCGTCATCTCAAGCGGGCTTGCCGCCTTGGCGTTGCGCTTGTCGGCCGCTACCACCAGTGCCTCGCGATCGCTCGACAGCGCCTCGATCAGCGCCGACGTGCCGGCACGCTGGGTGGCGGTGATGTCGATGGCGGAGATGCTCTCATCGAGACCCAGTGCACCGGCAACGATGCCCGAATGCAGCCGATCCATGAACGGAAAGGTAGTGGAGGCAAAGCGCAGCGCCACAATAGAGTTGCGGTTCCGCCGAGTTAGACAGTCGCGCGCGGCCTCCACCGCCATGGTCACCACGTCCTCGTCCCAATTGGCGAACGCGCGCTCGCCCTTGGCCTGCGATTTCAAGGCCGGATTAAACCAGTCGTGCGTATTCGCGATCACCTTGCGCTGCAGCCGCCGCCACGGCACGTAAGCCCCGAATGCGAGAATACCCTTTGTCATCATGCTTCCTCAAAGGCCTCTTGCGTGAGCTGATCTGAGCATAAGCACGGGCGCCTGCAAAACCTTGTTGGTGTAACTCGCTCGCAGAAGCTGCCGTGGGCGTTATCGGCGAGCTCCGGTCTCAGTGGTCAGGACGGCAGAATGACGGCCTTGCCCGTGGTCTGCGTATCGAACAGCCGGTAGGCCTCCTCAGCTTGATCGAGCTTCCAGCGGTGCGTGAAGAGCCGCTCCACGTCCACGCGCCGTTCCGCCACGAACTCGGCACACTCGGCCTGTCCCTGCTTCGAGAAGGTCCAGGAGCCAACCAGCGTCACCTGCCGGCGCAGGAGATCTGGGCTCACGTCGAGTGTCACCTGGCCGCGCTCGCCGACGAAGCAGGCCGTGCCCCAGGAGCGCACCGCGCGCACCGCCGCCGCGCGGGCATCGGGCGCCGAGGAGGCGTCGAGCGTCTTGTGTGCGCCTTCCCCGTGGGTGAGGCCACGTATTGCTGCAACCACGTCGCCCGCGGCCGGATCGAGCACGTGATGGGCGCCGAACTGCTGGGCGAGCTTGCGGCGCTCGGCCGCGGTATCGACGGCGATGACGTGTGCGCCCATGACCACCGCCAGCTGCGTCGCCGACAGGCCCACCGGACCCTGGCCGAAGATGGCGATTGTCTCTCCACCCTGCAGGTTAAGCCGCCTGAGCGCGCCCCAAGCCGTGCCGGTGCCGCAGGAGATGGCGGCACCCGTCACGAAGGAGAGTGCATCAGGTAGCGGTACGAGCGTCGACACCGGCACCTTCATATAGCGGGCGTGCCCGCCGTGACCGCCCGAGCCATAGACCACTGGGCTCTCCAGGCACATCTGCGTCCAGCCCGCGCGGCAGTGCTTGCAGGTGCCGCAGCCGTCGTAGTGGTGGTTCATCACGCGCTGGCCGACCCGGGCCTCTTTCTCGCTGACGCCCGCCCCCACCGCCGCGATCACGCCGCAGGGCTCGTGCCCGGCGATCACGCCGGCCTGCCGCTTGACACCACCCACAACGGCCCCCTCCTGTTGAGGGGGCGCGCGATAAATGTGCAGATCGGAGCCGCACATACCCGAGGCCTTGATCTCCAAGATCACATCCCGCAGACCTGGGGTGGGATCGGGGAACTCCCTCAGTTCCAGCTTTCGGTCTCCGAGAAACACCACGCCCTTCATGGCTTCCTCCCGTTGATCTCGCGAGGACGATTTTCGCGCCTATCCGCTCGCGACTTCCTTGAAACGGCGGAGCGTTTCAATGAGATCGTCGAAGTTTGGCACGCGGTACATCGGGTAGAGCATCACCGTATCGGCCCCCAGTCGGCGGGATCGATAATCCCCAACGCTCGGCATGCACACTGAGCGATGCTTTGGCAGCCTCAGCCATTGGCGGGAGTTCTTATCCTCAAAAAACTCATGAAAACATGGCGCACCGAACCCACGACCTGCAATTCGTAGGAAGTCGGCTCAGCACCGGCAATTCAACTCTCGGTCAATTCGAGCCCCGCAACCAATAAAAATAGGTGCGCAATAGGGCGGTTGACTCGGCAGGGCCGAAAAATTGGTTAGCTCTGACAATGTGCTACGTACTTTGTCGGCGAATCCCACCCTCTCCGCCAGCACCACTCGATATCGCTGGCCGGGCCGACACTTTCACCCCGTCCGCCCTTTCAACTTCAGCAACGCGTCTGCATTGCCGTGTGCGAGCTTGGCCATGTCGGCCGGGGCGAGCGAGAGGCCGTCGAGGAAGGCACGCCCCTTCGCATTAGGGGCGTACGGATAGTCGACCGAAAACATGATGCGGTCGATGCCGAACGTGGCCAGCGCGGCGAGAAACGGCGGCTCGCTGAAGATGCCGCTGGTTGTCAGCCAGACCTGGTCGAGAATCGTGCGGCTGATCGGTCGCTTCAGGTGCTCGATGTCAGAGGCGAAGACCGCGTCGATACGGGCCAGCATCATCGGCAGCATTTCGCCCATGTGGCCGATGATGAGCTTGAGTCGTGGATGCCGGTCGAGGCTCCCCGACAGCACCATGCGCAGCAGGTGGACCGCCGTCTCCGCATGCCAGCCCCAGCCGGAGGACTCGAGCGCGCGGCTCGCGCCCGGTGGCAGATCGGAGAAGTAGGCCTGCCGCACGGCCTCGGGCGCCAGGTGCGGGTGGATGTAGATCGGCACGTCGAGGTCCTCGGCAGCCGCCAGCAGAGGGTCATAGCCGGGGTGATCGAGAAAGCGGCCCTCGGTCGTGCCGTTGATGAGCGCCCCGACGAAGCGCAGATCCTTTACTGCGCGCACGAACTCGGCAACGGCGTCGTCGGGGCTCTGCATCGGCAGCACCGCGAAGCCGGCGAAGCGATCAGGATGGCGGGCGATCGCCGCCGCCAGATGGTCGTTCATCTCGCGGGCCATGCCGACACCATCGGGACCCGGCACGAGGTCGGGACCGGGACCGGTGTTGGAGAGCACCTGCACCGAGATGCCGGCCTCGTCCATGGACCGCAGGCGCAGCTCGCCGATCTCGGGCAGCGCATCGAGCGGATTCGGGCCGTCGAGCGGGCGTGTCCTCGGCCGGAAGCCCCGACGGCTGATGACGTCCGGATCGATGCGACGGACCAGGGCGGGGACGGTGAAATGCTCCTCAAGCGCGACAACACGCATCGGTGCGTAGCCTTTCATTGCCATGACGCTCGATATTGCCGTGGACGTTGCGAGCGTGCCGCGAACTGCCGGTGCTAGTTCGCCTCCTTGAAGAGTCCGGCATAGCGTTGCGCGTCGGCCTTGAGGATCTGATCGAACTGGTCGGGAGGCGTGCTGACAAGGAATGCCCCTTGCGGCTCGAAGCGGCTCTTGACCTCGGGCATCTTCAGGACCTGGGCCACGTCTTGGCTGACTTTTGTAACGATCTCCTTCGGCGTACCGGCGAGCGCCAGGATGCCGAACCATGAATCGTATTCGAACTCGGGCACCCCGGCTTCCTTGAAGGTCGGAACGTCGGGAAGCACGTCCAGGCGCCTGGGGCCTGTCACGGCCAGCGCGCGCACCTTGCCGCTCTGGATGAGATCGCCCGCAGCCGCAAAGAACGAGAATCCCATCGCCACGTCGCCGCGGATGATGGCCGTATGCGTCTCGGGCAGCCCCTTGAAGGGCACATGCACAATGTCCGTGTTGGTGACTTGCTTGAACAGCGCGCCGGCGATGCCCGTTGTGCTGCCGAGGCCCGCCGAGCTGTAGTTGAGCGTGCCAGGTTTCGCCCGAGCCATCTCGATCAGGTCCTTGACGGTCTTCGACGTCGAATCGGGAGGGACCACCATGATGAGCGGCGTGGTGGCCACCTGCGTCACCCCGACGAAGTCCTTCATGGGATCGAACGACAGGTTCTTGTTGAGATGGCCGATGACGGTGTGCCCGTTGGAAGTGAGGATCAGGGTATAGCCGTCTGCCGCCGCCTTGGCCGTGGTGGAGGTTCCACCAAGTCCCGGCCGGTTCTCCACGATCACCTCTTTGTTCCAGCGCTGTTGGAGCTTGTCGGCGACCACGCGGGCGAGCAGGTCGGTCATGCTGCCGGCCGAGAACGGCACGACCATCTTTACGGCCTGCGTCGGGTAGTCGGCGGCCGTGGCGGAACGCGGAAGCAGCGGCAGCGAAGCAGCACCGGTGACGAACGTGCGACGGGTTACGCGAGACATGGTTAGACCTCCTTGGTTGAGGTGGTTCTGTTCGGCAGAACCTTTGCTATTGCGGCGTCAGTTATGGTGTCTGACAGGTCTCAAGGCACGAGCACGACGCGTTGCAGCGCCGAGCCGCTGACCTCCAGATACGCGGACTTGGCATCCTCCAGGCGATAGACGAAGCGTGGCTCGATCGGGAAGGGCTTCAGCGTGCCGTCGGCAAATCCGGGTGCCAGCTTGGCGAGCAAAGTGGCGGACTGCACGGCCGTGAAGGCCAGCGTATCGATGCCGACATAGGTGTGGCGGCCGCGATAGAAGGCGAAGATGTCGAATGGCACGATCTTGTTGACGGCGGCGATGAAGATCTGCCGACCCGCCGCGGCGAGCGCCTTGGTTCCGGCCTCGTAGTAGGGATCTCCGACCGTGTTGAACACGATGTCGGCGCCTTTGCCGCCGGTCATGTCGCGCACCGCCTGGCCTACATCCACACTCGAATGATCGAGGATTGCCACCTCTGCAGAGGCGTATCCGCGATAGGGCTCGGCCCTGCGCACCACACCGATAACGCGCGCGCGGCGGCGGGTGGCGATCTGGATCGCCGCCTGGCCGACCTTGCCGTTGGCGCCGAGCACCAGCACGGTATCGCCGCGCTTGGGCAGGCCGGCGCGGCTCAGGCCCTCGTAGGCCGTGACGAACGGCACGCCGATGCCGGCGGCCTCGCGCATGCTGATGCCGGAGGGCTTGTCCACCACGGCCGCCCGCTCCAGCACGACGTGGCTCGCGTGCGTGCCGTCGCGCCGAATGCCGACATCGCCACCGGTGCCGAACACCTCGCGGCCGAGCAGGTCGGCGGGGCCTGCCACGATGCGGCCAGCGAAGTCGCGCCCCGGCGTGCGCGGAAAGACGGCGTAGGGCATCATGCCGATCGCCGCCTTGATGTCCGAAGGATTGACGCCGGCGGCAGCAATCTCGACCACCACCTGGTCGTCGCGCTCGCGTACGAGCGCCCGCTCCTCGATCGCCGGGCTGATCGCCTCCGCTGTTGCCCCCTTGGCGGCGAGGCGCACGGCGCGCGCAGCGATCACCTCTCTGGCGCCGGCCTTGGCATTGCGCTGCAAGCTGTCGCTCATGGTTTTGTGCTCACAGCGCGCGGCCGCCGTCGACGATGACGAGCGAGCCGGTGCTGTACGTCAAATGCGTTGCGCAGGCCGCAATCGCACGCGCCACGTCGTCGGCGGTCGCGATGCGCCGGGCCGGAATGGTCGGCGCGATCTTGGCGAGTGCGGCCGCGTCCCGGCCCGGCACGAAGTCGGTGTCGACCACGCCAGGCGATACGGACATGACGCGCACCTTGGGTGCCAGCACCCGCGCCAGCGACTTGGTCATGGTGTCGATGCCGGCCTTCACCGCCGCGTAGGCGATGTTGGAGCCGACACCACTTAAGGCCGCGATTGAGGACACGTTGACGATGAGCCCATCGCCCGACGCTTCCAACAGGGAGCGGAAGGCGCGGACGGTGGCGAACTGCCCACGCCAGTTGACCTGGAAGAGGCGATCGATCAGGGCATCGTCGAGCGCGTCGAGGTCGTTGGCCGGCACGGGCTTGGTGAAGCCGGCCGCGTTCACGAGGATGTCGGTGCGCCCATAGACCTCGCTCACGAGGCGGGCGAGAGCGGTGAGCGTGCCCGTATCCTCGACCGTGACCGGCTCGGCTCGGTGGCCGGTGCCGGCCAGTGTCTGGATGAGCTTTGCCGCTCCTGCCGCATCCGAGCGATACGCGACGACGACGCTGGCGCCCTCCTCGGCAAGCAGGCGCGCGGTCGCCGCGCCGATGCCGCCCGATCCGCCGACGACGACCGCCACCTTGCCTGCGAGTGGGTTCTGCCTGGCCATGCTCGCGCTCACTTGATGGGCGGCGCTGGGAGTACCGATTGGCCGGGCTCCATGACGAACGTGTAGTCGAGCGAATACCACTCGCCGCTGACGTCGGC